>ERZ650309.355-NODE-355-length-22872-cov-5.729851_pt1 | contig 22872 bp, 16 predicted proteins | sample MGYA00376245_ERZ650309 | MGnify/ENA primary metagenome ERZ650309 (study PRJEB26733, sample SAMN07839294) | wastewater metagenome | biome: urban; feature: wastewater treatment plant; material: waste water | place: USA: North Carolina | collected 2016-04-26 ...
ACCAGCCGGTTTTTATTAATCAACTAAAATTGGTGTAACTAAATCAGTACTTCTAGAAATGAATTTAACTTTCGACTCAGCTTAGGTTAAATAATGAATATATCCTTTTAATCATGTTGAAGATTTTATTATGGCCAATTTCAAAAGATTGAATTCTTTCAAACGGTTGCAATGAGGATATTCAATTTTATCAAATAGAAAATCTCATTTCATAAAAAAAATATTTACAGCTTAATCCATTTCCCTAATTTCACCATCTGGAAAAAAAAAATTCCGGAATTAGTTTGTTTCAAAAGTTTTTTTATACACTTGCCAACTAATTATTTAAAATTTTACACATTTAAAAACGAAAAATCAAATTTGTTATGGCTGAGACAAAACCATCTGCACCCGCAGCAAAGACTATTACATCTGTACAACCGCAAAGGAAAAGCAATGCCGTATCTTGGATTGCTCCATTAACATGTTTAATCCTCGGTTATGTAATTTGGAGATTTATCATTGGCAATGCCGACAACTTTACCAACCCAGATGCAGCAGGAGGTTTCTGGCCAGAGCATGATGGTCCAAAAACCGCATTATCAAAAATGTATTTGGGAGGCATCATTGTACCTATTCTAATTGGTTGTTTTCTTACCGTAGTTACTTTTGTAATTGAAAGATTACTCACAGTATCTAAAGCAACAGGTAGTGGAAACATATCAGAGTTTGTACGCCAAGTACAATATCATTTGGCAAATAAAGATGTAGACAAAGCCATTGCCGCCTGCGATAAGCAAAAAGGATCTGTAGGCAATGTAATGAAAGCAGGACTTCGCAAGTACAAAGAAATGATAACAAATGGTGAGCTAACCACAGAGCAAAAAGTTTTAAATATTCAAAAGGAAGTAGAAGAAGCAACAGCATTAGAATTGCCAATGCTTGAAAAGAATCTTGTATTCTTATCTACCATTGCATCAGTAGCCACACTATTAGGATTGTTAGGTACGGTACTAGGAATGATACGCTCCTTTTCTGCCCTTGGCGATAGTGGTGGTGGAGAAGCAGCACAGAAATTATCACAAGGTATATCCGAAGCATTATATAATACAGCTTTAGGTATTGGTACCTCAGCCATTGCCATCATTATGTATAACGTGTTTACAACTAAAATAGACGGTATCACATTTGGTATTGACGAATCAGGTTTTACACTTACACAAAGTTTTGCTGCTAATTATAAATAAGCAAAATATTTTATGGATTTATTCCATAATAACATCTCATTGTGTACAGTAAAAAAAATTAAAAATGTCAAGACCTAAAATTGCAAGAAAAAGTACCAGCATAGACATGACGGCTATGTGCGATGTGGCTTTCCTGCTATTGTCATTCTTTATATTAACTACAAAGTTTAAACCTTCAGAGGCAGTAACTGTGGCTACGCCAAATTCTGTTGCTGCAAAAGTGGCACCTGAAAAAGATTTCATTATGATATCACTTACCAGTGATGGTAAAGCCTTTATTTCCGTAGGCGATAGCCAAGGGGATAAGGAAAAGAAAAAAGTGATGATTGAAGAAATCAATACAAGGGAAACACTTGGGCTTACAGATGCTGAAATAGCAGCTTTAGTTCGGGCACCTTTTGTAGGAGCTCCTATAGCTCAACTCAAGCAAGTAGCAGCCATCCCTACGGAGAAAATGACAGGAGCGTCAATGCCGGGTATTCCTATTGCAGATACTTCCAACAACCAAATGGTAGATTGGATAAGAGCTGCAGTGGTTGCTTATCAAGGGGAGAAATTAAATGTTGTGCTCAAAGGAGATAATGTAGCAAAGTATCCTGCTTTCAAAAACATTATAGCCGCTTTAAAAAAGAATGAGCAGTTTAAGTTTCAAATGGTAACCAATCCTGAAGCAGTACCACAAGGCACTTATTTATGGAATGCCAATATGGCTGGCAAATCGCAGGAACAATTATAAATTTAAAACAAAAAATTTTCAGATATGGCTGAAATGGATACCTCGTCGGGTGGTGGACACAAGAAAGGCCCCGGCGTCAAAAAAGCAAAAAAACTTTCCACCCGTGTGGATTTAACACCCATGGTTGACCTCGGTTTTTTGTTGATTACATTCTTCATATTTACTACAACTATGAGTCAGCCCACGGCTATGAAATTATTCCTTCCAAAGGATGTGGAAAATCCTGACGATCAGAATAAAATTAAACAGTCTAATGCACTTACATTGTTGCTGGGAAAAGAAGATAATGTATTTTATTACGAAGGAGAACTGGCACCAGATGCTTCCAATTTTAAATCTTCAAATTTTAAAGACATCAGGGATGTAATAATTCGTAAAAAACAAGCAGTAGATTCCAACCTTGTAGTTGTAATAAAGCCAACGGATGAATGTGAATACAAAAATGTGATTGATATTTTGGATGAAATGACCATAAGCGTAGTTAAAAAATATGCTATGGTTGATATATCTGATGTAGAAAAACAATTAGTAACCATCACCGAAGGTGCTGCGGGTTCAAAATAATATTATGGATAATGCCTAATATGGCATCTCATCACAAATAAAGAAAAGCAATGGATATAGAAAAAATTAAATCGGCAGATATTCTGGATATCCTCTTTGATGGAAGGAATAAAGAATATGGTGCGTATGATTTGCGTAAAACATATTCTAAACGAATGACTCGGGCATTGGTTGGAATGATTGGAATATGCGCTACTATTTTTATTCTTGCATTTGCGGCCAGCAAGGTTAAAAAATCTGATGACACACAGATGTTGGTGAATGATGTTGAGTTAAAAGACATAAAGCAAGAAGAAAAAAAGCCGGAACTCCCGCCCCCACCACCACCAAAACCAGAACCTCCTAAGGTAGAAATTACCAAATTTACTCCTCCAAAGATTGTAAAAGATGAGGAAGTAAAACCTGAAGAGGAAATAAAAGAAGTGGAAAAACTGGAGGATACCAAAATTGGTACAATCAATCAAGAAGGAGAAAAAACTGATATTGTAGATGCTCCTGTAGAAGATAAAGGTGCTGCAATAGTAGAAGCTCCAAAAGTGGAAGAAGAAGATTATGATAAAGAATTTAAAAGTGTTCAGGTAGAAGCAAAATATCCTGGTGACTGGAGAAAATTCTTAGAGCGTTCCTTAAATAACAATGCACCTGTAGATGCTGGTGCACCTCCGGGAACATATACCGTATCTGTATCATTCAAAGTAGATAAGGATGGTAATGTAACCGAAATTGAAGCTTTAAATGATCCTGGTTATGGTACTGTAAATGAAGCAATCAGGGCTATTAAAAAAAGTGGTAAGTGGACTCCAGCTATACAAAACGGTAGAAATGTTATTTATCGTCAAAAGCAGAACATCACATTTATTGTAACAGAAGAATAAAAAATTTAATTTTCTTTTACCGAAAGGCTGCTATTTATTGGCAGCCTTTTTTTATATCAAACTGGTAGGATAATTTGATTGAATATGGAAATACGAACTTTCTATGCTTGAAAGGTTATGAATAGCATGTAAAAATCAATTTTAATAGAGGTATATGTTTAACAAGATTGTTTATATTATGTACAAAACGAATATGAATAATCCCTCGTATAATGATGGATAAATACTAGTTGTTCAGTTTAATACTTAAACCAATTGTGTGATCATTTTTAAGCGCTACTAATATGAAACTATACATTCCCTTAAAAAAAAGAGTTATTTTGCTTTTATCTTATTTTACTACAAAGCCAGAAATGAATATTACACCAATACTTTCGGGTTTTGATTGCTCATATTATTAATCATTTTTTAAAATCATATATTTGTCTGTTAGGTTCTCCTAAAATATTTTATTGGTATCAATCCATTTATTATGAAAATTTTTACACTCACAATTCTTATTGGACTCATTTGTTTTCAGTCCTATGCCAAAGATATAATAGTGGCAAACAATAGTACTGATCATGCAGTGGCTACTGACACAAAATCTATTCAGTATGCCATCAACAATGCCACCATTGGAGATAGAGTTCTACTTAGTGCTAACTCAGCTTATATCATCAAAAATAAATTGATACTAAAATATGGAATTCAGTTGGTGGGCAAAAAAGGAGAAGCAGCTTTTGCACAGCAATCCATCATGGCATTTGCCACATATCCGGTTAATGTAGAAATGATACAAATGCAAGGCGGTACAACAACTGCACCAGCTGCTCTACAAAAAATAATATTTGACGGGGCCAATGCTGCATGCATCATTTTAAAAACAGTAGAAAACAAATCCAATTACCTCCTTAAAAACTGTGTATTCAGAAATACAAGAAATAATTTTGCGGCAAACCCATCTGGGTCTGCATATTGGGATGTGTCTCTGCTTATTTTTCAAAAAGCAAGTGTGGTTACCATAGATAGCTGCGATATAAGAAATGCTGGCTTAGGCGAAACAACCGGTAAGATAAACCCATATAGCTGGAATGGGTTTGGAGCAGGTATAAAATTTTATAATGGAGCAAATATTACTGTAAAAAATACTACAATAAATAGAACACTTACAGAAGGCATTAGACTAAGTGGTGCCACACAGGTACGTATAGAAAACAACACCATTTCAAGACCAGGCATGAATAATGAATGGGCAGATGGCACACCCAACCAAGGGCTTATATTGGCCAGCGGCATAACAGGATACCACAACCAAAAAGCAAAAAACAATAATTGCGATGCGGCTCAAAACTGGCAGATCCTCAATAACCGTTTTTATTGGTGTTATAACAATGCTATGTCCCTATCGGGAAAAGGATTTACCGTATCAGGCAATCGCATAAACTACGTAATTCAAAATGCATTATTTTTAGGAGATTGGAGAAACTGTAGTGCCACTGAAAAAAATGGAAGGGAGCGAATTACTCAATGCAATGTGCTCAACAATGATTTTGAAAATGCTTACTATAATCTTGCTCAATGGAGTTGGGTATTTAACAGGGGCCTGCAAAGCTATCAACGACCAGAACCGGAATTTAGAAAAGCCATTCGTATAAATGGTATTGTAAATAATGACAGCACGGTAGTCGTATCAAATAATAATCTGCATGGTCAACAACCATTTTATGAATTTGGATTTAATGATATAGGCACCAGTTGCTTATGCCCTGTAGGTAAAGGAGTTCAAGATTTTAATGTGGATACTAAAACGGCCATCACCATATATCCAAACCCAGCACAATCATTCATTAAAGTAAAAAATGCTGCATCCAGATCTATAGAATTGTATCATAAAAACGGCAACCTCATCCTGCAAACAGATAAAGCCATCATTGATATAGCAACGTTAGAGAAGGGCATGTATTTTATACGCTGTAGAAATGAAATAACATGGTTTATAAAAGAATAAAAAAAGGTTGATACTGCTCGGCCCTTAATGATAGAAAATAAGCAAAACAAAAACGAAAAGAACAATTACATATATCAGTTTTCTAATTTGTGCATTCTTTGTAAATGCACAATGGAGTACGAACTCGGTTGGACAATACCTTGGTTGCTGATGTAAATAGTAGTGGTATACAAACAGCTTGTGATTACGCTAATCTATGGATTGTATTTTACAGCAAAAACGGTAACAACTGCGACATGTGATTGCAGAATATGGCACCTAATTCTGGCGGTAAGTGGTTTGGTGAAAATGGCATTTTAGTAAGCGATGCCCAATCCTGATCACCTACTTTTGTTTTTATATATCTGTATTGACCAACTGCAAAACTGCTTTATAGCTTTCAACTACATGAAAGGCAACACCATGCATACGGCTATTCAAAAAGTGTCGCCTATTGGCAGTTTACTTTGGGGCCAAGGTAGTTATCTTGGTGCGGGTCTATCTCTATATCCGGTAGCTTTAAAGAATAATGAAATAGTTGTCGGCTGGACGAATTATCAAGTTTTCAATTATCAAAAAATTAGTGCAAGCGGAGTTGTGACCTGGCAAAATCCAAAAGAGCTAAAAGGAAATTCTGTGTCAAAAGCAGTATCAAGACCACAGCTATTGGCAGATAGTAAAGGAGAATTTAGCATTGTATATCAACAGGTGTCTAGCTTTTAATTCTATAATACATTTCTTTGAAAAAGTTTCAATTTGAGATTTTCACTTCAAAGGATGTTATCTATCAAGTGAGTTCCACTTCAAAACCCATCCATTCAATGATTCCAAACAGTTATACTTATTTATAAAGTTTTGAAGATTATTGAAGGAAAAAAGATAAATGTTCATTAGAATTTTTAAAAAGATATTTCAACAATATTGTGTCTTTTCATCTAAAATGTACGAGATTGGTTTAGATGTCAACATTGATCTGTAGGTTTTTTTAAAAATTTGATATGCTTATTGCAGCATTGTATTATGCAATGTGGAAACAATAAATTTCTTTCGCCTTAATCAATCAAGGTATTTAGCTTTATCTGTTCGTTGCAACAGCGTACACAAACTGTATCGAAAGCGTACAATATGTTTCTTAGATGATATATAACTCATTGAAAATCAATCATTCGCTTTCTGGCATAATCATTTTATACTATAGTTATTCTCATGTGTAACTTGTTGAGGGCCGGCGGCTCAGCGTTGGCCCCCGATAAGTAATAAAAAATTAAGCAAGTGGACAGGGTTATAGAAAAAAAGAAATGGAGCAAAAAAAGAATACTCACCATAGTGGGTATAGCAGCACTCATTGGTTTAATAGGTGCCAGCTTTTATCTTACAACAGGAAAAACAAAACTTAATGTTGATCCGGAAAGGCTTACCGTAAGCGAAATAAAAAAAGGAAATTTTCAGGAGTTTATTCCTGTAAATGGTGTGGTACTTCCACGTACAACTATTTATTTGGATGCGGTAGAAGGTGGAAGGGTAGAAGAAAAATATGTAGATGATGGTGCCATGATGTATAAAGGGCAGCCAATACTTCGTCTGTCAAATACAGATCTTGAACTTAGTCTTGTAAACCAAGAAACACAAGTGTATAATTTGATAACTCAAATGCAGATTGCCAAAAACTCTGCACAGCAAAATACCATTACCAACCTCAATACAATGACAGATGTTGAGAATCAGTTTAAAGAAGCTGAAAGAGTTTATAATCTCAACAAAGAATTATATTCCAAAAAGGCTATCGGTCTACAAGAATATAAGCAAAGTGAAAACAATTATAACTATCAGGTGAGTAAAAAGCAGTTGGCAGACCGCACCCTTAAGCAAGATGCAGACAATAATAAACAGCAAGTAAACCAAGCCACACAAAGTTTTGAAGGAGCTCAAAACGCCTTAAACGTAATGCGTAAAAAAGTAGGCGACTTGATAGTAAGAGCTCCTGTAGATGGGCAGCTTACCAGTTTAGATGCAGAAGTAGGACAAAGTAAGAATAAAGGTGAACGTTTAGGCCAGATTGATGTAACAGATGGATACAAAGTGCGGGTAGATATTGATGAACATTATATCAGCCGAGTATTTAATGGACTTAGAGGTGAATTTACTTTTAATGATACAAGCTATACCTTGGAGATTAAGAAAATATATACACAGGTTGTCAATGGCAGATTTCAGGTGGATATGGAATTTTTAAATAAGATACCAAAGGGAATACGCAGGGGGCAAACATTACAAATAAGACTTGCACTGAGTGATGAAACAAAAGCATTGCTCCTATCTAAAGGAGGCTTCTATCAACAAACTGGAGGAAATTGGATTTTCAAAGTAACAAATGATGGTACTAAGGCGTACAAGGTAGATATTCAACTGGGTCGTCAAAATCCGGACTATTATGAAATTATTTCCGGCCTTCAACCAGGTGACAAAGTTGTAACAAGTAGCTATGAAAATTTTGGAGATAATGAGGAATTAGTATTGAAATAATTAAGCTGCTGCAGTACATGCAGGAAATGAAAATAAGATTACTAAATTTATAAAAGAGTAAAAATTTTAAAACAAAAAATAGTCTTCTACAAATGTCAATATCAGCAAAATATTAAAGGCTAATTATTGACTTTAAATCTACAAATATGATCAAAATTACAAATCTCGAAAAAGTGTATCGTACAGAAGAAGTGGAAACTGTAGCACTAAACAAATTATCATTAGAAGTGAAAGAAGGTGAGTTTGTATCAGTAATGGGGCCTTCAGGTTGTGGTAAATCAACATTGCTCAATATACTGGGTTTATTAGACGATCCCGATAAAGGAAGTTTCATTTTTAATGAAGTAGAAGTAGCTGGCTTTAATGAGCGCAAAAGGGCCGATATGCGCAAACACAATATTGGATTTGTATTCCAGAGTTTTAATTTGATAGATGAACTCACCGTTTTTGAAAATGTTGAATTGCCCTTGATATATACTGGCGTAAAATCTGCAGAGCGCAAAGAAAAAGTAGAAAAAGTATTGGATAAAATGCAAATCATGCATCGCCGAAACCATTACCCACAGCAGCTTTCAGGTGGTCAACAGCAGCGTGTGGCAGTTGCCAGGGCTGTTGTAAATAATCCTAAATTGATATTAGCCGATGAGCCTACCGGAAACCTCGATTCTTCAAATGGAAACGAAGTAATGCAACTACTTACTGAGCTCAATGAGCAAGGTACAACCATCATTATGGTAACACATAGTGAGCATGATTCAAGATACAGTCACCGCATTATACGCATGCTGGATGGGCAAACAGTAACAGAAAATATTTTAGTTTAATTTTTTAATTTCAAATATCATGATTAAGCGTGGCTACATTATCGCAATAATATTTTTCATGATGATAGCAGTATGCTATTTTACCGCAGGTGCTTACCACAAGCCACTGGTAGAAGTAGAACGCTGCACAGAAAATATGAAAGGTGCATGTATTAGCATACATGCCATACCGGAAAAGCTTTTGCAGTTGATGCAATAGCAAGCATTTTTATTCCCAACTTTTATTCATTCGCCGAAGGCGCAATATATTTCTATGTTTAGAAACTACTTTGTTATTGCTATACGTAATCTACTTAAAAATAAGGGTTTTACTTTTATTAATATCTCAGGCCTAGCTGTCGGTATGGCCTGTGCCATATTGATTATGCTTTGGGTAGAAAGCGAACTTACATTTGATGGCTTTCACGAAAACAGAGATAGAATATACGAAGCCTGGAATAGAGATAGCTTCAGTGGAGAGCTACAATGCTGGAGCGTAACACCGAAAGTATTGGCAAAATATATTAGAGAAGATTTTCCAGAAGTACAGGATGTGGTGCGGGTGGATTGGGGTGCAAATTATCTATTTAGCTACAAGGATAAAAGAATAAAAGAGGACGGAAACATAGTGGACAGCGGCTTCTTCAATATGTTTACTTTCAAACTACTTAAAGGGGATAAAAAAACAGCATTAAATGGTAGTTATAACATTGTTTTATCTGAATCATTTGCCAAAAAAATATTTGGTAACGAAGACCCCATGGGGAAAATACTTAAGGTTGAAAACAGTGATAATTTTACTGTGACAGGCATTATGGAAGATGCTCCAGATAATACCAGATTCAAGTATAAATATTTGATCCCTTGGTCTTATGCAAGGTTAAAAGGTAATGATGATGAGAACTGGGGTAATAACAGTACAAGAAGCTATGTATTGCTAAAGCCCAATGCTTCAATAGAAAGCCTTCAAACAAAATTTAAGGATATACGCAAAAAACATGACAATGAAGCTGGCACAGGAGAAATGTTTTTATACCCCATGAGTCGTTGGCGTTTGTATTCAAACTTTACAAATGGGAAAGAAGATGGTGGGCTTATTAATATGGTACAGTTATTCATCATTATAGCGTCTTTTATATTATTGATAGCATGTATCAACTTTATGAATCTATCAACAGCCCGAAGTGAAAAACGTGCAAGAGAAGTAGGCATCAGGAAAGTAGTAGGAGCCAGAAGAATAGGATTGATTGGTCAATTCATCAGTGAAAGTATTTTACTTGCTTTACTGGGTGGCATACTCTCGATTGGTATTGTGTTATTGGCTTTGCCGGGCTTTAATAAATTGGCAGATAAAGCATTATTTATTGACTTTACAAATGGTTGGTATTGGATGGCATTTTTTATGGTGGTTATCATCACAGGTTTATTAGCCGGTAGTTATCCTGCATTTTTCTTATCCGCATTCAATCCTGTAAAAGTGCTCAAAGGATTAAAGCAGCAAGCCAATAAAATCATCACTCCACGAAAGGTGTTGGTAGTTTTACAATTTACATTTGCCATTGTTTTAATCGTAGCCACAATAGTCATTCGTAAGCAAATTGGTTATGCACAGGCAAGGCAATCCGGGTATGATAAGAACAATTTAATGTATCATTTTTTGACCGGAGACTTGGAGAAGAATTATGATTTGCTACGCAATGATTTACTACAAGAAAATATAGCATCATCTGTTACAAAAACATCATCACCCTTAACAGAAAGCTGGAGCAATAGTTGGGGCATGGAGTGGGAAGGCAAAGACCCAAATGACAAGACCCTATTCAATCGATTTTATGCAGACAACCAAATTGTAAAAACTGCTGGCATGGAAATTATAAAAGGAAGAGACTTCGATTTAAACACCTATAAAACGGATTCATTTGCCATCTTAGTAAATGAAGCTGCTGTAAAAGCAATGGGAATGAAAGATCCTATTGGAAAAATAATTAGGGACAATGGTGCAGAATGGACCATAATAGGTTTAGTAAAAGATTTTATTATTGAATCTCCATACAAAAATGTAAATCCAATGCTCATAGAAGGTGCAGGTGGATGGTTTAATGTCATCAATATTCGATACCAAACAGGTAGCAATATGCAATCCAATATTAAAAAAACAGAAGCACTTTTTAAGAAGTATAATAGTGAATATCCTTTTGAATACAAGTTTGTAGATGATGACTATGCTGCAAAATTTGCCAATGAAAAAAAGACTGGCACTATGGCTACAGTTTTTGCCATACTTACTATTTTCATTTCTTGTTTGGGTTTGTTTGGCTTATCTACATTCATGGCAGAAAACAGGGTAAAGGAAATTGGTATTCGCAAAATATTGGGATCTTCAATAACCGGTATTGTAGGATTATTATCAAAAGAGTTCATGATATTAGTTGGTATATCTTTTATCATAGCTACTCCATTAGCCTGGTTGGCTATGGGTAAACTATTAGATCAATTTACTTATAGAATTGACCTTAGTTTAGATTTATTCATTTATGCCGGTTTGGGGGCTTTGCTCATTGCTTTAGCCACAATTAGTTTTCAGGCAGTAAAGGCAGCAGTGGCAAATCCTGTACGATCGTTGAGAAGTGAGTGAAATGATGCATTGAATTTTTTAATAAATATAAAATGATTTATGGCCTTCGGCCAATGACCTAAAGCAAAAAAGATGTTTAAAAATTATTTCAAAATTGCTTTCCGAAATATTCGGAAGGACGGTTGGTTTAGCCTGCTCAATGTAGCAGGCCTTACTATTGGTATTACTTTTAGTTTGTTCTTGATTTTTTATATTGTCGACGAACTCAATTATGATAAGCACAACGAAAAAGCAGACCGTATATGTCGTATCAACTCTTACATAAAAGAGCCGGAGAAGAATACAGATTGGACTTCAACACAGTTGCCACTTGGGCCCACATTAAAAAATGAATTTCCGGAAGTGGAAGAAGCTGTTCGCTTCATAAATAAAGAACGAACATTGTTTAAGAATGGGGAAAAAGGCTTCTATGAAACGAAATTATATTATGCAGATAGCAATGTGTTCAAAGTATTTACACATAAGTTTTTAGAAGGTAATCCGGCTACTGCTTTGAATGCGCCAAATAGTATTGTTATTTCTAAATCAACAGCAGAAAAATATTTTGGAAAAAATGTATCTGTCGTTGGCAAATCACTACGCACAGTATATGACGTTTATAATGTAACCGGTGTAATGGAAGATATGCCACATAGCACACATATTTATTATGATATGCTCATGTCTATGTCCACTGCTTTAAAGGGTGGTCAGGGTTTGCCAGACAATTGGGGCAGCTTTTTCTTGTTTACCTACGTACTGCTGAAACCGGAAGTAAGTGCAGCCTCATTTGAGAAAAAATTGGCACCCATGTATGATAAATATATGGCTCCCATTTTTGCTCAGTATAATATAAAAATAAGATACGGCGTACAACCCATTACAGATATACACCTCAATTCAAAATTAGATGGTGAGCCGGAAGAAATAGGCAGTATGAACTATATCTGGATTTTTGGTGCAGTTGCATTTTTTATGCTTCTGATTGCCTGTATCAATTATATGAATTTGACAACAGCAAGGAGTGCAAGGAGGGCAAAGGAAATAGGCATAAGGAAAGTAGCAGGCTCTTCAAGAGTACAATTGGTATTTCAATTTTTAAGTGAGTCATTACTCACAGCATTTTTCTCTGTTATACTAAGTGTTGTATTAGTCATTGTCTTAATGCATACTTTCAATAGTATATCAGGAAAATCATTCACTATAAATACCTTGTTTCAACCCTTCAATATACTTTTATTGTTGAGCATAGGTTTGTTTACAGGTTTTATAGGAGGTAGCTATCCTGCATTATACCTTTCCAAATTTATGCCGGTAAGCATTCTGAAAGGTGCGTTATCAAAGGCTTCTGGCAATATAAATCTGCGCCGCACATTGGTAGTACTTCAGTTCTCAATATCTATGATCATGCTTATTTGCACTTGGATTGTATATGATCAACTCAACTATGTAAGAAAAAAAGATCTGGGCTTTACCAAAGATCAAGTAATGACTTTAACTGTAAACACTGGTGAAGATGAACGCAGCAAAATCAATGCAATGAACAATGATTTCCGAAGCATGCCCGGGGTAAAATCTGTAGGTACTGGAAATGCCTATCCCGGCAGTGGAAATATAAGCCTCAATCTTTTTACTGTTGAAAGTAATAATGGCTATATAGACAAAGGCATTGAATGTTATCAAATTGATGAAAACTTAGCCCCAACACTGGAAATAAAAATTGTGAAGGGTAGAAATTTCATAAGCCTTTCAGACACTTTGCACAGCATTCTGGTGAATGAAGCAATGGTGAAAAATTTTAAATGGGATGAGCCTTTGGGCAAAAGAATAAAATTCCCCGGCGATACATCTGGTGATTATAGAGAAGTAGTAGGTGTGATGAAAGATTTTAATCAAAAATCATTATATAATCCTATTGCCCCCTTACTCCTTTTTTATGCTGCTGATAATAATATCATTCAAGTAAAATTAGATGGTAGCAACATCAAATCATCCATAACCAAAGCAGAAGCCATTTGGAAAAAATATTTTCCGGCATTGCCATTTGAATATAAGTTTTTAGATGAAGACTACTATTCACAATACGAAGCTGATCAAAAGAGAGGTAAAATTTTTGCAGCCTTTTCTATCCTCACAATAATTATTACTTGCTTGGGTCTATTAGGTCTTACCGCTTTTACTACACAACAGAGACAGAAGGAAATAAGTGTGCGCCGTGTATTAGGCGCCAGTACTATGAGTGTGGTATCTTTAACGAGTAAAAACTATGTATGGCTGGCATTGATTGCAGCAGTGGTTGCATTCCCAGTTTCATGGTATTTTATGGATAAGTGGCTAGATATATTTCCATATAATGGAGGAATGAGTATTTGGCCTTTTGTTATTGCCATATCAATTATTACAATAACAGCCTGGCTCACTGCATCATTTTTTGCAGCCAAAGCTGCCAATAGCAATCCTGCACAGGTATTGCGCAGCGAATAAAAATGTATATATATAAAATTTTCTTCACAACATAATTTTTAAATTATCTATTTATAAAATAATCGTTCTGCTTTTGTTGGTATTTCCTCACTTACCTGCTCAAGCTCAAAAAGATACTTCCACCTTATCAAAAGAAATGAAAGCGCTAATTAGTGTATTGGAAGGTCAAGACAATGTATCTATTGATCTTTTGAACAATGGCAAGTATTACCTGAATTATGGAGCATATTTAGTGCCTTTTACAAATAGTGTACTACTAAGAACAGAAACGGAAAATGACTATGAGCTGGTTGAATTTTATTTTCAAAACAATGAATTTGTTTCCAAAACTGAAGATCTATCATGGAAAAGAGCCTATTTTAAAATAAAATTTCCCGATAAAAAAAAGGCCAGAAAATTTATAGAATTGTATAAGCAATCTGTCATTAGTTAAAGGTTAATACATGTTTAAAAACTATTTCAAAACATCATGGCGTAAATTAAAGAAGAATAAAATTTCTTCTTTAATAAACATTTTTGGTTTAACGGTGGGTTTGGCCACTTGCCTACTCATTGTTGTTTATATACAATATGAAAATAGTTATGACAAACATTTTAACAATCATGAACAAATTCACCTCATAGCAACTACATTTATAACAGAAGGAAAAGAAACTAATGTAGGGGGCACGCCATACTTAATGGGTGAAACCATGCAGCAGGAATTTCCAGAGATAGAGGCAAACACAAAATTGTTACAAATATTTACAGAAGATAAAACACTTTTGCGCTACACACCCAAAATAGGAGCCCCACAAACCATTTATGAGCCCAAAGGATATATAGCAGATGCCGATTTTTTCAATATTTTCAGTTATGAATTTATAGAAGGGAATAGCTCTACCTCATTACAAAACCCTCAATCAATTGTGCTCTCCGACCACCTTGCCAAGAAATTTTTTGGTCACCAATCTGCTATTAATCAGACCATAACTGTGGCCAGCAATCTTACTGGAGGTGATGTTATATATACTGTAACAGGGGTTTTTAAAACGAATGTAAACCCATCCCATATTGATGCACATTTTTTCCTGGCTTTCAAAGGAGGGGTTATGGAAGACTATGTAAGAAAACAAGGAGCAAATTTTGTAAATAATAATATGTTTCTCACTTATCTGGTTTTAAAGCCAAAGGCAGATATAAAAAAACTACAATCAAAATTTCCAGCCTTTATTCAGAAATATGCAGGTGCTGATTTAAAAACCGCAGGATTTGATAAGAAACAATATTTAGTAGCTCTAAAAGATATTCACCTCAACTCTGGTATAGATGTTATAGTAGAACCAAATGGAAATAAAACTTCGCTTTACATACTATTTACTATTGCAATTTTTATTTTGATTATTGCCTGTGTTAATGCCATGAATCTTGCTACTGCAAGCTCTTCTAAGCAATCTGCAGAAGTTGGTGTCAGGAAGGTGCTTGGGGCTAAAAGAACTTCCCTTATCTATCAGTTTTTAGGGGAATCAATTATTTTCAGTATTATAGCTTATGTGCTGGCAGTGGTTGTTACTATTCTCATAGTGCCTGTATTTGCAGATGTATCAGGCAAGGGGTTAAGCTTTTCTTTAGTATCCAATGAGGGGTTATTACTAATTTTTCTTTGCATTGCGTTAATAACTGGATTTTTGTCAGGTATATATCCTGCATTTTACCTTTCCGCTTTTCAACCAATAAAAGTTTTAAAAGGCAAAGTAAATAATTCGCTGTCAGGATTCACACTTCGCAAAGGGTTAGTAGTTTTTCAATTTGTAGTATCTGTTGCTCTTATAGTGGCCACTGTGGTCATTGATAAACAGATGCATTTTATGAGGCATAAAGAATTAGGTTTTATTAAAGAGCAACAAGTGGTACTCCCATTGCGCAGCGAAACTTCCAAAGCAGCCTACCTTAATTTGAAAACTGAATTAGTAAAGAATAAAGATGTGCAAGCAGTGGCTGCCTCCGTTTACTATCCTGGTATATTTAATCCTGAGGATAATAACTTCTATCGCCAAGGACAAAACCCCGCTCAATCAAAGCGTACACGTACCAATAGAATTGATTATAATTTCCTTCAAACACTGGGCATTAGAGCTGTAGCAGGTAGGTTGTTTTCTCCTTCCTTTACTGCGGATACAGGTAAAAGTATCATCATCAATCAAAAAGCAGTGCAGGATATTGGATTTGAATCTGCAGAGCAATCTATTGGCCAGAAACTATTGTATCAATATAATGGAGAAACGTATGACTATACCATCATTGGGGTTGTCAAGGATTTTCATTTTGAAGATTTACAACAAGAAATTACTCCCTTCGCTTTTACCCTCAATGATGGTACAGACTATAACTATTTAATTGTACATGGCAGTGAAAAAAATATCAAATCTACCTTATCAGCTATTGAAAACTGCTGGAAAGCTGCGGTACCAAATGAGCCATTAGAATATAGTTTTTTAGATGCAGATTTTCAAAAAAATTATTTGGCTCAGGAGAGGCTTTCCTACATTGTTAGCTCCTTTACTATTCTTGCTATTATCATCTGTTGTCTTGGTTTATTTGCCCTTGCCACCTTTAGTACTGAGCAGCGTATCAAAGAAATTGGCATTAGAAAAGTATTAGGCGCAAGTGTTTTTAGTGTGGTAGCACTATTGTCCAATGACTTTTTGAAATTGGTAATTATGGCAATGATGGTGGCATCTCCACTGGCTTGGATTATGATGAATAAATGGCTCAATCATTTTGCCTATCGTATCGATATAAACTGGTCGGTATTTGCCATTACTTTTACAGCAACCATTACTATTGCAATAGCCTCTGTTAGCTTTCAAGCTATAAAGGCAGCAATGGCAAACCCGGTAAAAAGCCTTAAAACGGATTAAGTGGTTTCAAAATAATTATTTTTCAAAAAATTTTTTATACATCATGTTTAAAAATATTTTAAGGGTAACTATAAGAAATATCAAAAGAAACAAGTTACTGTCATTTGTAAACATTGCGGGGCTTGCCATTGGTCTTACATGTATTGTACTCATTACCTTATTTGTAAAAGATGAATGGAGTTTTGATAGGTTTAATAAAAATGGAGAAAATATATATAGAATAGTACGAAGTAGCACAGACACTGCTGGCAATGAAACCAGAGTAGGAAATACTGGTTTACCACAAGGCCCGGTATGCAAAGCGGAAGTACCAGAAATAGAAAACTATTGCCGTATAAAGGGGTGGGATATGGATGTGCGAAAAGCAAATGAAACACTATCCTCTCTTGTGCTCTTTGCCGACCCATCTATTTTTAATGTATTTACCATAGATGTGTTGAAAGGCAATGTTTCTAAAATGTTGGAAGGAAGAAATTCAGTGGTACTCACAAATAAATCAGCACAAAAATATTTTGGAACCGAAAACCCTATCGGGAAAACGGTCGAAATACAAGTAGATGAAGATTTTGAAAATTTTGTAATAACCGGAGTGGTAAAAAATCCACCATCAAATGCTTCCGTTCGTTTTGATATGCTCATACCAATGGAACGTCAAAACCCTACTGATGCTGCGGCTTTTAATGATGAAATGAATAACTGGAGTAATGGTTATCTCAATACATTTTTATTGCTGCGCAAAGATGCTAATGCCGCTTCGGTAGAAAAGAAAATATGGAATGTTTACCTGGCTCATAATGAAGAAGAATGGAAAGCGAAGCAATCAAAATATGGTATTACTTCTATGAAGTTTGGATTGCAACCGTTGTTTGATATTCATCTCAATGCTGATTATTTTGCATCCAATGGTTTAAGCAATTGGAGTGATGCCACTTATGCCTATATCTTATCATTTCTTGCGGTTTTGATACTTGCCATAGCCTGTATCAATTTCATCAATATTGCGTTGGCCAAAAGTATGCAGCGTAGTAAAGAAATCGGCATAAGAAAAGTTTCCGGTAGTAGTAGGTGGCAGGTGATGTATCAGTTTCTGGGTGAGTCTTTTATTTTTACTTGCATTGCATTTGCGCTCTCATTAGTATTGGTGCAGCTTATATTGCCATCCTTTAATCAACTATCCAATAAATCATTTAGTCTTGCTTATTTAATTCAGCCGGAGGCAATAACTATATTTATTGGACTTATCATCATCGTATCATTATTGGCAGGATTTTATCCGGCCTTCGTGGCATCAGGGTTTCAACCCGTGAAAACATTGTATGGGCGGTTTAAATTATCAGGAAAAAACATTTTAGGTAAATCATTAATTGTTGTTCAATTTGTAATTGCTTCCGGGCTAATTATTTGCACACTGGTCTTCAACAAACAGTTTGATTATATCAGCCGTGCAGACTTGGGTTATAATGTGGACAATATGCTTTACTTGCAATTTCCCTGGAATAAAACTTCGGAATTTGCACGTTTTAAAAATGAGTTGAAGGCCATTCCTTCCATTGAATCGGTAGGAACAAAAAGCGGAAATTGGAATAAGACCATGTTTGCAATTGATGGTAAGCAAACATCATGGGTTTATTATGAGCATATAGATGACAATTATTTACAGACTTTACAAATACCACTTCAGGCAGGGCGATACCTTAGTTATGCTAATGTAGCAGATACTGTTTCAAATTGTATGGTCAATGAAGCATTTGTAGATCAGTATCTGGACAAGTCCAAAAGCCCCATAGGTCAAGTGATCACTGATGGATGGGGAACTGAAAGCTATACCATTGTGGGTGTGGTAAAAAATTACCATAGTGCCAACTTCAAAGAAGAAATTCAACCTATCCATTTTTCATTAGATAAATATGGCGATTTATTAAATACCTATATCAAATTTGCGCCAGGTAAGGAGGATGAAGCAAGGGCGGCTGCCATGAAAGTGTACAAGTCTATTCTACCCTTTGCCATACCAGAGTTTCATAGCATGAAGCAATGGCTGATGGATAGATATGCAGCAGATGCACAATGGAAACAAATAGTATTATTTACCACCATCATTGCAATTATTATTTCCTTGCTTGGTCTTTTTGCAATTACTGTATTTGCTATAGAACAGCGGCTGAAAGAAATCGGCATTCGTAAAATACTTGGTGCATCAGTTACAAATATTGTGTCCATTCTTTCAAAAGATTATGTGGTGCTTGTAATGATTGCTTTACTCATTGCATCACCATTGGCATGGTGGATGATGAATAAATGGTTAGAGGATTTTGCATATCGTACTTCTATATCATGGACAGTATTTGCAATTACCATTTGTATTGTAGTTTGTATTTCATTGCTTACCATAAGTATTCAAGCCATTAAAGCAGCAGTGGCAAACCCGGTAAAAAGCCTGAGAACAGAGTAAATAACTTAATTTTTTTTGCTATGCCCTTCGGGCAATGATGATGCAGTATTGAAAGAATCCTAAATGTAGTAACTTACTGTTTTCTTAAATGTACTGATGCGTATTCCAATGTTCACCCCCGCACAAAAACTGTACGCAACCGTACACCCCATTTGTGTACTTCTCCTGAAATGCTTGTACTACAAGGGTTTACAGATTGGCATAGCCATTGGCATAATTATTACTGTAGTATTTACGCATTTATACACAAACAGATATTATGTTTAAAAATTATTTGAAAATCACATTTAGGACACTCAATAAGGCCAAAGGGTATTCAGCAATAAACATTATGGGTCTTGCTTTAGGTTTAGGTTGTTTTATACTAATAGCATTATATGTAGCTGATGAGTGGAGCTATGATCGATATCATGAAAAGGCAGATAGAATTTATCGCATACATTCTGATATAAGATTTGGTGGCAATGATATGAATATGGCCGTAAGCCCTGACCCCATGGGTGCAGCACTAAAGAATGACTATCCACAAGTAGAAGAATTCACTAGAATTTATAACAATGAAGGCAGTAAACTCTTTAAAAAAGATAACCAGTTTATTACAGAGCAGAGGGTATGTTATGCAGACTCTACTTTATTTTCCGTATTCACATTTTCTGCTTTGGCCGGAGATTTAAAAAATGCTTTAAATAATCCCAACACTATTGTAATTAATGAAACTACTGCAAAAAAATATTTCTACTCAGTAGCAAATGCTTTGGGTAGAACAATAAATTGCAATGACAATGATGGCACCTCTTATAAGGTAACTGCAGTTATAAAAGATATGCCACATAATTCACATTTTATTTTTGATATGTTTTTATCAATGGATAATGTGCATTATGATTTTGGAAATTTTGTCAGTCATAATTTTCATACCTACCTTTTATTAAAACCTGGTAGTGATTATAAAGCTTTGGAAAAACAATTTCCATCCTATCTCAATAAATATGTATTACCACAGGTCAATCAATTCATTCAAATAAAAAGTATGGAAGATTTTGAAAAATCTGGTAATAAATTAGCTTATTCACTTATGCCTTTAACATCCATTCATCTCTATTCAGCAAGGGGTGTAGAACTTGGTGTAAATGGTAATATCCAATATGTATATATCTTTTCAGCGGTAGCCTTATTTATTTTGCTCATAGCCTGTATCAATTTTATGAATCTTTCAACTGCAAGAAGTGCCGGCCGTGCAAAAGAAGTTGGTATTAGAAAAGTATTGGGCACTGAAAAGAAAGCATTGATTGTGCAGTTCTTGATGGAAACAATCTTAATGGCATTTATAGCTTTATTTATTGGGCTTGCTTTAGTGGCTTTGGCATTACCACAATTCAATAGTATGGCCGGCAAGGCAATCAATATATCTACACTATCTGAACCCATTTATATAGCATTTTTATTAGTATTGACAATATTTGTGGGCGCCATTGCCGGCCTTTATCCCGCATTTTTTCTTTCCTCATTTAAACCCATTCAAGTATTAAAAGGAAAGCTAAGTGCGGGTGCCGGAAACAGTACGCTAAGAAGTTCTTTGGTGGTATTTCAATTTGCTACATCCATCATTCTTATAATAGGTACCATCGTTATTTATTACCAACTAAATTATATTCAAACTACAAAAATTGGTTTTAATAAAGATCAGGTTTTGGTGGTGGATAATTCTGCTATGGGTACAAATACTGCTCAAGCATTTAAAGATGAAATTTCAAAACTGAGTGGTGTAAAGGCGTCTTGTTTTGGTGGCTATCTACCTGTTCAAAATTCATCACGGTCAGATAATACATGGAGTACATCATCCGTTATGAATGAGAAGAATGGATTCAACATGCAGAACTGGCGTATTGATTATGATTACATCCCTACTATGGGTATGGAACTCATAGCTGGAAGAAATTTTTCTGCTGATTATGGTTCAGATTCTATGGCTATTGTCATCAATGAATCAACAGCAAAATTGATAGGTACAAAAAATCCCATCAATCAAAAATTATATACTACTGATGGAAGTGGTGCACCGATAATTTATACGATTATAGGTGTAGTAAAGAATTTTAATTTTGAATCGCTGCGCAAAAACGTGGGTCCATTATGTTTTAGATTGGGTAATAATAAATGGGCATCCTGCTATCGTATAAGTACATCCAATGTGGCCGGATTGATACAATCTGTTGAATCTACATTTAAAAAAATGAGTCCGGGTATGCCATTGAATTATCATTTTTTAGATGAATCTTTTAACGATATGTATCAGGAAGAACAGCGTGCAGGACAAGTGGCATTAACCTTTTCCTTGCTTGCAGTATTGATAGCCTGTCTTGGTTTGTTTGGCTTGGCTGCCTATATGGCTGAGCAGCGTACAAAAGAAATTGGTGTAAGAAAAGTATTGGGTGCGTCTGTCTCAAACATTACAACACTGCTGTCCAAAGATTTTATAAAATTGGTGGGCATTGCATCCTTAGTAGCATTTCCGGTGGCCTGGTGGGCCATGAATAAATGGTTAGAAGATTTTGCTTATCGTATCCATATCAGTTGGTGGATATTTTTGTTAGCAGGCTGCTTAGCATTGCTCATAGCTTTACTAACGGTGAGTTCACAAGCCATTAAAGCTGCTTTGGCAAATCCTGTAAAGAGTTTGAGAGCAGAATAAAATGAAGCATTTAGGTAGTCTGTACTATTTCTTACACCCAGATTTTGCAATTGACTTTATTCTGAAAAAGCTGAATGGTCTAAAACATTTATTCGTTGTATCGTTGATTGCACTGATTTTTTTCATCCATCACGCCCATCATTTAATCACAAAAATCAGCGGTTCAGACTATTCCTTCACCACCTTTTCCACCCTTCTCCTGCCATCACTTAAAACAAACTCCACCATATAAATCCCTTTAGCAAGTGTAGCAGTATTGAGGCTTATTGTATTATCTCCGCTTTGTACAAATCGTGTCTCTGTATAAACCAACCGGCCTGCTGTATTATACCAGTGTACATTCATAGGAGTGGATTCTTTAAGACCAGTATTGACCACAATAGAAAATTTTGAACTAAAAGGATTGGGCCTTACACTTACCGTAAATGGTTTGGTAGAGGCTGCTATGCTGATGGTATTGCTTAATGCTGCACGGCCATCTGCCTGCATAAAACTGATTCTATAAAAGTTGGTTACACCCACCACCGCAGTCACATCTTCATACTTATAAGCCGCTGCTTTATGTTGTGGTGTTATATTAGCAATCTTATTAAAACTTATACCATCCGTACTCCTTTCCACCACCATATCTTGCAGGCTGGTTTCATTATAGGTTTGCCAGTAGAGTGTATTGATATTATTTTTTCTCTCCCCGGTTAAAGCGCTAAAACCAAGCGGCAGCAAGGGCTCCTGAAAAAAATAAGCAGCACCGGATTCGTTTTTATAATTTTCTCCATTTTCATCAAACCCTTCTTCATCAGCTCCGGCAAGTATATAGCCACCGGATATACCAACTGAATTACCAAAACCCTGATAATCATCCTCAAAAAACGGGTCCGGGTCTCTGTCTGGTGCTACAATTTTTTGTATTTCAGTCCATACCCCTTCATTGTTTTTCTGATAGATATAAACAGCCCCTGTAGAGGGTGCATAATTTTCATTATAGAAGTACTGATTTAGTTACACCAATTTTAGTTGATTAATAAAAACCGGCT
>ERZ650309.356-NODE-356-length-22866-cov-7.933234_pt1 | contig 22866 bp, 20 predicted proteins | sample MGYA00376245_ERZ650309 | MGnify/ENA primary metagenome ERZ650309 (study PRJEB26733, sample SAMN07839294) | wastewater metagenome | biome: urban; feature: wastewater treatment plant; material: waste water | place: USA: North Carolina | collected 2016-04-26 ...
TCGCAGGCATACAGGAGGTTGCATTCTAAGGGGTATAAAAATTTACACCCTATTGGAGTTGTAAAGTGTAGTGTTATTACAACATAGACGAAGATTACAAGATTTTATTGAGATTAATTAAATGCAGTAAAGATATCTGAAGTTTTGTGAAGTTCCTTATGCCTAAAGTAATTGCCGCTAGTTTTCTATTTTTTAACGAATCGTGTGACAAATATACGGTAAAATATCTTTGGCTAGATATCTATAACCTGTGGGAAGAAAATGAAATCATTTATTAATAAACTATTAGCAAGCATTGCAACACTAACTCTTGCACTTCTGATAAATTCGTGTAGCTCTGGCACTTGTACTACTTCTGGTCAAAGTTTTCTTTTTAACGATTATATTTTTCCAAATAATATAATATTGTCAGGGGCCAATAATTATACAATGCCTGCAGGTCAAGAGTCATACGGACAATTTATACTTAAGGGGAATTCTAGTTTTACAATCAACCTGTACACAGATAACCCAAACATTAAAATAGTTACAAAGAGTTCTTTGTCAGCTAGCATGACGCCTACTGGCAGTTTTTTGCCCTCAGAATTACAGTTAAACAATAATATCACGGAAAGTAGCTCTTATTTAATTATCCATACGGAAAGCCAGACTCCAACAGGAAGATATAAGTTAAGCTTATATGCGGATCCTATCATGAACAATAGCATCGAATCACATACCTACTTAGGGTATGTGTGGGTAAATGTAACACAAGCGGTTTATTCTACAATTTACATCTCAAATGTTGGTGGAGTTGCACACTCTTCAGGAGTGATCGGCTGTAGTATAACAAGCCCGAGTGGCAGACTGGTGAATTGTAACAATTATACATCAGAGAGCTATTTTAATAATAACTTGCTGTCTCCAGCAGGAATTGCAACCACAGGGGATAAACTCTATATTCTTGATAAACATGGTTCTGCGCTATATCCTATTTGGGAATGTATAATAAATACTAAAACCACAGTATTATCTGGCTGTCATGGTTATGCAGCTGAATCAGTTGGATTAACTAACAACGATCTACGCTGGTCGCAAGGTATAAGCATTAGCGGTAATAAGCTTTATATAAGCGCACAAAATAATACGCCATATAGTGCTGTGATTTATAATTGTGAACTCAATAGTACAAATGACATAAGTAACTGTATAGCTAATAATATTTCAGAGATAGGTACAATCAACGCAGCACCTCTAGCTACTGATCAAAATAATGTTTTCACGTTATTTCATCCAGTTACCACTTACTTAAATACAGGAACGATTAGTTGTAATAGTAATGTTAGTGATTGTAGTGTTGAAAGTTCAGCTAATATATTTACCCCACTAAGTTCATTAACGGGGATTAATATTTTTAACAATAATATAATCCTCTCAGGAGATAATAAAAATACTACTGACGATTATATTGGCACTTTACGTTGTGATATGAATTTCTCGTCGTGTCTGGCTACTGGACCAAATTTAGTCTCAACCGGGTTGGTTACAGCTCAATTCGGCATCAATCAAGGACTGGTATTTATACCATTAATGGATTTGAATATTTCAGCCCCATCAAGCAAAATAACAATTTGCCCAATTTTACCAAACGGTGAGATAATGTCCGAATGTGTACAACAAGATTCCCAAACAATTACAGGTTTGGCAATACCTGTTGGAGTAACATTTTATACTCCGAAAATATCCGTAAAATTGCCCTAGTGAGTGTTCTGGTTGATGCATTAAAATTGTTGTGTAACATCATATTAAAGTAGTTTTTTAAATAAACGACTACAAAAGTGATAACTGGAGAAATTTAAAATATATTAACACCGAAAGGGATATTGAAAACGAGCAAGCATAGAAAGATAGTGAGCATAGTATTTAAAGTGTGTGATTCATAGACGCCGTTCCAATTAATTTTTCAATATGACGCACTACGAATCACACGGATAGATTTCTTAGAATGGGAACTTAAATCCGCCAGGCATAGCAGGCATGCCAGCGGTTGCACTACCCATTTTGGCTTGTGATTGTTCTTCGACTTTGCGATTAGCATCGTTAACTGCAGCAGCGATTAAGTCTTCTAACATCTCTTTATCATCCATTACGGTTTCGTCAATCGTAACTTTTTTTAGATCGTGTTTTCCAGTCATGACAACTTTGACCATTCCAGCACCAGATTCGCCTTCAACTTCTAGACGTGCAACTTCTTCCTGAGCTTTTTCCAGATTTTTTTGCATCTCTTGGGCTTTTTTCATTAAGCCGGCTAATTGACCTTTATCAAACATTGATTATCCTTTTTTATAAATTTAGATTAGGCGCTATTTTAACAGAAAATAGCGTCTAATTGGGGCGCGATACCCCCAATAATACTCAAACTGATTTGAAATACTGGTAGGCGACAAGCGACGAAGCCTACAACTAGTAAGTGAGGAGCTTGGCAACGACCCAGTATGATGAATCTGATTGAGTATAGATTAAATTTCTTCGTATAATGGTAGTGTCAAAAATTCGGCAAAAGTTGCAGAAGTTGACATTTCTTCAAAAATCACGGCTGCGCGATCATAAGTACTACCATTACCAACAACGGTTTTTACTTTAGCTAACTCTTCTGGAATCATTGCGCGTACCATATCTGCAGTTACCTTGCGTCCATCTTCTAAAACACCTTTGGGTGAACGAATCCACTGCCATACTTGCGAACGGCTAATTTCTGCAGTTGCTGCATCTTCCATTAGATTGTGAATTGGTACGCAACCATTACCAGCCAACCATGAGCCTAAATAATGAATCCCGACGTTGATGTTATAACGAAGTCCAGCTTCAGTAATTGGAGTCTCTGGTTTAAATTCAAGTAATTCCGCGGCAGTTACCACCACATCATCACGTTTTTTGGCAATTTGATTTGGTTTATCACCAAGCACTTTAGTAAATTCGGTCATTGCTAATTCAACTAATCCTGGATGTGCCACCCAACCGCCGTCATAGCCATCAGTTGCATCACGTGCTTTATCTGCGCGAACTCCAGCCATTGCAGTTTCATTTTTCTCTGGATCATTTTTAATCGGAATTAACGCAGCCATTCCGCCGATTGCTGGTGCATTACGTTTATGACAGGTTTTAAGCAAGAGCAGGGCATAGGCACGCATAAATGGCGAAGTCATCGTAACTTTTGCGCGATCAGCTAAACAGAAATCTTTATTAAGCTTAAATTTTTTGATTCCGCTAAAAATATAATCCCAGCGTCCAGCATTTAGTCCTGATGAGTGTTCGCGTAATTCATAAAGAATTTCATCCATTTCAAAGGCAGCCAATATTGTTTCAATCAATACCGTTGCTTTGATGCTACCTTGCGGAATACCTAATTCTTGCTGAGTCATAATGAAAATATCATTCCATAAGCGTGCTTCAAGATGAGATTCCATTTTAGGTAGATAAAAATATGGTCCTGCGCCACGTGCCAGTTGTTCTTTGGCATTGTGATACATAAATAAGGCAAAATCAAAGATACCACCCGAAACACGTTTGCCATCAACCAAAACATGCTTTTCATCTAAATGCCAACCACGTGGACGAACTACTAATGTTGCGGTTTTATCGTTAAGTTTATAGGTTTTTCCGTTTTGTTCCAAACTAATTGTTTTACGCACCGCTTCAATCATATTGAGCTGTCCGGTGATTTGATTATCCCAATTTGGCGTATTTGAATCTTCAAAATCTGTCATATAGCTATCAGCACCTGAATTAAGTGCATTGATTACCATTTTACGCTCAACTGGACCAGTTATTTCTACGCGGCGACATTCTAATGCTTTGGGAATTGGCGCAATTGTCCAGTTGCTTTCGCGGATTGATTTGGTCTCTGGTAAAAAATCTGGTAATGCTCCATCATCTAACTCTTTGGCGCGAATAACACGTGCAGCTAATAGCTCTTGACGACGTGGCTCAAATTTACGGCTTAATTTTGCCACTAATTCCAATGCCTCATGAGTTAGAATTTTGGCATAATCGGTACTAATCGGTGCATTGATTTCCATACCATGAGGTAGTTTGATTGAAGTCATAGTTTTATCCTTTATATTCTTTAATAAAAATACCGCTGGCAAGATTAACCAACGGTATTCATAATTTAAATTTCTAGCATTAAAATAATATTCAGAATTTTAATGTTTAGCTTCAAAGAACTGCTCATCTTCCGTCGAACCATGTAATGCGGTAGTTGAAGACTGTCCTTGTTGAATTGCTTGAGTTACTGCATCAAAATAACCAGTTCCAACTTCGCGTTGATGTTTAACTGCGGTAAAGCCTTTTTCTGCTGCTGCAAATTCTGCTTCTTGTAATTCAACAAACGCTGACATTTGGCTACGTGCATAACCATGTGCCAAGTTAAACATACTGTAATTTAATGAGTGGAATCCAGCTAAAGTAATAAATTGGAATTTATAACCCATTTTACCTAATTCGATTTGGAATTTAGCAATCGTTGCATCATCTAAATTTTTCTTCCAATTGAAAGATGGTGAGCAGTTATACGCCAATAATTTACCTGGGAATTGAGCATGGATCGCATCTGCAAATGCTTTGGCATAAGCTAAATCTGGCTTACCAGTTTCACACCATACTAAGTCAGCATACGGTGCATACGCTAAACCACGAGATATTGCTTGTTCTAAACCTGGTTTAGTTTTGAAGAAACCTTCAACTGTGCGTTCACCAGTTAAGAATGGTTTGTCATTAGCATCGACATCGGAGGTTAATAAATCTGCAGCTTCAGCATCAGTACGTGCAACAATCAGTGTTGGCACACCCATTACGTCAGCAGCTAAACGTGCAGCGTTTAATTTTTCAACTGCTTCACGGGTTGGAACTAATACTTTTCCGCCCATGTGTCCGCATTTTTTAACTGATGCTAATTGATCTTCAAAATGCACGCCTGATGCACCAGCTTCAATCATTGCTTTCATTAATTCAAAAGCATTTAATACACCACCAAAGCCAGCTTCAGCGTCAGCTACAATCGGTGCAAAGTAGTCAACATCATTTTTACCTTCTGACCACTGAATTTGATCCGCACGAGTTAGGGTATTATTAATTCTTTTTACAACTAATGGTACTGAGTTTGCTGGGTAGAGTGATTGATCGGGATACATTTCACCTGCAACATTGGCATCTCCAGCTACTTGCCAGCCTGATAAATAAATAGCTTTCAATCCAGCTTTGACCTGTTGCATTGCTTGGTTACCAGTCAACGCACCAAGAGCATTGATGAACGGTTCATTGTTAACCAAGTTCCATAATTTAATTGCGCCAGTTTTAGCGATAGTATGCTCAACAGCGAGTGACCCTCGTAAGCGTACTACATCCTCAGCGGTATAATTGCGTTTGATTCCTGCCCAGCGTGGATTATTATCCCAATCTTGTTGTAGGGCGGCGATTTGCTGTTCACGATTTGACATCTGCGTACTCCAATAAAATTATTACAACTAATAGAATTGAAAACTAATTTACAGGCTAGCTTGTTGATTAAATTATTTAATTCAACAAATTAGTCGGCGAACTGCTCTGCTTTTCAGAGGCTCTTTCAATATTCTACTATAACCAAGCTGATAGTGAATTGGTTTTTTTGAATTAAATTTATTCTTCTGTCAGAGATGTGCTGAAACTATTGTGCTTTGCACAAGATATATAGGAAATGTGTAGCCAAATGCATCAATTTACTTGGTATCAATGGTTGTTGCGCTGCATTAAAAACTCACAATTTAGTTTATGGATTATCGGGTATATTGTTGAACTGCAGCACTTAATTGAACATTATCAGTCTGGTAGCGACCCACAGAATATCACTAATTTTATGATAACTGGTGATCTAGTTAGCTCGCATTATTATAAACAGCTCGGTCAAGAAATTAGATTGAGTGTTCTAAATGATCTTGAATTAACACAGTTTACATATCCATTTACCTATTACCAAAACTACTGGGTCAAAGATGGCTCTGAACAATCGCAGGATTTGAGTTCTGTATTTGCGCAACATAGTCCAAACAGTTTTTCTTACGATAAACTTAATGAATTTAGCGTCAATCAATTATGTGAGCTATTGCCAATAAAACACTAGCGTATCAGGATAGCTCTAAGCTAGCCAATGGCGGTAGTGTAGGTGCGGATAGCATTGCAGGTAAAGATAGCACTTTATGGACAAAAGTTAATGATTTATCGTCAACCAAAGATGGTTACAATGGTTTTGTATATACGGATGGCAATGGTGAATATGCCTTGGTTAGTAATGGCACAGCTGATATGTCAGCATATGCTGCAGCCAGCGAGTTAGTCACAAAAACCGCTAAATATCTTGCTGAACATGGTGGTGGTCAGCTAGATTTTGTTGGGTTTGATCAAGGTGGTGCGATTAGCCAGATGCTGGCAATCAGCTATGGTGGAGAAAGTTATGCGTTTAGCCCGCAAAGCAGTGCTCCTGCATTGGAGCAACTGGAATTAATTGATAAATAAACCATTGATGATTATTATGCGAGCCAGCAAGATATTTTAGACAAACTTGCCGATAAACAAAACCCACCAACTAATTCAAATGAACTTTACCAACAACTGAATTAATTGAATGAAAATATATCGGATGCCAAGCTCAATAATCAACTTTATCAATCCTATTACTCAGGCAATACTAATAATCTCTACAACTATGTTATTACAGGCGATGCACCATCTTTCGAAGGGCGTGAGTTAGTTAAGCTGTGTGCATAAATGCAACTCCGGTATGCATAAAATTTAACTAATTTGCTGTTTTACAGAGTAATTGTTGCATTGCATAATGTTTTTAGTGTGTGGTTTGAGATACAATCGGAATTTAGTGAATAATGGCATAAACAAGGTAAGATGATGAGTGATCTAGAAGAGTATTATGAAAAGCAGAAGCGAGAATACAAGCCAAATAAAATATTTAGCGGAACTAAAGGAATATTTGCAGTTGTAGTAATCTGTTTTTTTGGTTGTTGGGTGTTGTTGTTTGTCGGATTGGTATTTTTTCACTAGTGTCCAGTTAAATTAGCATGTGTTGCGTTGTAACTATTGCACTGCAATGTATTAGAGAGATTTTTGTGTGTCTGAGGTTTGAATTTTCATTTGAAGGATAAAATCAGGCTTACGTTTAATTTGTTTGTGATACTCTAAAATTTGCGATGATTCAGGATTGTATATCTTGGAGTAAATTGTGAATGTTGGCAAGATATTGCACCATACCATTCAAACTGCTTTGGCTAATACCTGAGTGGATACTACTAAATAAAAGGTGAAAATTTATGAAAATTAATCAAATTCAAATTGCTAAGTTACGTATTCCGCTTATTCGTCCCTTTATTACGGCACTACGGCGTACTGAGCATGTCGAAGACATCGTGGTGATTCTTTCTACTAACAATGGAGTACTCGGCTATGGCTCGGCTGCATCAACTCCGGTTATTACTGGTGATTCGCAAGAGTCAATTATCGGAGCGCTGCAGATTTTAGCCACTAAATTACTTGGTAAAGATATAACTAACTTTGAAGAGCTACTTTTGTTGGTACAAAACTCTCTGGTAAATAACACTTCGGCTAAAGCGGCAATGGATATGGCCTTGCATGATTTAGTTGCTAAGCAGTTGCAAGTTCCTTTATATAAGTTTTTGGGTGGTGGTAAGCCTGAGTTAAAAATCTTAACTACAGTTAGCGTCAAAGATGCGGCAGAAATGGTTGAAGATGCCAAACTATTTGTTTCGCAAGGCTTTGAAACTCTAAAAATTAAAGTTGGACTTAATCCCGCCGAAGATATTGCGCGTTTAAAAGCGATTCGGCAGGCTGTTGGTAATTCGATTCATATTTTGAGCGATGCCAATCAGGGCTGGGATGCCAAATCCGCACTGCAGATTATCGACTCACTCGCCGCTAATGATCTAGGAATCGCGATGGTTGAACAACCTGTCAAAGCTTGGGATTATAACAATTTGAAATATGTGCGCGATAATTCACGGATTCCGATTTATGCCGATGAATCAGCCTTTAATCTGCGTGATGTAAGCAAAATTATCAGCGGTGAAATTGCCGATGGGATTAATATTAAACTGATGAAATCCGGTGGTATTCATGCTGCACGTCCAATTTATGATTTGGCAACGGCGCATAATATCCCGTGTATGGCGGGGTGTATGCTCGAGTCTCCAATTGGTTTAGCTGCGATGGCGAGCTTTGTGGTTGGACGCAGTAACATTAAATTTGTTGATCTAGATCCGATCACTATGATTAAGTATAATCCTATTCAAGGCGGTGTAACTCTCAACGGTGCAACGCTCTCTTTATCAGAATTACCGGGGCTCGGAATTACGCATTTGGGTGACTTGGAAGCTGTTATAGCGATTGGAGCATAGTATGGATTGGCATTTTTTTGTACAATTATCCAGCTTATTGGTTATCGTGCTTTATACTGTTATGGTATTTCGCAATGTTGATCCTTTGGTGGCAACCGCAATTGGCGTGGTTTTAGGATTTTTATTTAATTTATCCTCACCAATTGAAATTGGTAAAACGATGGAAGCGGCGCTGGGTTCATTTATGGCTTTAGTCGGGCTAATCATTATGCTTGGGCGTGGCTTGGGCGAAATATTGACCGAAACAAAAGTAAGCCATACTATGGTACACAAGATTGTTTATAGTATTGGAGTTAATACCCAACGACGGGTTAAAATTGGCATTGTTACTTCTTCCGTGGTAATTGTTGCAGTACTTGGAACTTTGGCTGGTGGTTTGGCGATTTTGGCACCAATCTTACGCCCGATTGCCGGAAGTGTCAAGCTCTCGCGCCCAAGTATGGCAGTATTGATGCAGGCAGCAGGTGAAGAAGCTTTGATCTTAGGACCTTTTGCGCCACCCGTGGTTGCATTATTAGGCGTTACTGGAATCAGTTATGGTTCGATGTTAATTTATGCTTCAATTCCGATTGCTTTGGTGACGATTGTTGTTACTTGGGTGATGGCATCACGTCTACAAGTACAGTATGCGCATGAAACTTTTCCGCATGATGCGACAGAGGAGCGTTTTGTACCGACTAAACAGCAAAATACCGCAACGATCGTTTTTATTTTGGCGTTTATTGCTTGTGTAGCTTATGGATTAATTTTTCAGGCTAAAACATCTTATGTTATCTTTGTAATGTTGTTTTTATCAATCTTAACTGGGGTAGTTGGTGGCTTACGAATAGGTAAGGTTTTTCATTTATTGGTTGAAGGTATGAAGAAAAACTTCCATTTATTCTTTATTTTCTTTTTGCTTGGTCCGATGCTTGATTTGGTACAAAAAGCTGGAGGCTTTGCCGCATTGATGAAATTATTTGTACCGCTTGAACATTTTGGCGGTAAAATAGTATTATCCATTCTGATTGGAATTACTGGGGCTTTTGGGATGCCTGCTGCATCTGCTGCGGTGATTAAGATGTTGCACGAAATGTTTTCACCTGTCGCGCTGGAAATGAATTTGAGCGTTATGACTTTTGCTTTTAGTATGCTATTGGCTACCCGGATTACCAATTTTGCGATTCCTGGGGCAAATATGTTTGCGGCAATGGGTTTTGCTGAGAGTCAAAATGTGAAAGCGATGATTAAAAATGGTTTGACAGTAACTGCGGTACAAATATTGTTTTTAGTAACATATAGTATAATTTGGCATTAAAATACTGCGAGTATCTCTTTTAAGTGGTGTAACTTATGAAAAAATTAGCTTTATTATTAACGTGTGGTATTGCCACCAGTTTTGCATGCACGACGTTTGCTACTTTTAATGGTGCTGATGACACGCTTTTAATGGCGAAAAATCGGGATAATAATCCTGATCGCCAAGTGATCGAAGTAGTTGCAGAAAAAGGTAAATTGAAATATCTTGCACTCTCGCGGCAGGATGTACCAGATTTTGTTTCGGCTGGGATTAATGAGAAAAATTTAGCAGTGTTTAATGAAGTGACTATTGAATATTCAGCTTTAGCCAAAGGTGGAATTGCCGATGATTTTAGTAAAGATATATTGCAAAATTATACTAATGCTAAGGATGTGATTCCTGATTTATCCAAATTAATTGCTAAATTCCCTGATCCAGTATTTTATCAAGTTGCCGATGCTAAAAATATCTTATCAATTGAAGTTGCGCCCAATCATAAATTTAGCTATAAACTAGTTGACCGTGGGGTATATGCCCATACGAATAATTATCAAGATGAGAAATTAATCAAAAATTATCCTTATACTGAAGCTGAAAAAGCCCGCTTACTTGCTAGCACCACACGCTTAAACCGTGCACGTTATTTAGTCGCAGGAGAGTCAGCAACGAGCTTACAGGCAATGCAAAATATTGCCCTAGATCGAGCTGCTGGAACTGATGATAGTATTTTCCGCTTTGGTAACTTGCAAAATTATCGTAGTTCAAAGAGCTTGGCCTTTTTTGGTGTGAAGATTGACAAAGCAGGGCAAAATCCTGGAGAATTTAGCGCTAATTTATATTATGCAGGCGAGAAATATAATTATGTCTTAAATCAGCAATTTTGGGATAAGTATAATCAGCAATATACGATAGTTGCTGCAACAGGAAAATAATATGCGTAAAATTTTGATTATCTATACTGGTGGTACGATTGGAATGGACTACACGACAAATGGTTTGCAACCAGTGGCTGGGCTATTTAAATCCCAGATTGCAACGCTAGATCCAGTTAAAGATGTAATAGTTGATTTACTCGAATATGAGCAGTTAATTGATTCCTCAGATATCAGAATTGAACACTGGCAACGAATTATACAAGATATTTCGGATAATTATGATCAGTACGACGGATTTGTGATTATTCATGGCACTGACACCATGGCTTATACTGCGAGTGTACTAGCCTTTGCTTTGCGCGGTCTCGATAAGCCTGTGGTATTGACCGGGTCACAGCTGCCGCTAGTTCATCGTAGGAGTGATGGCTGGAGTAATCTGATAGATGCGCTCTTTGCTGCCAGTCGTGATGATTTGCATGAGGTTGCGATTGCATTTAATAATAAACTGCTCCGTGGTTGCCGTGCGCAGAAAGTCAGTACGTATCGATTTTTTGGTTTTGATTCGGTAGATGAAGAGCCATTGGCGGAGTTTGGGATTCAAATCAACTGGTTTAACAAACGTTGGCTCAAAGCAACGCGCTTTAGTTTTGCCCCTGTGATTCCGCAAAATGCTAAAATTCTTGATCTGAGTCTGCGTCCGGGATTTACTACCGATTTTATTGCGGATACGTTAAACAATACTGAGCTCGATGCGGTGGTGTTACAGACCTACGGTAGCGGTAATATTCCAATGGGTAATCTAAAACTGGTTGATGCGCTTAAAAATGCAGTTGCACGTGGGGTTATCATCGTCAATATAACTCAGGTAAACGAAGGGCGAGTTTCTAATGACTACGCAAGTAGCTGCTTACATGATTTAGGAATTGTAAGTGGTTGTGATATGACTATTGAAGCTGCGTTGGCAAAATTAATGGTGCTGATGTCGAGCAAAATGAGTAAAGAGACAATTAAAAGTGCGATGAGTGAAAATCTAGTCGGTGAGTTAACTGCAGGGTAATCTTTACAGCATATTGTGGTAGTTTATGAGTGAGTAGTTTAGATCATGATTGGAATACAAAGTGCAGCACAAAACAAATTATATATCTAAAATTTTCAATGTGTTAAGGGTTTTAAAATTTGTTTTTGAAAGTGTGGGTTTGCTGGAGATGGCGCCTCAAGTAGGAATCGAACCTACGACCTGCGGATTAACAGTCCGTCGCTCTAACCGTCTGAGCTATTGAGGCTTTGTTTTATTCAAGAACGGTATTATACGTTGGGAACACTAGCGTTGTCAAATATTATTTCACAAAAAAATCTTAAATAAAGAATATAAATATGGTTAATAAAAGTATATCAAAAATTTATCTAGCATCAAAAAGTCCGAGACGAGCTGAGCTTTTAACCCAAATGGGTGTAAACTTTGAAATTTTATCATTTGATATCCCTGAAATAGTTGCAGATGGGGAGAGCCCTTTTGATTATTCGCAGCGGATTTGTCGCGAAAAAGCTGAAGCTGGCTGGCAATATATGTTAGATAGAGAATTGCCGATACTCCCGATCTTAACTGCGGATACTGAGGTGATTTATCAAGGACAGGTTCTTGGTAAGCCAATTGATTATGACGATGCCTTTCGGATGTGGCGGATGTTTGCTGGAGATCGTAATTTGGTTATTACTTCGGTTACTTTAAAATATCATGATTTTGAGAAAACCGTAACTAGCCAAAGCTGGGTTCATTTTGATCAGTTGAGTGATGAAGAAATCCATACTTATTTGGCAACTGGGGATTATAAGGATAAATCTGGTGCTTATGGTATCCAAAGTTTAGCTGGACAATATATCCAAAAGATTGATGGTTGTTTTTATGCAATTATGGGATTACCGCTCAATACTGTGCGTAATTTATTGCACGAGCTAAATACCAATGTTAAATAAAGTTATTATTTATCGAAAGGAAGCAGTGATTTACGGGCTTGGCTATATTAAGGATCAATTATGCTATGTCACGCAAGATCATGATGGTTTTGCCAGTGAGGCAGTATTTAATGCTAAGATAGTCAAAATTAATCATGCGGAACACAGCGCGTTTATTGAATATGCATCGGGTAAAACAGGGTTTGTTAATTTGGCAAAAGGTGCTAAACTACAAGATGGTGCAAATCTACTAGTGCAATTAACTTGGCTTGGTGATGAGAGCAAGCAGGCTAAATTTCGTACAAGTGTGCAGTTGGTTGGCAAATATCTAGTTGCTGCGTTGTCAGGTAGTGCTAGTGCAGATTGTTCGCGAGCTTCAGTCGCACAGCATGAAGCGCTATCCCAAGCGACGCTGCACTATCCAGCGAAATGGACTTTGCGTAGCAGTGTTAAGCAATTGAAGAACGATATTGAGCCTGTTTTACTTGAGATTGAACGTATTGGAATGCAGCTAACAAAGCTAACCAGACTTAACTCAGGCGATGAAATTATTACTGGTGTACCAAATTATCTAAAATTATTACGTTCATTGCCACTAGCCCCAGAATGCTTGATTGTCAGTAATGATAAATTGGTAGATGAGCAGCTTTTGCAGTTACAGGATTGTTGGTTGCTCGACGCTATTGAATATAATCCGCGTCTGGATATGGAGAGTGAGCTAGCTGCCTATCGAGGATTAGTCGAGAGTTCTAGTTATAATTTAAGCAATGGTGCTAGTTTAGAAATACATTGCCTATCGGGAATTAACCTGATTGATGTTAATAGTGACAAAGCTAAGTTTAGCCGGAGCAAATTAAATTTTTTGGTATTAGATACGATTTATCAACAAATTTGTTTACGTAATTTGCAAGGGATTATTTTGCTGGATTTATTAAAAAATATGACGACTATAGAACAAGATCAAGTTATTGAATATCTTAAAAAATTATTTAAGCACGACATAACTAATACTAAAGTTTTGGGATTTAGCCATAGCGGCTTATGTGAGTTAATTCGGCAGAAATTTTAAGGGATATAATTGGGGTTGAAATTTTAGACGGCTAGGGGTTATAATTTTAATTCTGACATTTTATTAAAGCGTTTTATTATGAAAAAAGAAATAATACTGGTAGATTCTGCGGGTAATAAAAAAATTACTACAATCAGTAAATATGTTTTACATTATAATAGTGGCGCAAATATTAGCATTAACCTTGACGATAAATGGACACCTGAAGGTATCGTTTGTAGAGCGTGGTATGGTGAGGACGAATGGATGCCAACTGCGGATGCCTGTTGTATATTAGAAGTAATTCCAAGTAGTGGTAATATTATTTGGATGAAGCCACTGGTAATCGGAACTTCTTTAGCTGATGTTAAAGTTAAATCTGCTTCAACTGAGTTACCACAAATTTATTCCATTGTGGATGATCAGGAACAGCTTCCGCTTTTAGATGTTAAGCAAATAATCATAAATGATAGTGAAACAACCTCAGTAATTGAACTTTTGATGCCCCAAGATAACATTCCGCTTTTATTTCAAGAGTCAATCCAGATTAGAACAAACAACTGTGCAATAGTTTGTGAACCCAAAGCAAATAATTTATGGGTGTTTAAGCGTTTGGCTAAATAATTCAACTAGACCAGCTTTGCAATGCCAGAGTATTGGCTAGCTTGGATTGTATAAGCTAGCCTGTCATGAATTCAGCTGAGTTTATTGATTCCATTCAAAATCAAATGATATGATTGAATCAACTCCGTTAATCATTTTAGGTAAAACCTCTCGTTTAGAAAAAGCGATTCTTACTTCGTCATCAATAAATAGATTGCGCGAATACTCATCGATGAAATCAGTTATTAAGGCATGAGTGTATCCTTTGTTTCTACCTTCATGGCTATTATATTTGCCCCAACTATAGCTTATTCTGCCGGGTAGTCTTCCCGAAATTTGTTCTAATTCTGCATAGACCTTGCCAATTTCAACTTCACTATATTCTGCTTTGTAACCGTATAATACTATATGTCTAAACATTTTTCTTTGCTCCAATAAAACTAACTATAAACCAGGCTAATGCCCCTAAGAATAATAGAAATATAAACAGTGGTTTTTGTGTCTCAGTGGGTAAATGAGCAACCAGTGACGTGAATATAGAAGAAATACCAAACATCATGGTGCCGAGGAGTGCTGCAGCGCTGCCAGCCATTTGCGGAAAGATAGCCATTGCGCCACCAGCGCCAATTGGAACAATAAATCCAACACCAAAGAGAACGATGATTAATGGTAGTAGCACGGCTTGTATGTCATAAAAAAAGAAAGCTACAACTAAGCCCAGTACGCTCGCAGCTATTTGTATAATTGCTCCAATCTTAATCGTAAGCTTGGCGCCAAATTTAACTGCAACTACGCCACCGACAAATGATCCGCTTAAATATCCAGTCCCAGTACATAAAGTTAACCATCCGTAATGAGATGGGCTCACACCGAGGTTTTTAATCATTATAAATGGTAATACCGAGTTTAAGCATAAAATCGCAGCAAAACCTACGCTTACGGCTAAAATATAACTCAGATAATTAAGATTTGTTAGCGCGGTATAGTAGTTTTTTATTATTATGTCAGGATTAATCGCTTTCTTATTTAAGTTTTGGTTGGTTTCGGGTAATTTATAAAGTTGCATTAAAATTAACCCAAATGCAAGAATAGATAGTGTAATAAAGCAGGCTTGCCAGTTAAAATATCCCACCAAATATCCACCACATAGAGGCGCGATTATTGGGGTAATTCCAACAAAGATACTGACATAGCTCAATTTACGAGTTAACTCATTGCCGCTATAAATGTCTCGAATCAGCGCATAACCAACTGCATTAGCTGCTCCAATTCCAGCGCCTTCGATTAATCTGCCACAAAGTAATAGGCTAATGTTAGTTGCAAGAGATGCGATAATTGAACCGAGTAAAAATATTCCAAGACCACTAATTAAAACTTTTTTACGTCCCCATGCATCAGACATTGGCCCGTAGAGTAACTGCGATAAACCAAATGTCAGTAAATAACATGCCAGAGATATTTTTACCAAACTATTTGTTGTATTTAATTTGTGCGCGATGGTTACCAAAGCGGGTAAGTATAGTGTTGAGCCAGCATTGCCGATTGCAATAGCAATCACAACCATGGTAAAGATGAAGTTTTTATTTCGTGTGTACATTTAATTCTATTTCCTCTGGTGAGATTGTTGAAACGTATAAAATTATCTTTACTAGCTATAATGTACACTATTTTCTTTAGACGTGAGTTTGTATCTTTGCAAATTATGCTGATATTTTTTAGAGATGGGTAAGACTGGTTTGATTTACAATTAATTCTTGCTGATACTACACTTTGTTTAACATTATATTTCAGCAAATATGGCAAAAACAGAGCATAATATTGGCTTATATATGATGCACAAAATATTGAGATTGACTAATGATTTTGTAAAAATTTACTACAAAGGTTAAGCAATGAAAAGTTATAACAATGGGATTTATTTATTAGATGCGCATTATTTACGCGATAATTTAGCTGCGGTTTATATGATAGTGGAGGGTGATAGTGTTGCGTTGGTTGAAACCGCAAATGCACCATCATTAAAATATGTCTTGGAAGCTTTGAGTGAGTTAAATTTAACTCCTGAAGCAGTAAAATACATCTTACTTACGCATATTCATCTTGACCATGCTGGTGGTGCAGGTAGTTATATGGCTGCGTTTCCCAATGCCAAATTGGTTGTGCATCCCAAAGGTGTACGGCATATGATAGACCCAAGCTATTTGGAGGCTGGGGTAGTTGGTGTCTACGGGCAAGAATTTGTTGACAAAATTTATGGTAAGCTAGCGCCGATTGATGCGAGTCGGATTATTAATGCTGAGGATGGTTTAACTATAAATCTGAACGGACGTCAGTTAATTTGTCGTGACACGCCAGGGCATGCTAATCATCATAATATCATCGTGGATAGTAAAACTAGTGGAATTTTTAGTGGTGATATTTTTGGTGTGGTTTATCCCGAGCTGGTTTTAGCTGAGCGAGTGTTTGTTTTTCCAACTACCACTCCCGTTAATTTCTCACCAGAAAAAATGTTGCAGTCAATTGGCTTAATTGAATCTTTAACACCAGAAGCGGTTTATTTAACTCATTTCGGTCAAATTAGAGCTATTAAACAAATTGCCAATGATTTACGCCGAATGATTGCTGATTATGTGGCAATTGCGCGCGAATCTGCAGGGGCATCAGATGTAGTCGCAGAAATTACGCTTAAACTTGAAAAGTATATTGTGAGAGAAGCACATAGTTGTGGCATAGATTTAAGCTCGGAACGGGTATTGGAATTAGTCGGGGTAGATATGCAGATTAATGCTCAGGGACTTGCTGTATGGTTAAAACGGATCAATGATTAGTTTTGCGTTATTGATGGTATTTTTATGGCATATGATTATTGATTGAATGGGATACAAGCATAAAACATTTGGTAAAGTAACGACGTGAAAATTTGATAATGATGATATAGAAGGGCGTTACTACAGTCATGACATCATTTTTAGTGGTATAATTAATTTATCTAAAATTGAATTAACGTATTATCATATTGATTATTTTATATTTTATAGGGAAATAATATGCTTGTAACCTCAAAATTAAATAAATTACTTATTGGCTCTTTGTGCTGTGTTGCATTCAGTCAAAACGTATTTGCGGGAGAATGCAACACTAAAAAACTTGATGATTTATTTGCTACCATGGCTGCGCGAAGTGCATTGATGGAAGGTGTTGCGGCATATAAATTTATTAATAAGCAAAGCGTTTATGATGCTCCGCGTGAATTAAAAGTATTACAAAATACTCAAGATATTGCCAAGAAAAATAAGATTGATAGTGGGGATTTGATGGTTTTTGCGCAAGTTCAGATGGATCAGGCGAAGTTTATTCAAGATTATTGGATTGCGCGCTGGAATGCCAACACAGACAACCAACCTGACCCAGAAGTAACACCGGGAATTGATTCATTACGTAAGCAAATTAATGCCTTAGATGACAAAATTTATACGCAGTTAATTAATAATTTGAGTGATATTGAAATTTGTAATCAACCTACGATTTTAAAGCATTTGGATAAAGCGTTTAGTAATGTGAAAGGGATTCCGCAAAGTCCTGCTTATAATCAATTGACTGCTTCAGCGATTGCGAATTTAAGTATCCCACAATAATTACAAGTTTATAATAAAAAAGGTCGCGTTAGCGACCTTTTTTAAATCAAACATTATTTTAATTTTTTAATTTTTGTGGATTTTGGTAATAAATTTTAATCTTATTTGCCAACCAGCCATGATCATCTGGATTACTAAAGTTTTTGATTACATTAGTTGTATTTCCACCACCCCAAAGGATCGCGAACACTCCATTTGATGCTGCCAGAGCTAATTTACCATTATCACGTGACCAGTCATAGTTATTAGTCTTACCACCATAAAATTTCAAGTACTGTTGATAATTACAGTTGCTGATTGTGCAATTGTAATTGCTCTGTACAATATAACTACCAACGGCAGTATTAGTAGTACCAGCACTGCCACCCATAATCAAATTACTTAAATCTGATTTCAGGTTGCTATCACCAAAGAAATATACTGGTGCAGTACTAAAGATATAACTACCCGCATTACCACCAAATAATTCTGGAGCTACCTCACCTACATACGGTAAGTGTGAACCAGGAATTTGCCACAGCATTACAGGGATATTGTTAAATGCCTTACTAACTTGCCCAACTGCAATCAGGTAATTATCCCATGAGCGCGCGCTATATAATGTAGCTGAGCCAGGTGCTGCACTATCATCCATCTCATAACGATCAAAGACGAAATAATCTGGTGCTAGTTCACTGCCAACATTCATGATACTACTTGGTGCATAAGTTTTTAACCAGTTGCTAACTTTAGTTGAGTATTGTGCTGCGATATCGCTAGCGCTTAGTTCGTTATGCAACCAGAAACCTGAGTTAACTGCCCACATATTAGTTTGCCAAGCAAACGTTACACCACTTGATTTAGCAGCAAAAGTTCTGATTAACCAGTTATTCGCTTGTACCCAACCATCAAATCCAGCAGGGAAATTAGGGCGAATATATTTAGTCTTATCGTAACTAGGGTTTGCTACACAGGCATCAAACCATTTAGCGATTTGAGAGTCTTTATTGTCAATACTTGTACCCCAGTAAGCGTCTCCGCTATTACTGATTGACCATGCTGGATAGCCATCGCTTAACATAGAGCTTAGAATTTGATACGGCGTACCAGTATAAGTTTTACCTTTATACACATAATTACCATCACCATTTGGCGTTGCTGTGTTGGTATAACTACGCGAATTGGTTAATAAACACAAAGCTTGGTCAACTGCGGTATTTACAGCATTAGCTGGTAATTGTGCATTAACAGAGTCAATATAGCCGTTTTGCTCCATTGCACCTAGCAAGTCAGGATTGAGGATCATTGAACCATAATATTTTTTACCATCCTTAATCACTGGTTTATCAACCAAAGCTTGAGCATCTGCTGCTAGACTGGCAAAATGACGTGCCATGATATAAGTTGAGTTTTGCTTATTCGGATTTGGCACATTATTGTTAGTAAAATCAGCAAAGTTTTCACCACCACTCATCTCGCCTGTGTACTCAACAATTACAACACGACTAGCACGGTCGTTGACTTTAGCCACTTCTGTCAAATCAGTTGCCATGCGAATCGCATTCATTGGCGGATCAATAACCCCAGGGTCACCATTTCCATTAACGCCAGCGTATTTAAATACTGCATCGACAGGTTTGCCACCAAACGAATCATCACCACCGCTATTTACTTGTGCTACTGGGTCGGTATTTGGTCCACCAACTGCACCCATTGCCAAGTATTCAGGCCAACCAGCTACTGTTGAGTTGGATGGTGTCGGTAAGGCTGCAGATTCAAATCCAACTGCAATGGTTTTATTAGCTGTAATTAAATTATTACTACTTTCAATCGGGTTAACTTTATAGTTACCAGTTGCAGCTTTAACTGAATAACCCAAGGTCGTATTATTTTCAAAATAATATTTTGTTGTAGAATTGGTTAAACCGCTATAGCTTAGATAGGCATATTTTTGCGCTGAATCTTGGAAATTAATCCCAGCTGTACTATTGTTAAGTCCGCTAAGTGCAAAGCTAACCGTGCGCTTAGTTACGGTCGATGTTTTGAATGGAACAGTAATTGCAGTAGTTGCATTGTTGGTAATCTTTATGATCGGTAAGCCACTTTCAACATAGAATTTACCAGCAGCCGGATCTGCAATACCTTGCACCTGAACTGCATATTGATGTTTAGTGTCACTAATTGGTAAGGCTTCAGTAGTGAGGGTTTGACCTTGTGTCATTGAATATGCACTAACTACCGCATTTGACTCTTTTGTATTAAGTAATTTTACTACGATATTACCTTTGTAACTGCTATACACATTTGGTAAAGTAATTGCTGCATAACCTGATTTTGGAGGTTGTTGATAGCTAACCGTTACTGGCGTATCAGTATTTGCTGCAACTGTTGGAGTAACACTTGGCGTGTAAGTAATTGTATTATTGCTTACTGCTGATGCTGACAAAGTATAACTACCTACATTTAAACTTTCAATTGTTTGAGTATAGGTTGCGCCAATGCTAGTTGTAGGAACTGCTACTGTTGCCACTGTTTTACCATTAACATCATTTACTGCAACTGTAATTTTGCTACAAATATCCTTGGTACAGCCAGCATTTTTAGTATTAACAGATACCGTCATTGTTCCGGTTTGTGCAACTGGTGCAGAACCGTTGATTGCTAGCGTATTGTTAGCAAGATTTAGTTGGTAACTTCCACCATTTGTAGTATTAATTCCTGTACCACCAAATACGATTGAGCTATGTGGATAAATTGCTCCATTATCGTTTTTGCCTGTCCAAGCTTTATCTGCAGTAATAGTCCCAATCTCGGTATTTCCACTTCCCTGAGTAAAGCTGATTTTATAGTTAGCATCATTGACATAAACACCTGCATCACTCCATGAAGCAAACCCGCCACTATTATCAATAGATGTAAATGACAATGAAGTATCTGCCAGATCAATAGCAGTGTCACAACTATTCGTGATACTAATAGTAGCTCCACCCAAGTACCAGCCACTATTTGTTGGTGCACTCAGGCTGCCTGATAGACACTGTTGAGTAGAAAATAAAGCTCGTACTGCTGGTGTTGTTGCTTGAATGGTTGGTCCAGTGGCATTTTGTCCGCTACCACTATTACTTCCACCTCCACAGGCGCTAAGCAGCGAAGTTGCTGCTATTAACGTACTGAGGTGACGTTTATTTAATTTATACATTTTCATATTAGATTTTCCCTCTCTACAATTTGTAATACAAATTTCTGATATTACTCATACCACGATTTTACTCCTTATCCACAGCCATTAACTGTTATATTTTTGTATAACTGTTATACAAAAATATAATGTATGATTTTAGCTGTTAGATTTTGGTTTTAATTATAATCTTAAAAATCAAATAGTTTGTAATATCTCAGATTGCTTGCGCGCGATATTGTCGCATTACAAAAACATCTTTACAATAGTCAAAAATGGCTATTGTGGAATGCATGATTTTATGCTAGTATATATCGATTTTACCAATAACAGGATTGTAGCAAACTAGAGCAGGCTTATTAACCTTCCAAAATGGTATGGGGTGTATAAAACAGGTATTGGCATTTATGAAATATACTCTGGAAAACATTGACGTTGTTTGTGGCAATTAAGTAAAATATGGTTTATACTAAACTTACAATTAAAGAATCAAATGCATTATATTAATGAGATACAATAAACCAAAGAATTTATTCAAAAACGTAATTTAGCAAAATCAACAATGGACCGGCCGCTTGGTTACGAGAAAGTGATTGAAGCTGCAGATCATGTTAAATCTATACGTTTAAAATTAATCGGCGAAACCATCGCTAAGTTCTAAAGGTTATATACATGGCTCTCTCAGAACGAGAAAAGTATGACTACGTTCACAACGTTTTAATAAAAAAATTTCAGCTTACGCAGAACTCAAACTGTTCGGCACTATTTGATTTGGATGGTAGTTTATTGGTCGTGTCCGATGAAACCAGAAGACAGTTTGGCATTGAAAATATTTTGACGGTGTTAAATAAATCATTTCATCTCAGTAATGTTACTGATGAAAATATAGCGATCTTAACGGGGTTTAGTGATCAGGTTAATATTGAAGCAATTCGCATCGCCTGTGAAAAAATGATTAAATTGCAACAGATAGTAGTTAGCCGTAAAATACCGGTTAGCTTTATAAGTCTAATTCCGCGTGGAAATATATTTAGTTCACGTTTGGTGTCTTACATCCCAGTTTTTCATGATAGTGGTGAATTAGTAGCTTTACAAACTTATTCTTCATATTGCAATTTGTTTGGTATAACTGAATATTTGACTATTCTGCAAGAAAAAGATCTGGAACCGGTAACGATTAAAGCATATGATTTACCGATAAAGCTTACTCCTCGTCAGCACGAGATTCTTTTTTTATTGGTACGTGGACTAAGTCAAAGGCAGGCGGCGGATGTTTTAAACATCAGTCGTGGTAACTTGGCAAAGATTACGGTAGAGTCAATTTGCCCCAAATTTGAAATCTTTGATGCGGATACTGGAGAATTAATAGATCGCGCGATTAAGCTCGGTTATCACAAATATATACCACAAAGTCTTTGCCGAGCATCTATTATTGTTTTGGATAACGACATAATTGATGCTTTTTGATGCCTGTTATTACGGCAATAAACCGTGATTAGCATTAATAATTTTTGTCAATGCCCCCATCCGAACTATTAACTATTTCAGGGGTGTTCTGCTGGTTATAATATTCATTACTACCATTGGGCGCTTGCCCTTGATAGTGTCCATTATTGTAATAACTAGTGCTGCCATTCACTGATTGAGTTGTGCCAGCGTATTTGCCATTAGAGTTATAGTAAACTCCAGTTGATGGTGCTGGGGCTGTTTGGGGTAATGTAACATTCATTCCAGAGTTAGTAAGCGCAAATAGTTGCTGGCTTGTTATAGTTGTTGTTGCTAATATTAGTAAGTACTTGCTAGGTTTCTTCATGATTCGTTACTTCTTTAAATCAATGTTCAAAAAATCATCACTAATATTTTGTGAATATTTAGTAAAAT
>ERZ650309.357-NODE-357-length-22823-cov-6.387474_pt1 | contig 22823 bp, 25 predicted proteins | sample MGYA00376245_ERZ650309 | MGnify/ENA primary metagenome ERZ650309 (study PRJEB26733, sample SAMN07839294) | wastewater metagenome | biome: urban; feature: wastewater treatment plant; material: waste water | place: USA: North Carolina | collected 2016-04-26 ...
ATCGCGATCGCCTCGCGCGAGAGGATGTTGGCGGTCTTCTCGGTCTTCGGCACGTGGAGCGTGATGAAGTCGGCGCGTTTCAGCACTTCGTCCAGCTCGACCTTGGTGACGCCCATCTTGATGGCCGCTTCGCCGCAGCCGACGATCACCGGGCAGTTCGCGCAGATGCGGGCGGCGAGGTCGCATGTCTGCTTGTGGAAGATTTCTGGGTCTTCGTAGGCGCACAGACCGATGTCTGCGGTGAGTGGGCCAGTCGGGCGGCGAGTTCCCATCGCTTCCTCCAACTCTCAAAATCACTTGTTGAATCACTTATTTAGTCACTATGTCACCCATTCTCACTCATGTCTACACTTACGCGGATTCATGCCGAATCAACGGCATGACCTGCCGATATCGCCCGAGCTGGTGGCGAGGCCACGTCACAGTCACCTGAAATTCCGCGATTGACCCACCTGCAAACACACCTAATCACCCATCAGGGGCCGCTTCATGGGTGTTTGCGTGTGATACGTGACCGTCAGTGAAGGGCTGTGGTTGACTTCTATAGTGAAAATGCCAGCCATTTCGGGTGGCATCGCGACAACAACGGCCAGGAACCAGTGACAGCAGACGCAGACACGACACCGACCGAGGCGCTCCTGCGCGTCGGGCAGTTCGTCAAGCGCCGGCGGCGTGAGCGAGGCTTCGCCAGCCAGCAGGAGCTAGCCGATGCAGCCGAAGTCACCTTGAGCACGGCCGCGCTCCTGGAGCGGGGTAAGACCTTCCCAAGGTCGGTCAACCTGGCCAAGTTCGAAGCCGCTCTCGCGGTGCCGCCAGGCACACTCCGCGCGATCCGCGACAACCTGCCCCTTCCGGAGGAGCGCGGCACCGCCACCGCTCCCCCGCTACCACCGAGCACTGCCGCGGTATCAGGCACGAGTAAAACCGATGTGCTGGCGATCGCTACCGTCGCCGCCGAACTCGCCAGCGTGTGCGCGGGGATTCTCGTTGAATCCGGCCCGGGCACCAGTCAGGCCAAAGCAGGCATCAACATGCTCTCCGAGCACTTGTTCCGGCTGGAATCACTGATCACGGCATTGTTCCTTGACAGCGACAACGTCGCTATGGACGAAGTCTTGGCGGCCATGAAAGCTGTACACGATCAGCGCATCGCCGTGCGCGACCTCGCGGCGAACTTCTAACGAATTCGGTTGCCGCCGGGGCGCTTTAGCGCCGAGCGCTGGACCCGCGACGACACGAATAGGCCTCAGCCGGCGAGACGGCGAGCGACGAACGATTTGGGCATAGGGGAAATCTTGATGGGCACACCCGTTTGTTGGGCCTCGATCACCTGCGTCGGCGAAATAGCGAGCATCACATGGCCTGGGCCGGCCTTACCCATTTCCCCGAATGATGAGGACGGGAAGATCGCATCGCCTCTGCGGACGTCCCCAGGGGCGACGGGTGTGCCTTCTTTGATAAGTGAGTAGGTGTCGCCACCGACCGTGACACCGGCCTGCCCGTACGACCAGTGCACCAGCCCGGAGCAGTCAAATGCGTTGGGGCCCTTGGCACCCCATACGTAGGGCTTTCCGAGTTTCGTCATAGCGGCTTTGACGGCCATGTCGGCGGTGCCTGTTGGACCCTGCGGTTGGCTCCATGGAAACTGCGGATCGCCGAGGTCGTGCTGTCCTTCGCTACCGCGGCGACCGAGTGCAGCGAACCCCGAAAAGTCCGGCATTCCCATGCCGCCGCCACGGCCCATGCCGCCGCCTCCTCCCCCGCCCATCGGGGACATACCTCCCATGGGTGAGCCGCCACCGGCACCGCCACCGTATCCGGCGGCCCCGCCGCGCAGCATTTGTGCGAGCGCGATATTGCGGCGTTCAGAGGCTTTCAGGAGTGCTTTGGCCCGATCGAGCTGGCCCTGCAAATGATTGACCAGCTCCACCTTGCCTGCCGGGGTCCCGGTCGACGGCGCGATCGCCGCCACACCCGAACGGGTGTTGTCAATGACCCCGTCCATCCCCGCTCCCCCGGCGCCGGCGGCCTTGGCCCCGGCCGGCATACCCGGGGCGGTCGCACCATCGGCATCGGTGATTGCATCCAGACCCGCAGCCTGAGCCGCATTCGAGGCGACGAACTGCTTACCTCCAGCACCCAACCAGGACTGCGACGCCAACTGGCCCACATCCGTGACGCCTTGACGCCCCTGGGCCAGCCCCGACGTGCTCGACCACACCGGACCCTGCGGCGCCGGACCAAACAGCCCACGCGCCGCATTGAGCGCCTGGCCGGCCTCGGCCACCAAAGCATGCAGCGACATGGCGGCAGTATCACCCACCACCAACCACACAATCCATCAACACCACCACATTCGCGGTGAGGAATTCGGGGTCGCCTCCTGGGCGCAGCCGCAGTTCGATGACCGGCGTTGCACGTCTCGATGACCGGCGTTGCACGTCCATCTGGTGTTCGTCACCAAGTACCGGCGCCCAATGTTCACCGGCCGGTAGAATGTTGATCGAACTCCCCCCCACACATCAGGCCACCCGCACACCGGTTTCGCCGTGGGGGGGTTTCTGCTTCCGCAGCTCAGCCTCCCTCCTCGCCGATTCGCAGCGGCTTTAGGTCGTGAGGTGGTCAGTGCGGCACGCCTGAGAAGAAACGTTGCCGGAGCGTGCGCGCGGTCAGTAGCCGTGTGGCGGGCGTGTGGGATCGGCTTGCTGGATGTTCCGCGCGAGATTCGATCCGTCCCAGGCGACCCCGTAGCGGGAGCGGGCGTAGTTGATGAACGCGGCCGCGGCCGCCTGTTCATCTCTGGGGTCGTTCGATGTGCCCGGTTCATGGTGGGCGCGAAATGTGGCCCCGGTGAACTGGAAACTTCCGCTGCTCGGATCGCCGCGTTGGGCGTTGCTGTCGCTGCGGTTGACTGCGTTGGGGTTGAAGTTGGATTCGCGCGAGACGACGGTCATCATGCCGGCTTCCCAGCGGGCCCGGGCCGCGGGATCGGTGATGCCTTTGGCGGTCAGGGCGTTGCGGATTGCGGCGCGCACCCGTTCAGGGCCGGGCCCGGACGGGAGGGGCTCGTGCATCGTCAAGCCGGAGCGGGGTTCTGGCCGCTCGCCCTTGCGTGGACGCATCAGGCTCGTCAGTGCGCTGAGGTCCGGGCGCGTCATGCCGCCGAGTGAGGGCATGCCGATACCGCCGCCGGGCATGCCCATAGGCATACCGCCCATGGCGCCGGGTCTGCCACCGCCCATTCCGTAGCCACCCGCGCCGCGTCGTAGCAAGGCGCTCAGTTCGACGCTGCGCTGTTGGGAGGCTTTCAGGAGTGCTTTGGCCCGATCGAGCTGGCCCTGCAAATGATTGACCAGCTCCACCTTGCCTGCCGGGGTCCCGGTCGACGGCGCGATCGCCGCCACACCCGAACGGGTGTTGTCAATGACCCCGTCCATCCCCGCTCCCCCGGCGCCGGCGGCCTTGGCCCCGGCCGGCATACCCGGGGCGGTCGCACCATCGGCATCGGTGATTGCATCCAGACCCGCAGCCTGAGCCGCATTCGAGGCGACGAACTGCTTACCTCCAGCACCCAACCAGGACTGCGACGCCAACTGGCCCACATCCGTGACGCCTTGACGCCCCTGGGCCAGCCCCGACGTGCTCGACCACACCGGACCCTGCGGCGCCGGACCAAACAGCCCACGCGCCGCATTGAGCGCCTGGCCGGCCTCGGCCACCAAAGCATGCAGCGACATGGCGGCAGTATCACCCACCACCAACCACACAATCCATCAACACCACCACATTCGCGGTGGTGGGGGGCTTCGCCGTCGGGCGGTGTTGGGTGTTCAGCCGCGGGGGACGTGGCGAGCAGGCCCCAGGTACATGTTCAGTGCAACGACCTAGGCCAGTTCGGAACGGCTCGGGGCGCTTCCACTGCTCGGCGAGCTGTCGCCAGGGCTACTTGCCGCCCTTCGCGGGCAGCAGGTAGTACTCCAGAACGCGCGCGATGAACTCCGACAGTGTGCCCACGTCGACAGCGTTCATCTTGGCTTCGATCCAGTCTCGTTGCTGCGCACTGAAGCTGATTCGGGCCTCAGTCAACGGAGTGGCGGATTTGGCCCGGGTCGGCGACGATGGCATCAGCCAGTCGTCGTCGACGGTGGGCTTAGCGAAAAGTTCAGCCAACACGATGTCTGGGCTTACGTTCTTATCGGCAGCCTCCTTGGCGATGTGCGCGAACGCATCCTGCACAATCTCGGCGTAGCCTTTGATCTTCTTGCTTTTGGTGGCCTGCAGTCGCTTGTAGGCCTCCTGCGACAGGTACACCGACGCAGCCGGCACGCGCGCGCCCTTGAGGCGCGGAATGCGTGTCGGCCGGGACCGCACCGGAGTAGTGACCGCTGCCGCAGCGGGCGAAGCGGCCTGCACTGCGGGCGCAGGCGCGGGTGCCTCTGGCACCCCGGCGGCCCGGGTTGTGACCGATGTCGGCTGAACTTCAGCCGACCCGTCCTGCTCGGGCGGGGCCTCGGGCGCAGGTGCCGGAGCCCGCCCAGGGGCGAGCAGTCCCGCCAGCTTAGAGCCGCGATCCGGCTGCGATGGGCTGAACGCACCGGACAGGTTCTTGTGAGATGCCTTGGTTGCCATATTCAGTCCCCCCTAGAGGTTTTCGAGTTCGTTCACGTTTTCGAGTTCATTCACGCGAACAAGGATTTCGGCGGACAGGTTCTCGTAGTCCTCGGCCAGCCCCTTGCTTGTCTTGGCCCCCGTACCGATCTCGTCGCTGCCGAGCTTTATGCCGCTGCGCAGCGCCGCGAGAATACTTCGGCCCTCGGCGCTACTGGCTGATTCGAGTTCATGTGCGAGCAGGCCGTGCCGACGGGTCTCGTAGGCCGCGGCATCCGAGTGCCGGATCACGGCGTCGAAGATTGGAGCTGCCCCACCAAGGATCTCGTCGATGGTGTCGCGCACGTTCTTACTGATACGGGTCGCCGAGCTGCCGACACCGAACCGTACGACTCCCCCGAGGCGCAATGCCGGGTTGACTGCCATCGCAGGTCCAAACAGGTCGGCGATGATCGACAGTCCGTCGATGCTTCCTTCATCCGCCCGCACCGGAATCACGATCGTGCCGGCTACCCGTAGGACCGCGTCGAGGGCTGTGAGATCGATGGGCGGTGCGTCAATCAGGATCAAGTCGTACGTTTTGCCGAGTCCGATGATTTCGCGCTGGATCGCCTCGTCGAGTTTGTCTTTGTTGTTGACCGCGAAATAGTTGTAAATCCGCTGCAAGGCGCCGCCTCCAGCGATCAAGTCGACGCCGGGCCGAACATTTTCGTACAGCGGCGGCTTTGCGCTGTCGGACTTCAGCATCAGCGACGCGGCGTGTTGCTCGCCATTGGAGTCGATCAGGTCCTTGATCGACTCGTACTCTTCGACTGGGAGTCCGAAGTCGCGCGCGCAGTTGCCTTGCGGGTCCAGCTCCACCAGCAGTACGCGATAGCCAGCCAGGCCGTACAGGCCGGACAGGTTTGCAGTGCAGCTGGTCTTTCCGACTCCGCCCTTGCCATTGACGAATGCGATCACCCGCTGTGGCGTGCGGACAGCCGGCGAAAGTGCGTAAGCGAGTGCCGTCGTCTCAGTCGTCATTTCTGTACCCTCCCAAGGCATTACGCCCGCGAGGGGGCGCTTGGTATCGCGCGATGTCGCGCTTGCATGAGCGCGCGATTGGCGTTGAGATTACCGCCCCACTACGCGCCCCGCAGCGCGCGCCACGTCACGCCTTGATAACGCGTTGTCATACGCGCGATGAAGGCGCAGTTCAACGCCCGAACATGCGCGCGCATCCCGCTGAAATATCCGCGCGACTCGTCGCGCTAGTCGGGCGTGTCGCCACACGCAAAGGCCCGCGCGACTGTTCGCGTATGACAGGGCGCTCATATCCGCCCCCGCCAGCGCGCGCTACTCCGCGTCTGACAACGCTGTCTGCTGCGCGCTGTACTCCGCGCTCTACCCCGCCCTGTGCCACGCCAGTGTTTCCGCGTGTCAGCACGCGCCTTACTGCGCCTTGGCGTCCGCCACGTGCTCCGCGTGCAGCCCCGCCCTGTGATACGCGTGCACCACAGCACCTATACGGGCGCATGCTTCCGCGTTGTAATACGCGCTGTCGCGGGCTCAGTACTGCGCGCGTATTGGCGCTGATACCCGCGCATGCTGCTACGCCCGTCATCTCGCCCCTTTGCGGGCTGCATACGCGCGCTGTCTCAAGCGAGTGACGCGCGCATGATCGCGCGGTCTTAGGTGCGCGTTGCAGAACGCTGTTAGTGCGCGATCGCGGCGTCATGTCATGCGCACTCTTGGGCGCTCCATTAGGCCCGACAGCCACGCTCAGTTTGGCGTAGCTACCAACGCGCAATAGAGCGCAATCATACACGCGCATGCAAGCGCGACTGAGCTCGGCTACCTGCGCATATGCAGCTTTTAGTTCATAATCAACGGCGGTTCCATGCGCGGCGATAGACGAGCGCTGATTCCTCGTCATCTTCGTGTCATCGCCAATCCAGGACATACCCGAAATGGTATCCCATGGAGAAGGCACTCCCCCGCTACTTCGCTTCTCTTCGCGAGCCACAATTCAGTGACGAACGGCTAGTGATTGATCGACAGATGACGCTCAATGTCGCAAAAGTAGCTGCCCGCGCGTGACGCGCCGGTGCCAGGCTCTGCGGTTGAGATTGGGCCGGTCGATCCACCAGGGTTTGGCTACACCGGCGGCCGCGATTTTGCGGGTGTTCGCAGCACTGGAAGGACAGGCCACCTGGATCAAACAGCGTCGCCTCCTGTAGCAGAGTGCACCGGCCCGGTGGGGGCTCGCGATCCCAATCGGAAGGCTAGTCGGTAGCTCTCCGCTTAGAGGGCTGGCTATAGTGCGCGTTCCAAATCGTAGTTGGTTGACCACCGATGACAGGACAGCCAACGTAGCGGAATCAGCTCATCTCACCCGGGACTTGCACGGCGATGCCGCGTTTTTCATCTCACGTGGGGTTATGGCTTTGATTGGTCTGTCGGCCACGAATCCGCGACATGTCGGTGACACCGCGGTTCGAGACTCACGGAACGGCATCCGCCTCGAACCCGGTGAGGCGAAATCGGCGCATCACGGCCCGAACCGGTTGGGGCACTGAGGCCTTCAGCGCCGACGTGGCAAACACCCGGGGCGGCCGCACATGCCCAGCCGCCGGTTTATTGCGGACTTTTCCGGCCGTGTTGGGGCCCATCGCGCCCGCGTGGACAGGTCCGCCGCAAGGCTTGGAAACGGGGCGGCGGCAAGCGCTGACCTGCGGAAATGCGACTGCTGCGGCAGCGGGGGAGTGGACCAACGCCAGGAAACGGCACTCAGCTCAATCGTGGCGCCCCGAGGCCCTTCCCGGGCACCGGCTATCGACCAGGGCCCTATTTGGCCGCCAGCGTGGCGATCAGCGTCTATCCCCAGGTCAAACCAGGTGGGTGTGCGCTTTGTTTCCCCTCGGAAATGTCGCAGCGCGGTGGTAGCTTCGTCGCCCGCGGTCGTCGACGCCATTGGCCGACGTAGAGCTCCCGGACAAATCCAGACATGCGCCACCCGGGGGCGGATGCGCTGCCGCCGCGCCGAATACGCAATACTACTTCCAGTGAATATGCATTTGGAGTAGTATTGCTGGTGTGATCACGGACTGGACCGGGGAGTTCCAGCGGTGGCTGGACGGTCTGGACGCGAAAGCGGACGCCGGCGATGAGGTCGCACGTAAGCGGGTGGCGTATGCCGATGCGGGCATATCGGTGCTGACCGGCTTGACGGAACCGCCCACCGAGGACAGTGCGGTTCTGATGCGGGTGCGGCAACGCGGCCGCTATCCGATCTGGCGGGTGTCGCATCCGTTCGACAACGACGTCGCTGTGCGCCTGATCGTCTGGTTCCCCGAGGGGCAGTCCGCTGGTGTGATCGTGGCGTTCGGCGGCGACAAGAAGAAGATCGGCGACGCCTTCTATCTGAGCGCTGCATCCCGCGCAGATGCGGCGATCGACCAGTGGCTACAGGAGAGGGGCGCCGACGATGAAACTTGAAGACAAGGGTGGCCAGCGGCTGCGCCGTAAGCTCGCCGATCCGGCCTACGCCGAGCAGATCGGCGACATTCGCGAGGGCATGCGCGAAATGGACCGCTCGTACGCCATGAATTTGGCGATGATCCGCAAGGCGGCTCAACTCACACAGGAGGACCTGGCAGCCCGTTTGGGCAAGGGGCAAGCGGCCGTGTCCAAGCTGGAGCGCCAGCACGATTTGTTGCTGTCGACTCTCGCCAGCTATATCCATGCCGCCGGCGCCGAAGCGGAGTTGGTTGTCACGGTGGGCGGTCACGAACTGCGGTATGCCCTCGAAGAACTCAGCTCTCACGTCCCGGACGAATCCGCCCAGCGGGGGTGATGGGGGCCGCCGCGCGCCGACAGCCCCCGCCAACCCGGCCATCAGGCGATGAGCCGGTGCGCCGCGGTAGCGACGGCGCAGCCGGTCACGATGGCGGTCACCGGGCCTGCAACCGGACCGGACGACACGAATCCTGCGGCGCCACCTGCCGCCGTGAGCATGCCGATGAGCACCCACCGCAGCGGCAGGCGATCGGGGGTGGACCGGTTGGGCGGGCGGTTGTTGTTACGACGCGCTACTTTGGGCACTGTCGTTCCTCTCCACGAGTAACTGATGGCAACGATGCGGCCTGCGGGGGCGGGAATCCCCGCGGGCCGTGTTCACCGGCGATCAGCCCAGATTGTGTGAACCGTTCTGACCTGCGGTAATTCAGTTGTACGCCGTTCGTGGCGACGAATCTGGTACCGTGGTTTCACGCCTTAACCCGGCGGAAAGACAGCGTGATACGTCGAGCGACCCGTTTTTCTGACGGGTTAAGGCGTACAGGAAAAGACGTAGAAGTTTTTGGGCCGAAGTGATGGAGATCACATCATGGAGCTGAGTGGTCACCGCTACCACCTGTTCCGGCCGAGCATTTCCCGACCACCGAGGGGCCGTGAGCGGACCGTCCTCGCCAACCGAGTTGAACGTCTGCGACAGATGCAAGCCTCTGCGGACGAGGCAACCGAGCAGCTCCAGGAACTCATCGCGGCCGGCAGCATCGACGCGCTCCGGCTGCGGCACGGGTTCGTACGGCAGGAAACATCACCGGCCGCCGACAACGCCTCGGATCGGTCGGCCCCTCCGCGCGAGCATCGACCGTCCGCGACCCGCCTGCTGTCGCCGAACGGTATCGCCCTGCCGTTCCATCTCATCGCACTGCTGGAGGCGCAGGCCCGCACGAAACCCGGCATGAAGCCGGGGCCGAGCCCCTTGCCGCTCAAGGGGCTTGGTTCCAAAAAGCCGGGCTGGACCCATCTGGTGGCCACTAGCGCGGAGAGCTCTGGCAGCGGCCGGTCTCGGTCGAGCGTGGTGGACAAAAAGCTCCGGCAAATCCATTCCGCATTGAAGCGGCTCCGGTACGAGAACCTGATTGACTGCCCGAATGCCGCTGCGCCACGCGGGAAGTTCGAGGGCTTCCTGCTGACGATGGAGGACGAGCGCAGACGGCGTACCAACGATCTGTATCGGGTCCCCGAGCACGACGGGTCGTACTTCACCGTGCCCTTGACGTTGTTCACGAACGGCTGGATTTACGTGCTCGAGGACACCGAGCTCGTGCTGCTACTGATCACCATGCGCAGCCGATACTTGCATGGCGATGAGGAACTCACGTTCTCCGGTGGCGTCCGGACCGTTCACTATGGCGTGGGCCCGGATGCCTTCGAGGCCCATCGCGTCCTCGAGTACCTAGGGCTCATCGATGTCATCTCGGATTACCGCCGCCAGTCCGATGGCCGCGTCTACAAATACCAGGAGCAGGGCGCCGCGCCGCATAAGCTTGTGTTTCAGCCGGATGCGCTCGAAAACAGCGCGTTCCCAACGTTTCTCACCGAAATCGAAAACCAGCTGGCCAAGCCCGAGCCCGACGTTGAGCCGGCAATCTAACTGCGGACCAATCTCAAGCCCACGGGTTCCGGCTCGTCCGAGGTGACGGTGTGTCGAAGTTCTGTCGGCGGTTCGACGCGGATCAGCGACTGCGGCACCGGCAGTACGACATTCTCAAGCGAACGCAGCGCAGCGCGCGCCCGCGACAGATGACCGTAGGCGGTGGCTGCGCCAAGAATCTCGGGCTCATGCTCGATCGGCGCCAGCCCGAACCTCTGCCAGTACTGCGACAGCGCCGTGCGCGCGGCGAGCTCGGCGCTCTTGCTGGGTTGCGGTGCTGCAGGGGACGGGTGCAGCAGGACCAGGGTGTCGGTCGGGCTGGCCATCCGGTCGACGAGTTCGGACACGATCCACGCACCGAGGCCGTTGCCGCGTAGTGGGGCGGCAACCTCGACCAGCGTGACCAGCAGAATCCGGTTGATCGGCGCATCCTCGAACTGTGCCTGTACCGCCGGGGCGACGTCATCGCCCTCGAACAGGCCCACGAATTGCGCGGTGTCCTGCGGGAGCGCGTCCAGCAGGTCGGCGATCGGGTGCTGCCCGACGTTGATGACCACAAACTCGGCGCACCCGCCGACGACGTCCGGGTTCTCTTCCACCTCGTCGCCGTACTCGTCGAGGTAGCTCAGCTCCAGCTCAGCACGCCACCTCGTCATGGCGCCAAACTGAGCGTCGGTACTGGTGTACCGGGCCCTCGGTCGGATCAGCATCGCAGCGGAAGTGGTGGCGGCGGTCATGGTCATGCACTTTTCCTGATCGGCTGCGCCAGCGCACCCAACGCCACGCCAGAAGCGCCACTATCTCCGCATGCCAATCAGATTGGCGGCCGGGCTGTCCGTCGCCTGGCCGTACAGTGCGCGGCGGCTGCGCCGGAGCATGGTGAGGATGTCGCGTTCGGTGAGCGTGGCGAATTCGCTGATGTGCATGGCCGGGACCGTCGCCGCGGCGAGCTCGTGCACGACCGGCAGTTCGTCGTCGACGAACAGTGTGCAGATCGCGGGGCTGTCGCGGTGATACCGGGCGCTGAAATAGTGGGTGCGCTTACAAGTGACCGGGTCCACGGTGGGGGAGAGCCGCGCGTAGGTCGCCTGCGGGGCTTCCGGTGCGTGGTGGGCAAGCCAGTTTTGTACGCCATCGAGTGCCCAGCCCGGCCGTGTTGTGGACACGCTGTAGGGCCACCCGAGGCCGGCGAGCTGCTCCAGGAGCGTGATACCGGTAGCCATCGGTGGCGCGGTGGGTGTGTGGGCGAGAAACCGGCGCCATTTGCGCGGCTGCGGGTCGTCCAACTCGTGCTCGTACGACGACATGTCGATGAGCAGACCGTCGAAGTCGACCATTACCGCATATCTGCGCGTCACGTTGCCAACTATACCAAAAACGAGAACAAAGGACGTACGAAAGCCATTGTGTAGCATCATATTAGCAAGAATTCGCCGCATTCTTCGCGTGCCTGTAATCGTTCGCTACGAGCCGCCGGAATAGCGCCGGAAGTCTCCACATTGGCGCGGTCAACCGGCGGTGATGATCCGGCCGCCGAGCAGGTCTGCGACAAGGTCGATCGCTTCGCGCTCGGGGTCAATCTCATTGCTGGGCGGTGGGCCGTTGGCCATGACGGCGTCCCAGAACGTGCGATCGACGTCGGCGTGCTCGAACGGTTTGAGCTGGTCGAGAGCGGTCATCTCGGCCTCGGTGCGGGCCTGGTCGCGGCTGTCGAGCCATTGGCGCCATTGGCTGCGTTCGGTGCGGTAGCGCGTGATGCGTTCTTCGCGGACGTCGTCGGTCTGGTGGGCGGTGGCCAGGTCGGCGAGGGTGACGGCGCCGACGGCTACGGTGCCGCGTCCGGTGCGGCGGATGAGGCCGAGCACTTCCAGGGCGATCACGGCTTCATCGCCGGCGGTGCGCGAGACGGCCGCGGCCGCGTACACATCGGATCTGCTGGTCAACCCGTGGTAGGCAATCAATTCGTAGATTCTGCGCAGGTGATGGCCGGCGACAGACCAGGCATCGTGTACCGGCTCGACCCGGACGCGATCGGCTGTGATCGCGGTCCCGGCAACGGTGTTCTGCACGGTCAGGGCGTAGGCGTCTGCCTCGACTCCTGCGCCGCGTCGGGTCAGGATCAGCGGTGCGCCCGGGCGGTCCCGAAGGTCGCGCAGCACTCGCCATACCGCGTCCTCGCTCAGTAGCCCTGTGCCCAACGAAAGGCTGCGCCCGCCTACTGCCACCACCCACGTTCCGGTGATCTGTTCTCCGGCTGTGTAGGCATGCCAGGCGAGGGTCTGGAGCACCGCGTGGACCGTCCATCTGTAGCGCTTGCCGGCGTATTCGCGGTCGGCCCAGGCCAGGGCGTTCGTCAGCCACACCCGCAGACTTTCCGGGCCGCGAAACCCGGTGGGGTTATTTCCCCCCTGTGTGTACTTACTCTCGTGCTGCGGGGGACGGCATTGGAGGGTGTTGGTGCAGAGCCAGTCCAGCGCGCGGTGAAAGTCCCGGTGGAGGGCTTTTCCGGCGGCGTGTCCGTAGCGGCTGTAGGCCTGTCCGAGTCCGTGCTGCCAGGGGCCGCCAGGGGCCATGAGCGTGGTGATGGTGGCCAGGCTGTGCCCGCGCGCAATCGCGGCGGTGAGCACCGACTGACGGGCTTCCGAATGCGACGCCCACTGGCGCTGTCCGGTGGGCATGACGCCGCGCTGGGCGTAGGCCGTGATGTCGGGGTGCATGGGGTCATCGCGCACGTACGCCGGCGCCAGGCACTGCTGATCGCCCTGGCCTGTGCAGAATGCGCCGGCGCCGATCTGGGGTGACTGACCATCCTGTGCAGGGACGTCGTCGGTCCGGGTGCGGGGTTTGAGTGCGCCGAGCAGCTCGTAGAGCCGGGGCAGCAGACTCGGTGCCGAGCGGGTGGTGAACGCATTGACGGCGGCCGCGAGCGGGCCGTCCAGTTGTCGGTAGCCCACACCGGTTTTCAGGGGTGTTCCGGGGGCGCTGAGGCAGCCCGACGCGGCGTTGGTGTTCGGGGTGATGTCGAGGGTGGGCAATCGGGCACCCAAGAGCCGCACCAGGTGGGTCATTTCGGTCGCAGACGCGGTGGTGCCGATCGCCAGGGGCACTAGCAGGTGACGGCCGGTGGGGGAATGGTCGGTCACGATGACCCCACCGCACCGGACGATCCATTCGGCCGCCGTGGCCAGGTCGGCATCAACGGCGGCGCGACCGCCGCGCTTGTCGTCGAAGTCGAGGCCGATCATGTGGGTGCGGCCGGCTGTGGTGTACAGGTAGGGCGCTGCGGGCCGGGACGGCAGAGACATGGTCAGCCGGGCGTTGTCGCTGAATTTTCCGGTGTCGGCGTTGTAGACGCGCATCGTCCGCCGCCCGGGCGCGCTCAGCAACGGGGCTAAGGCTTTCCAGACCCGTTCGGGGCGCTCGGAAATCGAGGCCGTCGGCGCGGCGAGGGTGCCGGTCATGAGCGCGCACCGCGGGTGCGGGCGTGGGTGTCGCCGGTGGTGGCGAGGGCCGGTGCGGGGCTGCTGGTCTGCGGGTGCAGTCCTGCCCGGTGAATGTCTCCATGGGGTGTGGAAACGTGTTGATCACGATGAGCGCGCCCCTCTGGACCTGCTTGAGGGTGTGCGCTACCGTGAGTCTTGCCTGTTGGCACAGGAGCAAAACCCTTTCGTGGGGTGGTGCGTAAGCGCCGATACGCCCGAGCTGAAACCTCGGGTCCAACTTCAGAAGCGATTTCCCCCGGCTGCTACCGGGGGTTTCGCGTTTCTGGGGCCGGACGGTCCTACGCACAACGGGTATGGAGTTGTTGCGGCGCAAGGGGTTTAGGCATCACCTCCAGCGAATACGTGCCGGGGTGGGATCGCGCGCCAGGTGGCGGCGAGCAAGGGTGAGTGCCGGCGTGGGCTCGTCTGCACGCATCGTGGTGCGCTGGGCAGGGCCGCCGGGGTGTCCACATGGGGTGGCGAATTGTGGGGAACACGGTGCGTACTGGGTAGACCTGCAGCCAGTGATGAGTTACCGTGAACCCTGTTGGTTGTGAGCAACACGGGTTCCTTTCGAGGGACCTGAATGTGCGGAAAGCACGGCGAGGCGAGTTGCCGCTCGACCTCAGACCAGCCCTCGGAAACCCTCGGGTAGCCGGGGGTTTCCGCATTTTCGGACTAGGTGTGCTTCTGCGCTATTGAGTTGGCCTGGCGCCCCGATCGGTGGGGCGGGGAGGTCACATCGCTAGCGGCATCACCTCCATGTCCAGGGCGCGAATCAGGCCGGGAAATCCCAGGTGCAGACAGATGATGTCGGCCAGCATCGTTGATCTGTTGTCGATGTTGCGGTCGCGGAAGTCGTCTTCGATGAGGTCACCCACAGGCTGGGGGACACGGATCATCTGGTGAGGTCCGAGCGCGTCGGTGCGCAGCGGGGACACGGGGTAGTGCTCGTCGAGCAGCCCTTGGGTCAGGTGACGCATCAGGTCGGGCCGGCCGTAGTGGAAGCACAGCACGTCAGAGAGGAACGGCGAGAGATCGGTGCCGTGCTCTTTGGCGCGGGCTGCGGCGACGTCGCGGACAGTGACCGGCAGTTTGGCGGTCACTGCGGCGCGGCGGCCGAGCGATGGTCGCCCACGGGTGGTTCCAGTCATACGGCGATCCTGCCGGGCTCTTTACAGAAAAAGCCATCAACACGCCGCGATCGGGCGAAAAGTTTGTTGTCACTCGTGTGACTCATGTGGCGATCGTGGCACGGTCGCGGCGCTGTAGCCGTGACCGACACGCGGTGGGACCGCGTAAAGGTCAGCTCGCGAGAACCGCGGCAGCCCTTTCCAGACCGGCGTCACGCAGGAACGTCGCCGGTTTAACTCCAAGTCGGGCGGCGGCGCGCAGCACCAGATCGCGTTCGGGATCGTCGCAGCGGACGTCAATCCGCTTGTCGCGCTGCCGTGTTTCGGACCCGGATGTGTTCTTGCGACGTTCAGTCATGTCTGCGATCTCCATGATGTTGGCACGCCGTGCCGGTCATTGATGCAACCCGAGCGCGGCAACGCCACGCATCTCCGTTCGGCGTTGTTGTCGGTGGTTGACGCTATGTTGCGGGTGTGTCCCGATACCGCCTCCTTCCGTCCCAGGAACAGGCCGTTGCGCTGCGTGGGCACTGCCGACAAGCCCGATACGTATGGAATTTGGCTGTTGAGCAGCAGAATTACTGGCGTCCAGGCCGTCGATCGCCGAGCTTTGCCGAGCAATGTGCTCAGCTGACCGATGCGCGCACCGAATTCGACTGGCTCGCCGCCGGTTCTGCGACTCTGCAGCAGCAAGCGCTTAGGGATTTCGCCCAGGCGATGCGCAACTTCTTCAACGGCACCCACCGACGACCTACGTGGCGCAAAGCCGGCGTTCATGAAGGATTCCGCCAGGTAGGGGTCAAATCCGCACACGTACAAAGGTTGAACCGGCGCTACGGCCAGGTTCTTGTACCCAAGGTTGGGTGGGTGCGATTCCGGCTCACCCGGGACGTGCCCGAATCGGTGAAGTCTTACAGGGTGACCCTTGACCGGTCCGGCCGCTGGCATATTTCCTTCGCGCACATACCCGAGACGATCCCCGGCCCCGGTGACGGAAGCGTCGTAGGCATAGACCGTGGCGTTGCTGTTTCGGCGGCGCTGTCGACGGGCGAACTGATGCACGTACCGCATTTGAGTGCCGGGGAGGCACGCCGGTTGAAAGTGCTGCAGCGTGGACTTTCTCGCGCCAAGAAGGGGTCGAACCGTCGTGCCAGAACGAAGCTGGCCATCGCTAAACTGCGGGCGCGCGAGACCGACCGTCGGAAGGACTGGGTGGAAAAGACCAGCACCGACATCGCCGGTCGATTCGACACGATTCGAATCGAAGCTCTCGATATTCGGTGTATGACCCGCAGTGCACGAGGAACGGCCGAACGTCCAGGTCGCAGGGTCGCTCAGAAGCGGGGACTCAACCGTGCGATCCTTGGCAGCGGGTGGGGCAAACTCGTCACGAGACTGCAACACAAGGCATTTGGCCGGGTCGAACAGGTCCCGGCCGCGTACACGTCGCAACGATGCTCTGCATGCGGGCATGTTGCACCTGAGAATCGCAAGAGCCAAGCGGTTTTCAGGTGCGTCGCCTGCAAGGCCGGGCCGTGCAATGCCGACGTGAACGCCGCACGCAACATCGCCGCCGGACGGGCGGTGACCGCACGGGGAGACCTCGACATCAGTCGGTCTGTGAACCGTGAACCTCAACTCAGCACTCCTGCCACGTAGGATTGCGGGTTGGAATCCCCTGGCCTAACCCGGGAGAGGACGTCAATACCTACTATCTAGATTCTAGATAGTAGATACTGGATAGTAGAGACAATGGATCCGACACGCCTCAGTGAGGTCAGTGAGCTGCTGTTCGGCCGCAAGTGCCGACTGGCGGTCGCCGCATGGGTCCTGCAGCACCCCAAAGGACGGTTCTTTCAATCCGAGGCCGCGGGTCAGATCGAACACGCCTCCCAAAGCAACATCACCGATGAGTTTCAGCGTCTGGTGCAGCTGGGGATGCTCGACATCGAGCGGCCACCGGATTCGCGGCGCGTGTACTACGTCCGCACGACGATCGCTCTATGGGAGGCGATCGGCGCGGTAATCGAGGCCATCGAGTCTGACGGCAGCTGGTAAGGGCCGCACTTTCTCAACGGCGCTCGCCAACCGCGCATTTTGGGTACCGTTGACGCCATGCCTGGTCGGTACGACCTTTCCGAACCGGACGCCGTTGAGCGGGACTTAGCTGCATTGTTCCCGTGGGCGCCCGATTCGAAGCTGCACGCTGCCGCGGAGCTGGTTCATGGGGGACTCGAGTTGTCCGGCGATAAGCCGACGCTCACAGACGACATGCTCCTCAACGCCATGGTGACCGGCGTCGCCGTCGCGCATCTGGTTGGTCCGGCGCCCGTCCCGGGTGGCTCTAGTTCCGGCGGACTCGTCGGCGGGCCGATCAGTCATCTGCTGCGGAAGGTTTTGCCGGGACTTCGGCACGGCGGCGAGCATGAGCCTCCCACCTTCTACGCCTGAACCGGAACGACCACGCCCACAACATGATTCGGGCCAAGACCACCCGGCGCAAGCATCCCCACAGCCACCAGACGATCAAACAGTCACCACCGAAACCGCATCCACGACTTCCGCAAGTGCCGACGATCCCTACGCGGGCATGGCAGGCCCGGCTACACGTTCGAAGCAAGGTCTGCGTGCCCGCGTCAGTGGGCTGACCCGTGGCGAGCTCGTGTTCGCGCTGTGGGTGATCCTCGTCGGCGGCGTAGGCGTTGGCCTCTACCTGTGGGTGACGAGCCGCCACAACGCGGGATTCGCCTACGACACGCTCACCCAACGCCAGTCGCCCATCGGGCCGAACTTGGGTACCGCTGAGCTACTGCTGTCGATCTTCGGATACTTCCTGGCTCCGCCAACCCTGGGTGCCCTGGCGGCGGCAGCCTACGTCGCCCACAGCAGTGTCTCGCCGCGGGCGAAGCGCCGCGCGGATGAGGCTGCGCTACGCAAGCTCAAAGGACTTCCTGAGCCGGGCCTGCTCGCCAAGCTGTTCGGAAAATAGGCAGGGCACCGTGCGCCGATTAAGGGACTATTGGGATAGCCGGGACCCGGCAGAGCGGCGATTCGTGCGGCAGCTCCTGGCGACCATGGCCGGCGGGCCACTCAACGTGACCGCGCGGACGTGGGAGAACGCGCAGAAGGCTTGGGAAATCAAAGTTGTGCAGTACACCAACGAGGGGCACACCTATCCGGAGGTGTCTGCCGCGAATTGGTTGCTGATGGCGGCGACCGCTCAACAAGAAGTCGGACACTTCGATATTCCCGACGACGACCCCGACCCCTCCTAGCGCCGCGCGTGAAACCCGGCGATATCTGTCTCCGGCGTTTCACTGCGTCTCAGTGGTTGCATCCCGTTGCATTCCGTCTCAAACGAATGTGGCTACGTTGCTGGAAGTCGGAGCCGTTTCGGTCCTAACGTGCGCAGCATGACTACTTGGGCTGACGTGGCCATTGGCGGATTGCTGGGCGGCGTGTCCGAAGTGCTGGGCAAGCCGATTCCGTTGTCGCCCAACGGCGGGCAGGGTCCCGGGGCGGCGATCACTGACCGGGGTGATCTGTCGATGTCTCAGCGTGCCGCGTTGAAGTACATGGGTGTCGACCCTGATACTGCGTCTCTCGATGAGATCAACCGGGTTCTCGAGCTCGGTCCCAAGGCTCCGACGGTTCCGGCCGCTGCGCCGCCTCCGCCTCCGCCCGGGCCGGCGACTCCGCCCGCCCCGGGTACACCGCCCCCGGACGGGATGAGCGGCCCTGCTGCTGATGCGGCCAAGGCGCTGAATTCGGCGTTGCAGAAGCAGCATTCGGCGATCAATGATGCCGATGATCAGCTGTCCGAGGCGATTTTGAAGGCCACGACGTCCAGCCAGGATGGGCAGCAGAAGCTCAAGGCGTTGCAGCAGGACATCATCGACAAGGTCGACAAGCTCAAGCCGACGTTGGATACTCCGGCGGGCCAGCAGCAGTTGGCCGAATTTCTGCAGGGCAAGGCCGACGACATCAGCAAGGTGCTCAAGGACACCGGCCTGGATTCGCAGGCCCATTCGGCGATTCTGGATGCGCTGGCCGCGCAGTACAAAGCGGTCAAAGACGGCAAGGGCTCCGGACCTGACGACGGCAAGGGCGGCAAGGACGATCCGCAGGCCCCGGCGGCGCCGGGAGCGCCGGCTCCGGGCGGCCCGGCCGCTCCGGCCCCTGATGCTCCGCCGGCAGGCCCCGCCGGCACTGGCGGGCTGCCGGGGAGCGACCCGCTGCTCGACGGTGGACTGCCCTCTGACCCGATGATGGCGGGTCTGGGTGCATTGGGCCCGGCCATGGGCGCTCTCGGCGGGCTGCCGGGCGCGCTGGGCTCGATGATGCCCGGCGGCGGTCTCGGTGGCGGTGGCGGTGGGTTGGGTGATCTTGGTTCGGCGATCGGCGGGGCTATCCATGACGCGAACAGTCATTCGGACAATCCTGATCCGACCGAGAAACAGCATCCCGACCCGCTCAAAGACCCTGGCCAGGAGAACAAGCCGCAGGACCCGACTGGCCCGAAGAGTCCGCAGACTGAACCTGCGGGCAACAACAACCAGGGGCCTGCTGCGGCCGGTCCTGGAGCACCCCCAGCGGGCGCTCCAGGTGCTCCAGGACAGGTCCCGGCTCCGCCGCCGTTTGATCCCACGGTCAAGCTGCCGGGGGACACCACGCGCACGGTGAACGACCAGGCGCTGAACGGCGCGGGCCGCGACGTGCTGGCCGGCAAGTCGATCGACGAGGCGTTTCCGTCGCACGGCATCGTGCTGCCGCCGATCGGGTCGCCGGTCACCAACAACCAGGTGTCGCCGGGCAGCCTGCAGTTCGGCGACATGGGCGAGTTCACCGATCACCGGGTCATGGCTCTCGGGCAAGGCACGGTGTGGAACGACGGCCAGGTTGTGCCGTTGAGTCATCTGCAGACCGGCCCGAATTTCCTGGGCTGGCATCGGTTGACGACTCCTGCCCAGCAACCGGTCGCCCCGGTGGCGGCGCCGCCGGTTGCCGCGCCGCAGCCCGTTTCGAGCGCGACGCTGACCTCGTCCACAACCCCCCAGCAGCCGCATTGAGCTGCGACAACCGGCAAAGACAGGGAGTACCGTCATGGCTATGAGTAACGACGTCACGCAGGTCGACCCCACCAAGATGGTGGAGTGGGCACGGCAGCACGAGCTGGCTGCTGAGCGTTGCGCTGCCGCCCGCAAAGAACATCCCCGCACGATCGCGGCCGCCGCGTCGTGGGGGCCGATGTTCGCCGACGCCCGCAAGGCGGCCGTCGATGCGGTCAATGCACGTGAGGCCGCGTTGATCGAGCAGGAGAACCGGCATCGGGAAATGGCGCTCACGTTGAAGCGTGGCGCTGCGGTAATGCAGGCCACAAATGATGAAAACGCCCGTAACTTGCGGCTGTCGCAAAGTTGAGCGTGGACATGGTTGATCAGGAGACCGCCGACACCGTGGAGGTGGAGGTCTACGAGGCCGCCAGCCGCGATGAGTCGATCATCGCGGTGGTGGGCCGGCGTGGACAGACCCTCGGTGTGCAGCTGGAGGATGCGGCGATGAAGCTGACCGAGGCTGATCTGGCGTATCGGGTGATCAAGTTGAACACGTTGGCGCACTTGCGGTCTCAGCTGGCTCGCCGTCAGGAGATGGAGGCGGCCGGGTTCACGGTGTCACGGTCGTTGCCGACCGCTGAGCAGGTCGCGGCCTACGAAGAGATGATTGAGTTCTAGGACTGGACAGTGGACAGCAGGGGGACAACACACGGGGGAAACGGCGGCGCTGGGCCGACGCTGCATGTCAACGTCGGCGGCATTCACGCGGTCGCAGGGATGCTCGAAGCTGCGGCCACCAAACTGGCCGCGCACGCGGTGCCGGTCGCGCACCCGCCGTTGGGTAACGACGAGACCTCGGTGAGTGCGGCCGCACGGCTCACCGAACACGGCGCGGTCCTGGCCTCGCGGGCCGGAGACGGGGCCGCGGTCCTGCAAGCAGCCGCAGCAGCGCTCTATCAGGCCACGGGCACCTACACGGCCGTGGACACGGCCAACGTCTCGGTCGTCGCGCTGACCGGTAACCCGATCGCGCCGACCCCGACAGCGCCGCCGGCGGTGACCGCCAACGTGCAGCCGATCGACGTCCCGGTGCTGCCGTCTGCGCCGCGACCCGGTGAGGTCACCGCCGCCATGATGAAGGCGGGCACACCTAGCTCCGGGCAAGCATTCATCAAGAACTGCAACGCTATTGGCGGATCGTTCCGCGACGCCGCATCGTCGGCGCACTCGGCCGCCGGGCTGGTCAACGATCACCTGACCGGCGCGGCCGGGCCTCGAATCCACCAGGCGCTCATGAGCTTTGGGGACTGGTCCACTCACATGGGTACGCACGCCGACACAGTGGCCCAGTCGGCCAGCAGCCATGCCACGAGGTTCACCCAAGTCCAGCGCGCCACACCCACGCCAACGGATTACGAGTCCGTGCAACAGAGGTTCGCCAAAGCGCAGGCGATTAACGCCTCCCATCCGGGCATGGGTGTGCCGGCGATGGTGCAAGCGCAAAACGACTACATGGATTTGAATCAACGCACCACGGTGTCGATGGCGGGCTATCACACCGGGGAGTTTCCGCAGGCCCCGCCGCCACCGCCACCGGCGGTGCACATTGTGGAACCGGCTCCGGCACAGAATGATTCGGCGTCTGCTGGCCAACCGGCACCTGGCCGTCACGTGGCCGAAGAGAAGCATCCGGGAGCGCCGGCCGATGACGCCGCCGCAGCGGCGGACGATGCCGGGGCAGAACTCGGAACCGGCGGCGACGGGCTCGACCAGCTCGGCGCCAGCCCTCTGGGCGCCGGGGGCGGCGCGTCCGAAATGGCCTCGACCATGCCCGCCCTATTGACCGGGGTGCTCGGCGGGCTCGTCGGCGCGGTCACCGCGATACCGCAGGGCGCTGCCCAGCAAGCGCAAAGTTTGGCATCGCAAGCGATGGAGGGCATGTCAGGCCTCAGCAAGGGCCTGGCCGGCAAAGACGGACTGGACACCCCGTCCCTCGGTGACGGACCGTCCTTGCCTGGCTTTGACCCCAGCGGACTGGGCGGTGGCGGAGGCGGGGGAGGCGAACCGAGTACCGCACCTGCGGCCAGCGCCTCCGATCTTCCCCCGGCCGGGTCGGGCACCAGCATGTTGTCCAGCGCGAGCAGCAGCCCAGCCGCCGGCCCGGCGATGACTTCCGGGGCGCGGGTGGAGCCGGTGTCCGCCGGCCCAGGCGGGGCGCCGATGATGATGCCTCCCATGGGCGCCGGTGGCGGCATGGGCGCCGCCGGGTCGGGCGCGCGGCCGATGAAAGAACCCGACAAGTTGATCAAGGCGCTCAAGGCGGCCAACAGCGAGCCAGTCAAGGGTGAGGTGCTGCGCCGCCAGGTGGTCGCCACCGCCGACGATCCGCTCGACAACGACGAAAACGACAAGCCGAAACCGACCGTAGGCGTGGGCTCGCGCCGGCTACGCCAACAACTGAAAGGTGACAAATGACCGTCTACGAGTACCCGACGTATCAAGAGGACGTCGACCGCACCCAGTCGGTCATTGCCCGAGTTGAGCGAGTGCAGGCCATGCTCAACAAATTCGTCGACGAACTCAAAGACCTCGAAGGGTTCGCCGAAAACGACAACGGCGACGTCAAGGTGCGAGTCAATCACGAAGGCTCCCTGCGCGAATTGATCATCGCGCACGGCTGCTTGGCTACCTACGACAACCTCGCTTTTGAGACAGAAATCAACGAGACCGTGGCCAAAGCGGTGGACTCTGTCACCGCAGCAACCGCCGAGCTCACCGGTGCACAGGACGAAGCCGATCTCGATAACGTCGTCGCCGCCCTGTCCGACCCAAATTCGTACATCTGGAAATCAGCGTGATTTGCCCGCTGTGCTGGCCCGATGTCGGTGGCCAGAGTTAGTGTTGATGCATGGGGCAGCCGCAGCAGCAGCCGGGGGGCGTCACAATGACACCCCCTGATGTGGCATGGGCGCGTACAGGCGCAACCACCGGCCCACCCCCGCAGGCGCTCCTGACGCCGCCACAGTCCCTACAGGCACCCGCACCGCCGCCACCACCACCGCCCGCCGACAACCAGCGCCGCGGTCTGGATTGGAAACTGATCGCACCGATCAGCCTGGCGCTC
>ERZ650309.358-NODE-358-length-22782-cov-8.730805_pt1 | contig 22782 bp, 18 predicted proteins | sample MGYA00376245_ERZ650309 | MGnify/ENA primary metagenome ERZ650309 (study PRJEB26733, sample SAMN07839294) | wastewater metagenome | biome: urban; feature: wastewater treatment plant; material: waste water | place: USA: North Carolina | collected 2016-04-26 ...
TTTATTAATTGAAAAATTAGCGCGCTGGGAAGAGTTAGAAGCGCGGAGTAAGTAGTGTTGGTATTTATTTTTAAAACTATACTTATATTTAAGTATCTAGTTGTGCACAATAAATACAGTATTGGGGGTATGTATGCATTTTAAAGAGTTAAAAGTTGACGAGATTAACCTAAACTTATTTGAGCATTTTCAGCGTCATCAAACTGTAACACGCTGTTGGCGTAAAATAGACGGTACGTGGTGTATAAAAGAAATGTCCTTTACCAATGATTGGAATAGGGAAGAGTATCTAATGCTAGTAACTAGTCTCCAGAATACTTTAATATCAGGTGGCATTGTCTTTGGAGTATTTTCAAATGAAATGTTAAAAGGATTTGCCTCCGTAGAGTCAGGTTTTTTGGGAACAAATAATGAGTATCTTGACCTGTCAAGTCTCCATGTATCCGAGGATATGAGGGGAAAAGGAATTGGAAAGGAATTATTTCATTTGGCAAAAATCTGGGCAAAAGAGCATGGTGCTGCAAAATTATATATTTCGTCTCATTCTGCAGTAGAAAGTCATGCCTTCTATTACGCAGTGGGTTGTATAGAAGCCAAGGAATATAGTCAGTACCATGTGGAAAAAGAGCCTTATGATTGTCAGCTTGAGTGCAAATTATAGGCAAAATATCACTCGCGAGTGGCGGAAATTGATGATCTATTGATTGAGAAATTAGCGCGCTGGGAAGAGCTAGAAGCGCGGAGTAAATAGGATTTAATATGATTTCACAACAAATTATTGATGATATGATCAAAACTCATGATATTCAACTCCTGATTTTTGATTGCGATGGAACTTTGATGGAAACATTGAGTTTACATTATCAAGCATGGCGTGATGCATTTCTTAGCCAAGGTTTGAGCTTCATTGAAGAAGATGAATTTATTCGTGAGTATGCAGGTGTAAGCGGCGGGCGGATGGTAGCAGCGGTAGCTGCCAAGCTGAACTATACTCTGGATATTAAAGAACTGCAGGAATATAAGAAAAAAATATTTCTCGAGCAGTACATTATGCATGTTACTCCGATTGAGAAGGTCTTTGCTATTGTTAAGAAGTATCACGGTAAACTGCCAATGGTTGTGGCTTCGGGTGGGGCAAAACAGGCTGTAGTGCAAATGTTGCACATAAATGATGTCTTTGCTTACTTTCAACAAGTATTTGCGATTGAAGATGTTATCCACGGGAAGCCTGCGCCTGATGTATTTTTAAAAGCGGCTCAGGATCAAGGTATCTTACCTGAGAATTGCCTAGTTTTTGAAGATCATTTTGCTGGATTTGCGGCAGCAAAGAGTGCAGGGATGCGCTATATTGATGTTAATGAATTGGTAGAGAATTAATTATTAATCAGGGTATGGGTATGGCAAAAAAGACACTTGAATTATTAAATGACGGTAAAAATCGCTGTGGCTGGTGTAATAAATCAGTTTTATATCAACGCTATCATGATGATGAGTGGGGTAAAGCATTACATGAAGAACATAAGCATTTTGAATTTTTGCTGTTGGAAACGATGCAAGCTGGACTAAGCTGGTACACGATTTTGCAACGTCGCGAAGGTTACCGGAATGCTTTTGCTGATTTTAATGTGGACGAAGTGGCTAAATTTGACCGGAATAAAATTGAAGAACTAATGCTGGATACTGGGATAATCCGCAATCGGCTTAAGATTGAAGCGGCTGTACACAATGCTCGATTATTTATCCAAATTCAGCAGGAGTATGGCTCATTTGACAGTTACATTTGGAGTTTTACAAATAATCAGATAGTTGACAATCGCTGGGTTAGCTTAAGCCAAGTTCCAGCGACTAGTGAATTATCAGATCGGGTTGCTAAAGATTTAAAAGCTCGCGGCTTTAAATTTGTTGGTTCAACTACTATTTACGCCCATTTACAAGCAATCGGTGTAATTAATGACCATCTGCTTGATTGCTGGGTTCGCTAGTTTTTCAGCAACAGTTGCGAGCGCTCAGGGTTGCTATATGTATACTCAAACTGATTCGAACACACGGGTGTGGAAATACTAGTAGGCGATTTATGACGAAGCCTACACCTAGTAGGTGAGGAGTAAATCAACGACCTAGGATGATGAATCTGATTGAGTATAACACATTAAAAGTACTCAACTCCGATTGCACGACGTACTTCAAGTAATGTTTGTGCTGCAACTGCTTTGGCTTGTTGTGAACCAAGTCGGAGCATATTCATTACCTCAGTCTTATCGGCAGCAAATTCAGTGCGTCGATTGCGAATTGGCGCAAATTTAGCCTCAAGTATATCAAGAAGATAACGCTTAACTTTTACATCACCTAAGCCACCACGCTGATAATGTGCTTTAAGTTCTGCAACATATTCTTTGTTGGTATCAAAGACATCTAGGTATGAAAACACCATATTACCTTCAATTTTACCCGGATCTTCAACGCGCAGGTGATCGGGATCAGTAAACATCGCCATAACTTTTTTCTTGAGAGTATCTGCATCATCCGCCAGATAAATACAGTTACCCAGTGATTTACTCATTTTTGCTTTACCATCCAGCCCAGCAAGGCGGGTATGTGTTGATAATAAACCTTTGGTTTCAACCAAAACATCGCCGTAGATACTATTGAATTTACGCACAATTTCATTGGTTTGTTCGATAACGGGTAGTTGGTCTTCACCAACGGGAACGATTCCAGCTTTAAACGCAGTAATGTCTGCTGCCTGAGAGACGGGATACATCAAAAAGCCAGCTGGTACATCTGCGCCATAACCTTTTTGCTGCATCTCACTTTTGACTGTCGGATTGCGTTGCAGTCGAGCAACGGTTACCAAATTTAGGTAGAACATAGTTAATTCTGCCAGCTCAGGAATTGCTGATTGGACAAACATTGTTGTTTTAGCGGGATCAAGTCCAGCCGCCAGATAATCCAATGCTACTTCAACGACATTATTGCGAACTTTTTCCGGATTATCCGCATTGTCAGTTAGAGCTTGCATATCGGCAATCATGATAAATTGTTGATGATCTTCCTGCAAACGCACACGATTTTCTAGTGAGCCTACATAATGTCCAAGATGAAGTTGTCCGGTTGGACGGTCGCCAGTTAGTATAATTTGTTTTTTCATTGTGATACCTGATTAAACGTGTTGATCAATTAAAATTGTATTACCATCGGGGTCAGCCAGCATACAGTGTGCCGGACCATTACTTTGCATATCCGCTTCAACGGTAAAATTAATGCCTTTTGCCTTTAATTCCTGTTGAATTGCCCGTACATCAGTAAATGATGTCAGTTTTTCTGCATCGCTATTCCAGCCAGGATTAAATGTTAAAATATTATTTTCAAAGAAGCCCTCAAATAATCCTATTTTAGTCGTCCCATTTTGTAGAACGATCCATTTTTGAGATTCATCGCCAAAACCAAGTGACGTAAATCCAAGTTTTTCATAAAATTCGCGTGAGACTTTGATGTCTTTGACAGCAAGACTCATACAGAAGTTTCCTAGTTGCATAGTTTGTCCTGTAAATATTGTTATTAGAGTTATTAATTTGTATGCTTACACCACTAAAATTGTTTCGTCGCCACATATATTGCGAACTTTTAGGCGTAATGGTTGTTGTGTAGTGGTAATTTTACCATCCCAAAATTGCTTGGTTTTATTACCATCTACAATCATGTAACCTTTTTTATCGATTTTTATCTCATTGTTACTATGCCATTGTCCAGTGGTATTTTGACAATCTAGGGCGATTAGTTCAATTAGCTCCAAGCCATTATCACTAATTGTTATTGGTGCATAGTCTCTTTTACCTTTAGTTGCTTGTAATTGTGCTTTATTATTAAATGTCGAGATTTTTTGAATCAGTCTATCGCTAATAAAATTGGTTATTTCTAAAGTAAAATTATTATCTGATGCGTCTAGTTTATAATCAATAATATCTTCAATTACGATATCATGCAGTAAATTTTTTAAATCGCGCAATTCAACTTGAATATTGGTCATATTATTATCGCGGATGAATTTATTAATTTCAGCATAATCTTCGATATCAATATAATAAACGATTACTTTTTTTACATCTATTTCAAAATTATGTAGTTCTTGATTGATAATAGTATTGATTAGTGGAATATCAAGCAATTTTTGTTGTGAATTGATTAAATCAGGTACATAGACAGGCACATTTCCATTTTGTGATTCGGTGATTGCACCAAACCAAAAACTATTTAAACCTGCTACATTTTTTGCAAGTCCTGTTATCAAGGTGGCTAATTTATCCATCGTTTGCTGTGGATTACGAAATAAACTAACTCCATCTTGGATTTCTAAGATATTAAAACTCGCGCCAGCTTCTTTGAGCCTATCACGAGCGGTTTGGATGCTATTAATCCCAATATCGCAATGAATGAATTTACGCCCCAAGTCATGCGCAACCTTAGCAGTTACACCACTCCCACCAAAGAAATCAGCAATAACCATGTTTTCATTGCTACTTGCTTTAATGATACGTTCTAATAATGCTTCTGGTTTTTGAGTTGAATATTCAACAGATTCTTTTGCTGAATTATTGAGCTTGTCCAAGTTCCATACATTGTCTAATACAAATCCTTCTTCAAGTGCATCTTCGATAAATCTTTTTACTCTTTGTCCATTTCCTGCATCAGATAGTAGGTATTCTTTTCCTGTTTCTTTATCAATTAATGCTTTTTGTTTCCTTTTTTTTATATATTCTTCCTTTGAATCATACTTCTCAAAATATGAATTAAAAATTGAGTTATCAGTTTTAGTATAAAGAAAGATACTATCATTACGTTTTTCAAAAGCGTAATTTAACTTCTTATTCCACCCACTATAGTGCCAAATTATTTCATTCCTAAAATTATCTTCACCAAATACTTCATCCATCAATATTTTTACATAATGCCCGATATGCCAATCCAGATGTACATAAATACTAGCAGTATCACTCATAATTGATTTTATCGCCATCAAGTTTTCATACATCCAGTTAAGATAATCTTCTTTTTGCCAAATATCCCCATACATGGTTTCTTCAAATGCTTTCAGTTCTTCAATATCCATTTCTTGCTCGGCAGCTGCGATTTTCTCAGCTAAATGTGGATTACGCCTGATATAAACTTTTTTTGCATAGTCAGCACCACTAGCAAATGGTGGGTCAATATAGACTAGGTCAACCTTGATACCTCTATCTTTGAGGTATGCACATGCCGACAAACATTCACCACGCATAATCATATTCTCGGTATTTCTATCGCCGACAGTTTCGATAGTTTCTACTTCATAGTAGGGCATACCACGCTGGATTTTTTGGTAAACTTTGTCATTTTCACGATAGCGCAAAATTCTTTGTGTGCGAGTTATGTTATCAAGGATCGCTTGTCCCTCAATGGTATTGGGTACGTATGGTATATATTTTATCGGCATGGATGTTAATCTCTAAAAAATTCACTAAGCTTTTTATTGATCATAGCTTGCGGATTAGCATTAGTGGTTTCAAGGTACAGAAAATCAAAACGTTTATAATTAAATTTCTCTTGATTGAGTTTTAGAAATTTAGTTTCAATATATTTTTTCTTACGTTTGAATGCTTCATCATTAGCGTAGATTGCGCCTTTAGTTTCCAGTAACAATATTTTGTGGATAGCTTTATCCTTATTCCGTTTGATAATTAAAAAGTCAGTGGTGTATTTACCTGCATTTTTCCACTGTTTGCCAGCCTTATAAAAACAATCAATTACAAATTCAGTTAAGCCACGCTCACCGTTATAGTAAATTTCAAGTTTATTTTCTTGGAATATTTTTAGGCTTATTGTTGCTTGGAGCATATCTTTTTCAAAATTACTTGCACCACTAGCACCAAAGTTATACGGTAAATAATGATAAGTTTGATTTTTTATCTTAACCTCAGTCGGTAAATTATGCTCTTGATAATAACTCTCCCAAGGCTGCATAAAGTTACCCATGCCTTGTGCTTCTAAAAGTTGCTTAGCCTCATTATATTTTTTTCTTAATTGGGATGAGTCAACTTCCAGACTAGAGTTAGTTTTATCTAGTTCTAATATCTTCTCAATGTGTTTTTGCTCTGGATACAGCCCATCATTTGCTTCGATTGCAGTTAGTTTATCAGAGATTAAAATTGAAGCTTGCTGTGGAATTACCTCGTGTGATGTATGTAGCTCGCGCTTGATGCTAAATGCAAGTCTAATTTCTGCCATGATAGTATCGTTATCGTATCGTTCATTTAGAAAAGTGATATTGTCTTTTATTATAGTGATTTGTGTAAATATTTGCTTTAGTATATCATCAAATTTATCTAGCTCTTGTAAACTAATCTGATTAAAACTTGCACGTGAAATTTCAAATAACCAACTAGCATAAGTCATATATCTACCGATACTATCATTTATATAACTAGTTATTCCATTGTCTAAATTGGTAATCTGTGTTTCAGTAATTAGCGATTCGCTAAAGTATTTCTTTATATTATTAAGTAAAACCTCTAGTTTATATTGAGTATTTACACTTTCCTCTTCATCAATACTTTGATAATTAATCTTCATCTGATAAAAATCAATCGGTGGAATCTGTAGAAACTCCACCCGTGAATGGCGGGTTACTAAATCTTTACTAATTACTTTTGCATTATTTAATTGTTCAATACTACTATTTTGTTCTTTCTTGAGCTGTTCATTCAATATGGCTGCATTTTCATTGTTTAACCAGACTAATGCAGTCTCTGTTTTTTCTTTATCGACTTGGCGTAAACAACGGCAGGTAGTTTGTAAAACCATGTTCTTAGGGCAATCGCCAGCTTGTGATAAGATTACACCAGTTAGACTTTTACAGTCCCAGCCTTCTTTTCCTATTTGTACAAGTAAAATATATCTTTTCTTAGATAATGCTAAATCAAGACTTCTAAATTCTAGTTCATTTTCTTTAGGCAGTTTATAGTCTTTATTGCCACCATGAAATTTTAATATTTCATGCTCAGGTATTTTTAGTTCACTAACAAGTAAAGGATATACCTCTGTTTCAAGCATCTCAATACTACTACAATAAATTGCTATCTTTGCAATCGTACCGTTTGCATAAATAGTATCTTTGTAATTATTATTAAAGTCAGTAATACCCTGTTTAATGGTTTCTAACCTACTGTTATTTTCTGCTATTTTAATTTTTGGGATTTTTAAGAAATTGGCAATGCCATGTAATAATGGGTAATAATATACAGTATTGGTAATTTGTGTAAACTTAAATTTATACTCATTTATGGTGATTTGTTCAGGCTTATAAAGGTACGGAGTACCAGAAAATCCTAGTACAGTTGTAATGTTACCTTTTGATTGCCAGTAATTGATCGCGCCACGTAACTTTTTATCTTCAGTTGCAGCATGATGTACTTCATCAATCATAATAGATAGATTAGGTATTTCTGCAATTTTAGCTTTTAAGTCATTATTGGTGTCATTTATATGCGTTAAATCAAGTTCCAATTGACCCGTAAAATCAAAACTATCTAATATAACTTTCTCTGCATTCACAACAAATACACAAGCAAATGGGTTTGGTAAATAATTATTTACTTTTTGCGCATTTGGATTACGAGTTTTATTACTTTTTTTAGCTGATTTTTGTTCATCTAAAATCTCAAATTTCAATTGGCGCTTTAGATTGCTTGCTGATGGTTCTGGTATTATCCATGCTGGATCAAAATTTTCAATAGACTTTAAGCTCGGTATAATTGATGATTTAAGCCCCGATGGTGCTAAAACTAAAAAATTATGAGCAAATAATTTATTGTTTGGTTCATTTTGTGCAAAGTACAAGTCTAAGTAAATAAAGGCAGCCATGAGATAGGTTTTACCTGCTCCCATTGGCAAGCTCATCAAATAATCCGCATAACTAACGTTATAAAACATTGCTTTGATGATGCTATCGTAATTGATGCTATTTGGATTGCTTAAAATTGCTTCCTGCAGCCCTGAAATTTTATTATGCACAGCAAACTGATATAGTGCTAAGGCATTAGAGTTACTTTTTAAATAGTGACGCGCAATATTATTAATATTTAATGAGTCTAAATCAATATCCTTAATAAAAAAACCTTGGCTAAACAGTACCCACAAAGGTTGATTATTACAGGCTATTTTTAGAAATAAATATGTCTCTATAGCTTCAATTTGTGCATCACGTAATTGATTAGTTTTTTTGATGTACTTTAATAATTCTTGAATGCTACAATTTTCTGATTGTAACCAGCGGTCTTTTTTAGAAGTAATAATATCATAGAGCATTATTTATTTTTTCCAATTGCGAATATATGGTTTATCGGTTTTTTGCTCTTCTTCATTGTATTGATATTCTGGATTAATATGAGTTTCTTCTTCCGTGGTAGATTGTTCTTCCTCTTCGACAAATTCGCTAATCCATTTATCCCATAATTCAGGGGTCTCTAGACTAATTTTGCCGATTTTGCCATCACGAAAATCTTGAATAACAATTTCACTGATTTTTTGGCGATCAATCACGCCACCAGTCATTATACAGCCGCGTTTATTAGCTAAAACATCGAGTAATTTATCATAATGTAGTGCAAGGTGCTCAGGTTTTAATTTATAGCGTGCGGCAAATGATTCTTGATAAATACTTCGCTGTAAAAACTCAACTAAATAGAGCGCCACCAATTCTTCATCTAAAGCATTACGCCCGATGCTATTACAAATTGCCAGATTATAGCCAATTTGCGGATAGCGGATTTTTTGCCACATCATACCAGGGGTATCAAAAATCACAAAGGTGTCATTAACATAAAGTCGTTGATTCGCTTTGGTAACCGCAGGTACATCACCAGTTTTAGCGGCTTTTTTACCGACTAACTGATTAATGAGGGTCGATTTACCAACATTGGGAATCCCAGTAATCATCACGCGCAAAGGTTTTTCAAAGCTGGTGCCACGTGCGGGTGCCAGTTCTTTGCACAAACGGATAATTTTATCCCGTTGCTTTTTATTGTCTTTATCACCCAAGATAGCGATGGTGTTTTCTTGTTGGCTAAAGTAGTCCAGCCATACTTTACTGATTTCTGGATCTGCCAGATCACTTTTATTGAGAATCCTGATTTTGCGTTTAAAGCGGATTATATTTTGTATCAGAGGATTGCAGCTGGAAAATGGAGCGCGGGCATCGAGTAATTCAATGACAATATCAATTTCTTCACTTAGTTCTTGTAATGCCCTTTTGGCACGGTTCATGTGGCCGGGAAACCATTGTATAGCCATTATTTATCCTTTAAAATTCAGCCACGATTTTAGCATAAATAGCAATTAAGCTACCAAACCATTCATCAAGCTATCTTGTCGATGAAAGGTTAGAGCAACTTAATTGCCAGAGAAATTAATATGGCATATTCAAAGACGAAGAATATATAAATTACTGGTGATTTAGATTATAAATAGTACTCATTAATTGTGGGGACTGACTCTCCCATAATTGTGGATACCAATTTGCTGGATTAATTGCCTGTGGTAATGCGGTATAGTTTATTCCAATGATACCAATTTGCCCTTTAAGGTTAAGAATGATATCATCTATTTTGCTTGGTGTATCATCTAGCATAATCAAAACTTCGCATAAATCTGGTTGATTCATTTTTTTGCGATAATACTGTATCATATTTAATAAGGTTTCACCTTTTGAGGAGCCTGCAACATAGTAGATACCATCATAATACATTTTTAGATCATTTTTATATTTGTTTTGCTGTAAGAAACTATTGTCAAATTGGTGATCACCAATCGGATTCACTGACATATCAATTTGATTGGCAGCAAGCTGTCTGGTCGTAGTTGCTAATGATGAGAAACCACGCGATGAAATTGCAATTGTCTGATACTGTGTCTGTAAACTGGCGATACTTGCTGCAGTTATAGATTCGACTGGTCGGAAATTAATTAAAAATCTGATTCCTGATTGAGCTTGGTATATTCCGACATTGCTTAGCCAGTTTGTTGCCAAATATGGATTGTTAGGATCACTTTCTGTTAAGTACTCTTGCCAATTTCCCCATGCTTCGCCACCTAAATTAGGTTCATTGGTAATTAATGTGTTATCAATGTCAAATGCAGTACAGATATTTACTGAAGGGGTAGGGCAACTTAGTTGCTGTGCATAACTTTCAACTGACAAGATTGTATTTGAACTGGTATTTATTACCAGACTACTATCACATGGTAACGGAGTAGTTGAACTCGCACCTGCGTTACTACATGCAGACAATATAAACGTAGGAGCTAAGCAAAAACTTAGTATTATTGTAGGGGTAAATTTCATGATCTTTTCTTTCATAGAAAAATTAAAAAATTATAAGTTGTTCCTTGTTTCTAGCCTTGATGATTTCGAAACAAGTAATCTTATACAGTTTTATCCTCCCGGTATATTACCTTTACAAATAAAGTCCTTTGAGTTATAACCGCAGCCTTTTTGTGACGTATCTTGTAACATGATATTTTGTAGCTCAGCGGAAAAAGGTCTGACGTCTGCTGAAGCATCCAAGGCATTATAGTATTCTGGTGAAGAGCTTCCGCAACCACTGGAACCATAGGAATGGACGCCTAATAAATACCAAGTATTATTTTCCCAATAAAAATCTCCACCGCCAGAGTCTCCGCCGCAAATGATACTGGAAAAAATATTACTGCCATATTGCGAATAACCATTCATAATAACCGACTCACCACTTTCCTCCCAGTATGAATTGGTAGCAAAATATTCATAGCTGATATAGAATAAACTGGTATTTCTTGGATTATTGTTAGTAATGCCATAGCCAAGTGCCATGATATAACTAGGAGTTTTTGGTTCAAGATTGAGGGTAGCAAGTTTTACGTTAGGATTATATTGAAGTTGTTGTGATTCAGTAAATTTTGCCTTAATTAGTGCAATATCGCCATTTTGTGCACTTAAATTTGAGCAAATCCCTTTTTCAAATGCTGGAACCTGGCAATACTGCTTGGGGACATAAACTGCTTCAATACTGCCAGTTACCCCACTCCCGTAATGAGAATCATCTATTTGGTTAACGTAAGCCATACTTGTGATGCCGTCTAAAGCTGTTTCGAATGTGGTGATATTGTCTGGAGTTATTTGTTGATTTTCTGCTTTTGTACTGCGCATTAGTACGCAATGTGCGGCAGTAAGAATGAATCCTGTTCTGGTTATTGGATCAAAACTTAATGGTGTACCGCTGCAATAGCGAGATCCAGCATAGGGTGAGCTCTCCGGTCCAAAGCTTAGTGCAACCGCCATACTTTGAAGTATTTTCCTTTTACTATCAGAGCTTTCAATAGCGGAAACCTGACAATTCTCGCCATAGGCAATTTGAAAACTATGTTCAGTTCCATTTGTCGTAGAAGGTAGCTGTGGTAAACATAAATAGCCATTTGGCAAAACATTTGTAGGGTTAGGTGGATAATCTGTCGCTAAACTTGTGCCGCGCTCTATTGTACCGCCATTATTACAAGAGACTAGTCCCATAATAGAAGATAGGACGCAAATTATATTTGTTATATAAAGCTTCATTTTATATTTTAGCTCACGATTTTTAAATTACGGTATAAATGTAACCGAGTTAATTGTTAAATAGTTGCTTTTAAGATTTATGGTTTGGATTCGGTGCAATGTCACTAATGAGTAGGCATTTATTCCATTTAACTAATGTTCAAATTAAGTTAGCGTTTATCATAAGTTTAATATTTTTTATGCAACTATATAATTTACCATTTTTGACTATTATAGTGCAATAGATAAATTCATCTATTGACAGATCATTTGTTTGTGTGTAGGTAGACCCAATTTTTTTGGATTAGTTTTTTTCTAATTTCTTTTAATCTTGTATGACAAATTAAATGCAACAATTCTGTTAAACTAAATCATAAATTAATTAATCCTTGGCAGATAAGGCGTGAGCTGATACTTATAATTTGTCAACTTAAATATTTAATAAAATGACAGAAATTTTATTGAGATTTATTTGGTATAGAGGTTATAATCGACCCTGTAAAACACAGCTTATAGTGTTTAAAATGATTGTTTGATACTAAATATAGTGTATTGACAGAAACATGAATAAAAGGGATTTGATATGCATCTAACTAATGAAGCCAATATGTTAGCGACCCAATATGGGCAGTCGTTGACGCCACATGGCGATTTCTCAATGTACCACGTAGTTCGTCGTAATGGTGAAGTTGTGGAGTTTAATCCAACTAAAATTGCAGTAGCAATTACCAAAGCGTATATTGGTGTCCACGGTCACAATAGCATGTCATCGGTGGGTGTGCGTGAACAAGTGGCGCAATTAACTAATATGGTTATTTTGGCTTTGCAGGGGCGTAAACCGGATGGTGGCTCGATTCATATCGAAGAAATTCAGGATCAGGTTGAATTAGCTTTGATGCGCAGTGGTGAACACGAAGTAGCGCGCGCTTACGTATTATATCGTGAAGAACGCCGTCATGAACGCGACTTAGAAGGCGTTAAGCGTCCAGATGCACAAATTCATGTAGTGCACGCGAATGGTGAGCGTAAAGAATTGAATATCAAACATGTTTATGGTGTGATTCAGGCTGCTTGTGAGGGATTACTGGAAGTTAATCCAAAACTAATCTTGGATGAAGCACTCAAAAATCTATATGATGGCGTAAGTGAAGATGAAGTTTTCAAATCAGTAATTTTAGCCGCGCGACTATTAATCGAAAGTGAACCTGCCTATAATTCAGTAACGGCTAGATTATTAATGCATACTATTCGTAAAGAAGTTATCGGACGTGAAGTTAGCCAAAATGAAGCTAATGACCTATACAAAACTTATTTTGGAGAATATATCCAAAAAGGTATCAAAGCTGAGTTATTAGATCCGCGTTTAGCTGAATTTGATTTGACCAAAATAGCGGCTGCTTTAGATGGTAAACGTGATAATCAATTCAAGTACTTGGGTTTACAAACGCTATATGATCGTTATTTCTTGCATATTCGCGGTACACGCATTGAATTACCGCAAGCATTTTTTATGCGCGTGGCAATGGGTCTAGCGTTAAATGAAGTTGAGCGTGAGCGTCGGGCAATTGAATTTTATAAATTGTTGTCGAGCTTTGATTTTATGTCATCAACTCCGACTTTGTTTAATTCGGGAACGTTGCACTCTCAGCTATCTAGTTGCTATTTAAGTACAATTTCAGATGATCTGATCGGGATCTATGACGGAATTAAAGAGAATGCTTTGCTGTCTAAATTTGCGGGCGGTCTTGGTAATGACTGGACACCAATTCGTGCCATGGGTGCACATATCAAAGGCACTAATGGTAAATCACAAGGGGTAATTCCATTTCTAAAAGTGGTTAATGATACTTGTGTGGCAGTTAACCAAGGTGGGAAACGTAAAGGTGCCGCTTGTGTCTATCTTGAAACTTGGCATGCGGATATTGAAGAATTTTTAGATTTACGTAAAAATACTGGTGATGATCGTCGTCGTTGTCATGATATTAACACTGCTAACTGGATTCCTGATTTATTTATGAAACGGGTGCATGAGCAAGGCGAGTGGACATTATTTTCACCAAATGAAGTGCCAGATCTGCATGATAAATTTGGTCTTGAATTTGAACAAGCCTATCTTGGCTATGAAAAATTAGCTGCAGAGGGTAAGATTCGGGTAAGTAAGAAAATACCTGCCTTACAATTATGGCGCAAGATTTTAACGATGCTTTTTGAAACTGGGCACCCATGGGTTACCTTCAAAGATCCATGTAATATTCGTTCACCACAACAACATGTTGGGGTAGTGCATAGTTCTAATTTATGTACTGAGATTACTCTAAATACTAACGAAAACGAAATTGCAGTATGTAATTTGGGTTCAGTAAATTTACTTAATCATTTGACCGATAAGGGTTTAGATTTTGTTAAATTAAAACAAACTGTAACTACTGCAATGCGCATGTTGGATAATGTGATTGATATTAATTTCTACCCAGTTACTAAAGCGCGCAATTCCAATTTGCGTCATCGTCCGGTTGGTTTAGGTTTTATGGGTTTTCAGGATTGCTTACATCAGCTACGTATTCCGTATGCTTCAGTTGAGGCTGTCGAATTTGCTGATCGTTCAATGGAAATGATTGCGTATAATGCATATTGGGCATCCAGCGAATTAGCGCGTGAACGTGGTCGTTATGCTTCCTATGAAGGTAGTTTGTGGTCACAAGGAGTTTTACCGTATGACTCAATGAAGTTATTGGCAGAAGCTCGCGGTAATAGCGATTACCTTAAAGTTGATAATTCAATTACTTTGGATTGGGATGCTTTGCGCGAACAAATTAAAACTTATGGTATGCGTAATTCCAACTGTCTGGCGATTGCACCAACCGCGACGATTTCTAATATTATTGGTGTTGCAGCTTCAATCGAACCAACTTATCAAAATATTTTTGTTAAATCAAATCTCTCTGGTGAGTTTACCGTTGTTAATGAGTTCTTGGTACGTGATTTGAAACAACAGGGCTTATGGGACGAAGTTATGCTTGGTGACATCAAGTATTTTGATGGAAGCTTGGAGCGGATTGAACGTATTCCTGCCGATCTACGTAAATTGTATGCAACTGCCTTTGAAATGGATCCTAGCTGGTTAGTTGAAGCAGCTAGTCGTCGCCAAAAATGGATTGATCAAGCGCAGTCATTAAATCTGTATGTGTCACAGCCATCAGGGCGTAAGTTGGATGAATTATATCGTTTGGCATGGGTACGTGGTTTAAAAACTACCTACTACTTACGCACTTTAGCCGCGACTGCAGCTGAGAAATCAACTGGGCGTGGCGGTGAACTTAATGCAGTATCGGCGGATGGTTCAGCTGGACAATTTAGCTCACGGGTTAATATGGATAATACACCAGCAACGGATGCTAAATTCTGCTCGATAGATAATCCAGAGTGTGAAAGCTGCCAATAATACTCATTGTCTTTGAATCTTGGACTTTGTCGTATCTCAAAAAAGACTCGTCGTGTTTCACTATTGTACACGACGAGTTTTTTTATTGTGTCACATCAATTGTACATAGTGTTTGAATTTGTTATGCTATTTCTTTATCACTGGCATTATCTAATTCAGCGACTAAATCAATAAAAATCATTAATCAAGCATGGTTGTGCGCTCGAATCATTGTCAGTCAATTAGTAGTAATCTATTGGTGCGATCACCTGTGCAAAAACCCAGTTTTAATATTTTTGGCAAAATCATATAATTCTGTCTGAAGCAAAATAACCTTTTCTGAAAGAATAAATTATGAAAAAACTACTTATGATAATGTCAACTTTAGTAACTTTGAGTGCATGTAACAGTGGTGCTGGGCAACAATACAAGCAAAATGGTTATTCAGATAATATAACTGCGATAGCTAGTCAGTCTTTACCGCAACCAGTACCAAACGTTCCGTCTGGTTTTGAGAGTGATAACAGTTTGTGTCAGGCAAGAACCGATATGGTTGATTCCGGTAAATTTTACCTTCTTGTTGGAACAGTTTTAAGTAGCCCAATATACAAGGATGGAATAAACCAAAAAAACGTTGAATTGTCTCATACTCATTTTCATGTTTTACCATTAGGTGAAAGTAATCCGCAAAATTACTATGATGTGGCAGCTGATAATGTATTTACTTCCGGTTATGATCAGGCTCAGCCAAATAAATCTGTGCCAGCACCCTTAAGTAATTTAGTATCTGGCACAACAGTTGAATTATGTGGAATTACTTATGCTGATAAATCTCCACAAACTGGTGTTGTATCTAATGGGATTCATTGGGTACATATAGCCAATCAGCAAATGACCGAAGGTGGTTGGATCAAAATTATTAATTCAGATGGAAGCTTAAGCGATAATTTGGAAAATAACACTGAGTATCTATACTTATGGTCCTCAGATAATTGACCCAGCTTAAACGCTTAGCACATGATCGCTAAAACTAAAGATTACTATCGACAGGGAATTATGATAATTGAGATAGCGCAGCTATCTCAATTTTATTTATATCTTATTGATATGCATAAATTCAATAGGTTAAATTATCTACAACCCTGTGCAAAAACCCAGTTTTAATATTTTTTGCTGTCACTTATAATCTAGTCTGTACTTAAACAAAACTAACTATCAGGAACTATTATGAAAAAACTACTTAGCGCTCTTCTACCATTGTTTGTTCTAACTGCCTGTGTCGGATCAAATAACAACCAAAATCCAACTAATAATTCTACCCTCAATAGCGGTACACTAGCTAATATAAATACCGCGATTGACCCAACTACAATTGGCTTTGCCGCAAATTTTGCTGCCCAGCATGCAGATTTACAAATTGCTTTTGCACCATATTATGAATCAGGTAGTCAACATAGTCCGGGAGAGTGTTCCAATGCTCAGGATATTTATGCTACCACAATCGCACCAATAATGAAAGTAAGCGAAAGCTCTACTTTGAATAGTCTTTGGAATAGCGATGAATATTTTAACTGCAGTGCGGGAATAACCAAGTTAGTTGTTGCTTCAATAACTAGTGCTAAACTGTCAATTCGTGCTGCCGTATATGATTTTAATAACCCTGATATTACCTATGCTCTGATTCAAGCAAAACGTAATAATCCACAACTTGATATTCAGGTAATTGCTGATAAGGCTAATCTAACTGATGCTAATTCAATGATTGCCGTCTTAGCGCAAAATAATATTCCAGTCTATATTGCGTCAGCTTATGCAATTATGCATAATAAATTTATGGTGATCGATAATCAATCTGTCGAATATGGTAGTTTTAATTATTCAACTACCGCAGCGACACGTCAAGCCAATAATGCAATTTGGATTGACAATAGTAACATTGCTGCCAGCTATACCGAACGCTGGAATGAAATCCGTGCAAATCAAGCAACTTCTGTTTACCAAATCAGTCAGTCGCAATATTCTGAGCAACCATATGATTCTGGTGTAAATGTTGTTGCTAGCGCAAAAACGGAAGTAGTTGGGAAACAAATTTATAGTTTGACTCTTGATAATACTGATATTGACAGTGTACATAATTTGGTAAATACCGAAAGCGCAGTAATTTGTCCAATTTCAATGACAGCTTTAGGAGCAAGCTGTTTGCCAAATTATAGTTACTACTCTCAGGGTTCATATTCTCAAAATTCACCGTTTTACCAAGCAATAAATAATGCTCAACAGTCAATTCAAATTGCCATCTTTACTTTTACTGATAAAGCTCTGGTGGATGATTTAATTGCTGCCAAAAATCGTGGAGTAAAAGTACAAGTCGTTGCTGATTATTCGCAGGGCACTCAATCCTACAGTACTGCGGGGTTTGAAAAATTAATTCAGAATGGAATTGAAGTTCGAATTAATAAATCATACGAATTATTACACGATAAATACATGATTATTGATGGTAATACTGTCGAAACTGGCAGCTATAATTATACTGCTTCAGCACAAACCAAAAATGCTGAAAATTATCAAATTTATCATAATAATCAACAATTGGCTCAACTTTATCAGCAAGATTGGCAGGCAGTTTTTGATCAAGGATATCCATATCAAGCGCCAGCACAATAAATTTTAGTTATTGTTTATATACTTCCAATGTGGGTGTAGATTTATTAATTTAAGAAATCTACACCTAGTTAAATTTATCTGAACTGGTCGCTGATTTACTCTTCACTTACGAGTAATAAGCTTCGCCGTAAATCACTTATTAGCAATCCCACACAGAAAATATTAAATACAATCAATCGCTACCTACAAAGTACCGCATCATCAATAAACATCAATATGACCGGCTGGCAATTTCACATTAACCATTAAATCCTGTGGGATAACTTGATAAAACCCTAAACTGATCAATTTATCGTACAGTCCATCGCGAGTATAAACATCAAATTTTATCCGTAATTGATTGGCAAATACTGCATCAATAGCACTTTTAGAAATAGTTTTGTTTTCTGCTGTTGATATGACACTAGCAATTTCCTGGCTAGTTAAACCATGAATAAATAAAAAAATGACCTGCTTTTCACGTTTACTTAAATTAAATTTTTTAAAATTGGTATTAACCGAGAAATCATAAACCTTAAGCGCTTTAAGAATACTAAATTTCAGATTCGTATACAGGATTTTGCGTAATTCTACATATAATCCAGCCACTTCATTGTTATCTGGATTTATTAGCGGTTTTTTATTGGTTGTATAAGGTTGAACAATACCTTCATAATAATTAAAATTAATTGAATAGTTTGGTGTTCTGGTTTGGATTATTTCTTCCTGCTCTTTTAATGATTGTGACTGAAAATATTGCCCCAACTCATCAGGCAATCCTCGATTACCTTCTTGTGCTTGCTCACCGCGAACTTGCCGGTATTGTTGGCTGCTAAAAAGAATCACTTGATTCAAATCATAAATAGCAATCGGTGACAGAAACATTAGCTCGTCAAGATTACGATAGCTGCTGATCACTGATTCAAGATATTCGGTATTCGATTTCATTTTTAGAGCCTTTTTAATAAAATTAACTAATTATTTTTATAATAACTCAACCACAGTCTATTTCAATGATTTTGGGTGATTATAACATATCAGTTTTATTAAAAAAGGTTGCATTAGCTCTATTGTGTAGGTTCTGTTATAGAATCAGTTGCTGATAGTGAGTAATTTATTCGAAGTTTTGATATTTATCGTGGTTTAAGTAAAATAAGCTTCCTTATGCCAGAAAGCTTATTGAGATAATAAAATGATATTATGATATCTTGCTATCGTAAACCTTATTACCATAAATATAAGTAGCATCTATAATTCGATCATCACCAAGGGAACTGATTGAAAATAGATAATCTAGTAAGTCATGAGAACTTTCCAATCGATAGTTTAATAAATCATTTGCAGCAGGATCAATTACGATAAAATCCGCTTCTTTACCAACTTCAAGACTGCCAATATATTGATCCAATTGTAAAGCTTTGGCTGAGCCAAGAGTAGCAGAAAACCATCTGCTTAAAGTTTCGAGCTTAAATGAATTTAACATTGCAACTTTATATGCATCATCCATAACACGGAGCATTGATAAGGTATTTCCAGCGGCCCAATCAGTAGCTAATGCAAATTTTGCATCCTTGGCAATTGCCACATCATAACGAAATAAACCACTGCCTAAATAATTATTACTGGTTGGACAATTTGCCAAAATTGCTCCTTTAGTAACCATTCGGTTCCATTCGCTTTCAGATAAATGGATACAGTGTCCATAGATTGATTTATTGGTTACCAAATCATATTTTTCATATACGGCAAGATAATCTTCTGCCCACGGAAATTTAGTCAATGTATCTTGAATTTCGTTTTTATTTTCACATAAATGACTTTGAATATAAACATCTGGATGTGTATGGACAAATTCCTGACATAATTGCAAAGTTTCTTCGGTACAGCTTAATGCAAAGCGCGGAGTTAAAGCATAAGAAATTCTGCCGGTATTATGCCATTTTTGATACAGTTTCTCACTGATTTTCATGCTGGTTGCCGGCGTAGTTATTAAATCATCATTGCCATCGGTCATAATGGTATTGCCCATGATTACGCGCATATTATACTTATGCGTAATTTCAAATAACAAATCCGCACCATCATATGAATTAGGTAAATATGCACAAATTGAAGTCGTTCCATTTTTAAATAATTGTTTCAATAAAATTTCGTATTCACGTCTAGCAGAGATGTCGCTCTTAAAAGCCACTTCACTTGGAAAAACATAATTATTCAACCAAGTTAATAATTTCTCACCATAAGCGCTAACTGCTGAAGTTTGAGTTGCATGCATGTGAGCATCAATAAAGCCCGGTGTGATTAATTTATTGCTGTAATCAACCACTTGATCTTCAGCACAAATTTGGTGCTTGATGCCGTTATAGTCACCGATTGCACTAATTTTGCCATTTTCCACCGCAATTAAGCCATCACGCAAGAAAGTAAAATGTTCTTCATCAACAAATAAGCTATCCGGAACTAATCCCTGAATATTTGCTAATGTTGCGCTATGGTTAAAAGTAAAGATTTTTCCACGATAAAATGTTTTCATTATATTTTCCTTTTGTAAATTTTATGTTTAAATTTTGAGTTAGCTATGGATTGATTTATTATCATGCATAATTTCACCTAGCTTGAATAGTTGTTTAGTCAATTTTTGCAGTAAAAAATAAACTGCTGATAAAGCTGGCAAGCAAGATTACTACCAAAATTGATAATCCCAGATTATAATGGTGCCATGCTTGCTGAATAATTGGCTGATCGAGTAAATTGTACGCTGTTACTACCGCATGTTTTGGCAAGTTGTATGAATTATTACCAATAATCATTCCTATTCCTGGTTGCAAAATCAAACCGGCAAACAGATAAGAAATTGTCAAAATACAAGAATTTGCCATTGGGCGCAAACTAACTTCTTTAAATGCTACTTGTACTTCCTGAAATGCCAACATGCCACCACCACAGCCAATCCCAAATAATAGTTGGATCGCAGTGCTAATAGTGTAAGCCTCTTTAGTCGGAAAACGAACATATAATGTAACAATCATTGCTAATAATAAAATTAAACTAAATGTAGCCGCAATAAGGCGATTGCGTTTATATTTACTTGATAGACTTCCTGCAATTACACCACCAATAGCAATTCCCAACGGAATCATTCCATTTAAAATGATTGCTTTTTGCGCCGACATTTGAAAAATTACTTCGCGGTATTTAACATTAAATAAATCCGCATAGGCTAAAATAGTTGCAAAAATTCCGCCAAAGTAGATAGTCGCTGCAATAAACCGTTTATTAAATAAAATTGTTTTCAAGTTTTTAAATAGGGAACTGTCGTTTTGCTCGTTGTTATTTTGTGGTTTATTCGGTAAAAATACAAAGATAAATCCTGCCGCAATTAACAATAAAATACCGATCAAATTATATGCTGCCTGATATGAGTAACCGCTAATCAAACTACTTCCAAATATTGCAATTACACCCGCAGCAATATTGCCAATACTTTGGCTTAATGATGCAAAGAAAGCAAATTGACGCGAAAATTCCAGCTCAACAATATATAATACTCCTACAAAGGTACAGCCAAGCCCAAGTCCAATTATTACTCTGGCAACGATCAATAAGCCAAAAATATGCGTATTGGCAAAAATTAATACTCCACCGGCAGCAAGTATTGCTGAAATCCCCAATAAGAGTTTTGTTGATACTTTATTGATCAAATATCCGGAATAAAGCTGTGAAAAAGCAAATACTGCAAAAAAAGTACCAGATAATATCGCCAATTGGGTATTACCAAGATTGTTTGCTAGTTGAATTGGTAAGGCATATGCGCCAAATAATACCGAGCTCATGATGCTAATCATAAATAGGAATTCCGTAGAAATCCAACGACAATAGCTTAATGATTTCATATAAGTTTCTTTCTTAATATTTTTATTTGAGAATATACCAGCCCATCCGGTATATTCTTGAATCTACACTATGGCAGCTTACTTCATTTTTTTACCCATAATATAGGTGTGAGCAACCGAGCGATCATCACCAATAATTTGGAAAGCAAATAATAAATCACGAATATCTTCACTTTGCTCCGCACGTATAGCCAGATCACTGGTACTACTAGAGTCTAAAACAATGAAATCCGCTTCCTTGCCACTTTCAAAGCTGCCAACATAGTGATCAATTGACATTGCACGAGCGGCACCAAGCGTTGCCAAATAATAATTTTCCAAAGGATCTAGTGGTTCAATATCGCGTGGGTTATCAGCAAAAGCTTTTCGCAATTGAGTTACTTTATATGCTTCACCCATCGTTTTTAGCATTGATAAAGTCGTTCCTGCCGCATAATCGGTACCCATACCTACCGTTGCATGGTGTTGGTTAGCTCTTTGCAGGTTAAACAAACCACTTCCCAGAAATAAATTTGAGGTCGGTAAAAAAGCACAAGATGATTTACGTGCCGCAATTAACTCAAATTCGGCATCATCAAGCCAAACACAGTGTCCCATAATAGTTTTCTCATTCATTAATCCATAATGATCATAAACTTCAGTGTAATTTTTTAATCCCGGGAATAATTTGGTAACCATGTCACCGGATTCTTTATTTTCCGCCAAATGTACCTGAATATGTGTATCTGGATAATCTTTTAATAATGCCTGTGTTGCTTCCATCTCCGCTGGGCTTAATAAGTAGGCTGAACGAGGGCTTACAGCATAATTAGTACGACCGCGTCCATTCCAACGTTCAATTAAATTTTTATTGAAATCGTAGACCTCTGCAGGTGGCAAACAAGCGTAATCTGGAGTATTTACATCCATGTACGCACTTCCGCCAATAATTCGCATATTGCGTTTCAGTGCCGCATTAAATAATGCATCCGTTGAATTTGGAGAAATGGTAGCAAAAATTGCTGCACTAGTGGTTCCATGTTTAATTAATTCATCCAAGTACAAATTAGCAATTTTATCTGCATATTCGCGATCAGCCAATTTTCTCTCAGTTGGAATTGTATATTTATTGAGCCATTGAACCAATTGTTCGCCATAAGATCCAACCATTTCCATCTGCGGATAATATAGTGCGCCCAATTGTCAATACCAGTAAATACAATTTAAAGAAACAAATTAGG
>ERZ650309.359-NODE-359-length-22704-cov-5.041547_pt1 | contig 22704 bp, 22 predicted proteins | sample MGYA00376245_ERZ650309 | MGnify/ENA primary metagenome ERZ650309 (study PRJEB26733, sample SAMN07839294) | wastewater metagenome | biome: urban; feature: wastewater treatment plant; material: waste water | place: USA: North Carolina | collected 2016-04-26 ...
GGCGAATATAATAAGAAAAAATATAGAGAAAAATGGGCTGGACAAGAAAAAACTGGACTTTTACGTGAACAAGCAAAGTCTTTAGGATTAAAGAGATGCCCAAAATGTTGTGAAAATAAATCTTTAGATCAATTTTCAAATAATAAAAGAACTTCGGATGGTAAGCAGACCTACTGTAAGGAATGTTTATATCCAATGTCAAAAAAATGGTGGTATGAAAATCACGAACGCCACTTAGAAATCGGTCGTGAATGGTATAAAGCTAATCGTGAAAAACATTTAGAAAATTCTCGTCGTTGGTCTGCTAATAATCTAGATCGCAAAAAATACGCCAGAGCGAAACGAAGAGCCTTGGAAGCGGCCGCCCCAGGTAGTCCAACATTTGAAGAAGTTATGGCTCGTATGGCCTATTATGGTTGGAAATGTATTTATTGTGGTGATGAATATACAGACGTTGATCACTTTTTCCCACTGTCTGAGGGCGGAACAAACTTTGCATCAAATTTAGTTCCTGCATGTGACAGTTGTAATAGTAGAAAATTAGCTTGTAATCCCTGGATATTCATTAGGAGAAATTTATGATAATCGGAAGTATGATCGTAAAAAATGAGGCAGATCGCTACCTGCAGGCAAGTCTATCTCGCCTAGTCGCTGTCTGTGACAAGGTGTTCGTAGCTGATGACCAGTCCACTGACGACTCAGTGCAGATTGCTAGGGACCTCGGTTGCACAGTATGGGTGCGCCCTGATAATGTCCCGACCTTTGCTGAACATGAAGGTCGGTTTCGACAGGCTGCGTGGAATCAGATGGGTAAGAGTCTAAGAGTACGAGAAGGATCATGGGTACTATCTCTTGATGCGGACGAATACTTTGCTGGCACGGCAGCACAACTCAAGCAGTTGCAGCGAGATGCTGGATCACGTACCGCTTTTGCTTTGAAGTTTCTAGAAGTTTGGGAAGAAGATCCATTACAGATCCGCATTGACGGTTTCTGGCGGGAGAACTTTAATCGCCGGATTCGTAAGTGGACTTCAGATCCTTTCCTTGATGTCCCAATGGGTTCAGGGTCGGTACCTCCAACTACACTCGTGACAGAGATCCATAAAATTTCTGTCTTACATTACGGCTATGTTGATAAGGATCGTCGCCAACAGAAATATGACTTCTACAAGTCGTTACCTAATCATGGTCATAACGAAGGTCATATTGATTCTATCATTGCTAAACGCCCGACACTAGAGGCTCTGGATATGGATGTAGATTTTTGGAAAGGTGTACGATGAGTACTGTTGGCATTGTAATCCCAACATTCGGTGAAGAGTTCTGGCAGGTTAAGTCAAAAATGCTAGCAGCCGAAGCCCGATACGATGGTTATGGGGCTGATGAAATTCTATGCGTTCATGGAGATTCCCTTGCTAGCGCTCGCAATCAAGGTGCTAGAGAAATTGGGACCGACTATATTGTGTTCCTTGACGCCGATGACAGACTATGCTATAATTACTGTGGTATCCTACGAGATAATCTAGAGGAAGGCAATGTCCTGTATCAGCCACAGACACAAGGTATGATTGACTACCAATTATCTGATGAACCACCAAATTTCATTCCTGATCGTGATATGAATGTGTCGAATAATCTTGTCATTGGTACAGCTATCACAGCTAAATATGGGGTGGAGTTTGATCCAGTTCTACCAGCGCTAGAAGACTGGGACTTCTTCCTTAGAATGATTAGCCTTGGAGCGAAAGTAAAGCAAGTTCCAGGTATGGTGTACTATGTAGGTCAGGATCGAGACGATTCACGCAATGCGCCCTCTGGTGCGCACGATCAGGCTTATCAGATTATCCGTCGTAAAGGCATTCAGGTTTCAGACTATCTATGGGAGTATAAATGAAGATCGCATTTCTAGGAAATTTTGGCGTGGATTTCAGTTCAGAGAGCCACCATAAGAAGACTCTCGAAAATCTTGGCCATGAAGTGATCCCGCTTCAGGAGGCTCAGGTCACAGGTGAGCAGGTACTTGAAGCCGCTGAAGCCTCTGACGCTCTTATCTGGGTACATACCCATGGCTGGGATACACCAGGTCTGAGAATGGCTCAGGTGCTATCTACGTTGAAAGAGAAAAATATCCCGACATTAACTTATCATCTAGATCTATGGTTCGGACTACAACGTCAAAACGATATGCGCTCAGATGATTATTGGAATATCCAGCATTTCTTCACAGTTGATAAGAAGATGGCTGACTGGTTCAATGCTGAGACAGATGTAAAGGGACATTATATTCATGCTGCTGTCTACGATGTTGAGTGCTATTGGAATCCGAGAGCGGCTGAACGTGATCTCATCTTCGTCGGCTCAAAGGGATACCACCCTGAGTGGCCGTACCGACCGCAGTTGATCGAGTGGCTGCGCAATAACTACGGCGATAGATTCACTCACTTCGGCGGGGACGGCGCTGGCGTCATGCGTGGTAACGATCTCAATAACCTCTATGCTTCTACCAAGATTGCGGTTGGGGATAGCTTGTGTATAGGGTTCGACTACCCTTATTACTGGAGCGATCGAGTCTATGAAACTCTTGGTCGTGGCGGATTCATCATTCATCCCCGTATCAAGGGCATGGAAGATGACTTCGAAGATAAGAAACATCTTGTATTCTACGAATTCGGTGACTTCGAACAGCTAAAACGTGAGATTGATTTCTACCTGGAAGCTGATGATCTTCGTGAAGAGATCCGCCGTCAAGGCCATGAGCATGTTAAGAAGAACCACACCTACCTTAATCGGTGGACAACTATTTTGGAGAGTCTATGACAGACATGGTAATGACAACACTGAATGGGAGCTGGGATATTATTCTTCCAGAGCACCGTGCAGCACGCCCTGAGTGGACTACTGGTTGGGAGCGAGAACGACTAGATGCTCTAGCTGGTGAAGTTGATTGTCAGTTAGACAACAAGATTATTCCTATAGTCTATGATATTGGTACAGAAGAAGGTGACATGACGGGCCTCTATTCTCAGTGGGGTGCCGAAGTCCACGCCTTCGAACCCAATCCCCTTGTATGGCCTAATATTCGTGCTATCTGGGAAGCAAACAAACTGAAACCTCTCGCTGGGTATTTTGTCGGGTTTGCCGCAGCTGATACAGAAACTCGCCCCGAGAATATTGAACCTATTATTGCTGAGCCAGATCGTGATGGATGGCCAGCTAGCGCATACGGAGAACTGATTGGAAACCATGGATTCAGAACAATTTTCGAAAGATCTGGGGATACGCCCAGGATTAGGATTGATGACTATGCAGCGACCCACACTGCGCCAACGATTATCACTATGGATGTTGAAGGTGCGGAGTTTGAAGTACTCAAGGGTGCGGAGCAGACTATTCTAGACCACAAGCCAGTGATTTTTATTTCAGTCCATCCAGAGTTCATGTTTGCTGGGTTTGATACCTACGAGGCAGACATGCATCTTTGGCTTCGTCAACATGGTTACGAGGGCGAGCATCTTGCCTACGATCACGAACACCATTGGGAGTACAGACCAGTATGATTCCTGTAGTTTTTAAAAGTTACAAAGATGAGTTTCCAGCAACCGGTTATTGGGATCAAGACTTTGTAAAAATGGCTTTGAGAGATGTCTTGTGGCAACCTGTTTCTGGATACGATTTTCATCAAGTTGAGGATTTAGAACACGTTGATGATGGCTGTGTGCTAGTTATCCCAGCGGGATCTCATGCTGATAAAATAGATGAAATTAATGAGAGCATCGCTAGATTACGTTGGGTAGTGCTTATTCTAAGTAGTGATGAGCAGAGTGTTTTTCCAGTAGAGCAAATTGAGCATCCTAATAAGATCATTTATCTAATGACCCCTGATTTCGATAAGGATCTAGGTAATGTTGACCGTTATATTGGGGAAGGGTTTCCGCTACAAACAGATAATGCTTCTGCTAGCCTAGAAAGTGAAGACGCTAGTTTTGATCCGTCTATAGATGTCTTTTTCTCAGGTCAACGCACTCATCGTCGTAGACAGGAATGCCTTGACGCTATTGAACCTATGGAGATCAAGAAACGCCTGATTGCCACAGAGGGGTTCGCACAGGGGTTAGATGCCGAAGATTACTATAATGGTATCATTGATAGTCGTATCGTTCCCTGTCCGTCAGGCCCCTGTACTGTGGATTCCTTCCGATTCTTCGAGACACTTGAACTGGGACGAATTCCTTTAGCTGACACCTTAACGCCAGAGGGCAAAGGTGATCGCTATTGGCAGCGTCTCTTCGGACAAGAGGAGCTGCCGTTTGAAGTCATTCGAGACTGGGAACATGTCGGTGGAAATATTATGAAAGTTCTTGCTAACTGGCGTCACTATTCTAATGTTTGCTTTGCTTGGTGGCAAAACTACAAACGTCAATTTGTCTATAACCTACATGAAGACGTCAAACTAGTATCTGGCGTCCCAGCTGAGAGTAATTATCTACTGGATAATCTGACAGTACTTGTATGTACTAGTCCGATTCGTAGTCACCCAAGTCTGGCTATCATCAGAGAGACACTCGATTCGATTCGAGATCGTCTACCTGAAAGCGAGATCATTGTGATGGTGGACGGCATCAGACCCGAGCAAGAGTATCTGCGTGACCAGTATGAGCGTTACACAGCTAATCTCCTTTGGATGATCAATACTGAATATGAAAATGTGCTTCCGATGGTCTTCGAAGAACACATGCATCAGACTGGGATGACCCGTGAAGCGCTAACTAAAGTAAAGACCCCAGCTATTCTTTTCGTAGAACACGATACACCCCTGTGTGGCGACATTGAATTTACAGGAATTACTGAAGCCGTACTTTCTGGTGCGGCTAACGTCGTTCGTCTACACCATGAGACTCATATCCTTGTTGAGCACGAGCATATGATGCTTGATACTGGGCCAAGCGATATTTGTGGCGTACCCCTGATGAAAACTGTCCAGTGGAGCCAGCGTCCGCACGTCAGCACTAAGGAATTCTACGAGCGTATCTTGCACGACCATTTCAGTGAGAACGCAAGAAGTATGATCGAAGATGTGATGCATGGAGTTGTACACGCTCCGTACTGTGATCGTGGACGAGCAGCATGGTCCGATTTTAAACTCTGGATGTACACACCAAGTGTTGATGATATGAAGCGTTCCACCAACCTCGATGGTCGTGGTGACGAAGAAAAGTATGGGATGGTGTTCTGATGAGAATAGGACTTATAGCACGAGCAGACAAGACTGGACTGGGTATTCAGACGTACGAGTTCTATCGTCATATGAACCCTGATAAGGTTCTCGTTGTAGACCTGTCGCATTGCTCCGGTCAGCAGCCAAATATGGCTATGTATCCTGGTGCGACAATTTGGCATGATAAGCGCTATCCTGGCGTAGAGATCTTTCACGATCCAGTGGTAGATGAATTCCTGAAGGATCTGGATATTGTATTTACATGCGAGACACCGTATAGTTATTACCTCTATGTGAAGGCTCACGAGATGGGCGTAAAGACGGTACAGCAATATAACTACGAGTTTCTTGATTATCTATGTAATCAGGGATTGCCATTCCCAGATCTTCTAGCCAGTCCTTCAACCTGGCACATTGAGGATGTCAAGAGATTCCCTACTCGTGTGGAACATCTACCTGTCCCGGTGAATCGTAACCTTCTTCCTTTCCGTCGTCGTGATCGCTTGACGAAGATTTTACATACTGCAGGGACTCCTGCTGTAGAAGATCGTAACGGCACCTATCTGCTTGCTGAGGCGATGCGTCTTGTCAAGTCTCCAGTTACGTTAGAAATCAAGTCACAGAAACCTCTAGAAATCCATGGTTTACGCAACACTACTATCAACTACAGTAAGCCTGATAGCTATGCAGATTTATATGGGGACCATGATGCTTATGTGATGCCTCGTAAGTTTGGTGGGCTGTGTCTACCGATGAACGAGGCAGTATCTACTGGTATGGTCGTGGTTAGCTCTCGTATTCCTCCTCAGACAAGTTGGCTACCTCCGCAATGTCTTGTGGGTGGTCATGTCTCAAAGCAGATCATGACTAAGACAATGATTGATATCTTTGAGACAGACATTGTAGAACTTGCTGATAAAATTGACGAGCTAGCACAGGACGAAACCCTCTTCGGTTCGCTTTCAGATCATATGAATGCCTTGGCCGAGAATCTCGATTGGAAGGTGCAGAAGCAACGATACCTCGATGTATTCGAGTCACTATTTTAAGAAATAATATGAAATAATCGTTTTTTCTGTCGATACATGTAATATAGGCTATCCAGAGAGGTACAATGCCAAAACCTAAGAAGACAAGTGGTGACTTCGATGACTTCGAATTTGCTAAAGAGCCAGTTGATATTGAGGTGTTCGGAACCGTCAGTCCTTCGGGTGCCCCAGTACCATTGATGACGCAGGACGAAGTAGATTTCTATAACGACAAATCAGACCGATACCAGAGTGACAATAAGTTCAGTAACGTATCAGATTTGCTCGAATTAGACCGTGTTCTCCTGCATGAGCTGATGTGTTTCAGATGGGGACAGTGGATGCTGGCGGGTGGCCTAGACTATAATGGTAATCCGGCTTTGAAACTAGAGCAGATGGTACAGCTTTACTCTAAGGAGATCCGTGACCTGAAGTCTTCACTCGGTGTAGATAAGAAGTCCCGTGATGCTAGCAAGGGCGCTAACGCTGCTGACTTCATCCACAACCTTACTCTACGAGCTAAAGAATTTGGCATACATCGTAACGAACAGGTCATCAAAGCCTATACCTTATGGAAAGAATTACAAGGATTTATTACTTTACATGTCAATTCTAATGAAGCAGAACGATCTGAATTCAACTGCCGTGAGTCGGATGTTATTGCATGGATTCAGGAAAAACTTCTTGAATTTGATGAAATTGATGAACTGTTTCGTGCTAATAAGCAAACCTACTGGATTCGAAGTGAATTGAATGACTGATACTAAATGGGATAAAAAGATCCATAGACTACGGGAAGAATTTCCAGAGATTCGTAATATTAACTGGTCTGAGATTCTGAACTCCGAGCCTGAGGTCTTCCGTTCTCTCGCTGGAGACGTAGCCAAGTCGAGTGCTCCCAAGAAAGAGAAAGCTTCTAATTCTACCGGAGCACAAGGGTTAGCACAGTTGACTAATGTCGACTACTCCGAGCTATGTTTCCTAGATGCTCTAGAAATACTTTGGGGCGACCGCTCGATCAGCGATATGGTCTATAAGACTGGGATCTCTCGTCAACTCATCTATAATATGAAACGTGGATTACGAGAGCCATCGTTCGAAGAAATGGAACAGATCGCTAAAGCTTTTGGCAAAGATCCATCTTTCTTCCTAGAATATCGAATTGGTAAAACACTAGCTGCTATCGATGGGTTTCTACAGCGTTCTCCTGAGACAGCTACAGCATGGTATCTACGTGTGCTTAAAACTGAAGGTATCACACTTAAATGACAATCTATGAAAAACTAACAGAAGAAGAATGCTATCTATATGCTTTGATTACTGATGAGAGTGGTATTGATCTTGCTGAATTCTGTTTCATTGATGAGTCACAAGAGGATGGATGCTTTCGAGCCTGGCCATTTCAGGTTCCATGGTTCCGTAATCAGGCGCAGAAGCATATTGATGCTGCTTCTCGATCATGCGGAAAAAGTTTAAGTATTAAGCTCCGAGCGTTTGCCTTTCCTTTCAATTACCCTGGTGAAGAAATGGTGATCACGGCTCCAGAGGCTGTCCATCTACAAGCTGTAACAGATAACGTCGAAGGTCTTTTCACACGCAATAAGTTAGCTCGTGAAATGCTGCAAGGTCAGATTAAGCACCGACCTTACCATATGAACTTTGTAAATGGTTCTCGTATTATGGGTCGTATCCCACAGCGAGATGGTACTGGTGTGCAGGGTTCTTTGGTTGCTGGCACATTGATCTTGACTCGTGACCGTGGTCTAATTCCTGTCGAACAAGTAACAACAGATGACTACGTATGGTCACATGAAAAGCGCTGGAGCGAGGTATGCTCAACTTACGAGCTGCCAGAGCAGACTAGATACAGGGTTAAGGGGCAGGGGGCATTTGAACTCTCTGTGAATGCAGATCATCGCTTCTATACTCGCAATGATATTTCATCTATGCCTGGCAAAAAGAAGCGTAAGCTTGGTGAATTCACATGGGAATATGCTAACGATCTTCGCAGCTCAAAGTATCAAGCGATTAACTCTTATTGGACCGGAGCCACAGACTTTGGTCAGCCACTAGGCGTCCCGATTATCGATTTCTCTAAAGCGGACACCAGTTTTACCCTAGATGAAGATTTCTGGTGGATCACGGGCCGATATATTGCAGACGGTTCTTCGAATCGAGGCTGCGTAGATATTTTTGCTCATCCCAAGGACCATGATGAAATTACAGATCGTTTAGATCGCATGGGAGCTACATATTCGATCAAAGAACGAGAGCATAGTTCGGCTGATCGTATCCGCATCACAAATATGCCTTATGGCAAATGGCTCCGTAAATATTTCAAACATCATTCCACAACTAAAGAGCTACCAACTTGGTGTTTAACAATGCCTGCTCAGTGGCGGTCAGCGCTTCTAGATGGTTATCTTTCTGGTGACGGATCTGATAATCCTCATGGTAATCAAGTCCGCCGAGCGTCTACTTCAGTCTCAAAAAAGCTTACGCTTGGCATGGGCTTACTTGCTGGATCCCTCGGTTACAATATCGGATTTGGTCACAACGACAACGTGAAAACTACTCATATTTGTGGCACAGAATTAAAGAATCCTGCTCGTGATAAATATCTGCTTCGGCTGAATCGTCAGGGTGAAGGAGTGTTTGATCGTGATGGGTTCTCATCCTATAAGATTCGCTCAGTAGTAGAAGATGGCACTGCGAAGTTCTATGGTATTAGCGTGGCTGACGGTTCGTACTTGGCTGATGGTGTATTCCATCACAACACACATCCTCTTATCCTAGAGCAAGATGAGGCGAGTTCTTATCCTGAAGCTGGCTGGACCGAAATCAAGGAGACTGTAAAGATTCAGAATCCTCGTGCCCGTTGGCGTTGCATTGCGGAAGACCAAAATGTTCTCACTAAAAAGGGATGGAAAGTTATTCAACACGTTCAAATTGGCGATGAGGTTTGGACGCATAAAAACCGTTGGCGTAAAGTGTTAAATGTATTTGACAACGGATATGCTGATTGTGTTAAGATTGTTGGCCAAGGTATAGATGGGTTGATTGCAACTGAAAATCACAAATTATACACTCGAACAAGGAAGCGTAAAGGTGGGCTTTTTGAGGATTCTAAATGGATAACCTCTGAACAAATTATTAAAAACAAAAATTATCAAACTAGTTGGGCTAGTCCTGTATTTACTCCAGACCCAGATTTGGCCCCCTCCATGGAAAAACTTAGTTCTAATTCGGTGATTGACAATACTAACGATCATGTCTGGCTATGGCTTTATGGTCTGTTTATTGCAGAAGGTTATACCACCGATTTCAAACACGGTCACAGCCGTCATCGACGTGCTTACTGGTGCTTACACGACGATGAAGCTCCTTACGTAGCATCACTACTTCAATCTCTGGGACTAAAAACTAGCTATGACAGTGGCAAGGGAAAATCAACTAAGGTTTGTGTGCAGAATGCTTCTGTAGCTCAATGGCTTAAAGATGAAGCTGGTAGTCTAGCTAACAATAAAGGTATTGCGAGATGGGTCTACGGACTAGATAACCATGCTCGTCAGCAAGTTTTAAATGGATTAAATTATGGGGATGGTTCATTCTCTGAAACACGAACCCGCTGGGAATATTTTACAGTGTCTCATAAATTAGCGCTTGATGTTAAGTTGCTAGCTCAATCCTTAGATTATGTAGCTAATATTCGGTATGTCCCCTCACATCTTGGAGAAATCGAAGGCAGAGTTATTAACTGTGCTGAAGGCTGGACGGTACAGATGAGAAAATTATCTGAATATAAATTACCTCAAACTTTTAAATTGAATGATAATCTTTTTTGGTCACCTATTGAAGCTATTGAGCAATTAGAAAAATATCATGTATATGATCTCGAAATAGAAGAAGATCATAGCTATGTAGTCGAAGGTATTATTGTTTCGAATTGCCATGGGGTATCATTCGGTATTGGTGGTACGTTCAACCAGAACATTTCTGGTAAGAATTCTACCTGGACAGTGACACGTCTTCCGGCTATGTACCGTCCTAACTGGACTGAGAAGGAACGCAGAGATAAGATTGAAGAATATGGTGGCTATGATTCATCAGGCTATCGTCGTAATATTCTTGGTCTTCCTGCTGACGCTGGTTCACCAATGTTCGTAGCTCACCGTCTTATGGCTGTCACAGATTCTAACCTTGATAGCGAATATAATACTATTGACTATTACAATAGAACTATTGATGAAGCTCAAATTCGTGACTTGATATCTGGAAATATTGAAGATCTCATTAAGATTCCAGTACTTCATGGAAGATATAAGAAGACTTGGATTGGGATGGACCTTGGCTGGACTGAGAGTCCAAGTTCAATCGTTGTGTTTGCAGAAGATAAGCATCCCAAGAAGCAAGAAACAGTATTAAAATTAATTACTAGACTTCTTCTACGTAAAGTCTCTCCAGAAGATCAAGTTAAAGCAATTATCTACTTAATGAATCTATATAGGCCAATGGCTTATGCCCTCGATGCTACTGGTGCTGGATTCCCATTGATCGATAATCTGCGTGCTCAGGTTCGACAGAATGATGAGCTTTCGTATATGCTTGGTCGTATTAAAGACTGCCAATTTTCTACTAAGGTGATCGTTGGGTTTGATCCAGATATTGAAATCGATGAATATGATCCTGAGGGATATCTCAAAGCTGCTATTATGCGTCCATTTATCGAGGCATCAACCGATGCTATTCGATTACTGGTAGATAGTGGAAATATTATTCTTCCATATGATAGAGAACTTATTGATGAGCTCCAGGCTACACCTGGCACGACTAAACAGATCGGAAATACCCTTGATGCCTATGGTCGATCATCGAGAAAACAAGGGATGCACAATCTAGATGCTATGAGAATGGCTCTATTTACTTGGCAGACACATTTCATTGATGAGATGATTGAATCTCACAAGCAGATATGGACCCCGCCAGCAATGATTACATACTAAATTGCCGTTACCTAGAGAGAGAAGAGAGTTACTTTGAGTTCCGATCCAGTTGAAAGCCAGATTGAAAAGTACACAAACGAGTTAATCGGATATTTGAAAGACGTGTATGATTTCCATACAAATGAAGATCTCGTAGAGATTCTTCGAGCAATTTCAGCATATAGGGCAAGAGCTAGTCTCATTCGCCAGGGGATTGTGAAGTCCTCTAATCCAAAATTTAATCGCTTTAGGATCGATTCACTCGACCCATTCCTGGCCGAAATGGCCGAACAGTTCAAGATTTTCAGTAGAGTAAATTCAGTTGAGGAATTGAATTGGCAGACTTCTAAGGGGTAACAATGTTTGAAGACGAAGATCTAGAAGAACTAGAGGGTGAAGTTGGGCTCTTAAACGAGTCCGGTCTACCGAACGAAGTTATTATCGAGGCTCTAAAAGAGCGTCGTGAATTTGCTCGTGTAGAACGTTGGGTAGACTCTTGGAAGGGTTCTTCTCGTCGTCGTAACAGTACTCCGTTTAATCAAGATAAGTACTCTATCCCTGAGAATATCTACGATCAATTCCGTGTTGCTGCAGAAGCGGCCAAGTACGATGATGTGGTCAGTAACGCTGTCGAGGTTACAGAACAGCTCGCATTCAAACGCCTTGGTATTGAATGCGGTGACGATGACCTGAACAATATTGCTAAGCAGATCCTAGATCAATTGGACCTCACTCAGCGTATGCGAGAGATCTGGCGTGAACTTTTCACTATCTCACAGTGCTACGTAGCTGTGCAGTGGGGTCGTAAGGAATTCAAAGTCAAGGGCACTCAGCCGTCTGGACGCCCACCTAAGAAGAAGTATAAGCTCCTTGTGCCAACTGGTATGTCTACGCTTGATCCGCTGAAGATCATTCCGGTGGGCAACTTCTTGTTTGGTAACGAGCAGCTTGTGTATATCGCTGATGATATGTATGAGGCCAGACAGATTGAGAACAGTCTTGTTGGCCTGAACTCATCAGATCTGATTGTGAAATCCCTCTTCGTAGGTCCCTACGTCCCCGCTAATGAGTTTGAGCTAGCTGACTTAGCAGATTTGATTGGTCGAGACATCGATCTTGCTAACCGTCTTTTCGTGTTGAATCCTGAGAACGTATGGCGGATTACATCATCACGTCCTTCATATCAGAGATTCGCTGATGTCCGTATGACGTCTGTTTTCGAACTGCTCGACCTGAAGCACAACCTTCGTGAGTCGGATCGTTCAGATATTCTAGGTAACTTGAACTGTATCGTGCTCGTTAAAAAGGGTGACGATAAGAAGCCCGCTACCGATCAGGAGCTACAGGGCGTTGCATCTCAGATGCGTTCCAACTCTCGTAACTCCTTGATGATCACGGATCACCGTATCGATATCGAAATCCTGACGAAGAAGACAGATCATACTCTGCAGCCGGAACGCCATAATGCTCTTGATTCTCGTATTACGGCTCGTCTTTTCCAGATTCTACAGACCGGTAACTACGCTGCTGGTACGGCTGTCGATGATTCTAGTAAGCTTTTCAAAGTCATTGCTGCCAGCATGGAAGCCCGCCGTGACAATATTCGTGACTCTGTTATGGATAAGGTAATCGAAAAGGTCTGGGAGAAGAATGACGAATTGAAAGGTGACCCTGTGATGACGTTCTATCCTCGTCGCATCGCCCTTGACTTCGACCCTAACTACAGTGAACTGATTTGGAATCTCTTTCAGGCTGACTTCATCTCTCAGCAAACGATGTTGGATGAGTTGGATATCGATCTTGAACAAGAGGCATACCGTGTCGAGCGTGAGAAGAAACTTTACAAGGATATTTTTGGTGCACGGCTGATGCCAGGCCAGGGTCCTGCGGGCGCTGTACCTGGCGCTGGCGGTGGTAATGCAAATGGTGGCGGTCAAAACCCAGCTAGTGGTAAGCCTAGCCCATCGAACGAACCTAACTCTACACGAAAGAGTGACGTTAAGAAGAGTAAGGCAGAACTAGAAGATGAGCAACTGCCAGAAGACGAACAGGAGTAATTATGACGATTCTTACTGAAGGGCAAGAAAGTTTCTATCTTACTGTACCGGCAGCCGTGCTTGACACTAGTCGAGATATGGCTTCTTGGGCATCTAAACATGTTGTTGAGAACGCTAACTATAAGTGGATTCTTGCACGCTATGTAGAGGCTGACAATGCTAACTCTAATGGTCAATACTGGACATATGAGGATCTTCAGGTAAGCCGTCCGTCTATTGAACATTCACCTATGAACGTTGACCATCACGCTCATGATATTGTAGGTCACTGGGCTAACGCAGAGATGATGATCCCTACCGAGGCTAGTTCAGTTCTAAATCCTTATATCGAGACACTCGGAGTATTCTATCAGTACTACTTCCCAGAATTGATGAAGGAAGTTGCTGATGCTTATGAAATGGGCCAACTCTTTGTCAGCATGGAATGTGTCTCAGAAACAGTTACGTGTGCTGGTGATAATGGCTGTGGCCAGGAATTTGCTTATGCCGGACCTAACTCTAAGAGCTACTGTGAACATATTCAGGAGCGTTCTAGTTACCGTCAACTAAATAAGCCAGATTTCAAGGCTGGAGCTTTGATTATGCCTGGTAATCGTCCTGGTTGGACACAGGCTGATGTAAAAGAGATCTCCAAGCTAACGACAGATTCTGAAAAAGAAAAGATCCTTCATGACATTGCTACAACTAATCCTGAAGGTACTGAAAAAGACTGGGAAAACTTGATGTGGAGTCTGCAGATGCAGTTTCTCCAGACTCACGCTGCCCTAAAGTAAACATTATTTAAGAATAAGACGATAAGTTTTTTAGACAGGACTAAGGAGCAACTATGGACGATCTCATTAAAGCACATGATGAACTTCTGGAAAATGCTCCAGCAGATTTCGATCTCGCAAAACACAAGACAGAGTGTCCTGTATGTAATCCAACCGTAATTAATGAACCCGATGAAAGGGGTGAAGTGGACAAAACATTTACTCAAGAACAACTTGATGCTGCAGTCGAAGCAGCCCTTGCCCCTATTCGTGATGAGCTTAAGGCATTCAAGGATGCCGAAGCTGCCGGTGAGGTAGATTCAAAGATCGCTGCTGCTAAGGCTGAGGCCGAGAGCAAGCTGGCTGAAGTTCAGGACAAGCTTGATGCTGCTGAACTTAAGGCAACAAACGCAGAGCAGCTTCTAGCTGATTCTCTTGCATGGATTCAGGCCGTCGTAGACGAGCAGGATACAGCGGAGAAGGCCGAAGCTGTCAAGGAGAGCCGCATCGCAGTTCTCAAGGAAAAGACATCTTTCTCAGATGAGAAGATCGCAGAGCGCATTGGCGACTGGGCACAGCTCAGCGACGAAGCATTCGCAGATCGTCTAGTAGAGTGGGAAGAGCTTTCAACAGCTAAGACCGGAACAGAAGACGCAAGTCGTGAGACAGCAATGCGTACACTCCGTAAAGATGCAGGAAAGAATATTTCCTTCATCGAAAGTATTCGAACAGTAACTGAACAGGCTGAAGCTGCTGGCATCAACCTGAAGAGCCTCTGAAGGTGGGATAAGTAATGGCAACTCGTAATTTCGTTTTTCGTAAGTCTCCCCGTAATGGTGAGCGTGGCGCTCGATTCGTTCTTGGTGGGCCTACCCAGCTAACAACTGGTGTCCCAGTTCTCATTGATGGTAGTAATGATGGCCTTGGTCGTCTAACTGTCACACTTGCAACTGGTGATCAGGCTAAGCCTAAGGTCGGTACAGGCGGCATTCTAGTATTTGAAAACATTGAAGCAGTAGGATTCGATGGTCGTACCATCACATTCTCAGACGTAGATCTCGCTACTCCAGGTGATGCCGTACAGGTTGTAACTGGTGGTAACGGTCGTGTCAAGGCTGCCTTTATTAACACACCAACAGGCGCAAGCTACGTTGGCCGTGCGAACTATCCTAAGGCCCGCATTATGGTAGCTGGTGTAAGCCAGGCGACTCCTTCTGTAGCTGTCGGTGATTATCTCACACCTGGTGATGGTAATGATGCTGCAGGCTACTGGAAGGAAACTTCTACCGCAGCTAATGGCTGGTGGGTTGTAACATCCGTTGATTCGACAAATGGTGTTGTCGAAGCAGAGCTTAACTTCTAAGGAGGCATGTAATGTTTAAAGTAGACGACAACAAGATTAAAGACCTCCAGAACCAAATTAACGCTCTGAATAACGAGGCCGCAGATCTAGTTCACGATCCCGCTTGGGTGCGTGAGGTTGGTCAGCAGATCAGCGATGAAGTATGGCATGGTTTTAATCATGCTAACCTTATCGAGATCATGTCAAACGTGGAGCGCAAGGGTCTTGCCGAGCTAGCTACTATCGAGACTGAGGTTCGTGGTCTTACCGCTTTCCACATCGCTCGTGGTGGTTACATCGAAGAGTCAAGTATTCACGCTGAGACAGCCTACGTTCCGAAGGACCAGATTGGTATCCACGTTGTAGAGCAGGTTGACCGCCTTGAGACAGGTTTCGTACCTACCGCTCAGAAGGTTGTAGCTCAGGCTCCAGTCCGCATCGATGCAGAAATGAATCGTCGTTGGCTTAAGCTTCTACAGGCTGGTATTCCTTCATCTTCAGCATACTACACAGCAACAAGCAACCTTACTTTCACTCAGGTGAGTAACGCCATTGATGCCGTGAAGGATGTCGTAGAGCCTAGCGTAGATGAGCCTGTTGTAATCGTTGGTCGTTCGACCATGATCAACAAGCTTCGTAACTCGATTACGAACTCTAACACTTTCACTTCGTTCCTACCTGGAACAAACGAGAAGCTCTTCAATAACCGTACCCTAGATACTTTCCAGGGTGTACCGATTATCGAGCTTCGTAACTTCACTGACGAGTACGGTCGTTCATACTTCCCTGGAAATGAACTCTGGATTGTTGGTAAGTCTGTCGGTAAGACAGTTCTCTACGGTACACCTCGTACAGCCTCATGGGTTGAAGAGGAAGCAGAGTACTGGCACTGGCAGCAGCGCTTGAACTACGGCATGACTGTAGTTCGCCCGAGCCACGCTCGCAGAATTGTTGATTCATCTGTAGCTGCATAAGCTTCTACCCGTTTTGTTAAGAAACCGGCCTTCGGGCCGGTTTCTTGCGTTGTAGCCACTTTTGTGATAGGATATATTTATGCAACTTTACGAAGCCTTTGGGGAATCTAAGTCGTGGGCACTTTGGCGTTCTGATCCACGGTTCGTAGCTAATCATCGTACTGTGCGTACCCGTCTTGCCTCAGGTTGGGATTTCGAACGAGCTATTACGCAGGGGCCAAAGCCGGTTCCGACTCATACAGCCTTTGGTGAAACTAAGCGTCTTAAAGATTGGATCAGCGACCCTAGGTGTCAGGTCCTAGGGGCCACTCTTCTGTCTCGTCTTCAGTTGGGTTGGTCCTTTGAGGATGCTTTAGTTACGGCTCCTGATGCCCCAATGCACGAAGCTTACGGAGAGTTTAAATCTCTCACCGCTTGGACACGAGACGATCGCTCACAAGTTAAATCTTATAAGCTTTTACAGCGTCGTCTTGACGAGGGTATGACTCTAGAAGAAGCGCTAGCATTACCTGGAGATCGCCGGTACTATGCATTCGGAGAGATGAAGACATTTCGTTCCTGGCTAGAAGATGAGAGATGTTTAGTGACAAAACAAACGTTACGCCACCGGATGGAAGATGCAAAGACTAAGCATGGTGATGATATTGAAGATTTTCTTATTCGCCCGGTCAATAATATCCCAGTTTACGAAGCATTCGGAGAAGTGAAAAGCCTATCTGACTGGGCTTTAGATTATCGATGTATCCATCATGATAGAGAACTTCTGGCTAGTCGACTATTGCAGTACGGATGGGATTTGGTTTCAGCCATGAACAGTGATTACTATCATAAATTTAATACACCTCATTACTCTGCATTTGGAGAAAGTAAACCTTTAGTAGATTGGTTAAAAGATAAACGTTGTAACATAGATAATATCTCTACTTTACAATCGAGATTTCTTGAACATAAATGGTCTTTAGAAGATTCTTTAACTAGGGGTAAATTATTATTTGTTTCTAAACTTGAATCCGATCTTGCTGATTTTATCGAATCACATATTCCCATCGAACGCTCAAATCGATCATTGATTGCACCGAAAGAACTAGATATTTATATTCCGTCGAAAAACATAGCAATTGAATTTAACGGACTGTACTGGCATAGTGAACAACGAGTTGGCAGACTCTATCATCGTGATAAGTATCGAGCTTGCCGAGAAAAAGGTGTTCGTCTTATTCAGGTCTGGGAAGATGATTGGCTGTTCCGCCGACCTGTTGTAGAGTCCATGCTGCTGAACCGTCTAGGACTTTCTAGCTCAGATAAGATTGGCGCACGCAAGACCGAGATCGATCGAGCGGTCCCTCTCGCAGAGGCTAGGGAATTTCTTGATAGTTATCACGTCCAGGGGTTCACATCGGCCAGCTACCGTTACGGCCTGAGATATGAGGGCAAACTCGTGGCCCTTCTGAGCATGAAGTCTGTCTCAGACCAGGATGCTGACTGGGATCTTGTACGATATGCTACCAGTGCTTCGGTCCCAGGTGGCTTCACTAGGCTTCTGAAGGCATTTAGAGCTGATCACGATGGACCGGTTAAGACCTTTGCCGATCTTACCCTATCAGATGGTGATCTGTATTACCAGACAGGATTCAGAGAAGTTGAGATACTTGATCCAGACTACAGCTACGTTCGATCAGGTGGTCGAGTGCGTGAACATAAGTTCGGTTACCGCAAGGCCCGATTCGAGTCAGATCCAGAATTACAATTTCACCCAGATATGACCGAGGCTCAGTTAGCAGAATTGAATAGTCTTCACAGAGTCTATGATGCAGGAAAGATCAAGTTCATTCTTGACTGACTTGCCGTTATAGTATATAGGATGATATACACAAAGGAGAAGGTAATGTCAGAAACGGAAGAGCGTGAAGTATGGACGAATCTAAATCTGGGCGAAGTATATGTTGACCTATGGGACCCATACACCCCTAATATTCGAAAGTCTCACCGTATCGGACCAGGAGAGCGAGTTAGCATGACATCAGAAGAGCGCCGCTTCAATCAGACAAAGGTACCTGAGGGTCCAGGTACAGAATTCGACCTCTTTACCAATGGAACTCTTACACCTGTAAAGCTTGTAGATACTGCTGCTGATTTTGAGGAGATTGCCCTTTCACCTAATGTGAAGAGTGAATCGGATCTTCGTGAGATGTTTGCTCAGTCTATCACAGCCTTCAAGAAAAGCATTGCCGAGATTGACAACGTTCGCCTTCTTGACCGTCTAGCTGAACTTGCTGAAGAAGACGGGATTGAGGCGAGTCTTGCCCAAAGTAAGGCTATTGCTGCTCAACGTGAGAAGGTCGGCCCCGATCTTGAACTAGAGCGTAACCTCGGAGATCAGACAACTAAGACGCTTAAGGAAACTAAACTTTCTCAACTATAAGGAGTAGACTGTGGCCTCTCTCGACTTGACGGATCTTATTCCTGATCTTCAGTATAACCTGAATAGTCCCGGTGAGGACGCTTTCGCTAATGTTAGCGAGGAAGAGTGGACGAGCCGTCTTCGTGATGGCTTTTGGAATGCCTGGAACGACGGACTAATACAGGATTATATCGAAGTTGATGGTGTTGTTAGTCCTCGCTCAGGTACAACCACAATTTCCAGAGATCAACAGCAAATCATTCTACTCTATACGAGTATTGCGGTTCTCTTCCAACAGATGTTGAGATTGAACACTACATTCCGTGCTAAGGCTGGACCGGTAGAGTATGAGACACAACAATCAGCACAATTATTGAAGGCGTTGTTAGACGATCTGTCACAACGTAGAATTTATCTTCTGGAACGACTGGCAGAGACTGGAGTGACAAGAGCCTTCTATCTCATTGACACATATCAGTCCCGCCAGTCTGCCTTGAATGAAGGTATTTCGGTGTGGGTTGGTAACTAATGGCCCAACCGTCTAATCCTTCATTCGGTGCTGGCTTCAATGAGCAAGCGTTCCGTGATGCTATTCGTTCAACCATGCAAATGGGTATGCCCACATCCGTAGAGGAGCGGGCTACATTTGTATGGGAGACTCTAGCTACATTCGCTAATCCTAATTCAGCTGGTCGCCCGTTTGATTTTAATCAAGCTCCGTTAACGATTGATCAGCATGACGAGGTTCAAGTTGATTGTGTCTATGAGTTTGTTGAACGTGGTGCACATGGTACGGCTATTGGTGAGTTTGAGAATCCTAGAGTGAAGATCACTGTAATGGACGAAGACTATATTCTTATCAAGGGAGCTAATAAGGTTCGCCTTGGAGGCAATATGTACACGATTAATTTCGTGGAACCCCCTATCTCACTATTCTTGCCAACTGTGTACACAATTTGGTGCTCGGCAGATGATGAATCATGAGTACGTACGTAGGAGGTAAACGTCTCGCCTGTATTCAGGATTCGTTCTATCGTATGGTCAGCGATTCTATGGGAGAACTCGGCTGGCTAACGAGTGTGCCTGGTACCCGTGCTGATGTCACAATTCTTGCCGAGCAAATAAACCCTGGCACAGAGATCCGACCTAATCAGGTAGGGATCTCGTCAGAGGATTTGACTAATCGTGAGATGGAGCTTGGCTCTAATCTTGCTGAGAATCGCTGGGATATCTTTATTGATATTTTTGCTGAGAATGAATTTGTAGGCGTAGCTTTAGCGGGTGATGTCTTCGATATTTTACGTGGAAAAATTGCTTCGATCGATCGCACAGAAGCAGCCTTCCCAGTGTACGATTATATTGATGATAGTACTATGTTTAATTGCTATCTTGAAAATATTGAAATTAATAGAATCCGTGATTGGGATAGACCGTATAACAAATACTGGTGGGTTGTGGCTTGCCAAATTGTCGATACATATTATGACGATCAGGTTGAAGAGATTGACGTGGGCGACCTAGATGGCGGGGATTCTGATGGCCCACAAACTGGGGACATTGATGGAGGTAGTGCTTAATGGCTCAAAAAATTCAAATGAGACGCGATAGCGTAGAGAATTGGTTAGACGTTAATCCTATTCTGGCTAGGGGTGAGTGGGGTATAGCGTTCGATGGTACTAGCACTGATGTTATAGCAATTAAAATTGGTGACGGTGAATCAGATTGGGAGTCTCTACAGAGTCTATTACCAATTAATTCTTCGGATACTGGCGGCAGCGCCACCGGGCTAGTCGCCGACGCCATCAACGATGGGACGACCACGGTCGCACCGTCACAGAACGCAGTGTACGACGCACTCGCCCTGAAGGCGCCGCTCGCCTCCGTTCCCTCGATCCTGGAAGTGCAGGTTTTCTCATGACCACATTCACGAAGCTGCCCCTCAGCGGATCAACCAACGGCCGAATGGTCAAGGTCGCCGCCACGGCGACGCCGGGGACGACGATCCACACAGCCGTGAGCGGTACGACCAACCTGGACGAGATTTGGATCTGGGCCAACAACACCGACACCACGGTGCGGAAGTTGACCATCGAGTACGGAGGCACGACCTCGCCAGACTGCACCATCGAGGTCGGCATTCCCGCCGAGTCCGGACTGTACCTCGTGGTCCCCGGGCTCCTGTTGCAGAACAGCCTCGTGGTGAGAGCGTTCGCAGCGGCTGCCGACGTCGTTCTCATCAGCGGGTTCGTGAACCGGATCACGCCGTGACGAACTATTCCCGACTTCGCACGCCCGGAGCTATTGACTCCGTTGTCTCGTCCACCGAATATCTCGCGGCAATCCTGGTTGACAATCCGATCGCCGTTTGGCCGTTGGCTGGCGCCTCGACGACGGAATCAGTGAGTGGCCGGAGCATCAGTTTCAACGGCACGCCCACAAGCACGACCGGACCCCCGACCACGCCGTCAATCGCGACCGCCACAGCGTTCGCTGGGGCCTTCTCGCAGTATGGCAACGTCGCGGCCAACCCGGTGTTCGGACCGTCGGGCGACATCACTTGGGAGGCGTGGGTACTGCGCGCCTCCGGGTCGGCGGCGGCATCCGTCTGCGGAGCATCCCCGAATTCCGGCAACCCGTGCGCTTGGGGTATCGACACCCAAGGGGCCGGTAGTAGCAACAAGTGGCGGGCCTTCATCACTGACAGCGCCGGCAACCCGTACGTCGCCGCCGCCGATACGAGCACCATCACGCTCGGCACGTGGTACCACCTTGCCGTCACCCTTTTGGGAACAACGCTTACGCTCTACGTCAACGGTGCCCCGGTCAGCACCTCCGGCCCGTCCGGTACTCGGTACGCGCCCGGTAGCGTGCCCGTGCAGATCGCCCGCTACAACTCGACATTCACCCAGTACTTCACGGGCTCGATCGCCTACTTGGCCTTCTACGGGGCTGCGCTCTCTGCCGCCCGCGTCGCCTCGCACTACGCCGCGGTGTGACCCGTGTCGACTGACACGTTCTCCTACACGGGCTCCTATCAGGTTTGGACCGTTCCCGCTGGGGTGCTCTCGGTGATCGCCACATTGCACGGGGCGTCGGGTGGAGGTGAGGGGTACTACGGCGACAGCAACCCGGCCACGCTCGGTGTTACCGGTGGTCAGCCGGGGCGCCTCATTGTCAGCATTCCCGTCACACCTTCCCAAGCCTGGCTCGACGCGACCGCCATGCCGATCCCCGAACCCGCCCCGGCTGAGATCACGCTGGCCGATGTTGCTGCGGCGCTCCGTGACCCGCTCGCCAACCTCACCGACTCCTCGGCCTCGACCACGGTACGGACGGCGATCTTGAACCAGCGGGCAGCGCTCGACGCACTCCTCGCCCAACTCGACGGCAACAACTAGGCGATGGCGTACGCATACACAGTAGGTACCCTCCTGATCGAGGACACGTTCACGCGGTCAGGGACTCTCGGATCGACCCCATGGCGGTAACCCTTTTCAGGTTCGACGAGGACTACTACACCTCCAGTCCGACGATGGCGACCACGTTCGGGACCGGCACGCCGGGTCCGACCTACACGAACCTTGTGATGGTCGCCATGTTCAGCAACTCGCCGGGGGCCACCTCGTCACCGGGCGCCGGGTGGACGTTGCTGGCCCGAACCGAGACCCTCGCTTCGTCGAACAGGTCGATCGAGAACTACATCTACGGCAACCCGCAGTACGTCGTGGCCGAGATGTGGTGGTCGACAACAACGTCGTCTCTGAGCGGTACGCAGACCGGTGCGACGTGGGGTGCGTGGCGGTGGGCGTTCACGGGCGCCGCCACGACGACTCCGCTCATCGATTCGACGGCGGGGCACACCTACACCGGCACATCACCGCCGACGTGGGTCCCTTCGCTGTCGGATTCGGTGAGCATCACAGGGTCCGGCAACCCGATCCTGCTCAGCGTCT
>ERZ650309.360-NODE-360-length-22659-cov-5.564325_pt1 | contig 22659 bp, 12 predicted proteins | sample MGYA00376245_ERZ650309 | MGnify/ENA primary metagenome ERZ650309 (study PRJEB26733, sample SAMN07839294) | wastewater metagenome | biome: urban; feature: wastewater treatment plant; material: waste water | place: USA: North Carolina | collected 2016-04-26 ...
TTCGTTCATTGTCGTCAAATCCTTAACTTGGTGTTCGCAGCCCGACCGTCAGGCAGGGCTTCAGGCTTCGTCCCAGCCCTTTTCACAGTCGGGCTGCGGAGACAGCAACATAAATCTTGTTCGGAAACTAAATGCGATTGGAAGGCGCAGCGCAACTCAACCCAGTATTGCGCTGCTAAGTAAGGGAGAAGGTGATCAGCGATGCGAACTCGTTGAAACTGATTACCCGATCAAATTTGCTGACTGCGTTCATCATTACCTTGGTTTCTCCGATTCAATTTCGGCGTGAACAGGCAGGGATTCTACACAGCGAACTTTCGCGCTTCAAGCTGAAATCCGGCAGGTCGCGCAGGTAGAAACTGAAGTGATCGGTTCAAGCTTGAATACTTAACCAGCAGGAATTGCACAACGAGGAAAGATGTTCGTGGCGTTAATGATTACGCGTGAGCGCATGCAGGCGGCATGCGCTCACGAATAAGGACGGTTTACCTGCGCGCGGATTGCCGGGCTGTATCCAGCGTCACTTTTTCTTTGCGACGATAGGACAGGTTGGCCATGTGCGCGGCGATTGCCGAACGATAGCCAATCTCAACCGGCGTGTTCGGTTCTTTGCGCGAACGCACGCATTCGACAAAGTTGATGTAATGGTTGTCGCCTTTGGCATCGCCTTTGATGGATTCGCCATTGGGACGATTGAGTTTTTCAGGAGCGTACGTCCAACCAGTGGCGGCCTTGCCACTGACCATGTCGGTCGTTCCCATCAACCATTCAATCGTGCCGTCAGAACCCAGAATGCGAACGCCCAATCCAAAGCGGCTATTGCTGAAGGTGGATTGCCACGCAACGCTCACTTCGTTCGGGTATTCCAGGATTACGTTGATCGTGTCAGGCACTTCGCGTCCGTCTTTTTCGGAAAAGACTCCGCCGGACATATACGCCGAAGTCGGCACACCCAAATCCAACACGCCAATGATCCAGCCGATTTGGTGAACCATGTTTTCGGTGACATTGCCGCCCGAAAATTCCCACCACAATCGCCAGTTGATGAATTTGTTTCCGTCGAACGGACGATCCTGACGGCCATTCAAAAACGCTTTCCAGTTGACGGTTTGCGCGTTGCAATCCGCAGGAATCGGCCGCACCCACTGCCCTTTGCCGTGCGGGGTATTGCGGCTCATCCACGATTCCACCTGCGCGACTTTGCCAACTAAACCGTCTTTGACCCATTTGCGAGCATCCACAAAATAGCCTGCGCTGTTGTGTTGCTGGCCGACGCCGATGACGCGCTTCGAATTTTTCTTCGCGGCGGCCAAACAAGCTTCGGCTTCTTCGATGGACCAGGTCATGGTTTTTTCGGCGTACAGGTCTTTGCCCGCCGCCAAGGTGTCCAGGAAGTGGCGCGAATGACAATGCAGCGGCGAAGAAACGATCACCGCATCCACATCTTTCGATTCCAGCATCTTGCGATGATCGCCATAGCCTTTGACGCTGGCGCCAAACTTTTTCACTTCTTCCAGCCGACGTGTATACACATCGGCGGCGGCCACCAGTTCACAGTTCGGCGCTTCCAGAAAGTATTTCAACGTTTCCTGACCGCGCGCGCCGGGGCCGATCATGGCCAATCGCACACGGTCGTTGGCGCCGAGAACCTTGGAGTAAGAAGACGCGGTCAACGCCGCTGCGGTCGCCGTCGTTGCGGCCTGTTTTATGAAATCTCTGCGTTCAATGGTTTGCTTGCTCATGAATTGTCTCCCAAGAAAAAAGTGGCTCTGTGGCCTGAGCAGACTCAGGCCACAGAGGTATTGACGACAAAGCTAGAACGTAACTTTCGCGCCAAAACGGATTTGGCGCGAAGAACTGGCAACGCCGGTGATTTGCCCGAAAGTCGTGCTGGTCACGCCGGTATTGGGATTGCCCGGATTTGGGTGATTGAGAATGTTAAACACATCCGCTCGAAGTTCTCCGCCCAGACGTTCGGTGAACTTGAACTTTTTGAAGATCGAGCTATCCAGGTTCCAGTATCCCGGCCCGTTGATTGTGCTGTTACGCGTCAATTGACCGAACGGAGCATACGCCACACCGTTGGTTCCAGTCAGCGTCGCCGCCGGTGTCGAAAACACTGACGTGTCCAGCCAGAGTTGTCCCGGTCCGAAATTGCCCAGCACTTTGATGGGGCCAGTGACATTCGGACGCTGCGTATTGCCAGGGGCATGCAGGTTTGTTCCGTTGGTGGTGAAATCCAGCGGCGTGCCGGATTGAATCACCAGAATGCCGGTGTATTGCCAGCCGTCGAGGGCGGCTTTGACAAATCCATGCGTTTTGCTGGCGAAAGGCAGCAACCAAACGAAGCTGGAGCTGAAGGAGTGGGTGCGATCAAACCCCGTGCGTCCGCGGTCAATGCTGAGATCCGCCGGAGTGCTGATGCCGCCATTGTCATCGCCGGATTCGCTGATTCCCTTCGACAAAGTGTAGTTGCTGGTGACCAGCAGGCCTTTGGTAAAGCGACGATCCACTTTAATCTGGAACGAGTTGTAATGCGTGTTGGTCGGAACGCGTGTGGTAACTGAAGTTGTGCGCCCGAAGCTGGCAAATAGCGGACGGGCGGCGTTGTCATTGCCTGGCGCGGCCGTTCCCAGCTTATTCGCGGCATTCAAATCCAGAGTGGACAAAATGCCTCGGCCAATGTTGCCGACGTAAGCCGCATCTACCGAAAAATTCCACGGCAGTTCGCGCTGGAACGCCGCGTTATACGAATGCAGCGTGCCTTCCTTCAGACCGGGCGGCGCATAATACAACGCGGAGTTTTTCAGGATCGGCAGGTTTGCGTCAATGATGCCGTTCGACGGTACATCAAAAATGATCGGCGTTGAAAACCCAGTTGCCAGCGACCCAACCGGCGCAAAGGCGTTGGGCGCGACAAACTGGTTGTTCTGTTTGACCGGGAAGTTGAACGCATAGCTGTTATCCGGGAACGGAATCACGCTGGCGCCATATCCTCCACGAATGACTGTCTTGTCATTCAAACGGTAGGAAATACCGCTGCGCAACACGAAGTTTTTCCAGGTTCCTTTGACGCCGACGTTCTGCGGAACATCGCCATAACCGGCAACCAATTCCGTATTGTTAATCGGGTTGTAGTTGGACAAACCGCCTTTATCTACCAAGCCGACCAAGGGTTGGTACCATTCGTGGCGAAGCCCAAGATTAACCGTCAGGTTTTTCGACACCTGCCAGTTGTCCTGGAAGAAACTGAACGCGGCATAGTGCTGTGTGCCGGGTTGTTTGATGATGACCAGGTCGCGCGAATATCCGCTGGGCGCATCCAGCAGAAATGCGGCAAGAGAGTTGGCAATTCCGTTTTGTGCAGCCGTGTCAGAGGGAATCGCCGTGCGCCCGCCATTGAAGCTGAACTGGCCGCGCACGCCGCCCTGATCCTGCACCTGCAACAGCAGGTCGCGGTTATGACGAATTTCTTCGCCGACTTTCAGTGAATGATTGCCCCACAATTTGGTCAGGATAGCCGAACCGATGTAGGTCTTTTCGCCGCGATCCCACGGCAAGCTGTTGACGAAACCAAGCACAGGCCCGGTGTAACCGCTGATGTTGATGGTCGTCAGACCACTGGTGAAATTGTCCAGGTTGACGCCGGGAATGCCGACATCGCTGGAAGTTTTCAACCCGTCGGCCTGGGTCACGGCCACGTTGTGATACCAACTGACGCCGAAGCGCGCTTCCAGAATCAGCGTTGGGCTGAACGTATGCGTGTAATTCGCCGCCGTGCTGATGGTGTTTTGCGTGCCGGTTCCGCCAAATCCTCCGCCGGAATTCGGTCCGCCGTAAATGCCGTAAGCGTCGGGCTGGAACACTTCTGGACGCTGATAGCTGAACCGATACGAGAACACATCTTTTTCGCTGATGTTGTAATTGATCTTGGCGTCGAAGGCGTGCGTCTTTTTGGTGAATACTTCGTTGAACACGAAATTGGGCGTTCCCAAGGCTGCGCCAGGAATGTTCGGAGCCTGCAAAAAGCTCAGCAGTTTTTTGGAAACGGTGCTAATGCGGTTTGCCGGAATGATGTTGTTGGCAAACTGCGTGCGCCCGGTTCCATCGGCATTGCCAGTGGCCGGATCGTAAATTTTGGTCGGAGACGTGCTGAAATCGCCACCGAACCAGTTGTTGTAAGGAACCACGAAACGATTGACGACGCCGCGTGTGTCAGTCGTGTATTGGTAATCGCCGAAATAAAACAGTTTGTTCTTTTTGATCGGGCCGCCGATGGTGGCTCCGGCTTGACGGTAATGAGTCGGCGCGGTGGTATGCGTGAAGTAATCGCCCGCCTGCAACCAACCGTTGTTGTTGTTGCCGAAAAGGAAAGCGGTTCCGTGGATACTGTTCGTGCCGGATTTGAGCGTCACGTTCGACACTGCGCCGCCCGCTCGGCCAAATTCCGCGTCGAAGTTCGACGTCGAAATGCTGACGGTTTCAATGGCGTCGGCGGCAGGAATATAAACCTGCAACAAACCCGTTTTTTCATTGTCGTCCACGCCTTCGATCTGGAAGTTGTTCGACATGCGGGATTGGCCGTTGACCTTCGATTCCAGACTGTCTTGCGAATTAAAAAATTGCGAGTGTGGGCGTGTCGGACGCGTCGCGCCAGGAACCGTAATCAGCAAGCCCTGAAAGTTACGGTTAAACCCGAGCGGCAATTCAGCCACCTGGCGGCTTTCCAGCAAACGGCCCGTATCGGCGCGGTCGGTTTGCAGCAACGGAGCCGCGTCCGCCGTGACAGTCACGGATTCGCTGACATCGCCTACAGTCAAATTCAAATCCACGCGGACGGTGGTGTTGACGTCTACGATGACGTTTTCGCGCACGACTTTTTTAAACCCCTTCTGGGTGGCCTCGACGCGGTAAATGCCGTCTTTGAGGTTCGGAAAGGCGTAATTGCCGTCGGAGTTGGTGCTCGTATTGCTGCTGATGCCAGTGCGCGTTTCAGTGATGGTGACAGTTGCCCCAGCCGCCGCAGCGCCGTTCGCATCATTGATGGTGCCAAGCAAAGACCCTTTGACGGCCTGTGCTTGGGCAGCGGAAAACAAAGCTCCGAGCAAAAAGATCGGAGCCAATCTCTGCAAAATGCTTCTCATTGTTTCTCCTGTGTCTGGTTGGATGAACGCGACAGCGGAAGTTCATTCGCCGCGCATCAGATAAGACAACAATCCCGGTTGTCGTGTAAGTAATTCATGGACGACTGCAATCCCCCTTGAGTAAAAATCACAGTGCCATTTGCTATTAGAGCTAATGTAGTCAATGCATCTCAGTTTGGTTTTTCCAAACTGCGTAAATCGCGTTCGATGCTGGCGGCCAACGGAGCCTGCTGCATCGCCGTCGCGCTTTTCAGCGCCTGCCGCAAAAATTGAACTGCTTTCCGGTTGTCGCCTGCTCGTGCGTAAGTTGCGCCCAGCGCATACATAAACATTGGCGTCTGTTCGTCTTCGGGCGTCAATGTTTTCTGAAAATGTTCGACGGCTTCGGTCAGTTTATCCTGATTGACCAGAATTCGCCCCAGATGAAAATGCGCCATTCGATGGCCGGGTTTATTTTCAATCGCACGGCGGTAATGTTGCGCCGCTTCGTCCCAACGACCTTCGCGTTCGATCATCACCGCGAAATTGTGATGCGCTTCGGCATTGTAAGGATCAAGCTGCAAACTGCGTTCGAATGCTTTCGCCGCTTCGCCGTATCGTTCCTGCATCGTCAACAGCACGCCAAAGTTGTAATGGAGGTCAGCCATATTCGGATTGATGGCGATGGCCGTGCGGTAGTGTTTCTCGGCCTGGGCAAACTGCCCGGTTCGCGCATACAGTGAAATCAGATTGATATGTGCCTGCACCAGTTGCGGATTGGCTTCAATCGCGCGTTCGTGGTCGGCGATTGCTTCTGATAAATTCCCTGTACTTTCAAATAACACGCCGCGTTTTAACAGTTCTGACGCCGCGGAATTCAGTTCAGCAATTGCATTGAGCAATGGGTCGTTGAGTGGAGGCCGCGAATCTTTGAATTTTTGCGACAACGCCAAATGGTCCTGCGCCTTGGCCGTCTGCCCCAGATTTCGCAATGCCATCCCGAGCGCATAATGCGCCGCGCCGTATTCCGGAAATAGCTCCACGGCTTTTTTGAAAGATTCGGCGGCGGCGGCGTGATCGCCCGCAGCGACTTTGATCCTGCCCAAACCATAATTGGCTTGAGCGAAACTGGTCGTCTTTTCGTACAACTTCGCGGCTTCATTCGATTGCCGGTCGGCAAACAATGCGTCCGCCAACCGCAACTGAGCAGGCAGGTAATCGCCTTTCAACCGAATGGCGTCTTTGAATGTCTGGGCCGCTTCGGCATGTTTGCCTGCCGCATCCTGCACAATGGCCAGGTAATAGACCCAACGAAACTCTTCGGGCGACAAACGGCGAGCGCGTTCATAACACACCGCAGCGGGTTCGTATTGTTCGTACGTTTGCAACACCATGCCTAATTTGCCGTTGGCTTCAGCATCACGCGGTTTGGCTTGAACGTCGGCAATGGCTTTCCGAATTTGCTCTCGGACTTCCGTCCCGAAACTGTCAACGGCGACCGGCGGCAAATCCGGCAGCGTTTGGGCAAACGACAGCACGCACAGCATTGCTGTGATCATCAAAATTTTGCTTGTCGCGCCAATCCAACGCATTTCGTGAATTCCCTATTGTTTGGAATGCTGCGGCAGCGCAAACGCTACGAACTTTCCGCCCGACGGAGCGCCGCGTTTGCCGCCTCCGGCTGCGATGACCACAAACTGCCGACCGCCGACTTGATACGTCGAAGGTGTCGCGTTTCCAGCGGCAGGCAGCACGCTTTCCCACAACAATTTGCCCGTCGCTTTGTCGAAAGCGCGAAACTTTTTGTCGTAATTCGTCGCACCAATGAACACCAATCCGCCAGCGGTGACAATTGGCCCGCCGTAATTCCAGCTTCCCGTATCGCGCAAACCTTTGGCTACCAGTTCAGGGTGTTCGCCGAGCGGAATCTGCCAGGCGATTTTGCCTTTGTTCAGATCAACCGCGCTGAGCGTTCCCCACGGCGGAGTCACCGCCGGATATCCGTCCGGGTCCAGAAAGCGAGGGTAACCGTCCACCGTATATTTCAGATCAATGGGTGATGGATTCGTTTGGTCTGTTGCGACTTTGACATCTTCGCCGGTCAGAACAAAACGCGTCACAGCTTGAATGCCTTCGTTGCCGAGCGCAGCGAAACCTGGCATTCGCCCGAAACCGGTCCGAATCATCGTTCGCAATTCCGCATCGTTGAATTTGCGGCCAACGCCTGTCAGCGCAGGGAATTCCGGCGGCGTGCCGCTTAAATCCCTGCCATGGCAACTGGCGCAGTTCCGTAGATAAAGGCTTTTGCCGGAGGCTTGCGCTTTCGGACGTTCAATCAATTTCAGAATGCACGGCACTTCGCTGGAATTGACGAATAACAAACCGCTGGCAGGATCGAACGCCGCTCCGCCCCAACCCGGCCCGCCGTCGAATCCCGGGAAGACAATCACGCCTTGTGTGTTCGGAGGTTCAAACTGGCCGGTGCTTTTCAGTTTGCGAAACTGGTCCAGCGCCGCCGCATGAGCCGCAGGCGTCCGGTTTGTCAGAACATCTTCGGTCACTTGTTGCCGCGCAACCGGCGGCGGCAACACCGGCAACGGTTGCGTGTCGGCGACTTGCTCTCCGTCAATTCCTGTAGTCGGAACTTTGCGATATTCAATTGGGAATACAGGCTTTCCGGTTTCGCGTTCAAACACAAACACGTGACCGGATTTGGTCGTTTGGGCGACGGCGTCAATCACCCGGCCATCTTTTCGGATCGTTACCAGCGCCGGAGCCATCGGCAAATCTCGATCCCACAGATCGTGGCGAATGGTTTGAAAATGCCATTTGCGTTTGCCGGTTGCAGCGTCCAGACACAGCAGCGAATTGGCAAACAAATTGTCTCCGTGGCGATTGGCGCCGTAAAAATCGAAAGTCGCTGACCCCGTCGGCGCGAACACCAGGCCGCGCTTTTCGTCGAGCGCCATTCCGCTCCAATCATTGACGCCGCCGCTATATTGCCAGGCGTCTTTCGGCCAGGTGTCGTACCCGAATTCGCCCGGATGCGGAATGGTATGAAACACCCAGCGCAGCTTGCCGCTTCGCACGTCATAAGCGCGAATGTGACCCGGCGCGGCAGGCAAGGATTCGCTGACAATGCTGCCGACGATAAACAGGTCTTTGTAAATTACGCCGGGAGTCGAAATGCCCACTGACAGAGTTTTCGCATCCGGGCGATCTAACCCGTCGCGCAAATCCACGCGTCCGCCATCGCCAAAACTTTTCACAGGCTGACCGGTTTTCGCGTCCAGCGCGTACAGCCAGTGTTGAAATCCGAACAGGATTCGCTGTTCGCCGCCTTCTGCCCAATACGTCACGCCGCGATTGCGCTGTTTGCCCAGGGATTTTCGTCCTTCGTTGGCGTCGAAACTCCAGCGCTCTTTGCCGGTCGTGGCATCCAGCGCAAACACGCGTAGCTTTGGCGAAGTGCCGTACAGCGTGTCGCCGATGACAATCGGATTGCATTGCAATTCCGAACCATCAAACACGTCGTTAGTGTCGTACGTCCAGGCAACCTGAAGCTGTTTGACGTTGTTGCGATTGATTTGCCGCAACGGCGAGAAATGATTGTTTTCCGAGTTGCCGCCGTAACTCGGCCATTCCTGCTTACTTGTGGCCGCGTCGCTTTGCCATGAGCGCAGGGTGTAAGCACCAGAGCAACTTACCAAAGCAACAATCAAGGCCAGTTTCCCAAACTTCATTTGCTTTGCTCCAACGATTTCAGGTCACGCTCAAGGCTGCTGGCAAGCTGTGTTTGATTCATTGCCGTCGCTCGTTTCAGAGCATCGCGCAAGGTTTGAATACCTTTGGTCTTGTCGCCTGCGCGGATGTATGTCGCTCCGAGCGCGTATAAATTGCGCGGCGTTTCTGCGCTTTCCGGTGTCAGCGAGTGTTGAAACTGTTCGATAGCTTCGGGAAGTTTGTCCTGATTGACCAGAATCCGGCCCAGGTGAAAGTGCGCCGATGCGTAACCGGATTTGTTTTCGATGGCCTTGCGAAAATGTGCGGCGGCTTCGTCCAGCTTTCCTTCGCCTTCGATGATGACGCCGTAATTGTAATGAGCTTCGGCGTAATACGGATTCAGCCGCAAACAGGTTTGAAATTCGGCGGCGGCTTCCCGAAGCCGGTCTTGTCCCGCCAACAACACTCCAAAGTTGTAATGCAGTTCAGGAATGTCCGGATTGATTTCGGTGGCTTTGCTATACGCCTGTTTCGCCTTTTCAAACTGCCCTGCGCGGCCATACAAGGAAATCAAATTGACGTGCGCTTGCAACAAGCCGGGATCAACGGCCAGCGCTTGTTCATGCGCGGCGATGGATTCGGCAAGCTTGCCTTCGCGTTCCAGCGCGGCTCCGCGCTTCAGATGCCCGGAAGCTTCGGCATTGGCTTTTGCTTGGGCGGCGTTTTCTTCCGGCTTGTTTGAATGCTCGTGAAGCTTTTCGGTTTCCGCTTTTTTCATTGGCGGAGTTTTGAAATCGAAGCGCAACAGTTCCGCCGCACTTTTACCGATGTTTTCTCCAGCGACGCTTTTGCCGGCTGGAACCCAATGCGTTTGCCCTGGCAGCAGTTCGACGTTTCGGGCTTGTCCCAATTTGAACTGTGCGGTGTTCAGCACAACAAACAAAATCGGTTCGGTGGCGTTGGCGACTTCCAGGCAATTTTTGCCCGCCGCGCACACCAGCCGCGTAATGCGCACCTGTTCGTTTTCAAACTGCACTTTCTGGAAGTTTTCGCCCGGCGGCGCGTCTTCGCGAAAGTATTTGCCGCGCAACGTGTTCTGGTCTTTAGCCGGTTCGGTTTTGAATTCCACGCGCAGAAAATCGCTGGCTGTTTCGCTCTGGTTTTCGACTTCGTGCGTTTCCTTGACGGCTTTATAAAGACGGAAACTGCCCGCTTTGACCGCCGGACGAGTCACTGCGCCATACGCCAAACCGACGTGTTTGTAGATCACCGGCCCGGCATCGTTCAGGTAAACATATGCCGTGCCGAAAAGCGCATGATCGTGTTCGGGGATTTTGACGTGCGGGGCGTAATGCACGCGCTGAACACGAACGTATTCATTTTCGAACTCGGTTTTGTAGGCGTCGGGCGCAACTTTCGTCGGGTCTTGCACGAAAACAGCACTGGCCAATAAATAGAAAGCGGCAAGTTGTAAGCTCACAAGTTTCATTTCAGAGATTCCATTTGAACTTTGACAGATGTCATTTTTCATTCCGTCCTGACAAGGGCGCAACAAGCGTTGCAAGCAATGGCAAATGAAAAATCACAACTGGCAAATGGAAAAGAATCGCGCTGCGTAAATCGAAAGAAGGTTCAGGGTTGAGATAAAAACGAGGGGACTGCACACGTGCAATCCCCTCGCAAAGGTTGATGCGAATTGCGATTAGAACGCCAGACGCAATCCGAAACGGAAGATGCGTTCGTCAATGCCTTCGCGGCCAAACGAGCGCGTACCGGTGATTTCCATAAAGCCGTTCAGGTTCAGCAATCCTGTCGTTGGATTCGTCGTGATGTTGCCATTGGCATCGCGCGAAGGCGATGACACATTGGTTCCCGGCGCGGCGAAATGCGGCGTGTTGGTCGCATTGAACGCTTCGGCGCGGAATTGCAGCGTCATCCCTTCCTTGATGCGGAATTCGCGGAAGATTCCGGCATCCAGATTGACTGTGCCGGGGCTGCGCAACGTGTTGAAGCCCACGGTTCCAAAACGAGCCGTGGTGACTGGCGCGAATGCCGTCGGATCGTAGAACGGATTGCCCGTACCGATGCCACCGAGTTTTTTCACATCCGCTTTCACCTGATCGGCGCGTTGGGTGTTGTTCGGCGCATTGAGCGAAGTGCCGCTGGCAGCCACAGAGAAAGGCGTGCCTTTGAACGCACTGAACAGCCAACTGAATTGCCATCCGCTGACCACCGCATTGGTCACGCCGTAATGCGTGTCAAAGCGTTTGCCTTTGCCGAAGGGCAATTCATAACCGCCCGTCCATTGGAAGTTGTGCGGGATGTCGATGTTGAGCACGGCGCGATTCAGATTGCGATACCCCGGATCGTTGATCGCCAATCCGCTGTCATTGTCACCGCCCAAATTGACCAGACCAATGGCCTTCGACCAGGTGTATGACACTTGCGTTTGCAATCCGTTGGAAAAACGACGTTTCAACACGGCTTGCATTGAATCGTAATGCGAATTCGCCATTCCGCTTAGGATATTGGTCGTCGCCACACGTCCGAATTTGATGTTGAGCGGTTCGCTGGCGGTGCCACCGCCGACTCGTCCCGCATTCACGTCAAACAACCCGGCCTGTCCAACCGTGCGCGTGGCGATGTAACCCGCCGACGCAACGAAGCCCTTGCCGATGTTCTTTTCGAGCACCAGGTTCCACGATTGAATGTAAGGTCGCCGGAAGCTGCTGTTCAGCGTCACGATGCTGACGGTGCTGGGAACAGTGATTAGACCGCTGCTCAGGTCAGGAACCGCAGTGGCCCGAATGCCGTTTTTCAGCAACCCGGCGGGCGCCGCCGAATTCGGCGCCGTGATGTTGTCAGCAATGATTGTGGGATAGTTGGAACGATAGACACGCGCCAAACTGATCGGATCGTAAGTGATGCCGTAGCCCGTGCGCAGCACGAACGAATCCGTGATGCGCCAGGCAATGCCCAGGCGCGGCGAGAACAGTTTCTTGCTCAACTTGACGTTGCAATTGTCCGGGTCTTTGCCGACTCCGCAAATGGACTGTTGATTGGTATCGAGATTGTATATTTCGATACCACGCGATTCGCGTTGCGGCAATGGGTAATACTCCCAACGCGTGCCTAACGTAAGCGTCAGTTTTTGATTGACCTGCCAACCATCACGAATATAGCCGCTATAGGCTTTGATGCGCATCGTCAACGGCTCTTGGGCTGCATAAGTACGCCCCGCCACGGTGTAATACCCAAGCAGGAACGTCGCAAATGAATTGAAGTTGTTGCTTGACGTAAACGCTGTGCAAGTACCCGCGGCATTCGCCGTTGTGCAAAGCTGTGTCGGTCCAGAGCCAAACTGGAAACCGCCCTGAGCCGGTTCAGTATTGCCACCGCCGTTCCATTCGGCTTGCGTGTGATTCAACTGTTGCCGCGCAAAGTCAAACCCGAATCGAATGTTGTGACTGTGGTGTGTCCAGTTAAAATTGGTCACGTACTGCCATTGCGGATCGTTGCGTGTGTACGGCATGAAAGCATCATTCGTGCCGATGACGGCAAACCCGCTGATATTGAAACGCGGCCAGCCAGCTTCGATATCACGCCCACCGTTCGTTCCCGGAATTTTCAGAACATCCGACCCGATCTTTTGATCCAGGAAGCCCTGCCGCGAACTCGTGCCCAACTTGGTGTACCCGACGTTGGCATCAATGATGAAATTGCTGTTGACCGTGTAAACGCCCGCCGCGGTCACGCTGTAGGTATTACCTGAACCCACGCCTGTGTTGCCGCCTTGCGAGGCAATGCCTACGCCATCCAGCGGTCCCAACGCACCGGGGTTAAGTTGGTTGAAATGCAAATAGCTGAAACGTCCATATGTGGTCAGCTTGGTACTGACGTTGTAATTAACCTTGGTATCAACCGTTCGGCGGTCAAATGCATACGGAGCAGTCGCGTAATAGTTGTTGGTAAAGCCCGAACGATTGGGCAATGGCATATCTTTCAAAATGGCCAACGCAATCGGATCGAGACGAGCGGTGGGGATAAGGTTTCCCGTAAACGCTGTGCGTCCAGTGCCGTTGGCATTGCCCGTCGCCGGGTCATAAATGCCTGTCGTACCTGCCCCAGTTAAATCCCCTCGACGCATTTCCGCCGTCGGAACGGTCAGAAAACGCGCGCCGAGCTGGCGGTCGTTGGTGGCTTCATAGCTGACGAAATAAAACAGCTTGTCCATCTTGATTGGTCCGCCGATGGTGCCGCCATATTGATTGTAAACGCGCTTGGGTTTGTCCTGCGCGACGCCGTTGACCGGCGTCAATGCCCACGGACGCGCTTTGGTGTTGTTGTCGTCGTGATATTCAAAAGCCGAAGCATGCAATTTGTTGGTTCCGCTCTTGATTTGCACGTTGACCGCCGCGCCGCCTGCGAGCCCCTGTTCGGCGTCGAAATTGTTGGTCACGATGTTGACGGTTTCGATGGCTTCCAGCGAAGGCACATACGCCGTAACGTGCGGCAAATACACATTGTATTGGCTGGCTCCGTCAATGCGGACGTTGTTTGAACTGGAGGTCGTGCCGTTGACGTTGTATTGCAACGAGCGCGACGGGTTGGTCGGCACTGAGTGCGCGTTGACCGGCGGATTGATGCCGGGTAATGACTTAAACAGTTGTTGGTAATTGCGTCCCGGAGGAATCGGTAGATTTTGCAGCGTCTTGCTGGTCAATTCCGCTCGAACTTCCGCGCGATCGGTTTGCAACAAAGCAGTATCTGCCGTGACCGAAACCGTTTCTGAAACCTGTCCGACTTCCAACGCAATGTCCGAACGCGTGACGTTATTCAGCGTCACTTCGAGATTGCTGCGCGTGAAGGTTTTGAACCCCGTCTTGCTAACCGTAATGTCATAAAACCCGGTCTGGACGGTAGAAAAGTTGTAAGCGCCTTCCGCATTCGTCACGGCGTCGCGTGATTGGTTGGTCGCCTTGTTGGTAATTTTGACTGTCGCGCTTGAAACAGCAGCTCCGTTGTTGTCCACAACGTTGCCGACCATTGAACCGTAGAGCACCTGCGCATTGGCAACACTCGACGAGATGCACGTCAGAGCAAAAGCAAAACAGAGCCAAACAGCCAGTTTTGCCAGCGATGTTCTTTTCTCTCTGTTCATCTGTTCTCCTTAAAGGGGTAATTTTTATTTGAAGTTAGCAGACAGCGGGGCGAATTTACCTTTTCAGCCCGCCACTATGAATTTAGTGCGTGAATTGCAACCGGAACAGAACCCGGCGTAGAAGTGTTCCGTTGCATCGTTACACCCCCGAAGTTCGTGCTGTCGTTACGGTCTTCGACCATGATTCAGAATGCTGTTTTGCGTTACCTGCGCAAAACGTAACAACCTTATCGAGTTAAGCGCGGACAAACCTGCCAGCTTGCCCGACTATTTTGTGGCAAATCGTGACCATCAAAAGACAGGACTATTGGCAAGCGCCCTGCGATCCAAATCTGCTATCAATTGTGTTCTTACTTTTTGTTAGAGAACTTCCAGGCAAGAAATCTGTCCCAGCAAAGCTATTCCAATCACAGAAGCCGACTCAATTTTGAAGTGGAAGTCTCCGATTGATGATTCAGTGCCGGTCGGCTGCGCGGATTATCTTTCTGGTTTGACCAACTGTCAACGCTCAACGTATGCTACGCGCGTTTTTGTCACAACCCTCTTTTCCTGACGGAAATCAGTCGAACAACTCGGAGGTCTAATGGAACAGCAAGCTTCGCCTGTTGGAGCTGCGGCTTCGGCAGCAGTAGCCAAGATCAAACATCTGCGCTGGTACATCTGCGGACTGCTCTTTTTTGCCACGGTGGTCAATTACATTGATCGGCAAGTGCTGGGCACACTTGCGCCGGAGTTACAGTCAAAGCTCCATTGGGCGGAAAGCGAATACAGCCAAATTGTCATCTGGTTTCAGATTGCGTATGCAGTCATGTTCCTGGTTTGGGGCGGCGTGCTTGACCGCATCGGCGTCAAGCTAGGTTTTGCCATTGCACTTATCATCTGGTCGTTCGCTGGAATGGCCACCGCGTTGGCGGTAACGGCCACGGGTTTCATGGTGGCGCGCTTTTTCCTGGGCGTCGGCGAAGCGGCCAACTTCCCGGCTTCAATCAAAACCGTTGCCGAATGGTTTCCGAAACGCGAGCGCGCGTTGGCGACAGGCGTTTTCAACGCAGGGACAAACGTCGGCGCAATCATTGCGCCTGCAGCAGCGCTGCTGCTTTCGGCGAAGTTTGGCTGGCAGAGCGCCTTTATCTTCACAGGTGCCGTTGGATTGCTGTGGCTGGGTTTCTGGTGGGTGTTTTACAAACACCCTGAAGCTCATCCTCGTTTGGCGGCAGAGGAGTTGGCGCTGATTCGAAGCGATGGGGCCGAGCCGGGAACACAGGAGAAAACTCCCTGGATGCGCCTGCTGGGGTACCGCCAGCTTTGGGCCTTTTCGTTCGGCAAAATGCTGACCGATCCGGTTTGGTGGTTTTATCTTTTCTGGTTGCCCAAATTCCTGAACAAAAATTTCGGGATTAAAGACCTGGCGCTCATCCCTTTCCTGACAACTGTATACGTCATCGCGGATGTAGGCTCAGTCGGTGGCGGCTGGCTGTCTTCTTCGCTCATAAAACGCGGATGGACGGTCAACAAGGCGCGCAAAACGGCTCTGTTCATTTTCGCCTTTATCATGCCGCTGGTGACGGCTGCCTACTACGTGAAGAGCGCGTGGACGGCGGTCATCCTGATCGGCATTGCCGCCGGGGCTCATCAAGGTTGGTCGGCCAATCTCTTCACACTGACCGCTGACATGTTTCCGCGCAAAGCCGTCGGCTCCATCGTAGGCATCGGCAGTTGTGCAGGCGCGGCTGGCGGAATTCTGCTGCCGCTTTATGCCGGCGCGGTGCTGGACGTCAATCCCAACTATTACTTGCCGATGTTTGTGATCGCGGGCGGAGCTTATCTGGTCGCTTGGGTCGTGATCCATCTGCTGGTGCCGAAGATGGCCCCCGCCAATGTGGAGCAGCCGGTGGCTTCACCCATTGGAACAATGATCGGGATTGGATTGCCGGGAATCGTGGCTGGAGGATTTGTCGCATTTCTACTCCGGCCTGCGACTGCTCTGGGCGCAAAGCTTTCTTTTGCGACCGTCATTTCTCGTGGCACTGCGCTGAAGGGAGCAGACCTTTTATCCGTGCCGGTCGCCCAGGCCTCCTTCAATTACTTGTTGCTGGGGGCAATCATCGGGTTTGCGGTCGGAATGGTCATCGGTTACTTCATCCATCAAGGGCCGGAGAAAACCGCATAGCCAAAAGAAAAGACTTCGACAACTGAAGAGGGCAAAGAATCAAGGCTCAATCGAGTTACAGTTCTTTGCCCTATTGTTCATTTGGGCGAAGCGTTGAACTTTATGGGTTGCGCAGTTTTTCCGCCGAAATCTTGACAAGCTGCCGCGCGCGGCGGCAGGCTGACGCCCACTCGTTTTCACCAGCATTCGCGAAAAAAAGTTTCTGAAACCCCGGAGGCCTTAACAATGACCTGTCGCATTCCATCAACTCGTTGCAGCAAGTGGATTATCAGTTTGTCAGCTTGCGTTCTCGCAGTTTGCCTGTTGTTCACGTGGAGCCAGCCGGTTTCACTGGCGCAGCAAAGTGGGATCTTCACCGACGCCCAAGCCGCCAGAGGGCAGGCGCTGTACGACGCCAAATGCAGCAAATGCCACGGCAATCAGTTGGACAACGGCACAGCCGCCGCGTTGGTTGGCGGCAAGTTCAACGCAAAGTGGGCTGGCAAATCTGTGGATGATCTTTACTACATCACCAAAACGCAGATGCCTTATGGTGCAGGCGGCACGATGAAGGATCAGGAATACATTGACGTCGTCGCCTTCATACTGAAAGCAAACGGGTACAAATCCGGCGCGCAGGAATTGAAAGCCGATCCGGCAGCGCTGAAACCGCTGAAGATCGAAACGCAGCGCGCATCCAAAGAAAGCGCCGTTGCCGCTCCGCCCGCTGAAGCGAAACCTGCGGCTGGCAGCCCCGCGCTCAAGGTTCCAACGCAAACCGAATTGAACGCAGCAGAAACCAATTCCACCGACTGGCTGGTGTCGAATCACGATTACACCGGACAACGATTCGTGGATTTGAAACAGATCAATCCGCGCAACGTCGCCAGCTTGCGGCCTTCGTGCATGTACCAGGCCAGCGACACCAAAGCTTTCCACAACAACCCCATCGTCTATCGCGGCGTGATGTACATCACCACCAGCACTTCGACCATCGCCATTGACGCCACCAACTGCAAACTGAAATGGCGTCACAACTGGCGGCCTCGGTCGGTGGAAATCTGGGCGCCGAATCGCGGCGCAGCCATCAAAGACGGACGCGTCGTTCGCGGCACCACCGACGGCTATCTGTTTGCGCTGGATATGGAAACCGGCAAGGAGCTGTGGGTAAAGAAAATCGTGGATTCTGCCAAGAACGAAGGTTCGTTCAATGGTGCTCCCGTAATTTTCGAAAATCTGGTCATTATGGGCTTGGGCGTCAGCGAACAGGGCGTGCGCGGCTGGGTCAGCGCGTTCAATCTGGAAGACGGCGAATTGGTTTGGCGATTCAATTCGATTCCTGGCCCTGGCGAACCGGGTTCGGAAAGTTGGGGGAATGACGAAGCCGCAAAACATGGCGGCGGAGCCGTTTGGGCTCCGATGTCGTTGGATTCCGAAGCAGGCCTGGTTTACGTTCCCATCGCCAACCCTGCTCCGGATTTTCACGACGACAATCGCCCCGGTTCAAACCTGTACACCAACACGATGATGGTATTGGACGCGCGAACCGGAAAGATGAAGTGGTACTACCAGGCAATGCCGCACGACACGCACGATTACGACACCACGCAAGTTAGTCCGTTATTCACTTCGACCGTCGGCGGCAAAAAGCGCAAGCTGGTCGCCGTCAGCGGCAAAGACGGGTTGATGCACGTGGTAGATCGCGAAACCAAAGAACATCTTTACCAAGTTCCGGTCACCACTCGGTTGAACGTTGAAGTTCCGTTGAAATCCACTGAAGCCATTCGCGTCTGCCCAGGCGTGTTGGGCGGCGTGCAATGGAATGGCCCGGCCTTCAATCCGGGAACGAACATGCTTTACGTCAATGCCGTGGATTGGTGTGGCACTTTCCGCGAAGCCGCCGAAGCCAGATTCGTCGCCGGTCAGGTTTATATGGGCGGCATACACGTTGCCGATCCGCCGGAAAAAGCGCACGGCTGGTTGACGGCGGTGGACGCTTCGACAGGCAAAGTCACCTGGAAATACGAATCGGCGAAACCAATGCTGGCAGCGGTGACGACAACTTCAGCGGACTTGGTTTTCACTGGCGAACTAACCGGAGACTTTCTGGCACTCGACGCCAAAACCGGCAAAGTGTTGAACCGATTCAACACCGGCGGAGCGATGAATGGCGGCGTAGTGACGTATGCCATCAACGGCAAGCAATACGTTGCTGCTGCTTCGGGCAGCGCATCCGGGTTTTGGCAAGTTCCGGCAGGCTCTTCAACCATCATCATCTTTTCATTGCCCTAAACGCAGGCGCTTCCGTGTCATATTGAAAGTTGGGTTTGAGGCCCCAATCTTGCTGAACTGCGTGTGACAACCAATAGCTGAGTATTTTGGGGAATTTTCCTCGTCTCTCTAGCTTTCCACCGCAGTTATTGGGGAATTCAACCTAGTTAAGTTCGTCAGCTTGACTCTCGATCAAAGGAGACACTTATGACACGGAAATTGATTGCTACTTTGGTTTTGAGCTTGGGAGTGGCGTTGGTCGGTTACTCATTCTCAACAACTCGAACCGTCATGGCCGAACAAGGAACCAAGAAGAATTCTGAAGGCCAGAAACTATTTATGCAGCACTGTGCAACTTGCCACGGCGCAGACGCCAAAGGCAACGGCCCAACCGCCAAAGTGCTGAAGAAAGCGCCTGCAGATTTAACGAAGATTGAAAAGGTTGATGGAAAGTTTCCGAAGATTCGCGTTCAACGAATTATCTCCGGGGATGATGCAATGGATTCGCATGGTTCCAGAGACATGCCCGTTTGGGGCACTGTGCTGCGGCAAAAAGCCGGACACGGATTTGCGCAACTGGAAATTTACAACCTGACCAATTACCTGGAATCCATTCAGAAATGAATGGATAACAACAGTCGCGCAAGCTGCCGAGCTTGCGTCGGTTCCTTTCCTCGTCGCCCTTTATCAGCAACAGCGCAACCTCGGCAGGTTGCGCTACTTTTTTCCTAGGAGCCTATGGTTGCCCAATTCGTTAAACTGTTGTTCGTCTTTGCCATGATCCTGTTGACGGTAAGCAGCCGCTTGGATGATCCGTTGCGGCAAAAGGCTCTGAACAAAGTCGAACCGATTCCGGCAACTCTGCCTGACCTGCCAAACTTAAAAGACAATCCTCTGACTCCGGCAAAAGTGGAGTTGGGGAAGCTGCTGTTTTTCGATCCGCGACTTTCGGCAAGCTGGACGATCAGTTGCAACAGTTGCCATAACTTGGGGTTGGGCGGCGTAGATCATCTGGAAACTTCGATCGGACATGGCTGGCAAAAAGGCGGACGCAACAGCCCGACGGTATTCAACGCCGTGTTCAACTTCGCGCAGTTCTGGGACGGACGCGCCAAAACTCTGCGCGAACAGGCCAAGGCTCCGGTGCAGTCAGCCATCGAGATGAACAATACCCCGGCCAAAGTTGTGCAAACGCTGAAAAGCATGCCGGGATACGTCGAACGCTTTACGGCTGCATTTCCGAACGAAGCCGATCCGGTGACTTTCGACAATCTGGCCAAAGCGATTGAAGCGTTCGAAGCGACGCTGACCACACCGAATTCGCGTTTTGATTTGTTTTTGAAAGGGAGTGACGAAGCGATTAACGAACAGGAAAAGCGAGGCTTGGCGCTGTTTCTGGCGAAAGATTGCGTCTCTTGCCACAAAGGCGTGAACCTGGGCGGAGCCAGTTTTCACAAATTCGGAGCTGCTCGAAAACCCAGCCCGGAAATCATGCCGCCCAGTGACAAAGGCTTGATCGCCATCACCGGTCAGGCGATTGACGAATATGTGTTTCGCGCGCCGACGCTGCGCAACGTCGAACTGACCGCTCCGTATTTTCATTCCGGCAAGATTTGGGATTTGAAACAGGCTGTGGCAACCATGGCTTCGGTGCAGCTTGACGCCAAACTGAAAGACCGCGAGATCGAAGATCTCACCGCGTTCTTAAAAACGCTGACCGGACAAATTCCGAAGCTCGACCATCCAATTTTCCCTATGGCGACCAGCGAAACTCCGCTGCCTGACACGCGTGTCGTTCCGGCAAACGAAAAGCGTGTTTCACTCAATACTTCCCGGCTGCGAACGAAAGCTCGGAGCTGACTCGTCGTCTTGCACAGGAATTTCTTCCGCCGACAGGACGACGACTTCTCCATTCCGCGAAGTCGCAATCGAATGCCCCAACTTTTTATGCCGAAGCAACTCCTCTCGCACAGCTTTTCGGAAAATTTCTTCAACTTCTCTAGCGTGAGTCACAAAAAAATTTTCTGGGATTAAAGGTTCTTGAGTCATATCCCTATCTCTCGGAATTTTAGCCACGATTCAAAATCAAAGACATTTTCGTTTTGCTCTTGCCCACTGGCGATCAAAACAGGCGTTGGTGAAGTTGAATTGTCATAAACCGACCAACTATCGGCCAATGATTGATAAAGCGAGAAGAAGTTTTCAACCCCTCTACGATAACGTCGTCGAATGCTTTCTTCAGGGATGTTATGTCCGCCCGAAGCCACGCGCTGACTGACGCGTTGAACCGCAAGTTCAGGACTGTTCAACCAGACAAAAATCAAATTGATTCGCCAGCCATTTCCGCGAAGCTTATTGAGCCAGCCAGCGTATGATCGCGTCGCCAAGGTTGTTTCAAACGCAAAACTCTTTTGCTGCTCTGCCAGTTCGCGCAACCGTTTGAGCATAATCCGTCCGGCTTCAAACGCTGCTTGTTCCGGCTGAAACGCCGACAAGCCTTGAGCAATTGTGTCGGCATTGACGTATTCCAGCAACCCAAGCCTGTCTCGCAGCAGATGCGGGGCAAGCGTTGTTTTGCCCGCGCCGTTCGGCCCGGCAATGATGATGACTTGGTTTTCTGTCCTACCACCCATCTTGTGACTTCGTTCTTTAAGCCTTTTCCAGCCCGGCAAATTTTTCCACCATCTTTTTCTGCCCGTAGCCAGGAAAGTTAATCGTCAGTTTGACGTTGTCGCCTTCGCCTTCGCTTTTGACGATCAGGCCGACCCCGAATTTGGCGTGGCGGACTCTGGTGCCGACTTTGAATTTGCCAGCGCCGCTGGAGCCGGAACTGCCGGAACTGCCTGAACTAGATGCACTGCGAGGGCTTTCGCCAGCACCGCCTTTGACCAATTTCGGTTTCAACGGGTCGGCGTCGACTTTCACACCTTGCCGCTTAAAAAACTCGTTGACGCTGTCGCGGTTGTTGTAAGTCTGGCCCTGGTAATTGCTGGTGCGCTTGACGGGCGGAGGCGAGGCTTTTCCCGTTAATGCATCCACCGCCGCCAGGTTTTCTTTGGTCGAAACCTTGTTGGCGAACCGCAGCCAGCTTGGACCTTTCGACAGGTCTTCAATCAACTCAACCGGAAATTCGTTCAAAAAGCGCGACGGTTCCGCAGCAATTTCTTCGCCGTAAACGCGCCGCTTCATAGCATGCGTCAGGTATAGATATTTTTCGGCTCGCGTGATGGCGACGTAACAAAGCCGTCGCTCTTCTTCCAGCTCCGACACATTGTCGCTGGCTCGCGAATGCGGAAACAGGTTTTCTTCCAGACCGGCAATAAACACCAGCGGGAATTCCAAGCCCTTGGCGGCGTGCATAGTCATCAAGGTGACTTCGGCTTCGGCCTTGTATTGGTCGGTGTCGGAAACCAGCGCGGCGTGATCCAGAAAATCGCGCAAGCTCTCTCCGCGCGTGTCGGTTTCGGCGGCGGCGTTGACCAATTCGTCCAGGTTCAACAATCGGCTTTCGGATTCTTCGGTGCGCTCTTCTTTCAGCATCAGCTCGTAACCGGTATCAATCACTGCCGCTTTGACAATGTCGGCAATTGGCGTTGCGGTGTTTTTCGCTTTTTCGATCAACTGCGTGACAACATCACGAAAGGCTTTCAACGAGTTGATGGCGCGAGCTTGCAGCGAACTGTTTTCGATGACGGCAGAAATCGCTTCCCAGTGCGAACAGCTTAAGGTTTTGGCTTGGCGATCCACTTCGTCCAGCGTCGTTTTGCCCAGCCCACGCGGCGGTGTGTTGATGACGCGCTGCAAGGCAATCGAATCCAGCCGCGCCATACGACGCAAAATCTCGTCATACGTTTTCAAACGCTGTGCCGTGACGGGCGATGCATCTTTCACCAACATATGCAATTTGGCCGCCACCGGAACGTTCATGTCCGAACGCACCGACCGGATTTCCGTGATAGAGCGGATCAACCAATTGATCTCATCCTTTGCCGAGGTCTGATACAATTCCGGTGCATAAACTGGCCATTTTTGCCCCATCAACAATGTCCCCGCAGGACGTGGAGCAATGCTGGCATACAGTTCCTCGGTAATAAACGGCATGAACGGATTGAGCAAAATCAGAATCTGATCCAACACCCATCCAATCGTGTCCCGGGTTTCCTGTTTCAGGGAATCACTGGTGTTGCCTTCGCCCAATAATGGCTTGGTAAACTCCAGATACCAATCACAGA
>ERZ650309.361-NODE-361-length-22634-cov-5.966562_pt1 | contig 22634 bp, 19 predicted proteins | sample MGYA00376245_ERZ650309 | MGnify/ENA primary metagenome ERZ650309 (study PRJEB26733, sample SAMN07839294) | wastewater metagenome | biome: urban; feature: wastewater treatment plant; material: waste water | place: USA: North Carolina | collected 2016-04-26 ...
ATTTTGCTAATGATAATAGTATTTATTTTGGGGTGATTAAATCAGTACTTCTAAACCCTAATTTAGTCCAAAAACTAAGTGCCTCTTTAAATTTTGGCTTTGTCATTGTATTTTTTATGTCTGCAAATTAAAGCTGAATTTACTTCACAATGAGATTTTTCTCGTCTTTCAATGAATATTCAACTGATTAAAATATGGTTCATTTGCAACTAATACTTCAAGACTATATTTTTGCGGCCTTTCAAAACAAAATTTTTCTGCATAAATATTTTTTTTGATAGAAACATTTTAAAAATTAAAGCTTTTAAATGAAAATTGTTGTTGTTGGTACTGGGTATGTAGGTTTAGTAACAGGTGCATGTCTTGCCGAAGTGGGTACAGATGTGGTTTGTGTAGATGTGAATGAACAAAAAATTCGCAATTTACAAAGTGGTATTCTGCCAATATATGAGCCGGGCTTGGAGGATATTGTGGAGCGTAACTATAAAAAAGGAAGGCTACATTTTAGTACAAACCTTCAGGAAGCCATTGTAGGAGCTCAAGTGGCTTTTATAGCAGTAGGTACACCTCCCGGAGAAGATGGCAGTGCCGATTTACAATATGTAATACAAGTGGCTGATGCTATTGGTAGATATATGAATGGATACCTTATAGTTGTTACAAAAAGTACAGTTCCCGTAGGTACAGCAGGAAAGGTAAAAGCGGCGATAACAGGGGCATTAAAAAAGCGTAATGCGGATATACCGTTTGATGTAGCAAGTAATCCTGAATTTTTAAAAGAAGGCGCAGCAGTAGATGATTTTCTTAAGCCAGATAGGATTGTAATTGGAGTAGAGAGTGAAAAAGCAAAAAATATTCTACATCATTTGTACGAGCCATTTGTTATCAACGGGCACCCCATCATGTTTATGGATGTGCCATCTGCAGAAATGACTAAATACGCAGCAAATGCAATGTTGGCTACGAAGATTTCGTTTATGAATGATATTGCTAATCTATGCGAAAAAGTTGGTGCAGATGTAAATCATGTGCGTCAAGGTATAGGTAGTGATACTCGAATAGGTAAGCGGTTCATTTATTCAGGTATTGGATATGGTGGTAGCTGCTTTCCAAAAGATGTAAAAGCACTGATTAGAACGGCTAAAGAATATGGTCATGACTTACGAATCTTACAAAGCGTGGAAGATGTAAATGAAGACCAGAAAAAAGTAATATTGAGCAAAATCAATAATTATTTCAATGGCGATATCAAAGGAAAAAAGTTTGCATTATGGGGTCTGTCTTTCAAACCCAATACAGATGATATGCGGGAAGCTCCCAGCCTCGTTATCATTGAGGCATTGCTGGCAGCTGGTGCTGAAGTAAGTGCTTATGATCCTATATCCATTAAAGAAGCAAGGCATATGCTTAAAGGTAGTGATGTAGATTTTCAAGATGATGCCATGCAAGTATTAGACGGCGCAGATGCGCTTGTATTGATTACAGAATGGGCTGAGTTTCGCTTGCCAGATTGGGATGAGGTAAAGCAACGTATGACTGGAAGGGTAATCTTTGATGGAAGAAATGTGTATCATGCAAATGATATCGAAAATATGGGATTAGCTTATTACGGTATTGGCACCGGAAGGTTTTAATTATCTAAACAAATCTTGTAGAATGGATGCCCTGCGCATCCATTTTTTTTTTGAAAAAAGGTAAAAAATAATTCATAGTTTACAAGTAAATATATCATAGGCATCAATCTTCTATCATTTCATTACTAGGCTATTCTTAAACGCTAAATAATGAGTATTAAAATATTTTGAAAGCAGATATTTCAAAGATATATTTTTGTTGGCATTTTAATCAATACAAATCAATTTGGTACATGACAAATACCTATACATCGTTAGTAAAACAAACATTCCATTTTCCTCAGGAAGATTTTAATTTAAATGATGATGCTTATTTGACCTACAATGATGTAGATATAAAAAAATTAATTGATAAATATGGTACCCCACTCAAGCTTTCCTATTTACCTAAAATAGGTATGCAGATTAATAAAGCCAAACAAATGTTTGCCAATGCCATAAAGAAACATAAATATGAAGGAAATTACAATTATTGTTACTGTACAAAAAGCTCGCACTTTTCATTTGTTGTAGAAGAAGCACTAAAGCATGACATTCATATAGAAACCTCCTTTGCTTATGACATAGAAATCGTCAATCAACTATTCAAAAGAAGAAAAATCAACAAGGAAACATTTATCATTTGTAATGGATATAAGCAAAGAGGATATACATCAAGAATTGCCAGACTCATAAATACGGGTTTTAAAAATGTTATTCCGATTTTGGATAACAAAGAAGAGTTACTCGCCTATAAGCGAAGCGTAAAACAACCATTCAAACTTGGCATAAGAGTGGCTGCCGAAGAAGAGCCCACTTTCCCTTTTTATACTTCCAGACTTGGCATTCGTGCAAAAGATATTTTGGAATTTTATGTGGATGAAATAGAAGGCAATGAAGAAAAGTTTCAATTAAAAATGCTTCACATCTTTTTGAATAAAGGCATAAAGGATGATATTTATTACTGGAGTGAGCTCAATAAAATTATCAATCTGTATTGCCAGCTTAGAAAGATTTGTCCCGAATTAGATAGTATCAATATTGGAGGTGGTTTTCCTATCAAGCATTCCTTAGGGTTTGATTATAATTACCAGTTTATGATTAATGAAATTGTTGGTAATATAAAAAAGGCCTGTAAGAAAGCTAGGGTACCTATGCCAAACATCTTTACCGAATTTGGTAGTTACACTGTAGGCGAAAGCATGGCACACATATACAGTGTAATTGGCGAAAAAAATCAAAATGACCGTGAATGTTGGTATATGATTGATTCTTCATTTATTACTACTTTGCCCGATACATGGGGCATTGGCGAACGCTTTTTAATGCTGCCCATCAATAAATGGGACAATGAATATCACCGAGTGGTGTTAGGTGGCATAACCTGCGACAGTCATGATTATTATGACAGTGAAGAGCATATCAATGAAGTATTTTTACCCAAAATAAAAAATACCGCAAAACCAGATGACCCCAACAACAAAGAACCACTGTATGTTGGATTTTTTCATACTGGTGCCTATCAAGATCAAATAAGTGGATACGGAGGAATTAAACACTGTTTAATACCATCACCTAAGCATATAATTATTGAAAGAGATAAGACTGGTAAATTGATTGATTGGGTATATGCCAAGGAACAATCTGCTGTAAGTATGCTTAAAATATTGGGCTACTTAAAATAAAAAACATCTAATCCTTATTTACTCTTACGTAAATACTTTGATATTTATCAAACAATTTTTTTTATTGCTTGACCATAAATTAATGCTACATTAGCCATTAGCATTTGGATAAATAATATATGGACAAACAGAAACTGGTAGTACTATCTGGTGCAGGAGTAAGTGCAGAAAGTGGCCTAAAAACTTTTAGAGACAGCAATGGGTTATGGGCAGGACACAACATAGAAGATGTGGCCACACCCCGTGCATGGAAAAAAAATCCTCAGCTTGTTTTGGAGTTTTATAATTATAGGAGAAATGAAGTACGATGTGCCCAACCAAATTCAGCACATATTGGAATAAAGGAATTAGAGGAGTGGTTCGATGTAACAATCATTACACAAAACATTGACGATTTGCATGAGCGTGCAGGAAGTAAAAATGTATTGCATTTACACGGTGAAATATTTAAAATGAGAAGTGAATTAAATGAGCATTTAATTTATGAAATCAAAAATGACATTTCGATTGGGGATCTGGCAGAAGATGGGCATCAATTGAGACCATATATTGTATGGTTTGAAGAGCCTGTGCCTTTAATTGAAAAGGCTATCCAAATAGCCACTACTGCTGATATTTTTGTGGTTATCGGAACATCTCTTGTTGTATATCCCGCAGCAGGTTTAGTACAATATATACCTCCATACTCCAGAAAATTTGTAATTGATACATCTATTCCTGAACATCTTTTTACCAAGAGTTTTATTAGCATTGAACAGCCCGCTTCGCAGGGAATTATAGCACTCAAAGAGGCACTTCTCGCCTCGATATAACACTTTATTTAAGGAAAAATACAGTATTGCAATTCATAAGAAAACTGCTTCGCATTGCTATACAGCAAAAAAAACCACCAATGAAGGTGGTTTTTTAAATACTTACTAAAATTTTATTCTTTAATCAATTTCAGTTGTTCTGTAGTTTTACCATTACTAACGGAAACCAAATACATTCCTTTTTTCAAATTTGATGTATTCAAGGTAATTCTATTCTCTCCAATTGACGTTATCAATTCATTGCGAAGCAAAGATCTACCACCTAAATCAGAGATAACAATGGTGTACTTAGATACAGCTGATGCATTCAAGATGAGGGATGTATTGCCATAAGAGGGATTAGGATATATACTTGCTCTTTTAGCAGAAGCAATCACACTGCTGGAAGCACTACAAATCGTAACATTCAACTTTGCATTTGGTGAGGTTCCACAAGCATTATCAGCTACCACACGTATTGAACCATCAGTAGTTCTATTCCAATCAACTGTAATGGATGAAGTGCCTTGACCGGATTGAATAATCACATTGTTGGAAGCTGACCAAGTATAATTTACACCAACCTCCGGATTGGAAACACTATAAGAAAGACCTAAACTCGGTACAGATGACACACAGGATGGTCCTGAAATAATTGGTTTTGAAGGTTGACCATAAATATTTACATTCCTTGAAGAGCTTGTGCCACATGCGTTTGTAGCCGTAACGAGAAATGTAACTTTTCCAAAGCTGCTACCATCTGGTGTTATTCCAATTGTATTGGTACTACTACTTCCACTAAATCCGGAAGGTACAGACCAAGTATAAAAAGAAGCAGTAGGATCATTTGGCACTGATAGTGTTATGGAAGATTCAGTACAAAGATTCCTTTGCGAAGGACTAAAAGTGGGTGTGGCCGGTTGCGCAGGAGCTACACCTGTGCCTGCTGCAACTACTACGCTATTAGATAGTGCTGCACATCCGTTCATATCTGTAATAGTGAAATCATAAGTACCTGTGGATACTGAAAAACTTCCTATGCCATCGTAAGGGGCCACTCCCCCACTTCCTGCTACAGAAATACTGGTATTACCGCCAACACATTCAATAGGTGCATCTAGTGTAGCTGTAGCCACTAAAGCAGCTGGCTCTAAAAGTGTGTAACTATCTGTAATTGTGCAACCACCGGTGGCAGTTACCACTACTGTGTACATACCTGCTGGAAGGCCACTAATGTCTTCTGTAGTAGCTGTAAATCCATTAGGCCCTGTCCAGGCATAGCTTACAACGGGTAATGAACCTCCAGTTGCTGATAAATCTATCGAGCCATTTGACACTCCATTGCAAGATAAATCAGTGGTAGTAGCGGTTAATGTTTGGGGGGTGCAAGCAGCATTTGCAGTAATAGAAACATCATCAATACCTAATGCTTGTGCATTTGAATTTGTGGTGCCAGAACTAACCGAATAATTCCATGCAAGATATAAATTACCAGATACTGGTACACTCACACTAAGAGTTTTGGCTACAGCAACTGTAGCACCCGGAGCACTTGCATAGCCATTATTACTAGCATCAGCAGCAAAGCTTGTTAAAAAATCATTACCGGCAGTAGTCCAGGTATTGCCATCAGTAGAATAATACATTTGAATTCTATATCCTGCTGCATTAGAACCTTGCCTGTATTTCTCCACACTATAGGAAATAGAGAATGATCCAATCGTATTACAACCATAACATAATACTTATTCCAAACTAAGATAAAAGTGAGTAGTAATCATTAAGTAAATATAAACATTCCTGCATTGCGCTTATGGTTTTATTTTAATGTATTTTCGAAACAAATTTTTCACAAAAATCAACCGTTATTCATGAAAAGAATTTTCACTATAATTATTTTTTTATCCTTTTTTTTTGATTTAAAAGCTCAATCCGCAAAAGTTGTTTATGGAGAAATTGGAGGTCCGGGTTTAGCATCATTAAATGTTGACACCAGATTTAATGGAACCAATACAGGTTTTGGTGCACGTATAGGATTGGGTGGCTTTAGTATTAACAACACAGGCTTACTGCTCATACCAGTGGGCATAAACTATCTGCTTTCAAATGATCAGAAAAATTGTCTTGAGCTTGGAGCAGGAATTTCTTTTTTAAAAGTATCGCTAGGTATTGAAGACGGCAATGAAAGTGAAGTCACACCCAATAGCAGCTTTGGTTATTTATGGTTAGGCTATAGACTACAGCCCATAGATGATGGCATTTGTTTTAGGGCAGGTATTTGTCCGCTTTTTGGATCTGGCACATTTATACCTTACTACGCAGGTATTTCATTAGGCTATAAATTCTGATGATATATTGTTGCCAATAGATTCATTGATTATAATGTCTCTTGGCATTTTTTATGCTATGAATTTTATATTGAATTATTTTTCCCCTTCGGGAAATGAGTATGTTTTATACAACAATTCCATGATTTATCTATCATAAAATATTGCCACGATCATGTTCTCATCCCACGAGGTGGTAATATAGTTTCAACATATATCTAAATAAAATACTTTATAAAAATCAAATGAATGCAATGAACATTTGAAGTAATACATTTACAACCTATTCAAATATATGCATAGAAATTTAAACACTGTTTGTGCACATGCAGGCACAGAAATAATTGAAGAATCTGGAGCAGTAACGGCACCTTTATATTTTTCAACAACATTTCGTTATACCCCTACCGGCCAAGCGCCTTTTGGTAATACCTACAGTAGAGAAGGAAATCCAACTCGTAATATGTTGGAAAAAGTACTGGCCGAAATGGAGTGTGGCGTGGCGGCTGCAGCATTCAGCAGTGGCAGTGCAGCGGCACAGGCCACATTCCAAAGCATGAATCCAGGAGACCATATCATTGTTAATAATCGGATTTATGCGGGTGTGCGTACGATGTTGATGGATGTTTTTATTCCCTGGGGTTTAGAAGTTAGTTTTATAGATCTTACAGTTTTGGAAAATCTTGAGAAAGCCATTCAGCCAAATACAAAACTTGTATGGACAGAAACACCCACAAATCCCGATTTGAAAATTATTGACATTAAAGCAATTTCGAATATCTGTAAACCATTACAAATAAAGTTAGCTATTGATAATACTTTTGCATCACCATTTTTACAACAACCCATCTTACTTGGTGCAGATTTAGTGATGCATAGCACTACAAAATACTTAGGAGGCCATAGCGACCTTACTAGTGGTGCACTCATAACGGCAGAGATAAATGAATGGTGGCAAAAGATTGTACATATTCAAAAAATACTTGGAGCCGTATCTGCTCCATTTGATTGCTGGCTGTTAATGCGTGGCATTCGCAGCTTTGTACCGAGAATGAAAATGCAGGTGGAGAATGCCCATCAGATTGCATTATTTCTTGAAAAGCATCAAAGTGTAGAACAGGTTTTATATCCCGGGCTTACATCCCATCAAGGACATGATATTGCAGCTCAACAAATGAATGATTTTGGGGCAATGATTTCTATTCTTATAAAGGGTGGAAAAATCAATGCAATAGAAATGCTGAAAAAACTAAAGTTATTTTCCAACGCTACAAGTTTAGGTGGTACAGAGAGTTTAGCTGAGCATCGCCAATCTGTTGAAGGCCCACTTTCAACTACTCCGGATAACCTGATAAGATTAAGTATTGGCCTAGAAAATATTGAAGATTTAATTGCAGATTTAACACAGGCTTTGGCATTTTGATAATGTCAATAGCGCCATTGTAATCACTATACCATATTCCAACAGCATCGCTTAAGCATGTCCTGATATATTATAATGCTTGTTTTGATTCCTGAGCCATTTGATAACAATAGAGCTTATAATAAGCTCCATGCAGATTCATCAGCTCCATATGATTTCCTGCTTCAACTATATGCCCGTTTTCTAACACAATTATTTGATCAAATTTCATACTGCTGATTATACGATGTGTAATAAGGAATACAGTATGCTGGGAAAATACGGTGTCAAAATTTTTTGCAATCTGATATTCTGTTTTTGTATCTACTGCACTTAGGCAATCGTCCAATATTATGATGTCCGCTTTTTTCATAAGGGCACGGGCAATTGATATACGTTGTTTTTGTCCACCGCTCAATGTAACACCTCTCTCTCCTATTGTAGTATCATAGCCCTGTTCTAAACTTAATATTTCTTGATGAATAGCTGCAAGTGCAGCTGTCTGTTCCACATGCTTTCTTTCTGCTCGACCTGTTGCTCCAAAACAAATATTATTGTTTACTGAATCGCTAAAAAGGAATACATCCTGTGGCACATAGCTGATTGAATTTCGGAGGCTATCTAAAGAAATATTTTGTATAGGAATACCACCAATAAGCAAGCTCCCTTTTGTAATATCATAATAACGAAGCAGCAGCTGTGCAATGGTTGATTTACCACTACCTGTAGCACCAAGTATCATTACTTTCTCACCTGATTTTATCGATAATGAGAACTCATTTATGGCCCGAATGCCTGTATGTGGATATACAAAACTCACCTGCTTAAATTCTATATTTTTGCAAGGAAGGCTATATATGTCTATTGGATCAGCATTATTTTTAATGGCTGGTTCACGTAGTAAAAATTCATTGATTCTTTTCTGAGAAGCAGCAGCCCTTTGTATCATGCTTGCCACCCATCCTATTGCACTTACAGGAAAAGTGAGCATATTGATATAAATAACAAACTCTACAATCAGGCCTGTGCGGTTTGGATGTTCAATAGCCATTTTTCCTCCCAGATAAACAGTGAGTAAAATGCTAAGACCAATCATCAAGGTCATACTAGGAAAATAGATAGCTTCAACTTTTGCTAAACCCAAAGCATTTCGACGATAATCTTCACTGTTTTTTTTAAAAAATAATACACTTGATTTTTCTTGTACAAAAGATTTGATTACTCGAATGCCTGCAAAAGCCTCTTGTGCAGATGAGGTAAGTTTTGAAAGCAGTGCCTGCACCTTTGCACTCTTTTTATGTATTGTTGTATTAACTATATAAATGGTAATAGCTAGTATTGGCAATGGAGCAATTACTATCATCGTAAGATGCTTATTCTTACTGTACATATTTAATACACAAAAAGCAATGAGTGCTGTTAAATTTGTGAGGTACATGATGGCCGGCCCCACATACATGCGCACTCGGCTTACATCTTCTGCAATCCTATTCATCAAATCCCCAGTACTATTTGTTTTATAAAAAGTAGTATCTAATTTTTGATAATGGTTATAAATATCATTTTTTAAATCAAACTCAATATGCCTGCTCATGACAATAATAGTTTGACGCATAAAAAACATGAGTACACCCCTAATAAGTGCCAATGCCAAAATGGTGAGACTACAGATAAGGACTAAGTTCTCAAAACTGCTTTCCTTGAATAAATCAATTAACCATTGTACAGGTGCTTGATAGTTTTCTCTCCTTTTAAGTGGTTGCGCTCCTGGTAATTGTTGTTGTACTCTTCCTACAATAAAACCTGTAATTTCAGGTGCCAATACAGCAAAGTAGTTATTAGCCAATACCAAAAAAATTCCAACAAAAAATCGGCTGCGGTATTTCCAGAAATATTTATTTAGGGAGGCTAAATGCTTCAATAATTATTTTTTTAAAGGGCGAAGTTAGGGAATGGACTACCACTTCAACTATAATAAACCGATGATTAAAACGGTGATTACAATTTAGTTGATATAATCGATATGTCAATCAAGTCTAATGAGTAATATTGAAAATTGAATGTCAAATATAAGTTATAACTCAGATTTTGCATATTCATAAAAAAAGCCATCTATTGGATGGCTTTTTTTATGAATATTTTAATCTATTGCACCTCCTCTTTCACATTATTATGAACAGGATAATGTTGTAACATTTTATTGTATTTAACAGGCAATATTTGCTCGGATACACCATCTGAATATTGGATACTGCCTATCTGAGTATTGTTTTTAAATTGCACAGTATATTCCTCCTGCTCCTCTGCGGTCAAAGTTTTTACTTCTAAAACTTTTCCTACTTGGTCAAGAAGTTTTACAGTAACAATGCCTTCAATTTGTGCAGCAAATTCAACTGATATTGCAGATGCATTTTGCTGTATTACATGCATCCATTTGTCTTTTTCATATTTGTTTTGATTGCGTTGATTGCGCAAAATGATATATGCCCTTTTCATATTTGGAATACCATAACCATATCTGTTATCAGGATTGCGTACCCTGTCGCTACTGGCATATACAGCTTTGAGTATTTCTGCATTATTAAACTCAGGAAATGCCTGCCATAAGCATGCAATTAATCCATTGATATTTGGATTTGAAAAAGAAGTACCACTGGCATAGCTTGGCCCAAAGCTGGTATAGACTGCAGTGTTAGAACCAACGGATGCAATGTTTGGCTTTACTTTTCCGGGATATCCATAGCTACTAAAGTAAGCAATATTGCCATTTACATCAGTGGCTGCCACCGCACATACACTATCGGCATCAGATGGAAAACCTAAATACTTCCAGCTGTCTCCACCTGAATTACCCGCACTATTTGTTACAATCATTCCTTTTTGAGCTGCATAAGCAGCGCCCAAACTACACATGGTAGTATTTTTATAAAAATCATTATAAGAATGATCTAAAGTAGCATTATCGAAACGAGTATAACCCAATGAACTGGTGATTAAATCCGCACCCGCACTATCAGCATATTCTGCACCTGCCACCCAGTTGTGTTCTTCTATGGGCATTTCGGTAGCTACATCTTCTGTACGCATTAAAAAGAAACTTGCTTCAGGAGCAGTACCCACCATTACACCGGGCACATTGCTTCCAATTACACTAAGGCAGTATTCCCCATGGGAATCATCTTCATTTACAGATCCATCAAAACTTACAAAATCTTTTTCACCCAAAAAGCGATTGCCTGCACGTGCACTATCAAAGGCTTTTATATTTTTATATTTAAAAAAACCGCCATCTAAAATAGCAATCTTCATACCCTTACCCGTAAATCCTTTATTATGTAAAAACTCTCCATTGTGTATATGCACTTGCCCATAGGCATTGCCATAATTATAACGATTTTCCTTAGCTGGTGCTGATGCAATTTTTGCCTCGCTTTTGGATGATAAAGTTTCTTTAAATTTTTCAACAGGATTGTCTATTAACTCTACAAGACTGCGAACACCACTTGCACCCTTTACAAAAGGCAGTGCCTTTATTTTGTTGATTGTAGCTACACTATTACAGCTTATCAATGCCTGATTGAGCCATTTGCTTTGACTGATATATACCACTGCACCTTGCGCTACTACTTGATTGATATAGTCAGGATTAACAGGTAAATCAGTTTCATCTATTGGTATTTTATACTTGTATCTTCTTACTAAAGCCGCATGGCTCAGATATTCGTTTGGTTTTCGAATGCTATATGGTGAATTGTTTTTGTCTGTAAAAACAACAATCCAACGGCTAAACTGTGCTTGGGATTCTTGTAAGAATGTGATGAAAATAATACAGGATAGCAAAACTTTTTTAATCATGGCAATAAAATTTAGATGCCAAATGTAAAAACTCTGTGCTACAATTAAAATAATGTTTAATGCAAATACGCTGAGTAGGCGTTATTTATATTCTAATAGCTGCAAAGTGATACCATAGCTGTCATCCTCAAAACGGGAAGGTGGCGGAGTGGTTTGCCAGGTCCAATGTAAAAATTCTTTATAAATAAGACCAATATCTCTGGCATAAATTTCCTTGGAATAGTTGCGCTGCTGATAAAATTCAGGATCAAAAGGAAGGTCAGGAGATGTTTCATCTCTTTGAAATACGGTTATTGTATTTTCATAAGTTTTTCCTGCAATAGTTTCTGTGCCGCCCATGTTTTGATATTGATAATTCCAGTTGTCTAAATAGCGAAAAAGAGAGCCTGCACTATAAGTATCAATATAACTATTTCCCTGCCATGTTTTACCTTCGCTAACAGGTGTGATGAGTTTGATAAATCGCAAATTTTTATCATCCAATAGTTCCAAACCTGTAGATGTAGGAGTAACTGTATAACTTAATTGATACTGCCATGGGTTTGACTCTAGTGTGTCCGTAATAAAGCGCAATACGGTATATACAAGTCTATTGTTGATGTCTCTAAATGTATCTGCAGCTATGCTGTCTTTTATATGATAGGAAGAAGTTATTAACTCAGCACCAAAATTAAACGGACCTGTACTATCCATTCTATATGTCCAAGATTTTCCAACAGCTGTGGGATAATAATCAGATGCGGTAATAAATGGCGTTGAACTTTCATCCTCTTTACATCCATTCACAAAAATGCTTAGCAGAAGGATTTTTACATAAAATTTAATCTGATTCATAGATGTTGTAAAAATAAGAAAACGGTGGTGCAAATTTTTTATTGTGGAACTCATTTTACCTCCTAACAAACTCTTTATGACATCTTTCTTTACTGAACGGGAAGTAAAGTTGCCTTTTTATTTTTTTGAGACAATACTAATCCAAATTCTGCTTGCCTATTTGTTGGATTATAAATGGGTTGTAATTGCATAGATAAATCATCCGACACATCAAAGTCTTTCAAGTTTCCAAATACTGTGGCATCCACTACATTTAATCCCCATGCAAGCAAAAAGTATAACACACTATAATCTCTATCTTTTCTAAAAGAGTTTCTATAGAATTCGAGTGAACTGGGATCGCTGGTTAGACCTTGAAGTTTTGGATCAATTTCATTGTATCTGTCCACATTTTCATCTACAACAAGTTCATAAGCAAATTTGCATCTTTTGTACCAAGTATTATTATAAAAGAAGGTACCTGCGGTAATGCCCAATGCTGCATATACTACAGGTATTTTCCAATATTCTTTGTTATACGCCTGGCCCCATCCGGGAATGATTGCACTACGCCTGGTAGCAATACGTGCATCGTGAGGAGCTTTTACAGTTTTCAAAGGTGCTATGGTATCATTGGACAGCAGCGTAGTTGAGCTATCAATGATTATCGATGATGTGATTGTAGTATCTCTGACCGAATTGGTTTCTACTTGCGCATCATTGCGCAAAGCGCAACAAAAAAATAATATGGAAATGCGTATTTTTAATAACATTATATGATGGATACCTGCATACGCTCCAGCACTTTGTTTAATTCTTCCAGCGAATAGTATTCAATAGTAATACTTCCTTCGCCTTTATTGCTGTGCTTTAGCTTCACTTTTGTTTCGAAATGAGACGCTAATGTATCTTCCATTTTTTTGAAATGAACGGGCATAGATGCTTTCTTAGCAGATTTAACAGATTTGTCGCTGCTGCGATTGTATTTGCGCACCAGTTCTTCTGTTTGTCTAACACTCAATCCTTTTGATTTTATTTCATTGTAGATGAGTATTTGTGTTTCGATGGTTTCAATGGTTATGAGGGTACGTGCATGACCCATTGTAATTACACTATTTCTTACAGCCACTTGTATATCCGGAGGAAGTTTTAGTAGTCTTATATAATTTGTAACGGTACTTCTCTCCTTGCTCATTCTTTCAGCTACCTGCTCCTGTGTATAGTTGAGCTCATCCATCATACGTTTATAACTGAGTGCTACTTCAATACTATTGAGGTCTTCTCTTTGTAGGTTTTCAAGTAATGCAAGCTCCAATAGCTCTCTATCATTGGCCTGACGGATGTATGCAGGTATATCTTTTAGCCCGGCAATTTTTGCAGCTCTAAATCTCCGTTCACCAGATATTAATCTGAATCGTCCATTTTCTAAATGAGATACCGTAACTGGCTGTACCACATCAAAGCGCTTCATGCTATCAGCCAATTGCTTTAATGCTTCTTGATCAAAATCTTTACGTGGATTTTTTGGGTTGGTTTCAATTTGATCTAAGCTGATGCGTATAATGCCTGTTGCATTTTCAATAACCGAGGGTTTGAGCCTTCCTGATGTAGTTTTTAAATCTGCATCTATATGCTGAAGTAAACTGCGTATGCCATTTCCTAATGCATCCTTATGCTGCTTTGGGGTACTCATTAAAATTTCTTTTGACTGATAAATTAAATTTAATTGCTACAATTATTCAATGATTTTTTCTTCCATTGACATTTTTGTAAGATTGTTTTTTTGGAGTACTTCCTTGGCTAAATTGAGATAGTTTGCTGCACCCTTGCTTTCTGCATCATAAAGTATAACGGGTTTACCAAAACTGGGGGCCTCACTCAGTCTGGTGTTTCGGTGTATAATGGTATTAAAAACCATTTCATCAAAATGCCTGCGCACTTCATTAACCACCTGATTACTCAGCCTAAGTCTGCCGTCATACATGGTCATCAATATTCCTTCAATTTGTAAACTGGTATTTAATCTGCTTTGTACAATTTTTATTGTATTGAGCAATTTTCCTAAACCCTCCAATGCAAAAAATTCGCACTGCACGGGTATGATTACACTATGGCTGGCTGTTAAAGCATTTACAGTTATGAGACCTAAGGATGGGCTACAGTCTATGATGATAAAATCGTATTTATCCTGAATGGGATCAATTAAATTTTTTAATACATTTTCTCTTTCGGGATAGTTGATCATTTCAATTTCTGCACCAACTAAATCGATATGAGAGGGTATTAAATCAAGATTGGGAATATTGGTTTTGAGGATAACATCTTTGGCTTGAGCCTGATGTATCATACAGTCATATAAACTGGTGGTTACATTGTGCAAATCGAAACCTACACCAGTAGTAGTATTGGCCTGAGGATCTGCATCTATGATAAGGGTGCGATATTCTAATACGGCTAAACTTGCGGCAAGATTTATAGCAGATGTGGTTTTGCCCACCCCCCCTTTCTGATTTGTAATGCCGATTATTTTTGTCATGTTATGATGTACAATTAGTTGATATATGATGAGAAGAATTAGATGGTTATGGTGTGTCCTATGGACGGCAGAAATAATTCAGCACCCGCTTCTGTAAATTGCTGTTGAGCTTGTGCTGTATCGATAACTATAAAGCCAAAAGTATTGTAATGCACCCCAATCACTTTTTTGCACTGCACAAAATTTGCGGCCTTAATGGCATCAGCCACATCCATTGTAAAATTATTGCCGATAGGTAAAATGCAATAAGAAAGTTTGGTCCAAAGTGGTATGAGTTGCATATCTAAGGTGAGTGCTGTATCTCCACTATAATAAAAGTTTTGGTGGTCAGTTTGAATGATAAAGCCCATTGGATTGCCTCCATAACTTCCGTCTGGAAGTCCGCTGCTGTGCTGAGCGGTAACACATTTAACCGTTCCAAAATCAAATTGTTTACTTCCACCAGTATTCATAGGATGGATTTTTGCAAGCCCTTTTTTCCCCAGCCATTCATAAATTTCCCAATTACATATTACTAATGCATTAGTTTGTAAGGCAATTTTTACTGCATCTGCTATATGGTCTATATGTCCATGAGATATAAAGATATAATCTGCCTCAATTTTTGTTGTATCAATGTTTTTTGCTAATTCATTATGTGTAATAAACGGGTCAAACAGCAGGCGATGTGTGCCTGTATTGATTAAAAAACATGAATGACCATAATATGTAAATTCCATAGCTGAATTTTCCGGAGGGTGGCAAAAATAATTTTTTAAGTGGCTTAAAATCCTAAAAAAATAAATTCATGAAAAATAAATTGCAAACCACTTTGCGGAGCATTTACTTTTCGGAAATATGCTACTGATTTACACCTGAAAAACACCCAATTTTAAATCTGGAATCTGTGCATTATTATTAGCAGCAGCAATGGCTTCAGCTATATGATGGCGAGTATCTGCCGGGTCAATGATGGCGTCCACCCAAAGTCTGGCTGCAGCATAATGAGGTGTCATTTGCTGGTCGTATTTGCTTTTTATGTTGTCCAAGATTTCTTTTTCCTGTTCTTCACTTACAGTTTTTCCTTGAGCTTTTAAACTGGCCACTTGTATCTGCATCAGGGTTTTTGCTGCCTGTTCTCCACCCATTACTGCAATTTTTGCTGATGGCCATGCATATATAAACCTTGGGTCGTAAGCCTTGCCACACATGGCATAATTACCAGCACCAAAACTATTGCCAGTTATGATGGTGATTTTTGGCACCACACTATTGGCCACTGCATTTACTAATTTGGCTCCATCTTTTATGATACCCGAGTGTTCGCTTCGGCTACCCACCATAAAGCCAGTTACATCTTGTAAAAAGACCAAGGGAATTTTCTTTTGATTGCAATTCAAAATAAAACGTGCAGCTTTATCAGCACTATCATTATAGATAACACCACCCATTTGCAATTCCCCTTTTTTATTTTTCAGCATCAATCGTTGATTGGCTACAATGCCTACTGCCCAGCCATCTATACGAGCATACCCACAAACTATGGTTTTACCATAATCTTCTTTGAATGGTTCAAAGTTTCCTTCATCCACCAGACATGTTATAAGATCATGCACATTATATGGCTTGGCATTTTTCTCATGCATGATGCCATAAATTTCACCATTAATTTTTATAGGTGGTTTTGAGGCAATACGGTTAAAACCGGCTGTAGCGGGCATTCCAATTTTGCTCATTAATTTTTTTATCTGATCTAAACAAGCTTCTTCGGTTTTAAATTTATAATCAGCTATACCACTTAGCTCTGTATGAGTGGCAGCACCACCCAGTGTTTCTATATCAATATCTTCACCCACAGCAGCTTTTACCAAATAAGGACCGGCAAGAAAAATACTTCCATTGCCTTCCACCATCAATGTTTCATCACTCATTATTGGAAGATAGGCGCCGCCTGCTACGCATGCACCCATTACGGCAGCAATCTGAGTAATACCCATTGCACTCATTCGTGCATTGTTTCTAAATACACGACCAAAATGTTCTTTATCTGGAAAAATTTCATCTTGCATCGGAAGAAAAACACCTGCACTATCGACTAAGTAAATAACCGGCAAATGATTTTCCATTGCAATCTCCTGAAGACGTAGATTTTTTTTACCTGTAATGGGAAACCAAGCTCCAGCTTTTACGGTTTGGTCATTGGCTACAATTACACATTGGCGGCCACTTACATATCCCACACCACCTACGGTACCCGCAGCGGGGCAGCCACCTTGTTCATCATACATTTCATAGCCAGCAAAGGCACCAATTTCTATAAAAGGTTTATCTGCATCACAGAGATAAGCAATGCGCTCACGGGCAGTCAGTTTATTTCTTTCTTTCTGTTTATCTGCGGCTTTTTTGCCGCCACCGGGTTTTATTTTTTTCTCAAAAATAGTACGGTAATCACTGCATAGCAGTTTCATCCAATCTTCGTTGCGATTAAATTCTATATTCATTCTGAAATAATGGGTGGCGAAGATAGGTAATGTGAAAAAAGCTAACAGTTGTTTCTTATTTCATCCCAATAAAACCTTAAATCATCTCAATAAAAAATCAAGTTGATTTACATTGCATCTGTTTGTAAGTAAAATGTGTTATTTAACCGAATTATTTGCAAATTGGCTTATCTAATGGTACCATCAAGACATACACATTATTAGACTTTTACATCAGCAAGTTTCATTTTTGATGCCAACCAACTGGTTGATAGTGGTATCATCCAATCCGTCATCAATTTGGCTTTTGAAAGTACCGTATTGTTGAAATAAATGGTATCGCCATTAATTTTTCCGGATGATAAAGCAGGAACAAGTTGTGGCATTGGCAATAGTTGTACAGTATCATCAACATGAAAAGCAAGCAATTGTCTATCAAACATAGAGATGCCTGTTTCCTGTTCAATTTGTTTGACTATTCGTACCGAACTATCTGTACTACAACCGCCCACTGTACTTGCAGATTCGTCAGCCATGAGTATGATAAATTGTCCGAATAAAATTGTGGCAAAACCCTTTACTGGTGCGCCGTGTGATTGCCAGTTTTCAACAAAATCCTGCAAAAGGCTATCTGCATAAAGCACATGCTGTAAACTGAGTTTTCGGCTTGCTTGATAAATCCATACTTTGGAATTTTGAGAAAAATCTTTTGGTAGGATTTCATTTAAATCAATATTCATTTTGCAAAAATAAAAGAGATATCTACAAGCATCAAATTTCTGGGAGTTGAAGACGTTTTATTTTTGAAATGATCCTTATTGCTACTACTAAAATTACTCCAATAATTTCTGCAGTAAAATGGGTGAGCCCAGTTCTTAAGAGTAAGATATAAGTGATGCCTCCGGCCAATGCTGCCGTGGCATATAGTTCACCTTTCTTTAGCAAGTCTGGGATAGTATTGCTGAGCATGTCGGCAATCAATCCACCGAAGGTGGCCGTTATAACTCCTAGCACCAAAGCATACATTCCATTTACTTCATACGACAAACTGATATCAATACCTACTATTGTAAATAATCCCAATCCAATAGCATCCGTAATAAAAATAGTTTTTTTAAATTTTGCTGCATTAAATTTTGGGAGCATTACAATGAGCAAAGCTCCTATTACAAGTGCTAATGCCAATGTATCGTTGATCCAATTTACTGGTTGTCTACCAATGAGTAAATCTCTAACGGTACCACCTCCGTACGCAGTAACAAAAGCAAGTACAGCAGCACCAAAAATGTCCATTTGAAAAGAACGTGCTTTCAAAGCACCTGTAAGTGCAAAAACAAAAGTGCCTGCATAAGCAATGTATTGAGTAAAATCCATAGGCAATATTACAGTCAAAAATTAAATGACTTATGAAAGAACCTATTTAATTATCTAAGAAGCAAATGCTTACTGTGGTGCCTTTTGTGGGCGTACTGATTACCTCAAAAGTGTCACCAGATTTTTTTACCAATTCTTTTATAAAGGAAATACCAAGTCCGCTACCTTTTTCATTTTCTGTGCCTCTTGTGGTATAGATGGTTCCTGAATTTATTTTCTCAAGCACTTGCTCATCCATACCTACTCCTTCATCCATAACTTGTATTGTTATTTTACTACCTGAGTTGATACAGGATATAATTATGCTTTTTTCGGATGGTGTAAACTTAATGGCATTGGATAAAATATTTCGGAAGATAATATGAAATACATCAGGATCTGTATTGATGATAGTGCCTTTTGGAATAGCGTTTTGAAGATTCAATTTTTTCAACAAAATACCAGGTTTGTATATTTCAATAATGCTTTGAATTAAAGGAAAAACAGCTATCGCTTTCTTTTGAATTTTTATGGAAGATGTTTGTTGATTTGCCCATAGCAAGGTATTATCCAGCATGCCTTTGAGATGTGTGGTTTCAACTAAAAGTAAATCGCTCAATTGAGCAAACTCTTCGGTGGTAATTAGTTTATCACGGGAAAGAATGAGCATATTTTCTAAGGAGGTAACCGGGCTTCTTACATCATGCGCCAGCATAGACATCAACCTTTCCTTTATGGTTATGGTTTGTGAAAGAGAAACATTTTTTTCCTCTGTAATTTGCTGTAAGTGGGCTACCTGCTGATAAGCTGTTTTATTCTTTCTATACAACACAAAAAGAATGACTCCGGTTATCAAGATGAGGATACTTGAAATAGTGATTAGCCAAAAACGATCTTGCTGGTATTGGTACTTTATTTTAAGTTTTTGATTTTCTTTTTCCTTTTGTGCCAATTCATATTGCGTTATTAATTCACGGGTGCGGAAAAGGCGGCCTTGATCAGTTACTTTACTATTCACTTCAATGTACTCAGAAAAATATTGCCCATTAGTGGATGTCGGGTTTTCTTTCATTTCAATATTGTGCAACAATTCCAAACAATCAAGTAATAAAAAGTTATTGTTTTCTGATTTAAAAAAATAATAGGACTCTAATGCATTTGCTTTTGCAGCTTCGTACTTCTTTTGCTTAAAAAAGCATTGCCCCATCCTTAGTCTTAACCTATTGAGATCCTTTACAAGACTATCTTTGGCATAAATTATTTTTGCAGAGTCATAATAGGATAGCGCACTATCAATTTGATTCGTTGCATTAAAATATTTACCATAAGTTTCATATACATCTGCTATCTGAATTGTTTCATCCAGATTTATAAAATAGTCTAATGCTTGTTGCAAATACAATTTAGCAGAATCAAAATGCTCAAACTCCACCAGCATTTTGGCGTACTCTAAAGAATTAATATAGCGCTGGTATAGATTTCTTTCATCACTAAATGCATTGTTCGCTTTTAAAAAATATTCATCTGCTTTTTTGTAATCTCTTACGCCTCTATATACATCTGCAAAAGCAGCATAGGCAAAGGCTATGGTTTCCATGCTATCCTGCTCAATTTTTTCAGAAACCTCTTTTGATTTTTGAGCATAAACCCACGCCTCATCCCAAATATGGTTCAACACATACATATTTGATAAGGTGGAATAAATGTAAAAAAGGCTATTGAGATCATTGAATTTAATAGCAAATGATTCTCCCTTTTTCAGGTAAGAGTCGGCTGCTTCAATATTCCAACTCCATAAAAAATTAGCTCCCTGAGATAAGTATAGGGAAGGCAACAAAGAATCTTTTTTTAATTTTATACAAAGGTTAATTGCTTTACTACCATATAGTTTAGCAGAATCAATATTTATGCTTAAATAGTAATCCGAAATTTGTCTTAATAATTCTATCTGATTCTCATCAACAGACTTGGTCTGATTTATTTGTGTTTTTAAAATTTCGATTGATTCTTTTGTGGTTTGGGCAAGCAGCAAAATAGGACATAAGAAGCTCCAAAAAATTAGCATTAATTCATAATGAATCCGCCTATTTATTTTTCTTCTTTTTACAAACACTACCTTTTTCCTTTAGATTATTATTCAGTTCGTGGTTACAATTTGCTAGCTAATTACATCATTACTTCAGTGAGTACATATTCAAAAAAATATTTCGACGAAAATACAACTGAAATATTATTTGAAGAGCATCATATTTAATGCATCCTATCTCCCCGTATCTTAATTTGTTTAATCACTTCCGCTTCATATTGCAGCCACTGTTGCCAGCGCTCTCTTACTTTTTGCTTTTCAAAATAAGTATCTGCCAATTCAATAAACAAAGTATAATGCCCTGCTTCACTTTCCATAAACATCCGGTAAAATTTTTTTAGTTCATTGTCTTCAAGCCCTTCGCTGAGTCTTTTGAATCGTTCACAACTTCTGGCTTCAATTAATGCGCAAAAAAGTAGTTGATCTAATAATCTACCCGCAGCTTGGCCACCTTTCTGTTGAAATTGTATTAAACTGTTTACATATTCATCTTTGCGCTGACGACCGAGCTTAAGATTTCTTTTTTCTAACTCTGCAAGCACTAATCTAAAGTGGCCCCATTCTTCGGTTACAATTGGTGCTAGTTGATATACCAATGCTGTTTTATCACTATACAGTTGTATAAGGCTCATGCAGCTTGCAGCAGCTTTTTGTTCGCAGTAGGCATGATCTGTGAGTATATCTTCTAATTGCATAGCTGCAAGATTCACCCATCGTGGATCGGTTGGCAGTTGAAGCCTTAAAATATTTTTTGTTGATGATGAATATATTGATTCCATAAATAAAGCTATAATGACCAATCAATAGGAGAAAGGCCTTGTTTGATTAAAATTTCATTGGTTATACTAAAATGTTTGCATCCAAAAAAACCAGCATAAGCACTCAGTGGAGATGGGTGTGCTGCTTTTAAAATATGATGCTTTGTAGCATCAATCAGCAGTTGTTTTTCCTGTGCAAATTTTCCCCAAAGTAAAAATACGATACCGGTTTTTTCATCAGACAATTTTCGGATAACAGCATCAGTAAAGTTCATCCATCCGCTACGGGAATGACTTCCTGCTTCACTTGCTCTTACTGTAAGACATGCATTGAGTAGCAAAACGCCCTGTTCGCACCACTTTGAAAGGTTTCCATTTTTTGGTCTTGATAACCCAATATCCGTTTGTAATTCCTTAAAAATATTTTCTACTGTTTATTTTAGATTCGAAGCATCTTTAGGTGGTCCTGTTTTTTAGAATGGATCATATGAAAGTTTACCAAAATTTCTATATGAAAATGTATAATTAGATTTAAAGATCAGTCTCATCATATATATGTTTCTTTGACCACTAGAATATACTTCTTTTTATTTAATTTATAAATTCACATTACAATCATCTGGTGATTTTTGAAACATACCAGCCCAATATATTATTTTCAAAAAAAAATTTTTTTTTTCGAATTTTTTTTTTGTTCCAAATCATCAAAAAACCGGGTGGGCACCCCGTTTTGGTGCATTCTGCACACTTTTGGGCCAACGTACCGATGGGCCCCATGGCGACATGGGATGGCTCATCACCAATACAAGTGCGAAAAGTGGTGTAGACACCATTTCAGGAAGAAATACAAAACATGCTCATGCATGCCATCAGTACGCATGTGTACCGATCACTTACCGTAGCCGCGTACCGTAAATGCACCATAGGCTTGGGCAGGGGAGATGCACATCCTCAGA
>ERZ650309.363-NODE-363-length-22579-cov-5.141893_pt1 | contig 22579 bp, 20 predicted proteins | sample MGYA00376245_ERZ650309 | MGnify/ENA primary metagenome ERZ650309 (study PRJEB26733, sample SAMN07839294) | wastewater metagenome | biome: urban; feature: wastewater treatment plant; material: waste water | place: USA: North Carolina | collected 2016-04-26 ...
AGTGCAGATGTAGGATGGATAAGGAACTCATAACCCGATCCTGAATAAAAAGTCTCACTTTCAACAAAGACTTTAATCACAGATTTTGGTCTTTCAATTTGAATAATTACTCTTTTTTCAGGAATTTGTGGATAGTAAATTTGAAAAGAAAGAAATTGCTCATCATCTTCAAAAGGATCTAGTATCACTAAATCCTTTTGGATTAAACGATCAGCAACTAATCCATCTACGAAAGATTTTATAAAATCATTCTGCATACTGGAGAGATCTAATTTCTCAACTTCTGGTACGTTGCCAATCTTAAACATTTTCTTATCCTTTTTAACTATTTCTGTTCAAGTAGTTTTGCTGCCTTATATGGTTTCAAAGCGATTAGATCCACTTTACAAGCTGCACCTGCTGTAAGTGCATCAGCTCCCCCCATTGGAGAATTTATTGCATTTATCTTATTGCAGATTTGGTAGACAGAGTTCACAGCACTCATCGAATTATTCCATGCTGCATCTTTACTTTTTGCAGGGTTAGAGGCTTTTATTGTATCGGCTAAGCCATTTAGTTTTTTCTCAATACCTGCATAACATTGGATTGCATCACCATAGGAAGAATCAGCACAGTTATATTTAATTTCCTGAATATTACTGAACTCAGTCTCAAACTTATTATTAGCTAATGTTAAAGTTGAAACAGATAACAACGCAGAAAATAGAACTGTTTGTATTTTCATTTTTTCATCCTCACATTAAAGTTTTGCGTAAATAGCAGCATTAAGACTGGCTTTGCAATATGAAGAACTGACATTTTCAGCTGATCCCGTTTTGAGCTTATTGCATTCAGACTCAATTTGATTTTTAAACTGATTAAATACAGAACTATTCTTTTGAGCATTCAAAGAAACCATCGTATTTTTAACTGATGTATAAATACCAATATATTTTTGGTCTGTCTCTTTAACATTCAGAGATAACGGATTGTCCTGTAATTTCTGAACAGCTTGATAATACTGATTATCAAGACCTGTATTCGCAACAGCACTGGTAGCATAAATGCTTACAGAGAGAGCACTACATAGGATCAAACCAATTTTTTTCATAAAATTCTCCTTACTCGTAATTATGGATATTCAGGGAAATAGGTACGAATATGTGATTTAAATTGAGATCCTGATACTGCTTCAGCACCAGTGATGACCCCATCACCATTCACATCCCATGCAGGGTTATCTCTAAACACATCAGGGTATCTAGCAATTGTATAGCCTCCACTTGGTACACCCATGACTAGACTATACAATTGGCCTAAACTTGTTGGTTTTGACTCACGTAAACCACGATCCTTAAAGTACTTCTCAACATATTTCATCTGATCTGAGAATGATAATGCACCGAACTGGTCTCTAGTCATTCCCCAATAGTCCCATTGGCTTCTAGGCGTATTCTTATTACCTGTGCCGTCAGTATATTGCATGAATTGAATAAGTCCTGTTGCAGATCCTTTAGGGTTTCGTGCATTTGTACTAAATGAACCTGCTGTTTCAAAACTAATTACCGCTGCCAAGTCATTAGGATTTGCACCTATATTCTTCGCTACTCTAATAATTGCATCTTTCTGTTCTTGAGTTAATGCTTTAGATCCACTGCGTTTAGTTACAACAGACGTTGCAAGTTGATAATCAGAAGCGGTAGGAGGAAGATCTTCAAGTTCTAAGTTACTAATTAAAGCTATGCTTCGACCGCTTTCAATTGCCTGTCTTAATTCCTCTACTTTTCCTGCTATATATTTGGCCTTTGCAATGGTATAGGCAGCAAGTAATGCTTCGATGCGTTCATTTTGACGCATCAATTCAGTTTTTATATGATTACGGGCAACTTCCATATTAAGAAGTTCAACCCATAATGATCGATTTGAGGCTTTTATAATATCTTGTGCCCATCCTGAAGATGAGAACCGCCTATACGCTAAATCTTCTATATGCCCTTTAACCGTCTGATCATCACCAATATCAATTTTAATTGGCTCTTGTTCACCTATCTGGCCAGTGTCCCTGAAGATGTCTTCAAGCTCTCTGTAAGTGACGTTTGGATCATAGGCCTGCGCCTCAGTGATCGTTCCATCCTCAAGAGCTTTTTGTCTTGCCTCAATAACCGATATATTTAATTTCGCAAGTTGCTCATCAGTAGCTCCATAACCCTGCGGTAAAGGAAATTTTAGGCCTGAAAATTTCGGCTGCGATGCACCAGATCCTACTGGTAAACTTGCTCCATAAAGAATGTTAAATTGTTGCCGAATTGTTGATCCTAGATAGTTCTTATATGCACTCGCATTAATCGGTATATCATCTTTAAGATAAGGCGTAGGATCTGTAACATAGTAGCCACTTAAACCATTTCTGTTTGCGCCGACCGATTGAATGTTTTGAAAAGGATTAGCATCAGCTCCCTTACTGGAATTGCCTAACCATGCGTTACGTGCTCTGGTACTTTCTTTTTGAGGGACAGCATAGTCAAAATGTAAATGAGTACCACGAGATACACCCGTGTTCCCCATCGTACCAATAAATTGCCCTTTTTTTACTTCTGTTCCGACATTAATTGGTGATCGATTTGCCAAGTGCAAATATTGATAAACATCGTTATTGTCTTTTCTTCTTATTCGTATGAAATTACCGCCACCATTTAACCAGTCATTTGCTATAACTGTACCATCAGCAATAGCATAAAGTTTATGGTCGCCATTAGTATTGACAATATCCAGACCTGCATGTGTACGTGCTGATCCATCCGAATTAGTACGCCCCATTCCAAAACGGGTAGTAACAATTAAATTACCAGATAAGGGCATTTCCCCTATGGCAATATTTGTTGGCTTTCCTGTCTGACCACTTGGCTGATTATATTCAAATTGCATTGAAGCATGGACATCACCATACATCAGAGCACAGAGAACAACGCAAAGTTGCTTCTTTGAATTAAAAATTGTCATTTATGCCTCTTTATCATTCAGTGGTAAACCATCTGAATATCTAATTTTGAATATCTAATTCTGTGTTCAATTTTCTTCTAAACTGCTGAATTATGCAAGTTTTATAGCATAATGTTTTTATTTTTTAGATATATCTAATTTTTAAAAAACCTTTACAATTCTAAAATTGACTACCATATTGATTTATTTATACTTACCTTATGTATATAAATATTAAAAAAGGAGATGGTCATGAATAATCTTCCTTACTCTGAGGGCGGTTTGGATGGTGGAATGTTTCATCCATCAGTCCTCGATAGAAAAGAACGTGAGTATCAGCAATACATGGATACTCAAACACCTATTGCTGCTCAAAAAATACGAAATTTTGTAAATGGGAACAATAACCATAGTTTAGGTCAAGCTCTACCAAATGAAGTTTTATATGATCAAAACTATGTTAATCAAATCGCAAATGAGTTAGAGCGAGTTAAATTACAGTTATTACTCACTCAACGTGAATTGAATTTAAAGAATAATCAACTCAATGATGCTTATTTGAATATTTCTAAAGGCAATGCAACAATTAATCGTCTTGATGATTTAATTGATGATTTAAAAGCAAAACTTAGTTCATCCAAATAACATTGTTAAAAAAAAAAAAGAGTTTCTTAAGAAACTCTTTTTTTTATTTCAATTAATGCCGTGAATCTTGTGATAAGCCTCTATTATCCGTATTCAATGATTGGAAATTTCTTGATTGTGGTAAGTATGGCGCATTGCCTGTTTTAGATAACTGATTTTGACCCGATACAGGCGAGAACGTCATACTGGAGAAATTTGGTATAGCCATTCTATTCGCATTATTGAATGAAGATAACTGTGCAGTGCCTAATGTAGCTTGCTGAGAAAGCCCCTGTCTTGCGTTATAAGCACCATAAGCAGCTAACCCACCTGCAATACCCCCTCTCGCAATACCTTGCCCTACTGCTCTCCCAACATTGTTCTGTTGAGGAGCTGCTCCTACAGAACTAGGATTAGCATTAGGCAAACTAGAAACTGATCCTGATGGCTTTGCTGTAGATCCAGATCCACGATTAACTAAAACAGTGCCATCACCACCCTGCGGTCTTTGCCCTTGTCCACCACCGCCACCATTTGGATTAGGTGAAGCACCCTGTCCACCAGATCCACCACTACCACCATAATATCCTGCTGCTTTAGGTGCTGCACTACCAGCATTATGTGCAAGATTGGTCTCACCAAGAGAACGAGATAAATTCGTACCCAACCATGAAATAACACTATCAGCCAGTGTAGTCGGCAATGAAAATATCAAAAAGATGATTGGTAAAAGGATCGTGCAATACAAGATCACCCAAGCCATCAAGAAGAAAAATTGTGATAGTGCAGCAATGAATCCATTTGATGTGAATTGAGTTGCACCCATGATTGTGAAGAATACGTTTGTAGTAAAAGTAATAATAGGATCTGACAGCATAAATGCTAAATAGAATCCCATTAAAGACAACATAGGCCTGAAGAACAAAGCAATAACGGTCAAGTATCCTTGCATCTGCGAACCAACAAAGGTTCTATCAGGAATCATGTGCATAATCGACCATAAGATCAAACCAGTCATTGCCTGAAGAATGTGGAGCACCCAACCAATAACAGCCATCAAGAAGAATACATACGGTAATGTTGGGATAATAATAGCCATGTAAATTGCTACCAACTTACCCATTACCATGATTTTCCCTAACTTCTCAGATAAGTAATCAACCAAGCCAATTGCTATCTGAGCAGCTGTACCAATGTTGTCTGAGAATACTGCACCTGTTGCACCACCTACAGTTAATCCAATTCGCAGGCCAGAAATAGCACCATCCAATTGAGTTAGTACGATATGCAAAACATTACCTGTTGTTTGCATTCGAGTAATAGCATCAACATTATTGGTTGCACTAGAACCAACAAACGTATCGATAAAGACTCGCATCGTTTTCATAACTAAAGTTGTATTAGCGTCTTCTACATCAGCTGCAATACGTTTATATGAAACATCTTCACTTGTAAGATCCTCTGGAATTAAATTTTCCATATCAGACGTAGACAAGTTAGTTACTACTGTAGGGGTTTTCATATAATCATTAATGGCCATATCCATTTGACGAACGAGAACGTTATACATAACTTTCTCTTTCTCACTGGATACTCCCTCACGATTCATCCGTTGTAAGTCAGGATTAGTACCACGATATATGACTTTAGCTTTAGCATCATAAATATCTTTCTGGAACTCACCCATTTGCCTTTTGGCTAATGCAACCTGAGTCCAACCTTTTTGAGCATAGTAATCAAGTGTTTTTTGGATATATGAGTTTTGCTGCGAAGTTAAATAATTCGTGATTTCGGAATCCGTTCTTGCTATCTCATCTGTGATTATTTTATCAAGGACAAGTGGATCAAATCGTTGTTTAAAGATTGTTGCATAAGACTCAGGACTTTCTGCCAAATCAGGAAAATTATTTACATAAGCTGTGATAGCTGTATTTAATCGACTAATACCCTGAAATTTTAAATTCTGAATATTCAGAATCATTCTTGTTTTATAGGTTTTATAATCATCCAAATCAGGATTTTGAGTTAAGTACTTAATATTAGTCCCTAACGCTGAAGCATTAGTAACAATATAGTCAGAGCTACCACAAATTGCTCCAAAGTATCCTTGATCTAAATATTTATTATTATCAACAAGTTCACCATGAAATATATTTTCACCACCAACCGTTTTGATATAACTTCTTGAACCATCAGGATAGACTTTTTCGCCTATTGAAGCATCTGGACTGAAATTAGCATTCAAAACCCTTGTACATTGGTACTGACGTATTTTTTGTAACGCAAAGGCTCTATATCCATAAGGATCATAGTTATCAATGGAAGCGAAACTTGGTGATGGATTTTGAATAGCAGTCTGTAGGAATTCTCGATTCGCTTTATTAGTCATTCCATTTGACGCCAGAACAATCATCAATAACAGAATGTTAATAACACTATAGAGAGAAACAGTAGGTAGTAAGAAAACCACCGCAGTAATAAAGCGAATTACAACCCACCCTTTTTTACTTCCCTGTCCAAACACTTCACCATCTTGAGCAGTGTGCATCACAGAAGAAAAGATTAGACATAGAAAAAGGAAAGCAGCAGCTACAAGTCCCATGTGCCCTAGCGCACCAAACAACACAGGGGCAAGTTCGCCACTAGGCGGTGCAGTTGCAGCAGGTGAGTTTCCTGTTACAAACGCTTGAATGAAATCGTGGCCAAAAATTTTGCCTAGTAACGCAACAGCAGCATCATTCTGACAGGTACTATCAGATGAAAACGGGCAGTATATACTCATTAATGTTATCCTTTTTTATCCTAGCAAATCAAATTGTCTAGGCTTACAAGTAGCTCTACTATCTTGTTAATTGGAGTAAAGAATACGCATAAAAACGGACTTTCTTTACTATAGGCAATATTAATTTAAATTTTAGTAATACACAATTTTTAAAAATTTTCGAGCAAAGATTTTTTTGTTGAGATTCTAATCATTTTTTAAAGCACTTTGAAAAATAAAGTATTACAATCAATTGATACGAGTTGTATAGTAGTGTTTAATGTAAAACTTAATGTTAAGTTTTAGCGTCTATTAATTTAAAAATTTATGTTTACAACTAATGAGTTAGGAAGAATCAATATCTTTAGAGGTTACGGGTATGTATTGTAGTACCAAATCATATACAAACTTACTTGCATCGATTGTTGATATGCAACAATCTGCACCTTTAAATACAATGCACGCTAATCAGATCCTAAGTTATGCAATGCAGGCAGGAAATGATAACAAGCTGAATAAAGTTTTAGAACACAGGATACAGCATGGTCTCAAGGATGTTGACAATAGCTCTGTTGCCTTAAAGCATCAAATCATCAATGATAAAGTTTTGGTCAACCTGAAACGAGAACGTACAGCTCTGAATGAAGCAAACAATCTCGTTTTTGAGACTGCCCTCGCCTTTATGAAAGATCCTTCACTTGAAAAAGTTAATGATGAATCTCTGACTAAAACTTTACAATGTATCAAGAATCTTAACTGCGAACGCTCAGCAAAAATTGATTTCGTGAGATCAACAAAAGAGAACGTACTGGCATTCGTACCAGAAAGCCAAAAATTCTCAGTTGAGAAGCAAATTGTTTCTAAACATAGAGAAATTGAAAGAGATAGCACAACTACCCAAAAAGTTGTATTAAAATCTACTATTGAAAACAGCTTTAATCCGCAACGATAAACTTAAGATATGACCGTAGATCGGCATGGAGGTTACAATGGATACAACAGATATTAAATGCAGTAAAGTTATTCCCTTTACTGGACTACTCTCACCAAGTCCGCTTTTAAATAATTTGCACAAGACGGCTAAACTTGAAATTCCAGAAGTTAATGACCACCGAAAATCTTTAGGAAACATCTTTAACCGATTAGGAATCAATAATATCCAATCGCTCATTTTAGACAATCCAAAGTTAAACTCAGTTGTTTTAAGTGAAGTAGCGAATAACTTCTTCACCAGTAGCTACTATAGAAAAGCAGATGAATTGGTAAGAACAATGTCTATGCCAAATTACCAATTTGAAAATGACTCAAATGAAATAACAAAATCCGCAACTCCCGTAATCAACCCAATGCAAAAAGAGATTATTGAGCAAATTAAGGCCAAAGAACAACTTTCGCAGCAACGCTCGAATGAAGTAACAAAAGAAAATTCCAACAATCAAGAACAAGGTTTTGGATCATTCTTCTAATTTTTAATCAAATATATTTGACGGGGAGAGTTCTCCGTCAAATAATAAAAAAAACTTAAATCAAGTTTTGAAATTCTTTCAAGCTCGTTTTTATATTTTTGTTCAATCATCAATTTATCAAAATCAATAAAGAAACCAATATTTACTTCAACAATAAACTCTGAATAAAATCTCAAATAATAATAAACTATTTGGAATGTTGAAAAGTTTTGGAATGCTTCTGGACTTACCGAATATGCACTTTCATACTTATTTTTCAAAAATATAATTACAGATTTTATTTTTGTATTAATTAAAGAAATTAATTCTTTTGAGTAGGCAACCGAATTATTGATAAGTGTCAGATAATTATCACTCAAAAATTTATATACATAATTTTTTGAAAAAATATAAGCCATAGAAAATAAGAGTTCATACTTTAAATAATTAAGCTGCACAGCCTCGATTTTACTTTTTTGCTTTAATAAGTTGGCATCGATATATTCCAAAAAGTTAATGTAAAATCCTTGCAAGGGTAAAGTTTTCTCAATTTTAAAAAATTGTTCTGCATAGTGAATACAGGTTTCTCTAAACAATTTTTTAAAATCATCAAAACTAAAATCACATAGATTCTGATTGATGAGAATAGTGGTATCAAGTTGAATCTCAGTGTTTACTGGTTCATGAATAGTTTGTTCCTGATCCTGTTTTAGAGATATGCCCTCTCCTGATAATTTGACTGTATTGACTCTACCATTTGACTCAATCCAGTTTGTTATTTCAAACGCTAGTTCAGAGAATTCAGCTTCAGTTAATTCTCCAACATCGTCAACCAGATTAACTTCAACCTTATTAATCTGTTTAGTATTAGTAAAACCTAGTTCACAGATCAAATTATCAAAACAAATTAAAAAATTAGAGAAATTTGCTATTGCAGATTCAAGTATGTTTGAAATATGGAATTTTGTATTTAAAAGATCGGTTTTAAAACAATTTGAATAGTTACCACTAGAAGATAGGATAAGAATGAAAAATAAGTTCCTAAAAAAAGGATGATCAAATTCTTCACTGGAATAGTTCTTCCAAATGTCCTTTAGATTTGAAACAATTTCATCACAAGATGTAAAAAAAGGATCTGTAGTCTCTGGATCTATCAGGCAATTTTCCAATACAAAACCAAAGTCACCCAACTGAAATTGAGAGTTGTTTTTATACCAAAATGGTAAAACGATTTCAGGATTTTTATTATCAATTTTGCATAAATATGTGCCGTATTTAGAACATTGTTCATGTAGATAAAGACATAATATTACGTGGTGAATTCCCCAAATCCTAGTATAGTCTTGATTAAAGAATGAATATTTAAAAAATATTGAAGCATAACCATTCTGTAAAATATGCTGAAACTTATTAAGGATATATTTACTATCTAAACCACTATTTAAATCTAAATGCTTAATCTCATTGTCTTTATTGCAATAAAGATTTAAGTAACCTACAAATTCATTATCATTTTCAGTCAGCAGTAAATCTTCAAAGCAATAATATTTTATCATTTATATTCCATGTCAGTAGTAGGTCTTTTAAAAATATATTCTGACAATGAGAAGTGCATATCTGAAATAAAAACTTCTTCTTCAATTGCTTTCGTTACAGCTTCTTTTAAGTTTTTCTCAATAGCATTTTTATTTTCGCCTTGTTCCAAAGAATTATTTTGTACAATTGAATGGTACATAGCTTTAATTATAAATAAGCTATCTGAAGAATATTTTATTACCTTTTCATCAGTGGAGCATTCAATAAACTTTTTTGTATGAAAAAAAGTGATTGGAAATTTTTCGATAATTTCTTTCAGTGAACCTATGCGTGAAATCAACAGTTTTGAGTTAATGAGTATACGGCTCAATTCGGTATCTACCATTGAAAGATAGATACAAGTTTTATCGAATGAAACTTGACCAATTAGCTCTGTAGAATTTATTCCACGTACAAGCACGAAATCCTCAGCTTTTATCAAAGATTCAATTGCAGAATCACTTTGAATGGCTTCAAACATTGTCAGCTCCATTTGCTAATAATTGCAGTTTAAATTTTCCTGAATCCAAAAAGTCACATAACTTAGAGAATGGTAAATTTTTCTCTATAAGTAATTGTATAACTTTTAGGATATGAATAAATCCATATTCAATAAATTGCCCTTTTACTTCAAACTCTATACTAAACTTGAAGTCTCCAACTGGACTCAATAATTTAGAAAAAAGAGTATTTTCCAATAAAAGTATCTTTGAAATTGGCATCAACTTCACTTCTTCAGTGATTGCATCCAAGTAGTCTACTTGAAGTGTTTCTTTGCGAAAATACAATTTTATCTTTGATTTTCCAGTGATCTCAATTTCTTCATCAACTTCACTTAGTAGACAAATCTTACGGTTTTCAAAAAAACCATAGTAGTCTAAATGTACTGGCCTACCTGAACTTTTATTTACAGCCTTAAATAAAGAATACTCATCTGGAGACAGACCTTGACTATAATTTTTTGCAATCAGGTCAATAATTTTTATTGACTGTTTGTTTACCATCTAAGTGCCATAAACGGAGCATTAATTAAATGTGCTTTTGTTTCCAGATCAAGAATGTGGTCTTGAGGATTATTAGCCGAAAGGTGATCTCTTAGAACATTCCTAATAGTCAGATTTATACTTTGATCTGCTTCATAATAAGACTTTGAAAAAAGAATGCCGAAATGGAGAACGTCTTTCAATGAGTACGCTTCAAACAGCGACTCAGGGAAAAGTGCAATAGTTAGTGAACCTATGAGCGTTTCAAATTTAGACGGCTCACCCTGCTCCCCCACTTTCATAAACTCATTTATAGACACTGTTTTTGTTGAAAAAGATTCAGTTCCATCACCAATCTTAAATATCTCTGAATTACTCTCCGTCATCAAAGACATGTAAACTTGATTTTCGATGAAATCAAACCCACAAACGATTTCATACCAGTCATCTCGATCTACATGGATAAATGAAGTGATGATGACTTTATTGTCTACTTCTTCTATCGAATAACCTCTTTTTGATTTCTCTTTAGAAACATACCCCTGCCCATCAGATTTTGGATATGAGTCCAACAATTCCGTTATGAAATCTTGAGTTTTTTCTTTGGGCAAATTTGCTACCTGACGAACCTTTAAACCAAAAAGTTCAGAGCCAATGTCATAAGTATTTCGTATTGTTGTATTCATGGCCAGACTCATTGCTACGGAGATACATTAAGAGTATTTTAAAAATTTTAAAGTGTCAATTTTTAAAAATTTGTTCTTTGGGAAAATGTATATAAATGAGTTCAAGTTTGTCAAAATATCGCTCAACTAACATCTTAAGCCAAAAATAGAAAAATGGGGCTATCATACTAAATGATATGGATTTTAGTGCAGTAGTCGGTGTTACTTTAATCGGCTTAAATAATGACAAATCTTTATTTTCTTCATATTCAAAAAGTATCTCTGAATCATGATCTTTGTTACGGCTGTAGTAATACATAAACTCCGATTCTGTAAGAAAACAAACTACAGGATATAGATAAGTTGCACAGCTCTCTGGATCTACATAACCATCCATATATTTATATTTCAATTTTTCACTTTGCATTCGACAATAGCTGAGTAAAACTGTCTTCAATTGAAAATTTGTATTATTTAGTTCCATATCATACTCTCACAGAATTTTCTAACTCTGCGTTCACCTCAAGAGTGTTTTTAGCAGAATGTTTTGGTTTAAAAACATACTCACGCAAACTTTGCATGGTCTCTTTGTAACTTTGCAATATCTCTACCCTATCTTGGCCAGAGGGTGTAATACCAGATCTTTCACCATTCGTTTTGGGATCTTCCATACATTGAACGATATAACCCACACTTACACCCTTTTCTTTAAAGAGATCCGTAACCAATGCTTCTCCACATCGTGCAAACTTCTCACAGGTTCTTGACCAGTAAGCATTAGCTGTAACATCGAGTAACCGAGCTTTACTTGCGAAATTATTCTTATTAAACATCGCATCTAATGAAAGATCATTATTATTTTTTGATGAGTTAATTTTGAAAAATGCCTCTGCTCTATCAATCAAGATACGCAGTGATCTTTCTTTCATTTTATTATATTGAGGATCTGAATGCCGTATAAGTTCACTAATTGCTAAGGGTAAAATCTGGCTTTGAATTATTTGAAAAGCAACAGCATGTATTTCATTTTCAAGTCCTTTTACATTTCTGTGTAATCTGAGATGACTGTATAATTCTCTAGTAGAGGCTATACTCTCCTGTCCAACTTCATTTTTAGCTCTCAATAACCGATTACTTTCCTCAGTTATCGGATTTGATAACGTATATCTTCCAAAAGAGATATTGTCTTTTCTCAATGCAGCTCCAATAGCACGATACATACTAGCAGTATTAGACTGATGCAAACGAAGATCAGGTATAAATAAGGGATTTTTATAATGTTGATCCAATTCTATTGTTTTAAGTCTATAAAGACTATCAACAATCTCACTCATCGTTTTATTCAGAAATTGAGCAGCATCATCTTTGCCAATTTCTCTAACAGCATTAATTAATTGGTCTTTTTTTATTATTAATCTCTGTAATGAGTTTTCAATCACTTCCTCAGAACGTACTTTAATTAGATTTATACCCTCTTTAGTGAATATTTCATCAGCTTCCATTTTGCCATTCAATTTTTTTTGCAAATTATAAAAGGACTTAAGTATTGGGTTTGAATCAATAATATATTTTGAACTTTCATAATCAACATCTGCCATGAGTTCACTCAAATAATAATTTTTCTCTACAGCATTAAAACTACCACTTTTGTAAACTAACTTTTTCGTTTGTTCCTCTAAAACCCTCGCAGCATAGTGATCTAATGAGTGAAACCATTCATGTGATACTGAACCTGCACCACGTACTTTTGTTAAATTAAATATTTGACTATAAGGCTCATAATGCGCTGCTGCTGCACCTCTGCCTGCTCTACCTCTTGCACCGAATGCTATTGCCAATTCACCATTAAATGAAATATCAGAGTCAGTCAAGTTCAATACATTTTTTAGCTCACTTAAGCCATCATAAGTAATGTTTAGTAGTTCCTGTCTTTCATTTTGTGTAACCCAATTACCAAATTGCACAGCTCGAAATGCGAAATTCCTACCAAAGTCATCGACTGTAACATCCTCACTATTTCTATAGTCAGTTGATGTTTCGTGTGTCAAATTCTGGAGAATCTGAGGATACCTAAGATCTAGACGTTCTGGTTGATCTTGCTTGATTTGCTTTTTATACTCTAAATCAAATCTTTCAGTGATTTTTATACTGCTTTCTGAAATGACATTATCCGATTTATTTTCTAAGTCATTTAATTCTAGATCCTTATAATTTGGATCATAACTTGCTCTAAAATATGAAATCTCTTTTTCAGGTGTTATATTTTTTTGAATTTCTAGACTTAAATTAAGCTTTTCTATAACTTTCTGGATTTGATCTTTGAAACCACTCCCATTCCTTATAATTTGAAAAAACCCATCTTGGCCTGTAACTTTCTCGAATGTATAAAAAGCATTTTCCAATTTAGCATGAGGAGGTATTTCATATTTTGAAAGTTGATTTGTATGATTAATCTCTCCTCCAGTTTCAACATATCTTCTAAAGTAGATCTCATCTATTTCAGAAGTATCCTCATTTATGGTATTCACCATAACTTTTATTGAACCGACTTTTACGTCTTCAAGAAAAGACATTGTTTTTGATAAGTTTGAGGATTTTCTATTTACTCCTTTAATGAACTCTCGGATGTTAGACCGAGATGAATCATTAAATTCTGGCGACTCAGGATCTAGATCATCAAAGTAAAACTGTTGTGGATTTGAAGCTACTTTATCTATAACATTCTTATAGTTTACAAGCATGTTAGTCATAGCTGATAATGGGTAGCGATCATGTAAATCAATACCTGCTTGAATAATTTCCTTAAAATGTCCAACAAACTTTGAATAGTCTTTTAATCTTTGAATGAAAATTTCTGGTTTATTTTTATCAATTTTAGCCATACTCAATTTATTTGGGATCATATTGTAAATTGATTGTGCAAAAAAGAATAATTCATTCGATTTATCCTCCAACTGAGGCAATGTCTCTTTTTTGAAGTTCCACAAAGAGCTTTTTTTATATTTATCAACTAATATTTCAAAAGAATGATTTCTATCTTTTTCTATCTCAAGTAATGTTGAATCTCTATTTTCGTAAAAGTGCTTTCGTGCACCAAAAACATTTTCGCCATAATCTTCAATTCTATCGGCAGTCCTGTTCTTCCCTTTCTCTATTGTTTCTATGACAACATCCGTTGTCTTACTGTGTTCAATATTTTCAAAATTTTGCTGCTGTTTTTTTATTAATTCTAATTTGTTCGAGTCTAACTCGTTATAAATATCAATTTTATGAATGTATGCTAAAAGAGTTTCTAACTTCTGGTTGCTATTGTTTATCCCTACATCCGCTAGTTCAGCTTTAAATTGATGAGATAACACATCCACATAGTCTTTTTCGTGAAATTTCTTAATTTCCAACAGAAGTGAATCTATGAATTCCTCATCAGGGCTTTCAATAAAATTTTTCAAATTCTGCGTTATCTTCGCAATTTCAGGCAAAGCATTTTGTACCTTTATTGCTTCCTGCCATGAATCCGCTGAATACTCTAATATTTCAGGTGTTTCTTTTATATTTGATATAGCTAATAGCGTCTTATTCTCCATAACACTTACAGGCAGAACAAAAGATAAATCTGCTTTTTTAAATGCAGATTCAGGAAATCCTAAGTTCATTAGCATTGATCTATCAGATGTGATAACTCCAAAAATCTTACTATCGTATCCATATTTTTTTAATGTATCTATTGGCAACGGGTTTTCAAAAGATAAATCTATGAATCGTTCATCCTTATTTTTATTAAACTCATTAAATTGTTTTTCAATGTCTGCAAAGCTTTCAAGTTTGAACTTCTCTGCATAAACCTTTGAATCAACAAACCAGAATTCTTTTTGTGTATTTTGACTTTTTGAAAAGCTTAGCCACTGATCCTTATCAATTTTTAATCTAGCTATCGCATTACTTTCAGGCATTTCAACAATATTAGAGTTATCTATATTTAGAAATTTTCTAAATAATGATGGTTGAATTTTATTGTCTGCTTTTACAAATTTAGGATAAGAATTCTCAGAATTAACACGATTAAAACCTATGGATTCCATGTGTAATTGAAATTGGTCTAGATCAAAAAAATGATTCAATCTTTTAATATCATTTATTGAGACAATAGCAAGTTTGTCACGATTTTTTGTCGGGTGTCTAAAACCAACATTTAGACCGTAATTTTCCAAGTTTAACCATTTCATTTTACAATCCTCAATATGAAAAACTTTCATTTATGAAAGTTTTTCAAAATCTCAATCTGGTTCAACCACCCTCAAATATCTTTCATAAATGAAAGATTTCTAAAGTTTACTTTGGAGCTGTTGCTGAACCTGCTAGATTTTTATTGGTCAAAGAATTAACTTTCTTATTTTCTTGTGATACTAAAGAAGCAAGCATAGATTCGATACGTTCATTTTGCGCATGTTTATTACCCATTATTGCAAGCTCCAAAGCTCCCTCTTTAAGAATTTCAACTAAAACTCCACGTTCAGTCTGTCCCACTAAACTTCGATTCCAGTTCTTATATTCCTCACCATGACCAAGATAACGATCTACTTGCTCACGATATTGTTGTCTTAAAGGTTTTACGGGTTGACCAGACTCAGTTCCATTTGGTGTAGCCGTAAATTCTGACTGAATAGCCATAAGAGAGTTAAGCGCAGGTGAAATTACAGCATCTTTTTCAAATTTTTGACGTAAATATTCCTGACCTCTAGGAGTTTTAGCTGCTGTAGCACTTAATGGTGCATCTGGAAGACCAACCATATTATTAATAAAACTGGTTTTAGCCATAGCGTATTTATCTGTAGATGATGAATACTCAAATAGCGTAGAGGCTTGTAAATTTGCTCCTTGCATTTCACCTACACTCAAACAGAGACCTGCTGCTGCTTGTTCGGATGTGCAGAAATAATCGTGGTGAAGCTTCAAAGCTTCATCTTGTGCTTTTATGGGATTTGCAAACTTTCCTGTTCCTGCTGTAACGTTCTGGAAAACCATATCAGCTCTTATTTCTTTATCCTTTTCCTGTGTCTCAGTGATAGTTCTACGTTCATTCAATACTAGACATGGGTTGTAACCTTGACCAGCTGCTCCATAATTGAGAGCTGTATCTTTAATTCTGTCTGATTGTTTCATTGCCCCAATTGCACTCGCTGTTGTACGTGCAATTTCCATATCTGCATGTGCAATATTAGAAGCATTTACAGCTTCTTGTTGAGTTTGAACTCCAATTGCCCCAAGTATCATACTTCGTTCGAGTTGCAATGCAGAACTTACAGATGTATCTAATGTATTTAAACCTGTAGTGAATGTTGCTTTGAGCTGTGCAAAGCCTGTACTCATTTGAGTTAAAAATGTAGGTGTCATATAAGGTGGACAGTAATATGCAGCTACAGATGTACTAAATAAGCAAAGTGCCAAGAATCCAGTTTTACGATTCATATTATTCTCCTAAGATCGGCCTGCAATAGACTGATAGCTTTTCTTAGTTTTACTATTCGCTTCATCTGCGCTGATTAAAAGCAGTGATGCAAGATTACCCTCAAGTCGAAGACCACGTTCATAATCCTCATTTAAGAGCCAAATATTTGCACCTTTCTGGCGTGCCATCTCAACCAATAATCCTCGTGTACTTTGATTCATCATTGTAGCCTGCCATTTCTTTGCTTCTTCCGTGCCATAGTATCGACCTATGACATCATCGATCATCTGGTTAGGTGATCGCAGCTCACCATTTTCATTTTTTATCGTTTGAAGATTAGCAGCATCAATTGATGCTAAAGAATAGGCAGGAAAGGCTTGTAAAGCTGTTTTGCGGTTCAAAGCAAATAAGTATTGTTGACCTCTAGGTGTCATCCCGTTGACGCTATTCAATGCTACATCTGGAGCACCTAAAATATTTCCACGTAAACTTCTACGTGCCTCAGCTTCTAAACTATTCGTTTTGGCAGGTTGGAATAGTAAAGCTGCATTGGTGTCGCCACCTGCAAGCTTACTTACAGTACATAAACCTTTTGCAGCTTCTTCTGCTGTACAAAAAAGTTCACGATGACGTTGAATAGTCTCTTTATTAACTTGATTTATATCGTGTACTAATCGCCCTGTACCCGTACTGGTATTATTAACCATTTTTGCAGCGAGCTTTTGCGATTCGTTTTTACCATTACTTAGTGTTGCATTACCAACAAGAACTTTACAAGTATTATAGCCTTGACCCGTTGATCCATAACTTAGAACAGTATCAATAATCTTATCTTGTTGACCTATTGCTTGGATCGCTGTTGCCAAGCCTTGTGCTGCAATTTTTCTTGCATCAATTACTTGTGTTGCACCTGCACTTGATTGAGTAACTGCTACACTAATTGCTGAAGAAATCTGTCTAGTATTTTCCTGAATGGCATAAAGCAAGTTCGCTTGTGTAGTAGCGAAATTGGTTGTCATGGTCGCACTTAATGTTTGCACTTGAGACTGAAATTGAGGCGATACGACTTCATATTGAAGATTTGCATTTGCATTTGCTTCATAAAATGGAATGGCTAAAAGGGAAGTTGTAATTAGTAATTTGATTGATTTCATTTTTTATTGACCTCCAACATTGTAAGGAAGTCTTTGAGAGACTTGATTACTTAAGACAAAAGCCGACAAACTATTACCCGAAGTACGTGTTATATAGTCGATTTGTTTACTGATACATTGTGCATTTGAACAAATATCTTGTGCGGAATAGCGGTTATCAACAATATTCGCAATATAGTCTGTTGCAGCCTTATGTGTATCTGATTGCAATTTATTATGGTTGAATACCAGTGAATAATTAGAATCACCGCTTTGCAAACCATTAGGTAATATTGAACAAATCCCCATGTTAGCTTCTGCAATACTGCAATAATTTTTATGTCTTTCAATTCTGTTCGCTTCAGCTTCAGATGAATTACTCATCATCACTTTCATAAAGTTGGAAACCATGTCTCTTGCATAGATTGATGATTGAACTAACTTAATTTTCTCAGCTTGCTGATTGGCAAAAACCACACAAGATGTTGTCTGTGAACTTCCTAGACGACCTGCATCATCAACCATAAATTTTAACAGGCGATCAGACATATTAATTGCACCAATTGCCGTAGCAAGGGCTTGATGCGCATTCTTTGCTGATTCTGCTTGTTGTTGTGATCCAATTGCTTTTTGCTGTGTTAAAACACTGTAAGCACCTTTAACCTGCTGAGTAAGCAGGTTATAACTATTCTCAGCCTGCACAGCGAAGCTGTGCGAAGAAATGGAAAGCAAGGACAATAAAAGTAGATTACGATTTATAATCATTTATTGCCTCCTTAATTTCCGAATATGGAATCAAAGATAGAAGATTTACTACCTGAGCTAGTATTATTCTGTGTCTGATTTCCTTGAGTACTAGCAGCTAAGTTACCTGTACTTGCAGTAGCGGTAGGGTTAGTAGCATTACTCCATGTATTACCATTTGATCCACCAGTTGTATTCGTTCCAGTTGGGTTGGTCATACCGCCAATAGAATTATTCACTGAATTTTGAACATTCTTTAAATCAGTATTAAATTGCGTTGTTTCTGTTGGGAAAACATTTACTGATTGACCAGTCGGAGCTTGAGTTTTATAGATGTCCGCTAATTCTGGATCAATCTTACCTAAACCTCCAGTTACAGCCCCTTGAACCGCACCATTTAGATCAATAGTTCCGTTTTTATTAATGATGTCAATTGCGTTGTTTAAAGGCTCAAGAGCTTTTTTCGTTGCTTCATTTACCATCGTACAAACTTTACGTGTAGCGTAAGCTCTTAGTGCTGCAATCGCAGCTGCTTTCATACCACTGAAATCTGGAATAGCAATTGAAAGGTCTATCATTTTCGTAATATCAGAGAAACAGCTAGATCCTGAAGAACCTCCTGAGCTACCATTAAATAGAGCATCAATGTCTACTGGAGCAGTATTAAGAATTTGACGATTCTTAATTACTTCTTGTTGTGTCCAAGCAATACTACCTTGCGTATTAGCATCACCACATCCAACCGCTGCTGTATTGATTGCAGACTGTGCAGCTGCGGAGTTATCGTCAGCAACGAAAGGGGAGGAGGTAATAGTTGGGATATTTGAAGTAACGGTATTTGTATAACTATTTCCCACTGTTGAGGACTGCTGATTAATTGACTCGACATTACTTTGAGTAGATCCAAGCGAGTTTAGACCAGTATTCGATGCAATTGATGAGATTGATGTAGCAGTTGCTAAACCAAAACATACACCTATAACCAGACTTCTTAATTGTAATCCGTGATTACTAGAAGAAATCTTGGTAACAAGTTCTTTACGTTTAAAAGTAGAGGCTTTTTTCATAGTAATCACCTAATTTCAAAAAGATGGAAAAATATTATTGGATTTTGCGTATGCCAAGATGCCTTTAATTTCACTGACATTAATCGAGTCATACACTGAGATTGTTTGCCAATGCCGTATAAAGAATAGAAGCCTTGCAAGAAATAACTGATCTGCTTTATTTTCAATAATCCAGACTATTAGATCAGTTAAATGCTGATTCACTTTTAAGAATTCGTTATTTGCTTTACTACTCGATATGACATTTCTGATGAAGTAGATGACATAAGAAAAAGGACTTGCTGAGAAAAAGTCATAGATAATGGGATATTCGATTTTATTAACATTTTCTTTGCGGAATAGGTCAATAAATTTACTTAGATTTTTTATACACTTATCACTTACCTCAGTACTAATCGAAGTAAAATTAATGCCAAGTAAGTCAGATTTTTCAGGGGTGAATTCAACCAACAAACCAAACGATTTAATTTGATCAGGTAAGCTTTCAAAACTGGAGGCAATAATAGTTTGTGATACATGAGTATCATTAAGTGCATAGGCGCACACAAAGCGTAAGAGCGTGTCCAAATCTAATTGAACATTATCTATATTCAAGTTGTCCATTGTTATCCCAAATCTCATCAAGAGTATTTGTATATATTTGCTATATAGTAGTGGTTTTTAAAAATTTATTCAATTCATTGAGAAATGCCAAAAACTCGCTGAAGACTATTTGCTATTGTTGTTAATGGGTATTTTCTTAATCTTAATTCTGCCGACTCCAATGTTAGGCAAAACTGCTCTTTGAGTTCATAAGCTCGAATTTGCAATTTGTATTGGTCTTCTAATCCTTTTAGTTTTTCTTCTCCGTAGGAAAACACAAGTAACCATTCAGAATCAGAAACCGTTATTATATCTACTTCCGCATAGTAGTTTTTGGCGACTCCAACCATCTTGATAGGATCTTCGTATACATCATTAAAGTCGTCCAAAACTGGTAAAACCTGTTCAGAAAACAAATCTTTTAACCAGTTGAGGTTTTCAAAACCTAGAAACGCTGTCTTGTCTCTAAATTTAGTAATTGTTTCACTAGCTGAGTTCATCAAGAATCTCCTAAAATTACATAATATTAAGGGGTAGGGGAGTGTGAATTGTCGTCTTGGTTATTCGTAATTCCCACTTTACTTTTAACAAATTCAACCACAGCTTTAAGTGCTGATTTGATTTGTTCAGCATAACGTTTCATTTCTTCACCTAGATTGAACTTTTTACCATCTTTGTCAATGAAGTTTGGTACTTGGTTAGATATGGATTCTTGATTTTCTACAATTTGAGTCAAATCTTTGGAAAATTTTTCTTTTAATGATAGGTCAACTTCACCATTCTTTAAAACATCAACAGCGGAATTCGTCTTGTTGACGAAGTTCTGATGCGAATCATACATATTTGAAATGATCTGTTTTCCTTTTGGAGTACTCTCAATCAGATCGATCTGGTCTTGAAACATCTTTCGTAATGGTTCATTTTCACCTTTATTTAACTCATCCACAATTGTATTTAAATCTTTATTATTTGCTTTCCCATATTCAACCATTTGCCCACGAAAGTCGTCCATTTTATCAAATTTCCAAAAGTCATCGATGCTTTGGCTATAATTTTGATGTGCATCTAAAACATCATTATATTTTTCACATATCAATTGGTTAGCCACTACGGATTTTAAATCCATCTCATCATTTGCTATTGTTGATTTAAATGAATCAAACCGATTTGCTATCACTGCACTAGGATCTTTATTGCCATCAATTTGTGTATTCAACTCTTGCACGGCATTTTGAGAGCGATCTTTGAATAAATTACTTAAGTTTGGAAATAAGGAATAATTTTTAACAGTTCCCCCTGAATTTCCTTTTCCTCCACTTGCAACCAGATCAGAATTAACATTAGATGCAGGCACTAAACTTGTAGGTGGTGTGAAACTATCATAAATATAATTAGAGTTTTTTTCCTGCAACAACTGCATTGCTTTTAATAATAATTCTTCTTGATTGGTGTTTAATTTTCTTTTAAAGAACTCCTGACCATTTACTTTTACAAGCTCTTTACTAACATCGTCTATGATCTCGTTTTCTTGATCATTTTCACTATCAATTACTACTAAGTCCTTTGAATCGCTAAATTGTAATTCATCATCTAAAACTTGATATTCAGTTCTATCCAAATCAATAATGTCAGAGTTAGGTAGATGTTGTGTACTTTCTTCATACTCTACGAATGCAACGTCTTCATACAAATAATCAGGTTCTTGTAAATTTTGATTGAACTGCTGATCATCAAAGTTTTGGCCTTGATTGAACTGATGATCAACAAGGTTCTGTTCTTGAGGATACTCATTCATACCCTGATTAACATATTCATTCATTTTTTCTGTCCAGTTATCATCAAATTTAGCTTCTAGAGTATTTATCACTATATTGTCTTTATCTAACTCAGATAGAGAAATTGAATCATTATCAGCACCAATATAAAGCAGCTTACCTGCTGTATTTCTGAGTTGTATATGTAGTGTTTGGTTAGTCTCAATTTCATCCACAATATCAAGATTGACAAGTGAAACCCTGTTATCAGTTAATTGATTATCTAAAGACAATATAAATTCTGATAAATTTTTACCAAACTTAGATGTATTTTGGGCACTATAATTTTTTAAATTTGACCAAGTTGATACCAAGTCTAAGTTATCTTGGTTTAAAGGTTCATTAGTTTTATTTTCAGGATTCATGTGCTACACCTCAATTTTTTAATGAATTTATTAGCTCGTTTGGTTCTACCTCACGAATTTTATTTAAAACAGTTTCATCGATATTGTTAATCTTCACTGTCGAAAACTCTGAAGACAAATGTGTTAATAATGCTCTTAACTCTTTGAACGAAAAATTGGCCTGCTGCGTAGATCGAGATCCTTGTGATAGATCACCCACTAGCACAAGATTCATACCTTTTTCGATATTTGCATTTTTCTGTCTAAACAGATTCTCATTTTCAGAAAATTGTTTTATTTGAGAACGATTTCCTTGAACCAATAAGCAATAATTATCTAACACGCTGTTAAATGGCTTTATAGAAATTTGCAGGACAGGATTACCTGCTGAATTTGATTTTGTAATCAGGAACTCAGGCAGTTTGCAGCTAATCTTAT
>ERZ650309.364-NODE-364-length-22575-cov-65.247291_pt1 | contig 22575 bp, 26 predicted proteins | sample MGYA00376245_ERZ650309 | MGnify/ENA primary metagenome ERZ650309 (study PRJEB26733, sample SAMN07839294) | wastewater metagenome | biome: urban; feature: wastewater treatment plant; material: waste water | place: USA: North Carolina | collected 2016-04-26 ...
ATAATTTATTTTGTACCCGTCTTTAGCTTGTTTGGTGTTGGATTACTCATAATTGTTCATTATTGCTCACCTTTGAGCAGAATTGAACAAAACTGAGTAAAAGTGAGTAATTAATACTCAGTAGTGAGTAAATTTAACTCAATAGTGAGCAAACAAGAACAAAAAGCAGTAAACAATGCACAGTAAATAATTCTTATTTCAATTCAATTTGAAATAGCAAACAATTTTAGACCACTATTTGGCATATCAGCAGGGTAATCATGGCTGGTATTCGATAGTCTTGGTTAAAAAAGTGTCCTGTGGGTCAAGGGCGGAGTAGCTACCGCCTGAGATTCATTTTTGTGGACTTACTAGTGCTGCTTATTGGTTTTAAAGGACAGATTATTATGCTAGATACAGAACTCAGTGTGCTCAATGTACTTGTACATGATGCCAACATTATTCCTTACCGTAAAGAATTTAATCGAATCACCGGAAGCGTGACTGCGTCTATTCTTCTACAGCAGATAATTTATCGCTGCGGTCATCAAAATACACCATTTTACAAATTCAAAGAACCATGCGAGCATGAGCTTTATCAGACAGATCAGTCCTGGACCGAAGAGCTTGGATTTTCGCGTCGTGAGTTTGATACAGCTATCGCTGCAATCAGTACCAAAATCAAAAAAGGTGATGATTTATCGGAAATTACTACTCCAGTCGTGCACTGGACAACTATAGATCGAATCACTTATTACCAGCTAAATTTATGCGCTTTACGTAAAGTACTAAACCGCCTTTACGTAACGGCGGAAAGCGCCGCTTTAATAAAGGCGGAAAGCGCCTGTACGGATAGTGCGAAAGCGCCTTTAGTTATAAATAACAGAGAAGTATCAGAGAATACAGATAATAAAAAAATAAATAAAAAAAGTTTGAATAAATCGGATGAGGTTAATGAAGTTTTTTTATTCTGGCAAGAAATTATGAAAACACACAAAGCTAAACTCGATGCAAAACGTAGCAAGATGATTAAACTGCGCTTGCAAGATTTTTCTGTTCAAGATTTAAAAACTGCAATTCTAGGTTGCAGTAAGTCAAAGTGGCATATGGGGGCAAATCCAAACCAAACGGCATACAACCAAATTAGCAACATCTTTGGTTCAATTGAAAATGTTGAGAAGTTCATGGATATGCAAAGCAGGAAGCGAGTAGCGGTCAATGATCACGATCTATCGACGCAGTCATACGATAATGCACAAGATCATTTCGATGTTCCTGTTAACCAATTCTGTATTTGAGAGTTATCACCATGGGTAAAGATTTCATTAGTACAAGCGAAATAGTAGGTGAGAGTAAACATTTTTACAACTACCAGACTTTGGTGTGTGAAGAGCATGGCGAGTTTATGTCGGCAACTTTCACTCTAAAAGGTGAAAGCAGAGCTACTAGTTGTCCTGTTTGTGTCTCTCACAAGCGAGATTATGACTACATAAAACAACGGAAAGAACAAGAACAGGAAAACCAATTAGCAGCGATTAAAGCAGTGATAAATCGTGCGGCAATTCCACCCTCATTTGAGCATTGTACCTTTGACAATTACGTGATTTATGCTGGTGAAACTCAGGCTAGGGTTGTTAATAATTTGCGCTCTTTTGCAGAAAACTTTGCTCAGGTAAAAACAAAAAACATTCACGGAATACTAACCGGCTCAACTGGAACTGGAAAAACTCACTTAGCTGCAGCAATAATTAATGAGTTGATAAACCGAGGCTATACCGCAGTATTCGCAACAATGAGCGATATTGTTAATACCATTCAGAGTACTTTCGCAAATAAAGCGCAGAGCAAGCAATCAGTTATCAAACGATTTATTGATATTGACTTGCTGATTATTGATGAGGGTGCAGTTACTAACCGTGACTTTGACCGCAATGAAATATTCGATATTATCAACACAAGATATAACCTAAAGCACCCAACTTTGCTGATTACTAATATTATTGATGATCTTAAAACTAAGCTTGGAGATCGAGTAATTTCACGGATGCAGCAGGGTAAGTTTGTGCAAGTTTTTAATTGGGATGATTATCGTTTAAAAATTTCTAACCATTCAGGAGTGTAAAATGAGTAAACAAGAAAATCCAATATTTAAGTCGTTTTATGAATTTGGCAAATGGTGGTTTGGTCGCTATAGCAATGAGCGATTCAGCCGTCATGAACTGAAAAAACACATGCGGGAAAACCGTTGTGTTGGCTACCATTACGGAGCATAACATGATAGATCTACGCCAAGAACTTTACAATCTTTGCCAGTGTGCTGATGGTAGTTTGCCGGCAGTGGATTATTTACAGATGCTGGATATTCATTCAACGCTGCCACGTGAGAATAGAGTAGCGCTGATTGGTGAATTAAAGGCAATTATCGCTAAAATTAAAGAGTTGTGCACTGCAGATGAGGTGGCAATGTTTGAGTTTTATTTTCAGCGGCTGGATCTAGCAGGGCAGCCAAGCTGTCTATTACGTCTGGCTAAGTTTGCATATCCAAAAAATACTTATGTCGGAGCGCTGATTGCTAAAAAATGGCGTGGAGATAAATTTAGAGCTGACTATATGATAGCTAAAGCCTTGGGGTGTAGTGCAGGGGAAGCCCGTAAGATGATTGCTGATAATGAGCCAGATTCAAGTAAGCAGAAATTGTCTAAGCTGTTAGTTGGATTTATTGATCTTGATACGATGCTTGCAAGTGAAATTGAGAGATTATTAATCAAAAATTTAATGATGTTTAAAAGCGAGCCAGTGACTCGCTATCTATAAGAAGGTATTTAATGAAATATAATAACTTTTATGATTCAGATCTTAGTGGAATTTCAAAACTACATTTGTTACATTTATATATGGTATGTGGACCAAACTCCATCATAACAGATACTTTTTCATTCGTAAAGCAATCACAATTCGGGCAAAAATTTGGTGATTTAAGATTTTGTTCTCTGCGCTTAATATCGAACTCTTTATCTATTCTGTATTTTTGTGCTTCAAGAATTTCTTGTTTTAATAAATCACTAACAACTTCAGCTACTTTAGGTGCTAATAGGTTGGCAACACCTTCTGTTACTGGTTTTATTAATTTTTCTGCTGCACTAGCTAAATCCATAATGTGTCTTTCTTTAAAGGTTAAATATTGAAATAGAGATCACTATTATAACAAGCGATTAAAGGCACATTATGGATTTAGTTTTTAAAAAGGAACATCATGAAAATAAATATAAATGTTGATTTAGTGACTCTTCATGCTCGCGAAAATAATTTATGGAATACACTACAGTTAATGATTCTCAAAATTAATCAACCAGATATTGAATTAACCCTAAATATAACGGATAAGTACTTTCCAAATAGACAAGCAGATTGACAGAAAGAGCCATGATAGGGTAGATTGACCACAATATAATTATGTGCTGTGTTAAAATTAATCTCCATTTTTTAGGAGATTACAAATGGAAATATATGTAAACATTAAAGGTAGTAAAAAAAATATATATGTAGTTGGTGTATGTGATGAAGGTGAAGATTCATTTTTTGATTGTGATTGTCCCGCATCTCATCACTCTGCAAATCAGATATGCAAGCACAGATTGACATTGCTAAAAGGGGATTTCTCAAATATCATAGATACAGATATTGAAGATATAGAATTATTAAAAAAATTCATTTCAAATGTCGATATTAAAAACAATATTGAAGAAATCGAAAAAATTGAATCTGCATTCAACCGTATTCAGGCAGAAGAAAAAGAGTTAAAAAATATGCTTGCCAAAATGAAACGTGAGTTATTAAATAAATTTTATCAAGAAGCTGTTGATGAGTATAATAATGAAACTGATGAATAATTGACAAAAGAGGCATGATAGGATAGAATACCGCTTAGGACTTCAAAACTCCTGAGAACAGCGGTACAGCCTATTCCGCAAAACATGGCTTTTTTTATGCCTGCGCATTAGATAAGTGAACTTTCAAAGTTCATTTAAAACAATGGCGGGAGGGGCGAATACAATACCTGCAAAGGAAATAAGCCCAGCCGACTGTTCTCGGTGTTTTGAACTCCTGCCTTACCCCACAACTTCAAAACTTGTTTGGTAAGTAATTCAAAACAATTTAAGAACAGGAAATCATCATGTCAACACAAATCAATGCTGCTGATGAAATTACTCATTTGACTCACAATCCAAAATAGGAAAGCAAAAATTTACCAACCTAGGGTTGGGTAAAGTAGTTGACTCAATATTACCCAGCATTACAGCTTTTGAGCAAAGACGAAATAAAACAATTGTGGGTTCAATGAAAACTACACTGCGTGAACGTTGGCAAGAAGTTGTAGAGGAGTTACAACGTTCAAATTTGCCCAATATACATTTACTTACAGTTGATGAAGATATATCTACAAATAAGATTAACCAGATGGCTATGCATAATATAGTGTTAGTTGTATTAAAAGAAATAAAAGACTTACCTCATTGTCGAGATAAGCGTTCAGTAATTAGTTTTGAAGAATATTTTTTGCAAGAAATACCAACATATTTGAATTATTGGAAAAATAATGTTTAAAGCAATTGATTTATTTGCCGGAATTGGTGGAATAAGACTTGGTTTTGAGCAAGCTTTTCAAAATAATATTAAATTTGTGTTTACATCAGAAATAAATAAATATTCTATTCAAACATATCAAGAAAATTTTAAAGATAAAGAAATTAACTTTGATATAACAAAAGTTCCAGAAAGTGACATACCAATACATGATATTTTATTAGCAGGGTTTCCGTGTCAAGCATTTAGTATTGCTGGCTTACGTAAAGGTTTTGAAGATATACGTGGCACTTTATTTTTTGATGTAGCAAGAATTATAAAATACCATATGCCTAAAGTTATTTTTCTTGAAAATGTGAAAGGTTTAGTTAATCATAATAAAGGTAATACTTTTCAAGTAATACTATCTACATTGAAAGATTTAGGCTATCATATTCATTATAAAATTCTAAATGCCAAAGATTTTGGAGTTCCGCAAAATAGAGAAAGAATTTACATTGTCGGATTTAAAGATTTTGTCGATTTTTCATTCCCAGAACCCCTTAAAACTGAAACGAAGCTTGGTAGCATTTTAGAGTCAAATGTAGATCCAAAATACACTATTTCCGATCGACTTTGGGATGGGCACCAGCGACGAAAGGAAACTCATAAAAAAAAGGGAAATGGATTTGGCTATTCACTTTTCAATCATGAGTCAGTATATACAAGTACCATTAGCGCTAGATATTATAAAGATGGTTCGGAAATATTAATATCTCAAGAGAATAATAATCCTCGCAAAATTACACCTAGAGAATCTGCAAGATTACAAGGATTTCCAGATAGCTTTATTATTCCAGTCTCTGATCTTCAAGCTTATAAACAGTTTGGTAACACAGTTTGCGTTCCAGTAATTAAAGCTATTGCAAATGAAATTTGTAAACTTCTTGCGGATCATAAATAGTTTCATGAGTAATTTCAAGATTATATACTCTCCATTATTAGTAAATCAATGAGATCGGCATAATCCTGCAGCAGTTTGGCTCGTGGTTCGCTGAGGTGGGTGCTAAAGTATGATTTATTTACGCCCATTTGTAAATGTCCCAAAGCGGTATCTATTACTTTGTAGGGTTTATTACGGTCCGACAGTATATTCATTGCAGTACGCCGCGCATCATGGGGAGTAAACTCACCAATTTGATACTTCAAACCTAATATTTTGCACCATTTGCAAAGTGTATCTCCATTATAACGATATTGCCGGCAATAAAATACATACTTAGTGTCTGGATTTTGTTCTCTTAATTTAGAAAGTTTATCAGTTAGCTGAGTAGGGATCCGCACAATAAAATTATCAATTCGTTTAGTATTTTTAACTATTATTTTATGATTATTCAAATCAATATCTGACCATTCCAGTTTTAATAATTCCTCACGCCTGAGCATCGTAATAAACAAGGCATAAATTGCTATTTTTATCACATCTGGTACATCTTCATCATTCCATAACATTTTGAATAAAATAGCTAATTTATTTTCATTAAGATAGCGGCTACGAGGTTTAACCTTGTATTTTGCTTTAATGGTTAACTCTAATTTAATGGTAATATATTTTTCATCATATGCAAAATTATATATAGCCTTTATCTCACGCAGTAGTGCATTGGCCGCGGATGGAGCTTTAAGTTTAATCTTATCAATAATACTACCAATATCCTGTTCAGTTATTTTTGCCATGATTGTATCGTTTAACTTATTGGCTTTGCTCAGCAGCGCTAACAGTTTATTCAATGAACTTTGCTTAAGATTCTGTTTGTTCTCAAGTAAATAAATCTTTACTATTTGTCCCCATGTTTTACCTAGCCTTCTTTGCTGGTCCTGGAATGTATGTACGTTGATACCTTGGCGGATTAGATCTCGCATTTCATCTGCCAGTGCTCTTGCTTTACTTAGGGTAATATCGCGAGCGTCACCAATTCGCTTCCAGCTAAACTGAGTTTTATTACCTATCTTGCTTTGCGTCCGGAGCTTCCACACACATGAATACTTATTTTTGAACAGGTATAAGTTATGGCCATCAAGGAGAGATGTGCCAAATAATGATCCTTGCATAAAGTCATTGATATTTTGTTTAGTGAGTAGTTTTGATTTTATCTTTGGCATTTCGATTACTTTAAAAAAGTATAAAAATAAGTATAAAAGAATACTCTTTTATAACATATTGAAATGCAATTGTAATTGTCGTGTTTGATGTGTGTTATTGTTTTTATCAGGGGACGTGTCAACCTAATAAACACAGGGATTATATCATATATACGGTAAATTTGTTTTTTACCGATATTTTTAAATAAATTTGACACTGGCGCACAATTTAGCTACAATTGTCATACTTGAAACAGTTGTAAGTATAGAAAAGCTCCGAGAATATCGGGGCTTTTTTCGTTGTTATGTTATTGATGTGTATTAATATATAAAAGCCTCATGCCGTTATTGCGTGGGGTTTTCTTATTGGATTGCTTTCACCGTAAAAATCCCAAGGTACTCCCAGAACTTTAGCAATTTTTACGGGGGGAACAGCGCGGGTTTTCGCTAGTCAGTAAACCAAAAATCATAGTTGACAAATTGTGTGTTTTGTTGACAAATTTAGTTTACATATTATATTTTAACCAATTGATTGGAATTGTAAAAGTGCGTAAAGTTGAATTAGTATCACAATCCGAATTTGCGAGGCTGGTTGACGTTAGTCGTCAGCATATTAATGACCTTGTTTCAGATGGTAAACTGCCGATGCAAGACGGTAAAATTATGAAATTCAAAGCGCTGGCAGCTTATCGAAAGATTAAAGCAAAAGATAATGAAAGTGAAAATGGTGCCGCAATCCCTCCTAAACGTCAACGTACTCAGAAAATTGCAGATCTAGGAATAACAACCCAAAACGCTAAAGCGGAAAAAATGAAATATGACGCGAAGCTAAAACAGCGTCAATTTGAAATTTTAGAAGAAGCGTATATTCATGTGGATCAAATTAGCAACGAAATAAATATCGCAGTTTCAATTTGCCGTAGCAAGCTTCTTTCATTGCCGAATAAATTAGCAACTGAACTTGAAGGGCGAGAACATTGGGAAATCGAAAGCAAGCTTGAAGATGAAATAAATAAATGCTTTACTGATCTAACTGAACTAGCCGAAGAATATGAGGGTTTAAGTAACAATGTCAAAGCAAAAGAAGGGGCAAAGTCGGAAGGAGAAACCAAATCTAACTAGTTTATTTTTGAGTGATTTTCGACCAAAACCAAAGATAACTATTTCTCAGTGGGCTGATACATATCGCTTTGTAGCTGAGGGCTTGAGTTCTTTACCGGGTAAATGGAATACTGATAATACTCCATACATGCGTGAAATTTTAGATATATTTACCGACAGAAAAGTTAATCAGGTTGTCGTTATGGCATCATCACAAGTAGGTAAGACTGAGGTTGGGTTAAATATGATTGGTTATTATAGCCATCAAGAACCCTCTGCTATAATGTATTTGTTGCCAACCGATGATGTTGCAAAAAAGTTTTCAAATTCTCGGGTTAAAACTACTATTGAATCAACTCCAGTTTTAGCACCATTGTTTAATAATAGATCACGAAACGCAGCCAATGCTAATGATTTCAAGAGCTTCCCAGGTGGATTTCTTACTATTAGCGGTGCAAATACACCTAATAATCTTGCATCGTTTCCAATAAGAATATTAATTCAGGATGAGATAGACCGCTTCCCTCATATTTTAACGCATGAAGGAGATCCAATTCAACTGGCTAGGCAGCGTACAGTAACTTATTCGAATGCTAAAGAATTATTGATATCAACGCCGACAATAGTCAGTCGTTCCAGAATTTGGGAAGCATATCAGAATACAGATCAACGCGAGTATCATGTTAATTGTCCAGATTGTAATCATCTGTTCACTTTTCAGTGGGAACAGGTAAAGTGGGAGGTAAATAGCTACAATAAGTTAATTCAGGGTTCAGTATATATTGAGTGTCCTGCATGTTTTCATAATATTACTGAGCGCGAGCGTCGCGAAATGGTTAAGCTTGGGAAATGGATAGCAACGAAACCAGAAAAAGAGATACCAGGATTTCATATTTCTACGCTATATTCAACTATGATCAGGTTTTCTATTTTGGTTAAAGAATATATACTTGCACAAGAGTGGTTGGAGGTCAATAAAGATCCAACCAAAATGCAGGTATTTTATAATCTAAAACTAGGTTTGCCATATGATGAAGTCTTTGCTGATCTAGATCCAGACTTATTGGCGCGTCGACGAGAATTTTATGATGCCGAATTGCCAGAAGGTGTTTTATATTTGACTGCTGGGGTAGACACTCAATCTGACCGTTTGGAGTATCAGATTATCGGCTGGGGAGATGGTTATGAGGCATGGGTTATTCAATATGGAGTAATTCATGGGGATTTAACTATTGATAAACCATGGAATAGTTTAGACCAAGTATTGACTAGATATTATTATTTTGTAGATGGTCGCAAATTGCCAATTATGGCAGTATTTATTGATTCAGCCGGTAATCATACTAATGAAGTTTATCGCTATACTAAGTCTCGAGAACATTTAAATATTTTTGCTATAGTAGGTAGGGCTGGTGAAAAGTCATTAATCAATGGAATGTCTAGAAATAATATATACAAAGTCTATCTGGCAACTGTTGGAGTTGATACTGGTAAAGCAATACTAATGAGAAATTTAACTATTGAGTATGCAGGTCCTGGACATATCCATTTTCCTCGTAAAGAAGAATGTAATTGTGATCAAAACTATTTTGACATGTTGACTGCTGAAAAATGTGAAACAGTTTACAAAAATGGTTATCCAAAACAAGTCTGGAAGAAAATTAGAGAGCGCAATGAGGCATTAGATACATTTGTTTATGGACGTGCAGCTTTAGAAACGCTGAATCCTAACTTTGAAGCACAGCGTAAAGCTGTTGCGGAACTTCCTGTTTTTCAGCAAGAGAATGTAGTAAATAAACCTCAAGAGAGAAGAATTTTTTCAAGGTTAAGTAGATAAAATGACAGAATTAGAAAATGCCAAAGAAATGTTGGAGTTATACCGTGAAGCTATTAAAGCTGCTGTAGTTGGAAATAAATCTTATACAATAAATGGACGGTCTATAACCAGATATTCAATAACTGAGCTCAGGAATGAATATAACTATTGGCAAGCAGAGGTTGACAGGATTGAAGCAGGCATGAGCTCTCAAACAAAAGTCAGCCGTTTTGTACCTTGGGGATAACTAATGAAGCAGTCATTTTTCAATAGAATACTACATGCAGTAGCTCCAAATTATCTTGCTAAAAGACAGCTTGCACAAGTACAGTCGGATTTTCTGGCTTTATATGGGCAAAATTCCGGTACTGGTTATGGCAATCATGGCGCTGGTTATAATACTTCTACCATGGGGTGGGGGGCTTATTCTACAAATGCTGATAGCGATTTAATTGTTAATCGCGATACTTTAGTACAGCGAAGTCGTGACTTATTCATGGGCTCAGCGCTGCCAAATGGAGTATTAAAAGACATTGCCCAAAACGTATCAGGTGGTGGGCTGACTTTAAAAAGTAGTATTAACTACAAATATTTAGGGATTTCAAATGAAGAAGCAAAAAATTTAGAGGAAAAAATTGAATTTGAGTTTGACCTTTGGGCAAATAAGTCCTATTGCTGTGATTTGGAAGCGAGTAGCTCATTCTATGATATGCAGACTCTAGCAATGTTATCGGTGCTTTTGTCTGGTGATGTATTTATAGTTATGCCAATAAAAGAACGTAAAAACTCAGTTTATGATTTGAAGCTAAAAATTATAGAAGCTGACCGAGTTATGGACCCGAATAATAAAGACCCAAATAAAAATATACTTGGTGGAATTGAGTTAGATGATGATGGTGCTCCGATTGCATATTATTTAGTTAATCAGCTTCCATATGCTCAGAATTATGGAAAAATACAACCAACTGAATGGAAGAGGATTCCTGCTTTTGGTGCAAAATCAGGTCGAAGGAATATTCTACATTTATTTACTGCAGAACGCCCCGGACAGCGCAGAGGTATTCCGATATTATCTCCTGTAGTCGAAATGTTTAAACAGCTTACCAGATACAGTGAGGCTGAAATTATGTCGGCGATTGTTGCTAGTTCATTTAGTGTATTCATTAAGAAGATTAATCCAACTCAAGCCACATTCGACCAAGTATCCCAAAATGCAGTTCAAAGAATGAGCGGAAATGTAGGACAACAAACGCAAGTGCCATCAAACTATGCAAATTATCGAATTGAACCTGGGCTAGTTATGGAGATGAATCCAAATGAAAGCATTGAGATCGCAAATCCTACTAGAACAAATACGGGATATGGGGAGTTTGTCGATTCGATTCTTAAACAGGTCGCGGTTGGTTTGGGATTGCCACAGGAATATATGCTTAAAAATATGACTTCAAGTTATTCTGCATCCCGTGCAGCAATAATGTTGGCATGGGAAATGTTTTTAACTAGACGTAAATGGCTGGTTCGTGAATTTTGTCAGCCAATATATGAAGAATGGTTGTCAGAAGCAGTTGCTAAAGGTCGGGTTAATTTACCCGGCTTTTTTGATAGCCTATCCACAAAAGCTGCTTGGAGTCGCACCAATTGGATCGGCACTAATCCAATCCAGATTGATCCAGTAAAAGAAGCTGAAGCTGCAAAAATTAGGATTGATGAATGCCTCACTACCCGTGAGCATGAAGCCATGCAATTAGGTAGTGGGTCATTTGATGAGATTCTTCCTGTTCGCAAAATCGAAGAAGAGGGTATGGATGAAGTAAGGCGGACAGAAAAGCCTATTTTTACGGGAACTGTCCGCAGTGATGCTGTAATCGGCAATAAAAAAGATGAAAGGTAAATTTATGGACTTTAGTATTAAAGCACAAGCTAATAATGAATCTGAACTATATATTTACGGAGTTATTGGAAGAGATGAGGATCCTAAAGGATTTATTTCGCAGTTAAAGTCGATAAAGTCTGAAACGCTTCATGTGCATATTAACAGCCCCGGTGGTGATTTATTTGCGGGGCATGTCATTTATGGCATTATCAAAAACTTTAAGGGTAAGAAAGTTACTTATATTGACGGTCTTGCGGCAAGTGCTGCTAGTATTATAGCAATGGCTGGTGATAAAGTAGTTATGCCAAAAAATACGCTATTAATGATCCATAATGCATCAACAATGGTTTATGGTGATAGTCAGGAGTTTGCCAAAACTGCGGGAACTTTAGAAAAAATGAATGCTACCATGCAAGCGGTTTATCATGAAAAAACTGGGATAGCACACGAAGAAATTGCAGCTATGATGAATAATGAAACATGGTTTACTGCAGATGAGGCTCTTAAACTTGGTTTTGTTGATACCATAGTTGATGATATTAAATTAGATTCTCATTATGAAGTTAATGGGAATTTAATATTAAACGGTATTGATTTTGGCAATGTTTATGCAGAAAAAATCAAGAAACTTTTACCACAACACGCAACTACCACTCCGGTAGCTAATATTTTATCTAAAGAAGGAGCGCAAGCAATGCTAACAGTTGAAGCATTACAAAAAGATCATCCAGAGATTTATGCGACGGTTTTCGAAGCAGGAAAATTGGCTGGTGTCGCTGACGGTGTCAAGGCTGAACGAGGGCGAATTAAGGCAATCGAAGATATTGGCATTAATGGACATGAAAAGCTGATTACTGAAGCCAAATATACAAATGGCATTACTGTTGAAGCTTTGGCAATGCAAATTCTTGCAGCAGAAAAGTCGCAAAAATCTGCATTTATTGATAATAGACAAACTGATGCCAATGACCTAAATGGGATTACCGCAAATGGCCAGCCAGATGCTAAAAGTCAGGAAGCTGAATTTTTAGCCGTTTTTGATGGAGAAAAAAATGCCTAATGTATTTAATAATGAACGTCAGGATTATGACAATCTGCTAACCGAAGCAACGGTTAAATATACCACGGGCAGTGAAGTACTTGCCAAGGGTAATAAGTTAAAACGTGGCGCAGTACTGGGTTATAACTTTGCGACAGATAAAGTTACTTTGGTTAATAAAGGAGCAACTGATACCAGTAAGGCTGTGTATTGTGTTCTTGCTGAGGATTTTGATGCAACTGACAAAGATATGGTCGTACCTGTTTACTATAGTGGCGGATTTAATGTTCGCAAATTGACTTTTGGTGGCAATGATACCTATAAAGATCATAAGCTGAGTGCCAGATTAGTAGCAATTTTCTTTAACAATATTCCACGAGGCTAAGAATGACAATAAATATTTATGATACCCGATTAATGATTGCGGCACTTGAAAAAATCCCACAACCTAAGCGCTTTTTAAAAGATACTTTTTTTGCCAATGAACAGCGTTCAACGGCAGAGCACATTGATTTTGATGTGAAAAAATTTGGCCGTACGATTTCACCATTTGTCTCGGATAAAAAAGGTACTTCCGCAGTTGAACGTCCTGGATTTGATTTTCGTTCATTTGTGCCACCAACTACTGGTGCGCATACGGTAACTACTGCTGCAGACGTTTTAAAACGTGGATTTGGAGCAAATGTTTACTCGAATGAGACTCCTACGCAGCGCTCAGCTAAAATTATGCAGTCTGATTTCATGATGTTAAATCGGATGATTGCCCGTCGTGAAGAGTGGATGATTGCCCGTTTAATGTGTACTGGCAAGATTATTATGCAAGGCGATGGGGTTTATCAAGAACTTGATTTAAGTAAATTCTGGAATTTGGAGGATATTTCTGATACTGATCAGAGCTTTGATGATGAAAATTCAGATATCATAGGTTTTCTGGATGATGCTTATGCTGAGTTTATGCGCCGTAGTGGTGGTCTGGTACCTGACAGAATTGTACTTGGACATACTGCGGCTAGAAAAATCAGAAATAATAAGCGCTGGCAAGATGAACAAAAGTATTTCAAGACTGAATTAGGACAATGGACACCGCGCTGGTCACAAAAAGGCGTTAAGCTGGTCGGGTTATATATGGGGATGGAACTTTATGAATACCTTGAGTGGTTCCTAGATGATCTTGACACAGATAGTGAAGGCAACCCGATTGAAAAATTAATGGTTGATGATAATGTAATGTTGATGTCAAGTTCTGAGGCGATTACAGAGTTTGCTTATGGTGCAATTTATCTAAACCGTCAAAATGGTATTTTTGCGTTACCTCGTGTTCCACATTATTGGAGTGACAATAATCCTGCAGTTGACTACTTGCAGCTCCAGTCACGACCAGTTCCAATTCCTAAGGATATTGATGCGTTTATGACTATAAAAGTTTGTAAATCACAGCTTGATATAGTGAAAAAAGAAGTTAAATCATCAGTAAAAAAAGCACCATAAAAAAGGTGGTACCAATGGTACCACTTTTTTATTGAGTAACTAATTATGAGAACATTTAAAGAACAGCTTGATATTGATATAAATCAGACATTTCTTAATTTTAAGGAGTTTGCTGATTATCATTTATTGAATAACAAACGCATATTATGTATTGTTGATACCAATACCGTAAATATTCGGGGATACAACCGAGCATCTTCATTTAATGATGGTTTATATGAATGCGATGTTGTTGTTCTATATAGCTATGAATCATACCCAGAATTATTTGTAACCGATTCTGAGTGTTATTTGGATAATCATAAATATAGAGTTCAACATTATAGCTGTGATGATGGAATGGTTGAGTTACGTCTGGAGAGTAACTAAGATGAGTAGAAATTTGATTATTAGTATTGATGCTAAACAACTTGAATATGCAGCATTGTCTCTGGATGGTATCAAAAATGGCTTACCCAAAGCACTTCAGGGCGCGATAAATACTACATTGACTGCAGCTAAAAATACCTTTTATGATGCAATACTCAGAGATTATGCTTTAAAAAAAACGTCTAGCCGGCAGAAAGAAGTACTTAAAATACGGAGTGCAAGCCCTGCTAATTTATCTGGAAGTCTTAATTACTCTGGTCGTAATCTGCCTTTAATTAACTTTAATGTAAATCCACGTCAACCAGCTAAACGAAATCCGCACCACGTCAAAATTATTTCTGAAGTTTTGCGCGGTAATCCTCAGTCGTGGCCACACGCGTTTATTGCCAAAATGAAGAGTGGACATGTCGGAGTATTTACCAGAAGCGGCAACGTAGAAATGACAACAAAACGTTGGTGGGTAAATAAATCGCGTAATAATAAAGGTAAGATTAAAAGAGAGCTGATTAACCAACGTTATAGTACTTCTGTACCGCAAATGGTTGAACAGGTTTATCTGAATGATGTAGGTATACAGGACAGGATACAAAATATCGCAAATTCAAAACTTGAAGAGCAGGTTATTAAGATATTGCAGAAAGCAGGTAAATGAGTCAACGACAAAGAATAATTATTGAGGAAACTAATGAGGTACACCTAATTAGTGAGTTAGCTAAGGTGGTGACTGATTGGGTAAAAGATCTGCGCTTTACTATCGAAAAAGACACGGATCTAAATTTAACTGATGAGGATAAATCAGCTACGCCACAGGTGTATAAATATTATCTTCCCAAACGGGAAAATAATAAACGAGAAGAACCTATTACTCGGCGTAACGTTAATTTTCCAGTACCAGATGTTATTCCACTATTTCCAGCACTAGTAATTCGTCCTTCAAATGGTAGTGCTGATGTTGATGAAAATAGTAGTGATTATGAAGACGTAAATATTGATATTTGTATTTTTGTAAAGGAATACGATGTATCTAATCGTTACGACTTTCTATTACTGGCTAAAAAAATTATCATGCAAAAACTTAGAGGCATTCCGCTTGGGATTTTTGCAAATTATCGGTTACAGAATAACTTGTCGTGGAAACTCTATGATGATAGTCAAGAACCTGATGCCTGCTTGGTCATAACCAGTGTTTGGCGTTGCCGGTTACCTCCAGCAGGTGCATTTGATGTCAGCCAAATTGAATGAGTTAGTAAGTGAGAACAATATAAATCCAAATTTTGGCATTGAAATTGCCTTGTTATTTTTTTTAAGGAACTTGTATGTCTGAATATAAGCATGGTAGCTTTTCTAAAGAATCAGCAACCAGTGTACTAGTTGTAACCGATTCTGGAGCTAATATATCATTTGTAGTTGGGACTGCGCCAATTAATACAACCGATGAAACTAACGTAAATGAGCTTAAACGGCTAGCTAACTACGAAGATGCGGTTAAAGCTTTTGGTTTTGATCATGATTATGCTAAGTATAGTTTGAGTGAAGCAATTGACATATTTTTTACCAAATATCAGATTGCACCTGTCTATTTTGTAAATGTACTTGACCCAACTAAGCACAAAAAAGCAGCAACACCAGAAACTAATCCACAGATTAATGGACAGGTTATTTTATCTCAAAAAGATGCAATTAAATCAAGTGTAGTTGTAAGTGTAGGTAAAGATACCAAGAAACTTGACATTGATTATAGCCTGGCATTTAACGAAGATAATCAACTTATTGTAACTATAATTGATGAAAGCTCGATTAAACCTAGTGATGAGTTGACAATTGCTTATGATGTCTTTGATATTACAAAAGTAAAAGTAGCTGATATTATTGGTGGCATAGATGCTGCGGGCAATTATTCTGGTATTCAATTGGCGCAGAAGGTTTATCCGCAGTTTAACGAGGTGCTGGGAAGTTTAATCGCTCCGGGGTGGTCACAAGATATCACGGTTTCCAATGCACTTTTAGCTACGGCTAAAAATCTAAACACTGCATTTATTGCCAATGCAATTGTTGATCTTGACACCAGTAAAATAAAAACTTATCAAGATGCCGTGAATATCAAGCAAAAAGCTGGGCTTACTAGCGAGTTTCTGAATGTTTGCTTTGGCGATTTATATCTTGCTGATCAAAAATATAATCATTCAACTATGCTTTGTGCATTAAAACAGTATGTCGCTGCCAATAATGACAGTGTCCCAAATAAGAGTCCGTCAAATAAAGCCTATTTTATTAATGGTTTTAAATTAAATGGCACCGATTTATTTCTTGACCGAGCGCAGGCGCAATACTTAAATGGCAATGGCATTATCGTTGCTCGCAATGGTTCTAGCGGATGGCGTTGCTGGGGTAATCGTACCGCTTGTTTTCCGTTTGATAAAGATATCAAAAATTTTGATATCGCAGTACGTGATTTTGGTAATTTTTTAAGAAATACTTGCGTGCTTACAACAGACCAGATGGTAGATGATACTATTGAACGAGCTCTGATTCTTCGGATAGAGGCAACTTTACAAGGCTGGCTTGATTCACTTATTGGTGCAGGGAAACTGATTAGTGGGTCAATCTCTTTTCCAAAAGAGAAAAACCCATTATCCGAGCTGTTGGCTGGAAATATTTATTTCAGGTTGCAGTATACAACGGGTCCGACAGCTAGTTCAATTACCATTGAAACATCATTCAATGTTCATGATCTTGACAAAATATTTGGGGAAGAGACAGTATGACAACAAAAATAGGTGGTCAGACAGGTACCTTTATGCTGTACCTTGATGGTAGGGATTTATTAGGAGTCGCAGAAGTAAAGCTGCCAGAGATTAAATATAAAACTACAACTGTTGGCGGCAGTGGAATACTCGGTGAAATAGAGTTTACAAATCCATACTCTATTGAGTCAATGGAAGTTGAAATCAAGTTTAATACAATTACTGATAATACTTTTGATTTGATGAGTATGTCTGGCAAACTGGTTGAGATGAAAGCTGCAGTTATCGAAGCTAATGGAACTACTCATGCAATTGGTGTTGATGGATTACGGGCAAATATGCGTGGAAATGCTAAAAGTATTGATCTTGGTACCATTAAGAAGGATGATTTGCTTAATACGGCATTTAAGATGGAAGTAACTTTCATCGAAGTGTTTAAAGGTGGTAAACAACTTTACAAAGTTGATAAGCTCAATGGAATACTTGAAGCTGCTGGCAAAGCGTTAATCAAAAAATTATCTGATTTATTTTAGGAAATAATATGAAATATAAACTATCAAAAGCAATTCAGGTAGATGGTATATCTATTACTGAAATTGATGTAAATTTTGAGAATTTAACAACTATGGATTATGAACATGCCGAGCGTGAATTTAAAGCTACTAATCAGCCTTTATCAAATGGCATGGTTGAAGCAGAGACCGTATTTATTAAAAGTATTTTGGTAAGAGCAGCTAATTTAACTGTGAGTGCAATTGACCAGTTACCAATAAATGATTTTGCCAGTTTAAAGGTAAGGGCGCAAAATTTTTTGCTGGATGGGATAAAGGCATTATCCATGGGCTTAGAAAAGCATGTCTAACTTTAGCGAAAGAAACTAATACACAAATAGGCTACTGGGAACAGCAGCCTATTTACAAACTTAATGCCTATGTTGAAATGATAAATGACCTACATAGTTAAAAGATAATCCAGCGTTTTCGACAGTTGTTATTATTTAGATATTCTTTTAATGATTGTTTATCTAAACGCTTTTGATGCATTCGAGCACGGAATTCATCCATATGAGTTAAATCATAGAAAGCTTGCAGAATATGACCAAGCATGAAATAAATAAAAATATAAAGAACACAAATAGCAGCTAATTGAAAGTGTTTTGAGTAACAGAAAACAATTGTCAGTAATATGGCTAAAAATAGCATTTTGATTGCAAAGTGGCCAAAAACAATTCTGGATAATTTTTCCGAAAAAGATTTCAAGACGTTACTCATTCCTAATAATGTAATTAACGAATTATATCACAAAAGGTACTGAAATGACTAAGATTCATGATGTTATGTTTGAGTTTGGAGCAAAGCTTAAAAATACTGTTCCCAATGCATTTAGTACTATGAATAAGGCAATGGCTGAAACTGGAGCAAAAATAGCACAGTTAGCTAAGAGTAACCCATTTAGCAGTTTGAAGGATGTTGATGCATTAAAACGTTCATTTGAGACTGCAAAAGCTAAAGAAGATGCTCTATCTAATGGCTTTAATCGACTATCTGAGCGTACTCAGAACATGCAGTATAAATTTGCTAATGCTACTGGTAAAGTAAAGATTTTGGGCGAAGAACTCAAACAGATAGAAAATCCTACTCAAAAACAAATTAAACAATTCGAACGAGCCAAACAACAAGCTGGGTATTTTCAAAACCAACTAATAGATCTCCGTCATGAAGTAAATAAATCCAGCGATGAACTCAAAAAACAAGCAAATATAGTCAAAGAGCTAGGCGAGCAATATAGCCGTCAGGCTGCTCGGGCAAAAAATGCTGCAATTATAAAGAGTCACCGTGAAAAAGTAAGTCAATCTTTACTTGATGCTAATAATTCAATAGCTGTTGCCAGAACTGCAGTATCTAGTGCGAGCTTTATGGCTGAACCTATTAAGCAGGCAATGAAATTTGAATCGGTTATGGCCGATATTCGCAAGCTTGTACACTTTGATACTCCTCAAGAGTTTGCCGAAATGGGTGAGCAGTTAAAGCAGCTCTCTACCAGAGTTCCAATGGCGGTTGATGGGTTGGGGCATATTGCAGCAGCTGCTGCTCAGGCTGGCATTGCCAAGCAAGATATTATGCAATTCACTGAAAATGCTGCACAGATGGGAGTAGCATATAATATCTCGGCTGAACAAGCTGGTGATATGATGGCAAAGTGGCGCTCTGCATTTAAGCTAAATCAGGATCAGGTAATTAAGTTAGCTGATCAGGTAAATATCTTATCTGATAATTCAGCAGCAACAGGAGTACAGATTGGTGAAGTAGTCAGTCGAATAGGTTCATTGGGTAAAATTGCAGGAATAGCTGAATCTGAGGTTGCGGCATTGGCTGCGACGTCAATTGGCGCTGGTGTTGCTCCAGAAATTGCAGCAACAGGTATTAAAAAGATGATGACAACCTTAACATCAGGTACCGCAGCTACCAAAAATCAAGCTGATGCAATGGGTAAATTAGGGATTAATGTTGTTAAATTGTCTAAGAATTTGCAAACACAGGGTGTTCCAGCTTTGCTTAATGTGCTTGATAAGATCAAACAGTTACCAAAAGAGGTGCAATCTTCAACATTAAAACAGATTTTTGGTGAAGAATCCATTGCCCCAATTGCTGGTTTAATGAATAATCTTGACGAGGTTAGAAAAAATCTTGGTTTAGTTGGTGATAGTACTAAATATGCTGGCAGTATGATGCGTGAGTTTAATGCTCGAAGTGCTACAACTGAAAACTCATTGCAGTTATTTAAAAATAATTTGTCAGCAATTGCGATTACAATGGGTAATACTTTCTTACCTCCAATTAATCAGGCAATTAAGGATATTAATAATCTACTGCAAAATTCAATTGCTCCATTTATCACAGCACATCAAGAGGCTATCTTTACCATCGGTAAATTTGGTGCAGGGCTCGTGGCAGTTATTGCTGGAGTTGCAATTGCCAAATCCGCATTTTCTGGACTAGCTGCAGTATGGACGGTTGGTAGTGGTGCACTAAAGATATTGGGTAATATGTTACTCTGGTTTATTCCAGCTCAGACTAGAGCCGCTATTGCAAGTAAACTCATGGCCTATTGGCAAGGAGTTGTTAATGTAGTCATGAATGCTAATCCTATCGTGAGAATTATTACTGGAATAATTGCGCTAGGTGGAGCAATCTACTGGGTTTGTACCCATTGGGATACCTTTACTGGCTGGCTTAAGAAAGCCTGGGACATGATCAAAGAAGTTTTTGGCTGGGTGGGTAAATTAACAGGTGCAATTGCTTCATTATTTGATGGTAATGATGGTAAGAGAAAGCTTGAGATTGAATATGAACTAAAAAATAGCTCACGTTATGCTGGAAATGTAGAGTCATTGGCAACCAACCAAAAAGAGCGGCTAAATGCTAATCGTCCGAATATGACGCTAAACTCTAATCCAACTGTGATTATTCAGGGTGATGCGAATAAAAATGATATAAAAGTTGCCATGACGCAGGCACAAGAAAAGCAGAAGAATGAGTTTGCTAATCTATGGGGAAATGAACGATTTGCTAATTAAATCGTCCCTTGGAACAGTTTTTTATGAGGACATCAAATGGCTAGGACTTACCTAACGAATGCTGGCGACATGTGGGATAAGATATCATTATCTCAGCTGGGTAATGAGTTTTATGCCAATCAGTTAATTGAGGCAAACCCACAGTATTCAGATACTATAACTTTCAGTGCAGGAATTGAATTAAAAATACCTGAGTATGTAACTACTAACTCTAAAATAAACTTACCTCCTTGGAAAAGAAAATGACAACTAAACGAGCAAGGCGCTCCAGTATTACAATTTCAATTGATGGTCAGAATGTTTCAGCTGATTTAGCACCTTATTTAAAGACCGTCTTGTTCAATGATAAAACCAGTGCTGAAGTCGATGATATAACTGTTACTCTTGATGATAGAGATGAGTTATTTTGCGATGAATGGATGCCAATGACTGGAGATAGTCTGGAAGTTGAGATTATTTGCGAAAATTGGGCTAGCGAAGGCGAAGTTCAGTCATTATATTGCGGTAGTATGGAGATTGATATTATAGAAGAGAAAGGACCTCCAAATGAAATATCTATAAAGGCGGTCAGCTCCTTTAATTCTAGCATTCGTAAGACTTTAAATACTAAAAAGTGGCAAAAATCTACTTTACAGTCCATCTGTAAAGAAATTGCTAGTAAACATGGCTTAGCATTTGAGTTTATTCCGTATTTGGAAGAAGATAAAAAAGGCATTCAGATAGAAGCTATTGATCAGACAGATCAAAGTGATCTAGCATTTATTGCTAAATTAGCGGATGACAATGATTATGTTCTAAAGTTAGACCCAGAGAAGTTAATAGTTTGTGCGCAGTCATATCTTGAAACACAAGAGCCAATAATTAGCATAAGCAAGTACGATATTTTTAATCGTATTGCTGGCAGACAAGGATTTAATCTCTATAAAGAAGTTAAAGCGAGTTATTTTTGCCCAAAACAAAAAAAGAATATTAGCGCTAGAGCTTCACATAAAGACGTTGTTTTAAATAATCCTGAGTGGATTAAGGCACATACCAAGCCCAAAAAGACTAAAAATAAGAAAAACAATAAAGTTCCTGCCATTCCCACTAAGCCAGTTAGCTTTTTTGCCAATAATGGGGGTAGTAAGGTACTAATAATCAGACAAAAATTTAAGTCTGAAGCTGAAGCGCTAAAAACAGCTAAAGCAAAACTAGCACAAAAGAATCGCGGAGAGTGGAAAGTAAGCGGCGAAGTGATGGGAAATCCTTTTCTTATGGCGGGAGTTGTAATTGAGATAACTGATTATGGACAATATAGTGGTTTCTATTATGTTGAGACAACAACGCATTCTAGAATAGGGAGCGGATATCGAACTAATTTTGTTTCCCACAAGATATTAATTGAGGATCAGGCGTGATAGAAAGTAATTTAATTCGTGAAGGCTTAGTTGCCTCAATCAACTCCAATTATACTTGCGATGTTTATTTTCCAGATCAAGACTATACTGCAACAGGTCTTAAAATTTCAAATCCCGGTGGAACTAGAAACAAAGATCGGAATTTACCAAATATTAATGATTTGGCATTATGTGTTTTTATTCCACCAAGTTTGACAGATGGTTGGATAATTGGCTTTGGTTATAACGATGAGGATAAACCACCAGCTGGTAATGAGAATGTTCACTCCACAACTTATATGGATGGAACATCAATCAGCTATGACAGCAAATCACATAAATTGACGATAGACTGCAAAGGTGAAATAACCATTAATGCCAACGTGATGAATCTGAATGGTAAAGTTATGATTAATGCTAAACCATGGCTCACACACCAGCATTCTGCAGGTAATTTAGTTGATGGTAATAGTAAGCCAGTTACTGGGAAATCAGGTGATGGTATGGT
>ERZ650309.365-NODE-365-length-22528-cov-6.282962_pt1 | contig 22528 bp, 18 predicted proteins | sample MGYA00376245_ERZ650309 | MGnify/ENA primary metagenome ERZ650309 (study PRJEB26733, sample SAMN07839294) | wastewater metagenome | biome: urban; feature: wastewater treatment plant; material: waste water | place: USA: North Carolina | collected 2016-04-26 ...
TCTACACAGGCGAAGACACTCTTTCCCTACACGACGCTCTTCCGATCTATCGTCGGGTGATGGCCGTCCTTCGATTCCTTGATGCCACTGTCAGCTGAGAACCGCTGCAGTTCAGAAAGCCGAGTCCAGGCTGCCCGCGCACTGGTCGGCTTCGTCGTGGTTGGAGACGTGCTGCCCCAGAACGTACGGAGTGTGCGGATTGGGGCCGTAGGGCACCAATGGGTTGGTATCGGCACTTGCGACAGGGGCCACGATGACAGCCGCACCGATCGCGCCGACCGCGAGAGCTGATGCGATGTACTTCTTCGGGTTCTTCATGATCGAGCCTTCCTCTCGGGTCCGCGGTCCAGATCCGGACTACGTCAACGTCTTTCATCGTGGTCCGAAGGGGAAGCAAAGTCGTCACGGCAGGCACCCAATTCCGCCTTCCGGCTAGCAGGGGTGCCCCTGCGGGTCAGCGGGAAGAGGGAATTGGGTGCCAGCGACGACGACAACGAAGCACCCCGACGACGATGCTGGATTTCAGTAGCCGACGGGGCTACACAGCATCGAAAATCGAGGAGCCACAATGAAAATCACGGCCATGCACTTCACGCCCGCAGGAATCGCCACCCTGATCAGCACGACGGCCGCCATGGTGGCGATCGGTTTCGCGCCGGCAGCGAGCGCGGATTCGAGCGGCAATCAGGTCAAACCCAATACCGGCAATGCCCAGATCGTTGCGACGCCCGGGGTTGCGGCATCTGAGGCCGCCCAGATGCAGCAGCCGTTCGGCGGGGACTTCGGCGCGCTGCTGTACCGCCACGGGGCGTGATCAGCCCGGGCAGCGCGGTGGCGTCCCCGCCGTGTGCGCGTTACCGACCGTGCGGGCCCGGCTGCCGAGAAGTGTCCTGGTGACCGTCACACCACTGGTCGGCAGGCACCATGCGTTTCACGTCATCGATGTGCTCACCGCAGCCGGCCCAGGTCGTCTTGCCGCATGAGCATGGCTGGGGCTTACACATGATAAATCTCCGATCGCCGGCGGGCGGTTGCCCGAGGCGCTCGAGTTTAGTGGTGCCGTGCAGCGCTCAAGCCAACGACAGGAACAACTTCTCCAACTCGGCCTCGGTCATCGGCGCGCGACCGTCCTCGGCGTTGCCGGTCAGGCATTCCCGCAGCCCGGTGGCGACGATCTTGAAACCGGCGCGGTCCAGCGCCTTGGACACCGCAGCGAGCTGCGTGACGACGTCCTTGCACTCCCGCCCCTGCTCGATCATCGAGATGACGCCGGCCAACTGTCCCTGCGCCCGACGCAACCGGGCCAGAACCGCGGCCATGGCCTCTTCATCACCAACCATGTCGCACCTACCTTTCGTTACGCGTCCAGCGAGACCGTCGATACCCCATAGGGTATCAACGACCGGCCGGCGCGGCGGCACGCTCCCACAAGGCGCGCCACTGCTCTTCCTCGGCCTGCTTATCGTGGTGCAGCAGCTCCGACGGCTCGGTCAGATGGATCGACGGATGCGGCGTCGCGAAGAAATTGCCCTTGCCCTGAGCCGACACATGGCCGCCGACGTCGATGTAGCAGTAACCCTCGCCCGAGAGCGCGGCACCATCGCCGACCCGGCCGAGATAGCGCAATGCATTGCGGGCAGCGGCCTTTGCACCGTTCTTCGCGAAGATCGCGGCCTTGGGGATCGCCCGCCCGGACCCGGCAGACACCGCGGCAGTGTCACCGATGGCGAAGATGCCGGCGTATTCGGTGGCCATGTCGGTGTCGACGGCGATCCAGCCCTCACCGCCGAGCGTCACTGCCGGCTCGTGCGGAGGAACGAACACCAGCAGGTCGAATTCGGCGACGGTGCCATCGGCGAAGTGGATCGCCTTCCGCTCGGCATCGATGCGCTCGACCGCGTGCTCGCCGTGGAAGGCAATGTCGTTGGCGCCCAGCATCTCCACCAGTTCCAGCCCTGCGTACGGCCCCGCCGACGGCATGGGCTGCTTCTCCGGGGTGTAGACCGTGATGTCGGTCGACTGACGATGACCGTTGTCGCGCAACAGATCCGCCGCCAGCAGCGCGCCTTCGTAGGGCGCGACAGGACAGCGGTACGGCAGAGCCGTCACCAGGAAGACAAGCTTGCCACCAGAGAACTTCTGCAGGGCGGCGTGGGCGGTGGCCGCGGCGTCGGCGCTGTAGTAATGCACGGCCGATCCGGCGTCGACAGCAGCCCGCAGACCCGGCACCTTGTCGATGACGTTGCGGGCGCCGGTGGCGATGATCAGTGCGTCAAAACCGATTTCGGTGCCATCGGCCAACGTGACGATCCGCGCCGAGTGGTCGATATCGGCGACGGTTCCGGTGACGGCATTGACACCACGGAGCGCGGAAACCGTGGGCTCGATGGGCACACTGTCCTCCTCGCGCCATCCGCGCAGCACCCACGGCAGGGTGAACCCGAGGAAGTGCGAGAAGTCCTCGTCGACGATGGTGATGTCGAGATCATCAAGGGCCACACCAGATTCGGCGAGTTCCTTGACAACCGACAGGCCGCCGATGCCGGCGCCCAGAATGACCAGTTTCTTGTCTTTCACGTTATTACCTCCAGAACTTCACACGGGACGGTCGATCAGACTTCGGATGGCCTTCGCACCACTGACCGGCAGGCACGGCGGCCTTGACGGTGGCGACGTGCATTCCGCAGCCTGACCAGGTGGTCTTGCCACACTGCGAACAACGCTTGGGGTGACACATGTTTCGCTCCTGTCAGTGGACGCGCGGACGCTCGATTTGGGTGAACTGCGGCATGGCCGTCAACGTGACCAGCGCGGCGAAGTCGGTGGCCACAGATTCGAGGGCAGGCAGTTCGGTGAAGACGGGTCCGAAGAAGGTGTGGCTGTTGATGGTCAGCAGCGGGCTGCCGCCGGTGGCGCCGTAGGCGTCCTGCGCCGCCTGATGCGCCTGCGCGATCGAGTCGTCCAAGGTGTCGTCATCGAGCACCGCCGACGTGATCTGCGAGGCTCCGACCGCGGCCAGCACCTTGTCCGCCAACGCCTGATCGACGGGCGCCGACTGATCGAAGTAGGCCTCACCGAAAGTGAAGTAGGCGTTCACCAGTGCCTCGACACCCAGGTCGCGGCGGATGGCAGCCATCAACCGGCCGATGCGGCGCGAGTCCGCCATCCGCGCCTGTTGCGGAGCGGGCAGTTCGCGTCCGATGTTGAGCACGGCGAGATTCATCAGTCGCCAATCGATCGCGGCCCCGCCGGCCTCGGCCGCCGCCTGCAACCAGCGGGCCGTGTTCCAGGTGAACGGGCACACGGGGTCCAGCCACAGCGTCACTGCCGTCGGGTCACTGGTTCGTTCACCGGCCACGTCGCACTCCTCTACATTTCACGCCATCTCGGCTCGTTCCCTTACCTTTATACATACCCCTAGGGGTATCGGTCAAGGAGGCTGTGCGGCTTGTCACGGTCCATTTATACCCTAGGGGGTATGGTATGTTGGCCTCCACATCGATACCCATAGGGGTATGTGGAAGGAGATCACGATGCCCACCGTCCTGACGAGAATCTGGGTGCCGACCGTGGCCGTGGCGGCCGTTGCCGTCGGCGCGGTGGCCGTCACGCAGCTACGTGGCGCATTCGGCTCCGAACCGATCTTCACCGCGACCGGTGCCGGCGCCGGTCCGCTTGAGCCGACGCACGTCAAGCACGTGATCTACGAGGTGTTCGGCCCCAGCGACACCACGGGCAGCGTCAACTACCTCGACCAGAATGCTCAGCCGATACAGACGCGTTTCGGCAACCTGCCGTGGACCGTCGAGATCAGCACGACCGCGCCCGCGACCATCGCGAGCCTGGTGGCTCAAGGTGACAGCAGCCGACTCGGGTGCCGCATCACCGTGGACGGCGAGGTCCGCCAGGAGCAGTCCTCGACCGGGCACCACGCCCAGACCTCATGTCTGGTCAAGAACGCATGAGCACCAACAACACTCGACCTGCATACATGCGGTTCATCCGTCGATTCGCCTGGCCGATCATCATCGGCTGGCTGCTGCTGACCGTCGCCCTGAATGTGCTTGTGCCCCCGATCGAATCGGTGGCAAGAAACCACGCCGTCACGATGTCGCCGCAAGATGCGCCGGCGTTGATGGCCGCCAAGAAGATCGGCGCGACCTATCACGAGTCGAATTCCGACAGTGTGGCGATGGTGGTCCTCGAAGGTGACGAGAAACTCGGCGCCGACGCGCACCACTACTACGACGGCCTGGTGAAGGCACTGCAGGCTGACCCCACGCACGTGCAGCACGTCCAGGACGTCTGGCGCGACCCGCTCACCGCAGCCGGCGTGCAGAGCCGTGACGGCAAGGCCGCCTACGTCCAGGTGAATCTCGCCGGCGACCAAGGCAGCACACTGGGCAACGAGTCGGTCGATCGCGTGCGCGAGATCATCGGTCACAACGCACCTCCCCCGGGCCTGAAGGTCTACGTCACCGGTCCCGCGCCGCTGACCACCGACATGAACGAAGCGGCCGACAAGAGCATGTTCACGATGATGGGCGTGACGGGCGTGGTCATCATCATCATGCTGGCCGTCGCCTATCGCTCCGTCAGCACCGTGCTGCTGGTGCTGGTCATGGTCGGGTTCGAGATGGGTACCGCCCGAGGACTGGTCGCGCTGCTCGGGAACTACAACCTGCTGAGCTTCTCGACGTTCGTGGTCGCCATGTTGTCCTCGCTGGCCATCGCTGCGGGAACCGACTATGCGATCTTCCTGGTGGGCCGCTACCACGAGGCGCGCCAAGCCGGACAAGACCCGGAATCGGCCTACTACACCATGTTTCGCGGCACCGCCCACATCATCCTGGGTTCGGGTCTGACCATCGCCGGCGCCACATTGTGCCTGCACCTGGCACGGCTGTCCTACTTCAAGGCGTTGGGTATTCCGTCCGCTCTGGGGCTGGTGGTGGTCGTCGCGGGCGCGCTGACCGCCGCACCCGCGGTGGTGGCAGTCGCCACCCGCCGCGACCTGCTCGAGCCGAAACAGATGACCAAGACCACCCGCTGGCGACGCATCGGCACAGCCACGGTCCGGTGGCCCGCGCCGGTGTTCGTGGCGTCCCTACTGGTCGCCCTCGTCGGAATCATGTTCATGCCCACCATGAAACTGAGCTTCAACGATCGCTACTACATCCCCCGCGATCTTCCCTCCAACGTCGGATATGAGGCTGCCGAGCGCCATTTCAGTGCTGCCACAATGAATCCCGACATCCTGATGGTCGAGACCGATCACGACATGCGCAACAGCGCCGACATGATCATCTTGGACAAGCTGGCCAAGGACATCTTCAAGCTGCCGGGAATTGCGATGGTGCAAAGCATCACCCGGCCCTTCGGTGGGCCGACCGAGCACACCTCGATCCCCTTCCAGATCAGCGCTCAATCGATTCCGATCCAGCAGAACCTTCAGATCATGAAGGACCGGATGGGCGACATCCTGAAGATGAGTGACGATCTCGGCGGTCTGATCGCACCGATGAAGCGGTTGCAGGCACAGGTGGAGCAGATGAGCGGTTCAACTGCGCACCTGGCGGGCGATGTTCACCAGATGCAGATGACGCTGAACGAACTCCGTGACCATCTCGCAGACTTCGATGACTTCGCCAGGCCGCTGCGCAACTACTTCTACTGGGAGCAGCACTGCACAGACATACCGGTCTGCGCGGCGACCAGGTCGGTCTTCGACGCCATCGACAACGTGGACACGTTCAGTTCGAACATGGCCACGCTGGGCACGGATATGGACAGCACCGTGGCCGTCCTGCCCCAGATGCGGGCTCAGTTCCCGCCGATGATCGCGACGGTGGAGTCCATGCGCGGCACGCTGCTGACGTTGCACAGCAGCTTCTCCGGCCTCATCACCCAGATGTCTGCGATGACTGAGACTGCCGGCGCCATGGGGCAGGCCTTCGATGCGTCCCGCAGCGGAGACTACTTCTACCTGCCACCGGAAGCCTTTGCCAATGCCGACTTCCAGCGAGGACTCAAGCTCTTCCTCTCGCCGGACGGCAAAGCCGCGCGCTTCATCATCACCCATGCCAACGATCCGGCCACCCCGGACGGCATCGCCGCGGTCATGCCGACGCTCGATGCCGCACACCAGTCGGTGAAGGGATCGACCCTCACCGACGCCAAGTTCTACCTCGCCGGCACTGCGGCGATCTACCGTGACATCCAGTCGGGCTCGCAGTACGACCTGCTGATCGTCGGGGCTGCTGCACTGACGTTGATCTTCGTCGTCATGCTGCTCATCACCCGGGCGCTGGTCGCATCGCTGGTGATCGTCGGCACCGTGCTGCTGTCGCTGGGCGCGGCGTTCGGTCTCTCGGTGCTGGTGTGGCAGAACCTCTTCGGACTCGAATTGAACTGGATCGCACCGGTTTTCGGCCTGATCATCCTGTTGGCGGTCGGCTCCGACTACAACCTGTTGCTGGTCTCGCGGTTCCAGGAAGAAATCGGTGCGGGACTGCGAACCGGCATCATCCGCTCGATGGGTGAGACAGGCAGTGTGGTCACCACGGCCGGTCTGGTGTTCGCCTTCACCATGATGTCGATGGCCGCCAGCGATCTGAGCTCGATCGGCCAGGCCGGCACGACGATCGGACTCGGCTTGCTGTTCGACACCTTGATCGTGCGGTCGCTGATGACACCGTCCATCGCGGGGCTGCTGGGCCGCTGGTTCTGGTGGCCGTTGCGGGTGCCTGCCCCTCGGGCGGCAGTGATCGGTGATTCAGCCAGGGCTATCGGGGACCCGGGCCAGAATCGCGAGCAGCAGCTCCGCTCGCACCCTGGCGACGTCGAGGTCGCAGCCGAGTAGGGCCTCGGCAGTCTCGACCCGTTTGCGCAGCGTATGGCGGTGTACGCCGATAGCCGCGGCGGCCGATTCCCACTGGCCGTTCGCTTCGAGGAAGGCGCGCAGTGCGGCCAGCAGGCCGGTACCGTGCTGCGCGTCGTGCTCGACGACCGGCGTCAGCACCGCACCACCCAGGGCGATCAACACATCACGACTCGCACCGAAAGCCAGCAGGGCACTACCGGCCAACGTGGTGAATTCCAAAGGGACACCGCCCCGTTCGGCGACCGATGCCGCCAACCTCGCGTTGTCGGCCGCCTCGGCGAGTCGGCTCAGCGGGTGTGCACCGCTCAGTCCGGCGCGCACTCTCCGCAGCACCATGCGGTCGATGTCGGCCAGGACGGTCGCGGCTCCCTGCGCCGTCTCGGTTCCGGGTAGCAGGACGGTCAACCGCTGCCCGGCCGAATACATGAACACCTGCCGATCGGTTTCCTCGATCGCCGCGACGATCGCCGTGCGTGCCCGGTTCACGAATCCGGCAGCATCGCCGTCGGCATCGACGTCGACGACGAGCACCCGCACCCGGCCACGGCCATCGGTGGCCGCGGACAGCTGCGCCAGCACCGGATCCAGGTCCCGTTCACCGGTCAGCAGCAGACCCAGGGCCTGTTCATTGAGCCTGCGTTGCGCCTGCTGCAACCGGACCGGTTTCTCAAAATCCAACGCCAGCAATGAGTTTGCGTGTCCGAGCAGAACCTGGTCGACGGGACTGAGCGCACGTTCACCGACCACCGCGACCACGCCGTGCGACCGTCCCTCGACCCGGATCATCTGGTGGGAGATCGTCGTCCCCTCGGCGTGAACCGTGACACCCGAGGCCGCTCCGGGCGTGATCGAATCACGAACGAGATCCACGGTGGCGACAGTCAGATTGCGCGGGTGCGACGCGATCACCGCCCCGCCGGGGTCCAACACGACGACACTTGCCCGTAGGGCACGCCCGAGTTCGGCAGCCACTTCCTGCAGGCCACCACTGACCACCGCGCGGGTGATGCGCGGCTGTGCCTTGGACGCGCGGATCACCCCGTCGTATTCCAGTGCGGCGATCCGCGAACTGACGCGTTTGACCACCGCCGCGAACGGCGTGCGCAGTGGAATCTCGATGAGGGCTAGGCCGAGGTTGTCGGCCGCGGAGATCATCTCCTCGGGCACCTGGTCGAAGGTGAGCCCGATGCCGAAGCCGACTGCGGCAACCCCGCTTTCGTTCAACACCTCGAGATACCGACGACGCCCCTGCGGATCGGACGGCAGCCCGATGCCGGTGGTGAGCACCAACTCACCACCGGAGAGCCATTCAGCCGGGTCTGCCAGTTCGGTCGTCAGCGCGAGGTTGATCTCACGACCGGTACCTGCGACGCCGCCACGGAGGCGCAAGTGCAGGTCTTTCTGGTCCAGCACCCAGCGCACCGGAACAGTCACCAGCAGGAATGTACAGAATGTCGAAAAAGCCCACTGAAAAACCCCAAATTGTCAGATGATCAGCGATGTGTCCTGGCGCACACTTGGGCCGCCAGAACTGACAAATTTCTCGGAAGAAATGGGCGGTGCACGATGCCGGACGGGTTGCTGCAGAACTACATCAACGGGCAGTTCGTCCCGTCCAGCTCATCAGAGACCATCGATCTGATCAGCCCCGTCGACGAGTCGGTGGTCGGTCGCGCCCCGGTGTCGAACGCCGCCGACGTCGATGCCGCGGTGGCCGCGGCCGAACGCGCCTTTGCGACCTGGGGTCGCACCACGCCCAGCGTGCGCCAACAGGCGCTGCTCAAACTCGCTGATGCGATCGAAGAGCACTGCGACGAGATCGTCGAGGCGCAATGCCGCAACACCGGCCAGCTCAAAGCCATGATCTCCGCAGAAGAGGTCATGGTGAGTGCCGACCAGGTCCGGTTCTTCGCCGGCGCTGCGCGCATGGTCGAAGGCCTCTCTGCCGGTGAGTACATGGAGGGTTTCACCTCGTACGTTCGGCGCGAACCGATCGGCGTCGTCGGCCAGGTGACGCCGTGGAACTACCCGTTCATGATGGCGATCTGGAAGATCGGCCCGGCCCTGGCCACCGGCAACACCATCGTGCTCAAGCCGAGCGACACCACGCCCGAAAGCACGCTCGCACTGGCGCGCATCAGCAAGGGGATCCTGCCTGACGGCGTGTTCAACGTCGTCCTGGGTACCGGCGCCACCGGTGCAGCGTTGGTCGACCACCCGAAGATCGGGCTGGTGTCCATCACCGGCTCGGTTCGGGCAGGCATCGCCGTCGCCTCGGCCGCGGCGCAGCAGCTCAAGCGCAGCCACCTCGAACTCGGCGGCAAGGCACCTGCCGTGGTGTTCGGTGATGTGGATATCGCCAAGACCGCCACGGGAATTGCGCAGGCCGCATTCTTCAACGCCGGGCAGGACTGCACCGCGGCCACCCGCGCGATCGTCCACGAATCGATCCACGATCAGTTCGTCGAGGCCCTGGTGGACGCTGCCCAGACCCTGCGACCCGGCCTGCCCGATGACGCCGATGCGTTCTACGGGCCACTGAACAACATCAACCATTTCAACGCGGTCAGCGGCAAGATCGCCGCACTTCCACCGCATGCCACGATCGTGACGGGCGGAAAACGTTCAGGCGACACGGGTTTCTACTTCGAGCCCACGATCGTCACCGGGGTGCGACAGGACGACCCGATCGTGCAGGACGAGACGTTCGGCCCGATCTTGACGGTGCAGTCGTTCAGTTCGGCCGATCAGGCCGTCGAATATGCCAACGACGTGCGCTACGCATTGGCCTCCAGTGTATGGACCAAAGACCACGCAACCGCCGAAAAGTTCAGCCGTGAACTCGATTTCGGTGCCGTGTGGGTGAACTGCCACATCCCACTGGTCGCCGAGATGCCACACGGCGGTTTCAAGTACTCCGGTTACGGAAAGGACCTGTCGATCTACGGCGTCGAGGACTACACCCGGATCAAGCACGTCATGAGCGCCCACGACTGACCCCTCCCCCTGGTTTCCCAGCCCCACACTCGTACCCACCTGCCGACAGGAGTGCACCACATGACCGACACCTTCCACCCCCTCGATCCACTGACTGCAGCCGAATTCACCAAAGTCGCCGAAGTGGTCGCGGCCGCGCACGGTGTCGGGGACCGCTGGCGGTACACCTCCATCGAAATGATCGAACCCGCCAAAGCAGAGGTCTCCGCCTTCGACTCCAACGGCACGCTGCCTGACCGTCGCGCGCTGGCGACACTGTTGGACACGTCGACCAACCGCACATACAAGGCACTGGTGTCGTTAACGGACCAGTCGGTGCTCTCTTGGGAGCACATCCCCGGCGTGCAGCCCAACTTCACCGTCGATGAATGGGAAGAGGCCGACGAGGTCCTGAGGAAGAACCCGGAAGTCATTGCGGCCCTGGCCAAACGCGGCATCACGAACATGGACCTGGTGTTCATGGACACCTGGACCTACGGCGACGTGGTGATGCCCGACAAGTACAAGGACCGCCGGTTGGGTTGGACCGACACCTGGGTCCGCGCGGCCGAGGGCGCCAACCCCTATGCCGGTCCGGTCAACGGATTCCACTGTGTCATCGACATGAACACGATGGAACTGCTGGAGATCGAAGACACGTTCACCGTCGATCGCCCCGAGATGATGGGTGAGTATGTCCCCCAGCACATTCCGGAGCGTATCCGCAATGCCGGCAAGCGTGAACAGCTGCAACCACTGAACATCACTCAGCCCGAAGGGGTGTCGTTCACCCTCGAAGGCAACTTGCTCAAGTGGCAGAACTGGTCGCTTCGGGTCGGGTTCAACTACCGCGAAGGCATGACCCTGCATGCCGTGACCTACAACGATCACGGCAACGTGCGGTCCGTGGCCAACCGCATGTCGTTCTCCGAGATGATGGTGCCCTACCGCGATCACTGCACCGACCATTACCGCAGAACAGCTTTCGACATCGGCGAGTGGGGCATCGGCTTCATGACCACCTCGCTCGAACTGGGCTGCGACTGTCTCGGTGAGATCCGCTACCTGGACGCCGTGCTGCACAACAGCAAGGGCGAGCCCTACACCATCAAGAACGCCATCTGCATCCACGAAGAAGACAACGCCGTCCTGTGGAAGCACGTCGACCATGACCACGGCGCCGAGGTGCGCCGCATGCGCCGGCTCACGGTGTCGTTCCACGTCACCGTCGCCAACTACGAGTACCTCACCTATTGGCGCTTCTACCAGGATGGCAACATCGAATGTGAGGTCCGCGCAACGGGAATCATGGTGGTGAGCAACTTCCCCGAGGGGCAGGCCCACCCCCACGGCACGCTGGTCGACAACCGCACCTACGCGCCGTTCCATCAGCATTTCCTGGTGGCTCGACTCGACATGGACATCGACGGCACCGAGAACACGGTGTATGCCAGCGAAACCGAGATCGAACCGACCGGCCCGGACAACCCCTACGGCCTGTCCCTGCGGCAACGCAACACCCCGTTGCGCACCGAAGAAGAAGGCAAGCAGGACATGAACTTCCAGACCCAGCGGGCCTGGAAGGTGGTCAACGACAACGTCCGCAACGGTCTGGGCACCGCGCCGTCGTACAAGCTGGTCCCCGGTGGTGCGTTCCCGGCCATGTTCGATCCGCAGTCGCCGGTGCTGGCGCGCTGCAAGGCCATCGAGCACACCTTGTGGGTGACCCCCAACTCCCCCAAAGAACGCTGGCCCGCAGGTGAATTCGTCACCCAGAGCAAGGTCGATCACGGACTTCCCGAATGGACGGCCGCCAACCGATCCATCGAGAACACCGACGTGGTGCTGTGGTACGTCTTCGGCATCCACCACATCACCCGGCCGGAAGACTGGCCGATCATGCCGGTGGACACCGTCAACTTCTGGCTCAAGCCGGTGGGATTCTTCGACCGGAACCCATCCCTGGATGTGGCGCCCACGCCACCCAAGGCGTGCCACATGTCCACCGATTGCGCGGAGGATAAGTCGTGACCGCCCCGCGGATCGCCGTCGCCTACCTCGCCACTCCCGGCGGTGATGACGCTGTTGCTGTCGGCGAGCAGATCGCTCACACGCTCGGCGCCGAGCTGGACCTGTGCATGGTGCTACCCAGCGACCGGTCGGCATTGGCCACCATCCCCGCCGACGTCCTGAACAAGGAAGCCGAAAGCTGGCTTGCCACAGCGGCGGCCGGGGTGCCGAGTGACCTCACGGTCAGCACGCATCTGAGCTTCGACGAGTCGAGCGCCGGCATCATCGCCGCGGCCGAGGCCGTCGGCGCCGAAGTACTGGTGGTCGGTGGTGAAGGCGGCGGCATCGCCGGCTCACTGTCGTTGGGTCCGGTGGTCAAGAACCTGGTGCATGCCTCACCGATTCCGGTGGCCATCGCACCACGAGGAGCACGACTACAACGCAACGAACGGATTCGTGAGGTCACCTGCGCGATCGGGACCCGGGCCGGGGCCGGTCTGCTGCTCGACACCGCGCTGAAGTTCTGCCGGGATACGCAGACGCCGCTTCGACTGGTGTCGTTGGTTGCTGTCGACAACGCGGCCAACCTTGAGCTCGCCCAGCAGCATGCGCAGCACGCCCTCGATCAGGCGAAAGCATTTCTGCCAGAAGGCATTCCGGCCACCTCCCTGGTCGCGACGGGTCCAACCGTCGAGGAGGCCGTCAACAAATTGGGCTGGCAAGACGGCGACGTGATCATGGTCGGGTCCAGTCGGCTCGCCCAGCCCCGCCGACTGTTCCTCGGCTCGACCGCCGCGCGGATGCTGCGCGTCTTGCGGGTCCCGATGATCGTGGTACCGAAAGATGAAGGGACAGAAAGTGACTGACGACGTTTCTGAACTGGAGCGCGTCGAGCGCGAAGAGGGGCTGATCGCCAAAGGCTTGGCCGCCGGCCGGATCGGTACCTTCACCGGCGCCATCCTCGGCATCTCGACGGTGGCCCCCGGCTATACCCTGACCGCGAGCATCGGCCTGATCGTCGCGGCAGTGGGGCTCAAGATGCCGGCCATCCTGATCGCCGGCTTCATCCCGATGTTCCTGACCGCCTACGCCTACCGCGAGTTGAACTCGCGGGCACCGGACTGTGGCGCGTCATTCACCTGGTCCACCAAGGCTTTTGGTCCCTATGTCGGCTGGATGTGCGGCTGGGGCATGGTGATCGCAACGATCATCGTGCTGTCCAACCTCGCCTCGATCGGCGTCCAGTTCGGCTACGAGTTCCTCGGTAAGGTGCTCCACAACGAAAAGCTCGCCACGCTCTCGGCCGATAACGTCTGGATCAACATCGGGTCCACCGTCGCGCTGCTGGCCCTCGCCACCTACATCTCCTGCCGCGGTATCACCACCAGCGAAAAGGTGCAGTATGTGCTGGTCGGCTTCCAGATGATCGTGCTGGTGACGTTCTCGATCGTCGCGATCGTGCGCTCGGGCGGTGCCGAGGGACACTTGAGCTTCGACATCGATTGGTTCGACCCGTTCACCGGACTCACGATGAGCGCCTTCGTGATCGGGCTGATCGGCTCCATCTTCGCGTTCTGGGGCTGGGACACCTGCCTGACGCTCGGCGAGGAATGCAAGGACCCCACCAAGGTGCCCGGACGGGCCGGACTGCTCTGCGTCCTGTCGATTCTGCTGACGTACCTGCTCGTGGCCGTCGCCGTGATGATGTACGCCGGGATCGGCGACACCGGCTTGGGCCTGGGCAACAAGGACAACGCGGCGAACGTCTTCGGTGCGCTGGCCTACCCGGTGCTGGGCAACTGGGGCGGGCCACTGCTCCTGCTGGCAGTGTTCGCGTCCTCGATCGCCAGCCTGCAGACCACCGTGCTGCCGGCCGCCCGCACCATGCTGGCGATGGGCACCTACGGCGCCTTCCCCAAGCGGTTCGCCAGCGTCAGCCCGCGCACGCTGTCGCCGGTGTACAGCACCGTCGTCGCGGGTGTGGTGACCGCCGCCTTCTACACCATCGTGACCCTGCTGTCCGAGCGGACGTTGCTGGATACCATTGCCGCCCTTGGCATCATGATCTGCTGGTACTACGGCATCACGGCCTTCGCCTGTGTGTGGTTCTTCCGCAAGGAACTGTTCCTGAACCTGCACAACGCCATCTACAAGCTGGCGTTCCCCCTGCTCGGCGGCATCATGCTGCTGTCCGTCTTCGTCAAATCCGTGTTGGTCAGCATGGATCCGGCGGCCAGCGGCAGCGGCGCGGAGATCGGCGGCATCGGCCTGGTATTCTACCTCGGTTTCGGCATCCTGATCTTCGGCGCTGTGCTCATGCTCGTCATGCGTGCGGCCCAGCCGGCGTTCTTCCGAGGCGAGACGCTGACGATGGATACTCCGCCGCTGCCCTGACGACTTGGGGTGTGCTCCATGTGGAGCACACCCCAAGTCTCACGCGTCGTAGTCGACCGACACCTCCGGACTGGTCGGATGCGACTGACAGGTGAGGATGTAGCCGGCCTCGAGATCGCGGCGTCCGAGGGCGAAGTTCTGATCCATTTCGACTGTGCCGCTGAGCAATTTGGCCCGGCAGGTACCGCACGCGCCACCCATGCATGAGTAAGGCGCATTGCTACCGGTCTGCAGCGCGCCCTCCAGGATCGTCTCACCGGCATCAAGGTTGACGGTCTGCTGCTTGCCGGACAGTAGGAAGGTGAGGGCGGCGTCCTGGTAGTCGCGCGTGGGTGCGTCGGCGCGGCCGAAGCCGGTGAACAGCTCCAGGTGGATCCGCTCCTCATCCACGCCACCGTCGATCAGGGTCTGACGCGCACCGGTGGACATCTCCGCAGGGCCACACAGGAACCACTCATCCACCGTGTCGGGACAAAGGTCCGTCGTGAGCCAGCGGGTCAGTCTGTCCGCATCGATGTGGCCGGACAGTTCCTGGATGTGCATCGGCTCGCTCGACAGCACGTGGCGGATTTCGAGGCGGTCGGCATAACGGGATTCGAGACGGTCGAGTTCGGTGCGGAACATCGTCGACTCTTTGGTGCGGTTACCGTAGACCAGCGTGAACCGGCTCTCGGTTTCGATCTCCATGACAGTGGCCAAGATTGACAGCACCGGGGTGATACCGCTGCCGGCAACCAGACCCACGTAATGCTTGCGGTGCAACGGATGCAGCGCCGAACTGAAGCTGCCGGCCGGAGTCATCACTTCGAGGACGTCGCCGGCCTTGAGCTGGTCGGCAACAAAGCCCGAGAACGTGCCTCCCGGAATGTGTTTCACCGCGATCCGCAGCTGTGCCCGCGTCGCCGGCGCGCAGATCGAATAGCTACGTCGCACGCCTTCGCCACCGAGGTCGGTGCGCACCGAGATGTGCTGCCCCGGTTCGAAACGGAACTGGTCCTGCAGCGCCTCGGGAACGGCGAAGGTCACCAACGTGCTGTCCGCGGTGATCGGATCGACCGCCGCCACCGGAATCCGGTGGAACACAGCGTGCGGGGAACTCGAGCGGGCCGGCATCCGCACCGGCAGCAGGCGACCGATGGTGCTGTTCAGTTGCTTCCACTCCCGGAACTCGTCGGAGTTGAGCTCCTGCCCGAACACCGTGGAGATCGCAGCGCCCCGGTCCAGATACGCCTCCTCGTTGCGGCGCCAGGTCTTGGTGTATCGATAGAACGGCACCGACGGATGCAGGTGGTGCACCAGGTGGTAGTTCTGCGACAACATCAACGGGGTGTAGAGCCACTCCATGCCGACGCGCGCCCGGGTGGCACGGTAACGGTCGCTACGTTGGGTGTCCTCCAAGCCGTGGTGCGGCATCCAGTCGAACCACCACGACAAGACGACGACCGCGATGCGTTGCGGGATGATGAAGACGACCGCCAGCGTCCAGAAGTGGCCCGACACAATCGCGACGATCAGACCGGTGACCGAGATGACCGTGCACGCCAAGGTTTCAGCGACCTCCGCCTTCGGGCGGCTACGCAGCTTCCCGATCAGATAGCTGCCGTAATAGATGTCGAGCACCGCCCAGCGGAACGGCAGCTGCCAGGCCGGCCCATGCGAGGCGAAGGTATCCGGATCGTTCTCATCATCGTTCGAATGCCGGTGGTGCTCAATGTGGATGAACCCGAAGGAGGGAAACGAGATCATCGGCTGGACGAACAACACGGCCAACCGTCCGACCAACCCATTGACCCAACGGGTTGAACTGATCGCGTAGTGCACCGCGTCGTGGAGAACGGTGAACATCGTGAAGGTCACCACCGCGTTGACTGCGATGGGGACCCACATCGGGACGGCACCGGACACGTAGCCGACGGTCGAGGCGACGAATGCCACGGCTCCTGCGAGAAACAGCGCGACCGTCGGCCAGGCCAGCCCGGGTACCTGCTCGCCGGGATCGGGCAGCGCCGTGCGCGCACCCGATTGGCTGTTCGCCCGATCTTCCACATCAGTTGGCGACATTCGACACTCCGTCTGTTCCGGCAACCATCATCGGTTGCGTCTGACGGAAAACGCTACGGACGCGACCTACGCGATTCAATGGTCCGACGGGACGCTGATTTGGTATTTTCGGACAGTGGGAATGACCCCGGTCTGGGCGGTGCCGCGAGGCACCGAAGGCGTCCGCATCATGGTGCAGGGCGCCATCGCACACGGGATGACGGCCGCGGAATGTCTGGCCGGCAGCGGACTGACCGAACCCGACCTGGACGACGAGAACGCCGAGATCTGGGCGCACCAGGAATTCGACGTCATCCGCAATATCATTGCCAGACTTGGCGATAGGCCGGGTGTGGGTATCGAGGTCGGTCTGCACTCCACCTTGGGCCGCGCCGGCTTGCTCGGCTTCCTGATCCTCGCCAGCCCCACCCTGCGACACGGCGTCGAGCTGATCCTGCCTTATCTGGCGCTCTCCCCCACCCACCTACGATTCTCGGTGGAAACCGACGACGAGTACGGGTATCTCGTGGGAGACGACAGCGAATTACCCACGGATGTCCGGTCATTCGTCGTCGAACGGGACCTCGCCGGATTCGTCGCCGCAACACAGGGCGCCCACCTGGCACTGACCCCGACGTGGGCAGACACGACGCTCGACGCGGAACGCGCCGCCAAGCTCGCCGAGCTGTGGCGGCTCCCCGAGTCCGACGTGCGTTGCCGTCAGCGCACCAACCGCCTCGCCGCCCGCCACGAAGTCCTGGACATGCCCTCGCCGCTCGCCGACGCGAACATGGCGCGCAAACTTGAACAGCAATGCCGAGACCTGCTCGAACGCAGGCTGTCCCGCGTCGGCGTCGCCGGACAGGTCCGAAGTCGGTTGCTGCACAACCCAGGCGAACTACCGTCGATGCAGACGATCGCCGACGAATTGCATATCGACCCACGCACGCTGCGGCGTCGGCTCGCCGCCGAAGGCACGTCCTATCGCGCGTTGCTCGACGAGGTCCGCCGCCACCTCGCCGTCGGCCTGCTCCAACAGGACCTGTCCGTGGAGGAGATCTCGCGGCACCTGGGGTACGCCGAAACGGCCAATTTCACCCACGCCTTCAAGCGCTGGGAGGGCACCGCGCCGAGCTACTTCCGCAGACCGCGGCCGTAACTCGGCGCAGGACCCGCGTCACCGGAGCTCGGCGGATACCGCGTCGAAGGCAGACAGGGTGGAGAAGAGCATGTGCGCGTGCTGCGGCAGCGGCCAGCTGGACAGTTTGGCGGCGACCACCCCGGCCGGCCGGTTGACGTAGATCATCTGGCCGTGGATGCCCAGGCACAGCAGTATGTCGTTGCCGGGATACGGGAACCAGACTTGATTGCGGTACATGCCGCCGGGCATCCGGTTGTCCCCGGGACTGTAGGCGAACGCCTCCCGCGAATCCGGTCCTCCCGCAAGGGTATCGGCGACCCAGGAGGCAGGCAGCACCTGTTCCCCGAGCAGCGATACCCCATCGCTGAGGTACAGCGAGCCGAAGCGCACCAGGTCCGTGAGACACGCACTGATACCTCCGTCGAACATGCCGCTGCCCATCGAGTCGACGCCGATGTTGGCGTCCTGTGCAGCGCCCATGCGGCTCCACACCAACTGCGACATCAACTCCGGCATGCGGGCGCCGGCCGCGGCCTCGCACACCCACCCGAGTACATCTGTTTCGCAGGAACGGTATTCGAACGGCCCGCCGTGCGGTGTCTTCTGTCGCAGTGTGAGCAGGAAGTCGTACATGGTGGCCGGGACGTCCGGGCGGGTCCGCGGCGCCCAGCCGATCGCCTGTTCCAGGACCCGCACTTCGGCGGCCGGGTCGAGATAGTCCTCCGAGAAAACGATCCCGGAGCGCATGTCCAACAGATGCCGGACGGTCGCCCCGTAGTAACCGGAATTGGCCAGAGCCGGAACATAATCCGAGACGAAGGCGTCGACGTTGAGCGCACCCCGGCCGACGAGCGCACCCGCCACCGCGGCAACCAGTGTCTTGCTCACCGACATCAACAGGTGCGCGGTCTGCGGTTGCATACCACCGTAGTAGTGCTCGGCGAGCACGCGGCCGTGGTGCGTCACGATCCAGCCGTCGGTGGCGGTGGACGCCATGACCTGACCGACGGTCGACGGGGCACCGTCGGGCAGCGTCACCGCGACAGCCGCGACATCGGAATGGGCGGCATGCAGCGAGGCCACCCGGCCTTGTCCGCGGGAAATGGTTGCCGTGGGCAGGAATTCGGCGACGTGCTGGAACGACCAGTGCAGATGCGGGGCGGCCTGCCAATTCGCCAGAGAAAACTCCGACGGAGCGCGGCCGGGATCTGCACCAAGCACGGCCGCTCCTGTCCGACGGCGCCGGGTCAGCCGACGTGTCTGCCTCATCATAGGGACTTCACCGCCGAGGTCGACGTCGGCGCCGACTGCGCCAGCGGAACGCCGCGGTATTGCGCGCGGATCGAATCGATGAGGTGACGGGCCCTGATGGTCAGCGCGGTGCCACCTTGTGCGGCGTCCCACTGCAACCGGCCCTTGGTGACCAGGACGCCCAGATCCGCACCCTTCCAGCGATAGTCACCGGCCGGATAGATGCGCAGGAAGAAAGCCTCGGACTCGTCCTGCAACTGGTGCCAGTCCAGAGCCGCCCGGCGAAACACCAACGCGCCGTTCGCATCGAGGGCGTAATGGCCGGTCGCCGGCGTACTCACCAGCTGTTCGACGGCGTCACTGGTCTCCTTGATCACCATCTGGCTCCACACGTCAGCGCCCGCCAGTTGTTCCCAGCGCTCGTTGATCTCGTCGACGTCGAGGTCGAAGTCGACATCGAGGTACTCCAGCAGGTGGAACAGGAACAGCGGCACGTCGGCGTAGGCACCGGCGGTCACGTTGGTGATCGATGTCGCACCGCTGACCCGGGGATTGAGTTCGCCGAGGTAGACCTCGCCGTCGTCGATGTCGACGAGTACATCGACCTCGAAGTAGCCGCGATAGCCCTCGGCAGCCAAGCGGTCGCCGAGCCGTCTCACCAACTGGGTTGCGGTGGCACGACGTTCGGGAGTCAGCACATCGGGGTACATCTCGTTGCCACACCAGCCGCCGCGGTATGGGGTCAACTCGTCGTAGCCGGTCAGTTCGCTCATGAACGGGCCGACGATGGTGCCGCAGCGGGTCAGTACCGCCTCCACGGCGACGGGACGGTTGTTGATACGTCGCATCACCTTGACGTCCTCGCCGACGATGTGGGCAGCGTGCCTGCGCCAGTCGGATTCAGAGGAGATGAAGAACGTCGTCTTGCCGGAATCGCCGTAGGGGGTCTGCACCACCAGTTCGCTTCCCAAACAAGCCTTTTCAGCCTCTTCGGTGAGCTGCTCGTAGCTCTCGACGTTGGTGAGGATGTTGGGCACGCTCGGCGCGCCGGCCTCGTTGCCCAGTCTGGTGGTGACCAGTTTCGAGTCGAGGTGCTCGCGCAACGCCGCCGGCGGCAGGATCAGGTCGTAACCGAGTTCGGCACAGATGGCCTCGGTCTCGGCGTCGAAGAACACCATGGCCACCTTGGGCCGGACACCCGGCGCCAGACCACGGTTCATGTGGGCACGCACCTCCGGGTTGCGCAGCAGCCAGTTGTTGATCTCTTCGCCACTGTCGAATTCCCGATACGGCTTGTCGGCCGGGGTGAAGACGTGCGGGTGCGAGCCGTCCCAGGCGTCGTAATACGTGACGAACGAGAACCTGCGAACCCAGCGGTCGAGCCCCAGCAGATTGAAGGGCGTGGCGCCGACGAAGTACACCGGAACGTCGTTGGTGCGGAAGAAGTGCCGGACCTCCGACATGTTGCGCAGGTGGCGCGACCGGTGTTGTTGGCCCGCTGACGACGGTGAGGACGCAAATGCCGCGTCGGTTCCGATACTGATCTCCGGGGCTGTCGAGACCGCCCGGACGGTGCGCTTGGCCGGCGCCTTCCGAGCCGGTGTCTTGCGAGCTGGTGCCTTCGCAGCGCTGGTGCTGCGTGATGCGGTGCGGCGTGTCGGCTCGGTCATATTTCACCCCTGGGTGTGACGTGGTTGATGCCCCAAGTGTGGGTACTCATGGCGACTCGACACACGCGCCATAATGGCGTATCCGTCGCCCGGCATATCGACAATATGTCCATAGCTGCGCGTCGTCGTATCGCGCAAACTCAGCAGTACACGAGCAGTTCGAGTACCAGGAGTAACCGATGAGCGACATCACCTATCGACTGGCGCAGAAGCGCAACATCGTCACTGCCCTCCCGGGCCCCCGGTCCGCCGAGATGACCGCCCGGCGGCAGGCCGCCGTCGCCGGTGGCGTGAGTTCGTCGGCCCCGGTCTACGCAGCTGATGCCGATGGCGGCGTCATCGTCGACATCGATGGCAACTCGCTCATCGATCTCGGTTCCGGCATCGCCGTGACGAGCGTCGGCGCCTCACACCCGGCCGTCGCTGCCGCGGTGGCCGAGCAGGCGTCGCGCTTCACCCACACCTGCTTCATGATCACGCCGTATGCGGGCTATGTGGAGTTGGCCGAGAAGCTCAACGCGATGACCCCCGGCGACCACGAGAAGCGCACCGCATTCTTCAACTCGGGCTCCGAAGCCGTCGAGAACGCCGTCAAGGTCGCACGGCTGGCCACCGGCCGCCAGGCTGTGGTCGCGTTCGATCACGCCTACCACGGTCGTACCAACATGACGATGGCCCTGACCGCGAAGGCCATGCCCTACAAGTCCCAGTTCGGACCGTTCGCGCCCGAGATCTACCGCATGCCGGCGTCTTATCCGTACCGCGACGGGTTGACCGGCGAGGCTGCAGCCAAGGCCGCGATCAGCCGGATCGAAGCCCAGATCGGTGCCGCGTCGCTGGCCGCAGTGATCATCGAACCGATCCAGGGAGAGGGCGGATTCATCGTTCCCGCGCCGGGATTCCTTACCACCCTTGTGGATTGGTGCAAGGCCAACGGCGTCGTGTTCATCGCCGACGAGGTACAGACGGGCTTTGCACGCACCGGTTCGTGGTTCGCGTCCGAGCAGGAAGGAATCGTCCCCGATCTGATCACCATGGCCAAGGGCATCGCCGGCGGCATGCCGCTGGCCGCGATCACCGGACGCGCCGAGCTGCTCGACGCCGTACACCCCGGCGGTTTGGGTGGCACGTACGGCGGCAACCCGGTCGCGTGCGCCGCTGCGCTGGCCACCCTTGACGCCATGGCCGAGATGGACCTGCCGGCCCGCGCCCGCGCCATCGAAGCCACCGTCGTGCCTGCGCTGCACGCACTCGCCGACACCGGGGTGATCGGCGACGTCCGCGGCCGCGGCGCAATGCTGGCGATCGAGATCGTCAAGCCGGGAACCACAGAGCCTGATCCGGTACTCACCAAAGCCATTGCAGCAGAGGCATTCAACCGCGGCATCATCCTGCTGACCTGCGGTACCTATGGCAACATCATCCGCCTGCTGCCGCCGCTGGTGATCAGCGACGAATTGCTCGAAGAGGGCATCGCCGTGCTGTCCGGCATCGTGCGTGACCTGGTGGCTGCCCGATGATCGATCGCGCCACACTGCTGGAGTCCATGCCCACCGAGTTGTGGCTCGGGGGCCTTCAGGTCGCCGCTTCCACGGGAGCGCGATTCGCCGTTCACGACCCTGCCACCGACGCCGTACTGATCGAGGTTGCCGACGCCTCCCCCGCCGACGGTGCTCGCGCCCTCGACGAGGCGGTGGCTGTGCAATCAGCGTGGGCCGCCACCCCGGCACGCGAACGCGCCGAAATCCTGCGCCGCGCATGGGAACTCGTCATGGAGCGGCGCGACGAGTTCGCCCTCACCATGACCATGGAAATGGGCAAGCCGTTGGCCGAAGCGCAAGGTGAAGTGAACTACGGCGGCGAGTTTCTCCGGTGGTTCGCCGAGGAGGCCGTTCGGATCAACGGGCGGTACACACCGTCACCGACCGGCACCGGTCGCATCCTGGTGACCAAGCAGCCCGTGGGACCGACGCTGGCCATCACGCCGTGGAATTTCCCGCTGGCCATGGGCACCCGCAAGATCGGTCCCGCGCTGGCGGCCGGTTGCACCATGATCGTCAAGCCCGCCGCCGAGACTCCCCTGACGATGCTGCTGCTCGGCCAGGTGTTCGCCGACGCCGGACTGCCCGCGGGTGTGCTGTCGATCCTTCCGACCACTGATGC
>ERZ650309.366-NODE-366-length-22493-cov-6.853864_pt1 | contig 22493 bp, 15 predicted proteins | sample MGYA00376245_ERZ650309 | MGnify/ENA primary metagenome ERZ650309 (study PRJEB26733, sample SAMN07839294) | wastewater metagenome | biome: urban; feature: wastewater treatment plant; material: waste water | place: USA: North Carolina | collected 2016-04-26 ...
AGAATGGTTAGAGCAAGATTTAGCACGAATGGTTAAATCAAATATTAATTGTATCCGGATTGCCGAATTTGCTTGGCATCTGATGGAACCAAGCGCGGATAATTTCCAGTTTGATTATTTCCACCATGTTTTAGATCTTGCCGATGATTATGGTATCAAGGTTATGCTTGGTACGCCAACCGCAACGTTACCCGCGTGGCTAGCCAAAGCCTATCCAGAAGTGCTCTCAGTGGATGAGTTTGGTATCAAGCGCCATTTTGGCGGACGACGCCAAGCATGTCTTAACTCACCAGTTTATCTGGAACGTAGCGATAAGATTACCCAACAAATGGCATTAGCCTATCGAGAACATCCAGCAGTTATTTCATGGCAAATTGATAATGAGCTTGGGCATGAAACCAGCGACTGGTGCTATTGTGCGCATTGCGAGCGTGAATTTCAAAATTACCTTGCAGAAGAATATCAATCAATTGATGATCTCAATTATCGTTTTGGTACTGTGTTCTGGTCACAAACCTATAATGATTTTAGCGAAATAGAATTACCCAAACCAACTATTCCAGCCAAAAACCCCGGGTTGATGCTGGCTTTTTATCGCTTTAGAGCGCTAACGATTACTAAATTTACCGCACGTCAAGCAAAAATTTTACGTGAGATTGTGCCATCTTCACAAGCGATTACGCATAATTTCCCGGGAGATTACTATAATAAAGCGCAAAATTTCACTGATGTTTCGGAGCAGCTGGATGTAGTTGCGCTAAATAACTATCCGGTATGGGGTGGTTTGGAACAGCCTGTTGAATATGGCAAAATTGCTCTGAAACTCGACCAAACCCGTGGCTTTTTACCCGGCAAACATTTTTGGATTACCGAGCAGCTCATCGGTGCACAAGCCCACACTATCATGGGTTATTTGCCGCGTCCGGGACAAGCGCGACTCTGGTCATGGCAAGCGATGCTGCACGGCTGTAACAATCTGATTTATTTCCGCTGGCGCACGGCTACCAAAGGTGCGGAGCAGTTTTGTTATGGCGTACTTGATCAGGATAATCAAGATGGACCGCGCTATCATGAAATGAAACAAATTTTTGCAGAAGCTACCGAGCATCAGGCAGAGATAAATCTACCGATCAATGCCAAGGTTGCCTTGCTCTATAATCCAGATAATATTTATGCTTGGAAAATTCAACCACAATCTACTGGTTTGGATATTCATCATGAGCATTTTCGGCTTTATCAAGGTTTTAAACGCCTGAATATACCAGTTGATGTAATTGATATTCGTCATGCTATTGATTCTTATTCAGTTATCTTGCTACCCGCGCCAATGTTATTAACTGCGCCACAAGTTGAGAAATTAGAACAATTCATGCGCAATGGCGGAACGATAATCAGTAGCTTTAGAGCCGGAATTAAAGATTATGATAACGCGGTGTATTTTAATCAGGCTAACCCGTGGTTAAAATTAGCCAATATCAAGAGTTATTATATCGAATCATTAGGTAATGCGCGTCACGAAGATATAATTGGTGCCGAAGGTAAATTTTCTGCAACTGTGTGGCGCGATATGTTGGAAATCGTTGATTCGACACAGGCACAAGGACTCTATCGCTATACTGATGAATTTGCGGATTATTTTGCGATAACCGAAAGCCAAGTTGGTAGTGGTAAATTAATCCATGTCAGCACTGCAGTTGCCGAAGATGAGTTTTGGTGTAAACTTGCTCAGAAAGTTGCGAATCAACATCAGATTAAATATTACGAAACACCATTTGGCGTGGAGCTGATTTGTCGTGGAAATAAACGTTTTATTCTTAACCATAATGCTAAGAGCGTAGCATTTGAGAATTATACCTTAAAGCCATATGACGTATTAATTGAACCTGAATTTATTTAAGAAGAGATTATTATGCAAGACATAACTAATAAACTAACTAAACAATTTAATCAACTATTCACTAACGATAATGCAAAGCGCCTGTTTTTTGCTCCAGGACGAGTCAATCTGATTGGTGAACACACCGATTATAATGGTGGAAATGTTTTCCCCTGCGCGCTGGACATTGGGACTTATGCATTGGTTGCTGCCCGTCAAGATAACTTATGCCGTTTTTATTCGCTTAATTTCCCAGCACAAGGAATCATCGAATTTGAAGTATCTAATCTAGAATTCAATACCGCGCATAATTGGGCAAATTACCCTAAAGGTGTAATGGTCGAATTTATAAAAAATGGTGCTACACTTAGCCATGGTTTTGATATGGTTTTTTATGGTAATATTCCTAATGGAGCTGGACTATCCTCCTCAGCGTCAATTGAAGTCCTAATGGGCACGATTTTAAATGACTATCTAAGCACGGCTTATGACTCAGTAAAAATTGCACTAATCGGACAAGCAGCCGAAAACAAATACATTGGTGTTGGATGTGGAATTATGGATCAATTTGCTTCAGCTATGGGGCGGGAAAATCATGCTATTTTACTTGATTGTAATAGTTTAAATTACCAATATGCACCATTAAATATTGCAGGCTATAAATTAGTAATCGCCAATACCAATAAGCAGCGTGGGCTCGCTGACTCCAAATATAATGAGCGTCTTGCTGAGTGTCGTGAAGCATTGAAATTATTGCAATCACGCCTGAATATAAATGCGTTGGGTGAACTAAGCGTTGAAACATTAGAGAAAAACAGTGATTTATTTATCAATCAGACTATATATCAACGTGCTCGGCATGCTGTGGCTGAAAATCAACGAACATTAACCGCGGTAGAAGCTCTGCATAATAACGATCTGGTTAAATTTGGCGAATTAATGAAACAATCACATATTTCACTCCGCGATGATTATGCAGTAACGGGTAAAGAGCTTGATGCACTGGTTAGCGCAGCTTGGCAACATTCAGGGTGTATTGGTGCACGCATGACGGGCGCTGGCTTTGGGGGATGCACTGTCAATTTAGTTAAAGCTGACAGCGTTGAGGATTTTATTAAGCAAGTTGGTGCTGAATATCGTAAACAAACTAATTTAATCGCTGAATTTTATGTAGTGAGCCCAGGCGATGGCGCACGTAAGCTAAAGGAGCCAGCGTCGCGCTGGACCGCGGATTAGAATATATGAAAAATCTTTCTCTCAGGAGTTACTAGCATGAGCATAAGCATTAAACAACAAATAATTGCAAAGCATTTAGGACAGGATATTATTGAATATCAGCTAATTAGTGCAAATGGATTTCAGGTTAATTTCCTTAACTATGGTGGTATCATCAGCGGAATTTATACACCTGACTCGCAAGGCAAATTAGATAATGTCGTGCTCAGCCGCACCGAGTTTGATCCCGAAAATCCCGGGCATTGGGGAGCCACTACAGGAAGAATCGCGGGAAGAATCGCTAGCGCAAAATTTGAGTTGGAAGGACAAATATATCAGCTTAATGACAATAAACTCGGTAATAACCTTCATGGTGGGCCAGGCGGAATTGATAAACAAATCTGGCACGTTACCCTACTTGCTGATGGCGCTGAATTAAGCCACTTTAGCCCAGATGGAGCAGCAAGATTTCCAGCAAATGTACATTTTAAAGTACGTTATCAAATTACACAAGATAATCGACTAACTATTAGCTATAGCGCAACTTGTGATCGTACGACCATTATTAATTTGACTAATCACAGCTATTTTGATTTAAGTGCTGGTAAAAACGCGATGGCAATGGAGCTAGAAGTTCCAGCAACACACTTTGGCGAAATTGATGCAACAGGTTGTGTAACTGGCAAACTAAGTTCTGTGTCTGGTACACCATTTGATTTTCGTAAGAGTAAACCGCTTGGGCAGGATATTTTTGCGAATCATCCACAGCTAGAATTAGCTAATCAAGGTTATGACCATCCATTTGTTTTAGATAATACGCAAGCGATTAGACTATCTGATCCGTTAAGTGGGCGAACTTTGGAAATCACCACCGATGAACCATGCTGTGTGGTTTATTCAGCTAATTTCACCACTCCCAAACATATTGCGGTTTGTCTTGAAACGCAGAGAATGCCTAATGCGATTAACTGGCCCGAGTTTCGTGAGAGTGTAATTTTTTCCCCGGATAAACCTTACCATAGTCAAACTCATTGGCAATTTGGAGTTAAATAAATGACTGATAAATTAATTTATCTTACTGAGACTTTACTGACTAAAGCTATTGCTATTAGATTAATTGAACAGCGCGATTTGATCTACTTTCGTAATCACTATGCGCAGTTGTTTAACTATGAGTTAACTAACAATGTAACACAAACTAATCCTAAATTAGCCCAGCTAAATTTAGCAGATATCGCGAGCCAAATTTATCTAGCTCTTGATGGAAATCAAATTACCAGCCTTGGCAATACTAAAGAACAAATTGAAACACGAATAATTGATGAGCTAATGCCACGCCCAAGTACAATCGAAGCTAAATTCAGACAAATTGAACAAACACAAGGCATTGAGCCTGCGCTGGATTGGTATTATTTATTGAGTCAAAATACTAACTATATCAAAACGGCAGATATTGCGAGAAATCAAAGCTGGAGTACCGAAACCGAATATGGTAATCTTGAAATAACCATCAATTTATCCAAGCCAGAAAAAGATCCACTCGAAATAGCCAAACTTAAATCCCTGCAAAAGAAAACTACGGGTAGTTATCCGCAATGTTTACTGTGCACAGAAAATGAAGGTTACAGCGGAGACTTCAATAAACCAGCGCGCCAAAATCATCGCATGTTGCAACTAAACCTTGATAATAACGCATGGTATTTTCAATATTCCCCTTATCTTTACTATCCTGAACATTCAATCGTGATTAACCAGCAGCATCAGGATATGCAGATTAACCAACAAGCATTAAAGAATATGTTCTCATTTGTTGAACAAATTCCACACTACCTCATTGGTTCAAATAGCGATATTCCAATTGTTGGTGGTTCAATTTTAAACCATGACCATTATCAGGCTGGTAATTATGTTTTTCCATTAGAGAAAACTTCAGTACGTTTTAGCCACTCATTGGTAAAGTTTAGCGACGTTACAATTAATTATTTGAATTGGCCATTATCAACATTGCAGCTAATTGGTAGTAAGTCAGATTTACTCCAACTGGCCGAATTAGTAATTCAAAAATGGTATACTTATAAAAATCCTAAATTAGGCATTATTTCTGCATCCGAACAAGGCGTCCGTCATAATGCGATTACGCCAATTTTACGCAAATTATCTGCTAGTAATGATAGTTATTGCCTCTATTTAATTTTGCGTAATAATCGTACTAGTGACGAGCACCCTGAAGGAATTTTTCACCCGCATCGTGAACTACATCACATCAAAAAAGAAAATATCGGTTTAATTGAAGCAATGGGCTTGGCAATACTGCCCGGTAGATTAGCAGCTGAATTAAAAGAAATAGAAAATTTACTACTCTTAAATGATGCAGATAGTGCTGTAACTAGTTTACTCTTTGATGATAGATTAGTTAAACATGAAGAGTGGTTAAAAGCATTATACATGAAATACCCACTTTTTTCACCAAATAATGTTCAACAAATTTTGCAAATTGAAGTAGGACTAAAATTTAGCCAAGTCCTTGAAAATTGTGGTGTTTTTAAACTATGTTCATCTGGTGACAGTGGCTTAAGAGAATTCTTGTCTAACTTAGATAGTTAGCTATAGTACGTTACACCTTAAGAACACAATTAAATATGTTATAATTTACATCTGTTTATTTTTTAAAAGGACTTACGCATGAGAACACCTCATCAAAATCTAACTGAAAGTTTTCCAGAATTAAAAGAAGCATTCCATCACCTAAAAGTTAATGATCATCATTTTCAACATGTTTTAAAGCAATACGAAGAATTAGATACTCAAGTTCACAAAGTTGATCATGAGCAAGAAGCAATGAGTGAAATTGAATTAGAAAAAGTAAAAAAAGAACGCGTAGCTTTAAAAGATACTTTGTATACACTTATGACTAAATGCAAAGCTGAAATGAATTTATAAAAAAAGTAATTGCGCTGAACTATTTTATTTGGTTCAGCGTATATTTTATCCAGAATTTTTTATAACCTAATAATAATTGAACACAAAAACAAGTTGGGAAAAAAATTTATTTATAACACTAAGGGGATATTGTGGCTAAAAATATTACTAAAGAATTAATTTGTCGTGAAGCTTTACATCTTATAAAAGAAGGCGGAATGGCAAAACTTAGCATGCGTAATTTGGCTGCCAGACTAAATATTAAGGCGCCGTCATTATACGTACACATCAAAAATAAAGCAGATTTAATTACTCTGCTACAAGATTATACATTTAAAGCACATAAATTAGCTGATGCATTCACTCCAAATAGCTCAAACTGGCGTGAACTCTTGTCTGAAATCATGCGCAATATGCGTGATGTATTTAAAACCAAAACGTGGCTCTTTGAACTATTTGCATCATATCAATTCAATTCCGATGACTCGCGTCAAACATTTGAGCATTTTCTAAGTAAAATGATGTCATTTGGTTTTACTTTAAAGCAAGCTGGTTATATTGGTCGAAATTTACGCATATTTGTCATTGGTAATGTGACATTTGAAACGCACAGTACTCTTGCGACTAGAGAGCACCCACGCTTACCAGAAAATATCAAACCAGAATTTACATTAAACCAACAATTTTATAATTTGTTAACAGAAAAAGAACATGATGAAATGTTTGAATTTGGTATCAATATTATGCTTGATGGTTGTGAAAAACTTTTAGCTAGTAACTCTAAATAAAATAGGAGGTTATAGACCTCCTATTTTACTAATTACGCTAGCTTTTAAGCATTGCAAACAGCTAAGAAATCAGCTAAACTCATCGCACCAAGATCGGAACCGTCTTGTTTACGAACCGTTACCTGTTGATTTTCAACTTCGCTATCACCCACTACCAATAGATATGGAATTTTTTGCATTGAGTGTTGACGAATTTTATATCCAACTTTTTCATTAGATAAGTCAATTTCCGCACGAACACCCTGAGCTTTAAGCGCACTTAGAACTGAAGTCGCATAATCAGCTTGTTTTTCAGAGATATTTAAGATCACTACTTGTACCGGAGCTAACCAGAATGGCAGATTACCCGCATAATGTTCAATCAATACACCGATGAAACGTTCTAGAGAGCCCAAGGCTGCGCGATGTAACATCACCGGAGTTTTCTTGCTACCATCTTCAGCAACATATGATGCACCCAAACGAGTTGGTAAATTAAAATCTAATTGTAAAGTACCGCACTGCCATTCGCGACCCAAGCAATCTTTTAATGCAAACTCAATCTTAGGACCATAAAATGCTCCCTCACCTGGTTGCAAGGTAAACGCTAAGCCTTTATTATTTAATGCAGCAGCAAGAGCTTGCTCAGCAGCATCCCATAGATTATCATCACCGACCCGTTTTTCAGGACGTGTTGATAATTTAACCTCCACCTTGTCAAAGCCAAAACGTTGATAAACGCGATAAACCAAATCAATAAATTTGATTGACTCAGATTCCATTTGTTCTTCAGTACAGAAAATATGCGCATCATCTTGCACAAAATTGCGCACACGCATAATTCCATGCAACGATCCAGATGGTTCATTACGATGGCATGAGCCAAATTCTGCCAAACGAATTGGTAAGTCACGGTAAGATTTTAAACCTTGATTAAAGACTTGGATATGACATGGGCAGTTCATTGGTTTAACTGCATAATCACGATTTTCTGAGTGAGTTGAAAACATCAACTCTCCATACATATCCCAGTGCCCAGATTTTTCCCATAAACTACGATCAACAATTTGCGGAGTCTTAATTTCCTGATAACCATCAGCATCAAGCTCTTTGCGCATATATTGCTCTATCACTTGCCAAATCGCCCAACCTTTAGGATGCCAAAAGACCATACCAGGTGCTTCATCCTGCAAATGGAATAAATCCAATTGCTTACCAATTTTACGATGATCGCGTTTCTCTGCTTCTTCAAGCATAAACAAATAATCTTTGAGCTCGTCCTTATTACGCCACGCAGTACCATAGATACGCTGTAACATTTCGTTATCCGAATTACCACGCCAGTAGGCACCAGCCACTTTCATTAGTTTGAAAGATTTTAATTTGCTTGTGCTTGGTACATGAGGACCGCGACATAAATCGATGAAATCACCTTGACGATACAAAGAAATAGTTTGCCCTTCAGGAATTGCACTGATAATTTCTACTTTATACTTTTCACCCAGCGAATCAAAAAAACGAATGGCTTCTTCACGTGGCATTTCCACCCGCTCAACAGCGATATTTTGATCTACTAAATGAGTCATTTTCTTTTCAATCGCCACCAAATCTTCAGGTGTAAACGGGCGCTCAAAACTAAAATCATAGTAAAAACCATTTTCAATAACTGGACCGATGGTAACTTGTGCTGATGGATAAAGTTGCTTCACCGCTTGAGCTAATAAATGTGCGGTAGAATGGCGAATTACTTCTAAACCTTCAGGATCTTTATCGGTAATTAAGCGCAATGTTGAATCTGTTGTAATTGTATGTGATACATCAACTAAATTGGCATTAACTACTCCAGCCAAAGTAACTTTGGCTAAACTTGAACTGATGTTTTTGGCAACATCAAGGACAGTCACAGCGCTCTCAAATTCGCGTACTGAACCATCCGGCAAAGTAATTTTTAACATTTATTTTCCTTAAATTACAAAATAACTATTGAATAAATAGATTTAGGGCTTATATTTTAGCATAATTAGGCTATAATCACTTAGCATTTCGCGAATCAAAAGGAATCAATATGGAACAATTTCACGGTACAACCATTGTAGCAGTACGCAAAGGTAATCAAGTAGCAGTAGGTGGCGATGGTCAGGTAACATTAGGACATGTAGTAATTAAATCAACCGCGCGCAAAATTCGTCGCCTGTATAAAGGACAGGTAATTGCAGGTTTTGCTGGAGCGACTGCCGATGCATTTACTCTTTTTGAACGCTTTGAAGCTAAATTAGAAATGCATAATGGAGCATTAATGCGTTCAGCAGTTGAATTAGCTAAAGAATGGCGCACTGATCGCATGTTACAAAAATTAGAAGCAATGCTCATCGTTGCCGATAAAGAGCACAGCTTGATTATTACAGGTACTGGAGATGTCTTGGAGCCAGAATACAATATCGCAGCAATTGGCTCAGGTGGATCATACGCTTATTCTGCAGCAAAAGCACTCACAGATAATACCGAGCACTTAAGTGCAGAACAAATCGTAAAAAAATCCCTAGAGATTGCTGGTGATGTTTGTATCTACACCAATCAAAATCATTTAATCGAGACTATTAATTGGGATTGATTAATAACCAATCGTTAGGTTAACTTCTGCATTAATCCCCTCTTTACCACCTTCAATTGGGGTGGTTGGAGCGGATTGAGCGTCAAACTTAGCCATATTCATTGCATAGCGCGGCTGTGGTTGATTATGGCTACCGACACTAACTACAGTAATTTGCTTTACTTGAGTCGAATGTAAGCCAAGCGCACTAAGACTCGCTTCTGCTTGTTTTTTGGCATCCAAGCTTGCAAGTCTAATCGCTTCTAGCTCAGCAGCGCTTCGCTCTTTATCACTAGCCGATAGACTTGGACCATTAACACTAGTTGTATCATTATCCATTGCTAAATCAATAATTTTACCTGCATCTGTCAATGAAGATTTAACTTGGAGACTATAGTTAGCTGAATAACCATCCAGTTTAGCAACACCATTTGGATATGACCATTGTGGGTTAACACTAAAAGAAATTGTCTCAATACTCGTTGTCAATTGCGCAGCTTTGAGAGTCTTAACTAATTTATCAGCTTTAACTCGAACACTTTTCTGAATATCATCAGCATTTCTACCAGTTTCATTAATCGCCAGTTGCGTAGTTGCCACTGTCTCAGGAATAAAAACTTGAGCATGCCCCGTAGTCACAATATTACGTTCTTTTAAATTAGCCTCTGCGGCATGTGCAAATAATGGTAAAACAGAAAAAACTGTACTCACTACTAACATCCTAATTTTATAATCTTTCATCATTACATCCTTTTTCTTATAAACTAACCTAAACTTCCACCACTGCTAAATATCATTTGATAAAACAATACAACGATATTAATCCCGACAATAATCATAAAAAATGGCCGAACTAATTTTGAACCGCGTAGAATAACCATTTTAGCACCCAAATAACCACCACATAAAGAGCCGCAGGCCATTAATAAGCCAATTACAAACTGCACCTTACCGTAATATAAGAAAATTGCCAGTGAAAATAAATTACTCTTTAAATTTAATACTTTGGCATAACCTGAAGCATTTAAAAATGTATAACCTAAAAAAAACACGATTGAAATTATCCAAAAGTTACCCACGCCAGGTCCAAAAAACGCATCATAAAAGCCCCAGATAAAGCCAAAGATTGAAAAGAAAGCGAGCTCACCCATTCGCTGTTTGCCCTCTTTTACCCCCAATGATTTATTAAACAGATTAAAGATAAATACTAGTAACATTAAGAAAGGTACGACATAGCGCATAAATTGACTAGACATGTGATTTGCCAAGGTAGCTCCGGCAAAAGCACCTATAAAACCCATTACTAAGCCACGATAAACCGTACGGAAATTAATTAAGCCATCTTTATAATATTTATAAACAGCAATACTTGTACCGATGCTGCTTTGTAATTTATTGGTACCTAATACCAGCGGGATAGGCATCCCAGTAAGCGTTAATGCAGGTACACTAATTAATCCACCGCCACCAGCAATAGCATCAATAAAACCGGCTAAAAAGCCCATTGATATCAAAAAACCATAAAGAACCATCTGATGTTGTTCAAAAAAAACGTGCATAGTAAACCTAACATTACGCTAAAAATTTTATTAGTTGCAAATTATACTATAAATTTTCTGATTGCTCACATGGTTTAGTAATTTAACCAGCTGGATTTCCTGAGTCCAAGTACAAAATGCAAAATTTAATGTTTTCCGCTGCTTAACGGGAATAAGTTTCTTGTTCATATCATAAAAAATTTCACATGCTATTTTCTCATTGCGGGTCTTTTTCAGTGAATGATTAATTTTTTATGCTAGAATGTGGCTTATCAATTTAGTTGGGGCAAATAATGTATGATAACATTTTTCTGTTTATTCAAGTTGTTAAATACGGAGGATTTAACAGTGCTGCGCGGCAACTAAATACTAGTCAGTCACGCATTTCTCGTCGAATTAAAGAACTTGAAATCATGCTTGGAGCAAAAATTCTCAAGCGAGATACTCATTTCATGGAAATGACGCCTTTTGGTGAATTAATCTATGCTGAATTTGCTAATTATGAACAATTACTGCAAAATGATATTGAAAAAATTCGCCATAAAGATCGAGAACTATCTGGTTTGTTAAATATTGCGCTACATCCAGCATTTACAACTCATTTGATTAATCCTAAGATTGTTGATTTTGCCGTTCGCTATCCTAAGGTACAAATAAATATAGCTTATGCTGTACAGCAACTAGAAATGGTTAAAAGTGGTTATAGCATTGCTGTTAGTGACAAAATGCCTAAATCACAAAATAGTATTATTAAACGAATTGCGACTTTTCACCAGCGCTTATATGCATCACCTAAGTATATAAAAAAATATGGGCTGCCAACTTCACCACAAGAAATGGCAAAACATCGTATTATTGGATATTTAGATAGTGATAGCGGTGAACCAGTTAAAACCTATACCCTTAAAAATATAAATGATGACAGCCAAGTATTATTGCAACTAGAACCACAAATTTACGCAGAATCCTTATTTCAAACTGTAGAATTGGCAACTAGCGGTGAGTTTATTGTTAGTGCATGGGATTATTTACCGGTAGTTAAAGAAAAGTTAAAACATAATAACTTAGTTGCAATTTTACCTGATTATTATTTTCATGATTTACCTTGTTACTTGATTTATGCGCAGCCATTATTAAGTAATTTAGAGAAAACATTTGCTAGCTTTCTGGAACAATCAATTAATGCAGCTTTAACTAACTCTCAAGAAAAGTGATAGGTTCACTATGTATGATGATATTTTTATTTTTGTTAAAGTAGCTCAAGCGGGTGGCTATTCTAAAGCCTCACAGATTTTAGAAGTTTCTCAGCCAACGTTATCACGTCGGGTTAAAGAGTTAGAAGATCGTTTGGGAGTAAATCTAGTTACTCGAACATCTAAGAATTTTGAATTAACCGATAGTGGTAAAGAATTTTATGAATGCTTTAGCAAACATGAACAAAACATTCAAAATAAAATTCATGAATTAACTCAGGATTTTCAAGATATTTCAGGACAACTCAGAATCGCCCTTCACCCAGCTATAGCGCGTGAGCTTATTTCCCCTAAAATTCCGCAATTTATGCAAAAATATCCTAAACTTGAGCTTACTATTGTTTATACTCCAAATAAAGTAGACATGATGGTAGATAATTATAATTTGGCGATAACTAATCTGGCACCGAGATCTGCAAGTAGTAAAATTAATCAGGTAAATACTTTTCATTTGCGTTTATATGCTGCTCCTAAGTATATTGAGCGCTATGGCTTACCAACAAACATTGAGGAACTAAGAATACACCATATAGTTGGGCAAACTGATTTTGTTACCTCTCAAAAACTTGAAAATTATGAAGTTACTAATCTTGCTACTGGTGATCAATTTATCTTTAATTATCAAGCTAGCCTATATAGCGGTGGAATGATGCAAGTTGCAAGCATGGCAACCAGTGGCGATTATATAATTATGATTTGGGACTCGCTTATCAAAGACGAGCTGGAGTGCGGTGAATTAATCCCGATATTACCAGAATATTCTTTTCGTGAGTTACCATGCTATCTTATTTGTCGCCAACAAATGTTAACTAAGCCAGAACAGGCTTTGGTTGATTTTCTTGAAGAGTGTCTAAAATAAGATTAATAATATAATGAAAAAAAACCACACCTAATTTAATCATGGTGCGGCTTTAGAGAGAGAGGGAGAGAAAACTTACGTTATTTATTTATGGTGTAGTTACTGTTGCTGTTCCTGTGAGTGGTGTAGCAGAGCCATTTGCGGGTGCTGCACTCCAGCTTATATAATGAGTAGTAGCTGGTATAGCAGTATTATATGTTAGATCAATACTACAAGAAGTATCGGGTGATGCTATCACGCATGTATTAGAAGTAGCAGTAAATCCTTGTGTTGCAAGTTTCGGTAGGGTTACCGTAACAGCTCCATCTGCGATAGTTGCGGGTACTATTGTGCTATTATAATTACTTAGGTCAAACGTTAATCTTACTGCGCCTGCTACACCCGTTGCATCACTAGATTGTACTGTTGCCCAATTGATGGAATTTAACGTTGTAGGTGTTGTTGTATCTGCAGGTACTACGTTAACCTTAGTTAAGGTATCGGTATATGAATAGCCAGGACGATAAACAACCAAATTAACACCACCGAATGCAGCTAGATATGCACTGTCAATATATTGTAAGGTTAACTCACAAGTTTCGCCAACTGCTAAATCACGCTTCTCAATACCAGTTGGGCAATGATCATTAGAGCTTGAATCAACTAGCATGCCAAGGTTTCCACCAGCGGTAGTGATATCAACGTTAAAGTTTCTAGCTGTTTCAGATCCCGTATTTTTATAAGTATACTTAATTGTTACTGGATTAGTTGGAGTCATTATTAAATTATAAGTATTAACACCAGGAGTAGGTTGAGTTAAACCAGGAATTGTAGCTGGATCTGGTAATACTGGTGTATTAACTGGTGTAATTATCGCTGATACTACTGACGAAAAGTTTAAGTAGAGATTATTACTTGATACATCCGTATCGGACAATGTATTTTTTCTATAACTAACAGGAACAATTACATCTGAAATGCTTGTTGCATTCGCTGCTTGAACTGGACCATATTTTACTGTTACTGAACAAGATGAGCCCGCCGTTAAATTAACATTGGAACAATCATTACTAACAATACTAACACTTGGTTGCGCTATTAGGGATGTGGTATCAAACTTAACTTCTGCTGCTGTATCTGAACCAGTATTCGTTAGTGTAAAGGTACTTTCTATATAGTCTGTATTATTTGCATTGATTGTTGCAAACGTAACAGGATTAGATGAACCAAACTGTTGATTGACGCTATTAACACTAAGACTAAGAGTAGCTTGATTATTATTAGCGCTATATTCAAATGTTGTGTTATCTGTATAGCTAACAGGATTACCCGTTTTAGTATCTGCATATTGAGCGGTTACATAGAAATCTACATATTTTAATGAAGTTTCTGTGGTTGGTTTGTAATTTACAACTACTGTACATGAGTCATTCTTTGCCAGAGATTGTGTACCATCGGTTTTACATGTAACACCATTTAAGGGATCATATGCGCGTAGAGTAAATCCATTCGGAAGATGACCAAATGCAATGTCATTCATTGGGGTATTACCATTGTTTTGAATCGTAATAGTTAAATTTTGAGATCCACCAGCAATTGATGTATTTAATAAGTTTCCATTTGGGGTTATCGATAGACCAGGTGCTGGATTAGCAGCGATTTCAACTAGGTTAACTATTTTATAGCTTCCATCCTCAAATGAGATTTTTACATTTGCATTAGCATTATTCTTAGTTACTGTAGTATCTAAAGCTAGAGTACAATAACTACCATTACTAGTTAAAGTAGTGCCAATAGCACAAGTACTGCTTTCCTGCTTGATTGTTACGCTTGATGTTGATGATGGCGTTATTGCTGTTATTTTCGTATCTGCCAAGCCCGTATTTAAAAGATCAAACGACTTGGTGCTGCCTGTTGTTAATTGTAGGTTATAACCATTATGGATGATATTGGCAACAGAACCACTTGATGCGCCTAACATTACCGAAGCAAGTGCAGCATTTGCTGAGTTTGAATTTAAAGCATGTTTATGAATAGATTGTTTGAGCATCGATTTTTCTGTTCCACTAATAACAATCTTGTCTAAATAATCACCACCTGGCAAAGTCAGGATTGCGGTACAGCTGCTATTTTTGCTATAGCTATTGCTATTACATAATAAATTTTGTTGAAGAGTTGGAATATTACTTTTCACCGTTAAGCTTGTATAGTCATTATCAAGCACAAATGGGATTGCAACTTGGAATGATTGACTAGATTTTTTAACAACCTGTAAGTTATTATTAGTTACTTTAAAGCCAGAAACTGAAGCAACATCACCAAATTGAACAAGCTGATGTGAGTCATATGCTTTACCATTGGCATCTTTGAAGCTAGTATTTAATACGAAATTGCTCGCAGTTTTTTGGGGTGTAACTTCAATTAAACAGCTTTGTTTTGGACCTAGAGCATGACATCCCGCAGCATTGTAATAGTCCGTTTTAGTTCCGCTCGAAGTAGTTTTGCCAGCTGATGTAGCTGAAACGCTTGCAAGAGACACAGATTTATCTGTATCGTTACTAACTGACAAGTAAAAACTTTGTCCTCCAGCACCAGTTAATGGCATGGTTGATGTTTGACTAATATATACACCAGGTATAGCATCAGACAGAATATTTCCACCACCGCTATTACCACTATCGCTACCGGAATCTGATGAACTACCAGAATTTACACAGGCTGATAACATTCCAACCGCTAATGCTGGAAGTAACAATTTCAATTTATTTTGTTGTTTCATTTATTTTCCTCAAATAAAAAATAGTCAAAAAATCTCAGATAATAACTAAGGTGAGTTTAGATAGTGTTCAATCAGCTAAATTAACTCTTTAATATTCTCATTTGCCATGATTTTACGTTACGTTAAACTTTTTACGATATAGACGTTTTCGTATATCGCTTATCTGAAAATGTGCATTACTATTGTGGTTGCTGAACACAATATATTTGCTTTTTACTTCCACTACAACTTGCGGTGCTTCCAGTAAAATAACCAGAATTACTATTTCCCAAAGTTCCAACGGATGTTAATTTTGGAGAACCTAGTCTTCCAGCTTGGAGGAATGAGCTACTAGACCAGTTAGAGCAATTATATGATGAATCTACATCCCAACTACTGTTAAAACCCGTCCATACACCATCAGCACCTGTATTGGTATCAATCGCATTCACTAAACTATAGTTTGCTGGAACACTAGGCTTACCTGTTGCAGCAGATAAATAAAATAACACTTGACCTGCTGTATTATAATAGTTTTGATTCCCGGCAAAAAGCGAAGATATGTTTCGGAGTTCAGTAGCAACCAACGGTTTATATGTGCTACCATCCATTGGTATGTTAACCGTTTTTGCACTAGTGCATGCACTGTCTAAATTAGCTAAGCCAGTACCACCAGCTCCAAAATCAGCACCAAATGTACTGGATGTTACAAATATTTTTAATGCTGAACGGAAACTCGTAACTACATGATTACTAGGATAAATTGATGAATCTAATGAATTTCCAAATGAGTCTTTTATATTCGCTGGACTAGTTAAAATAATACGATAATAGTATCCGCTAGTTAGTTGACTCAAAGTTAAATCATATTCAGTTGAACTCACTACGCTTCCTGTAAAAGTTGGCGCTCCTGAGCTAGAAAAGTCTACTCCATTTGTAGATGCCTCAATTTTAAAATTACCATTAAATGTACTTGTATCTAACGCTCTAGAGAAGTAAATTTTACCAATGACCCCATTTATTTTCGTGGAAGTATTGCTATTTCCTCCGATACCTGTGCCTGATGTTGGTGTAACATTAGTTATCGTTGGTGCAGCAAGCATGTTAAATGTGTAGCTTGGCACAATTACTCCGCTGTCAGATGTTCCAGTAATCGTGAATGTGCCGCTAGTATTAGCTGGTGTTGTTACGTTAATAACTTTGCTACGCGTGGTACTATCCAATGTGAATTTACTGGGCGTAACAGTAACCCCAGCAGGTGGTGTTAAAGTGATATTGGTATTTGGAGCTGAACCATCACTAAAAGTCAAAGTAATCGATTCAGTTTTTCCAGGCGTGTGAGCATTATTTGCTGGTGCTACACTATAGCTTAGCATTGCACTGGTGTTACTCCAAAATGGCACTATTCCTGATATTTGTGAATAGATACTTGCACCTGATTTGCCTGTAATGGTTATATTTTCTGGTGCATCAAGCGTGCCATCGCTATTGATTTTAACTCTGCGCAATGACGTATTGGATGCGCTAACTGTGTTATTATCACCATAATATAGGTAATTAGTCCCATTTATGTTGATATTGCGTATAAAGCGCGCTCCTTGTAGTTTGTCGGAAGTCGTCAACGTTTTTGGGTTTAGAGCACTATTAGAACCTAATTGAAGAGTAAAGCTTCCACTTTCAATACTACCAGTTGAAGATAATGTAACACTTCCAATACTAAAAGAGCTATTTGGTACAGTCGTGTTGGTATCTGCACGAACAATATACAAATAATTTTTATTGTTTATCGTAACAACTTCAACACCTCTTAAGTTATCAAAACCAGGTTTCACACCATTCATGACGGTGTTAGTAGTAGGTACTTCAGTAACCATGCTACAATTTCCTTTGCCATTTGTGGTATCCCACAGCCCATTACTACTTAGTCTACACCAAACAAGGTCATATTTATCAACTACACCATTCATTTGTGCCATGTAAACATTATTTCCAAAGACTGCAATTTGCTGGTTATTTGAGTTATTAGGAACCTGAGCTGTGGATGCACTCGTGTTTTCCCATGATTCATTCCCGTCAACACGACTGTCCCAAGTACCGTCTACTGGGTTAAGCAATGCTTTAGTCATTAAGGATGAACCTGCGTTAGTATTGGACATTATTAAATAATTATTTCCATTAACTGTAGCTGTGCGGTTATACGTTTGTGCAGTTCCAGCACCATAGTTTGGACAGCCATTGAACGTTCCATTTGCAAGTAGATTACAACCAACTATTCCGTAAGTATTATTCCGTGAAACATAAGCATGGAGATAGCCACGAGAGTCTTTAAATATTGAAATCGAGTTTTTTACATTACTGTCTAAGTGGTTATATGTTCCGTCACTACCTTGTGTTCCTGCACCAGTAATGCTGCAATTTAAACCCTTGCCATCGGCAGAAACATCACAGAGGTTAAATCCGCTTGTAGATGCGCTATTGGTCAAAAATACTTTGAGTTCATTACTATTATAATTAAACGATAATGAGTTAGAAACTTGGCTAATTTTGTGGTTTTGTTGGTCGGTGTATTCTGCTTTTACCAACATAATCAAATTGCCAGCTTCAGCTTGAGTTGGTGTGTAGGTGATATCAAAGCTACAATTAGAGCCATTTTGTATTGTTGAGCACGTATTACGCGTAATGGTAAAGATATTTGCTCTTAGTTGACTGCTATTGCTAATTACAATATTGCTAAGCGGGTAATTATTTAGTGTGCTTAATGTAACAGTTGCAGTTCGGCTTTCACCAACCATAGTATCCACCATCGTGCCTAAATTGGGTGCATTGATTGCAATTGCAGGATTAGTATGTGTAGCTGGAATGAAGCCTAATTTTGTGCTAACCATTCGGTTATTTGTGCCATCATTGTAGGATACTTGAATATTTGAGACACTGTTGCTAGGTAATGCGCTGTTAATCTTGACACTAAATGTGCAACTATTTCCTGGTGTGATAGTGCTGCCACAAGTGCCTGGAGAAAGTGTATTTTCTTCATTATTAGATGCATTATAAGCTAGGTAAATACCTGTTACAGGTTGGTTTCCATTGTTAAGAATAGTAAATTTTGTAGAAATAGTTCCATTTGCTGGTGACTGAATATTACTTTCTCCTGAGAGAAGTAAATTTCCGATATTACCACTAACTACTCCGATTGGCACATTAAGATTATTAAAATGATCTGAACTTAGATTTAGATCAAAACTATTACTACTAGTAAGTTGACCAGATACCATTGCGGTACATTCATTGTTATTGGCACAATGCAGCGCGGAATTTAAGTTATTTTTATCGCTACCTACATCATTGATCCCAACTTGAGCATCTTTAAGGTAAGTTTGTTTGCTACGAACAGGTACTGCAACGCTAAACTCCCGTCCGCTTCCACTCATAATTGGGGCATCAAAATTACTATAGAAAATTTGTTCATTTTCATCGTCGCGGTTTGAGTAACTGATTAATTGTTGTGCTTTTAATATTTCACCAGCGGCGTTGGCTGTGGCAGATAATTCAAAATAACCATTTTGGTATTGGTTTGTCAAATGTAGATCTAAACGACAGCTAGAGTGTGCTGCAACATTCTGACATTTCGTCGAATTAATACTAATTCCGTGTTTATCTTGGCTGCTATCTCCGATTGTGAGCACGGGGCTTAACACATGATTTGAATCATTGGTTAATAGCAGACTAAAAGATGAATCACTCCCGCTAAGAGTTGGAACCGTAGTTACATAACTAAGAGCTAGTGATGATACTTCTTGTGTAGGTTGTTTATTGTTATTATTTTCTGGGCTAGAATTTATTCCAGAATTACAAGCACTAAGAATAAGAGTTAATATAATTATTGATAATACTTTTTTCATTTTTTTCCTCTATTATCGATATATCTAAATAGATTTATCTACTTTATTATGCACAATTATAAGTGATGAATTAAGCTTAACGATATAGACGAAAACGCATATAGCTTATGCAAAAATGCATAACGAAAAATAATTTTGATCTATTTATTGTGATGTAAAGTAATATTAGCCTGACCGACACTTAACTCTAAGATAAGTATATTACTGCTTAATAACTTTATACTTCAGTATATTACACATAAATCAGCATCAGGAGTTTATTAGTATTGAGATTGTTAATAGCACCGAAAATTAGTGTCAAAAATAACATTACCCCCAAAATATGCTTTCATGTAGAACCTATGCAACTGATAGATTTCTGATATTTATGGTTTGGTTAATTTCCCCATTAACCAATTCCATGGTAAAATCACTGTTCTTCGTAATAAACCTACAAAAAGCAATAACAAAAATGAAACAAATACCTCTTAGCTTTCAATTAGTAATCATACTAGTTTGGGCGCTACCACAAATGTCAACCGATATTTACCTTCCTTCTATGCCAGCTATGGCAAGCTACTTCCATACCAGCATTAGTATGATTCAATACACCATTTTCTTTTATACAGTCGGTTTCAGCCTAGGTGCTCTATTTTTTGGCCCAATTTCTGATCGTATTGGTCGCAGACCTGTAATTTTATGGAGTCTAGTAATCGCCGCAATTGGTAGTTTAATTGCAATGGTGGCAACTAGCCTAGATATCTTATTTGCTGCTCGCTTTATTCAAGGAATTGCGCTGGTTGGAGTTGGTTCAACCATGCGTGCTGTCACTAAAGATGTTTGTCCCGATAAGCAGGAAATGGCTCGCTTTGGCGCTGTTTTAGGCATTGTTATTCCGATTGCAGCAGCAATTGCTCCCGTAATTGGTGGTTATATTGAGCACTATTTCTACTGGCGGATAAGCTTTGCTTTTTTATTGGTATATATCTTGATTTTTTTGGTTTATACTATTAAAGCTCTACCAGAAACCAATAATGATCGCTTGGAACGTCCATTGAAATATATGCTTGTTGACTACAAAGAAGTTTTAACAAACGGATTATTTTTTCGTTATAATGCGATCACTGCATTTGCGTTATGTTCGATGTTTGCTTACGTCACTATCTCGCCTTACATCCTGCAAGTTAAAGTTGGTCTTTCACCAGAGCAATTTGGTTATACTAATTTAATCATTGCCGCAACACTTGTAATTTCAAGCTATGTAAACAGCAAAATGATCTATCATCGCGGAATTGATAAGATGTTACAGCTAGGGGTAAGATTATTAGGCGTAGCAGGAATCCTCTTCCTCATTGGCGGTATTTTTAATTTTGTAAATCTCTATACTATAATAATTCCATTAATTATCCTTATTTGTGGATGTGGATTTATTTATCCCAATGCTAGCGCAGGTGGATTAAGTTTATTTAGCAAAAGTGCTGGTACTGCTGGTGCAATTTATGCATGCATTCAAATGCTAGGTGGTGCAGCGGGAAGTGGGATGATCTCTTTCATGACTCATTATGGACAGCCACAGGAGTGTTTGGGAATCCTAATTATTTTGCAGGGAATCGTGGGCGTAATATTTACCCGCCAGTTACTTCGTAAAAATCAAACGTTTACTGAATAAATCAGATTGAGAATATAAAATGTTAATTGAAATAATTGCCACTAACCTCGATGAAGCGATTAATGCTGAACGCTATGGCGCAGATCGACTTGAACTGATCCATGATTTTGAGCTAGGCGGCTTATCACCTCAACTAGAATTAGCTCGCGAAGTGTGTGCCGCAGTTAATATTCCCGTTAATGTGATGGTGCGCCCACATGGTGAAAATTTTATTTATACATCACAGCATATGACCACTATTTTACACGAGATTGATTATTTACTAAGCAATACCAAAGTTAGTTCAATTGTTTTTGGCTCGTTAACGGAAAATAACGTCATCAATATTAAACAGCTGGAAGAAGTCATCAAACTATTAGAAAACTCTGCAGTTGGTTTAACTTTTCATCGTGCAATCGACGTTAGCCATGACGTAGTTGCCGCTTATCAAGAATTACAAAACTACGCACCACACCTGACTCGGGTACTATCCTCCGGTGGTAAGCAAAGCGCCCCTGAGGGTGCAGCACAATTAGCTATAATGCAGCAAGATAGTCGTGGCGTAATTTTGCTTGCTGGCGCAGGAATCACTCCTGATAACGCAGCAGATTTAGCTCGTGCAACCAAAGTTAGCGAAATTCACCTTGGCACTGGTGTCAGAACCAATGGTAAATTAGATCAAAGTAAATTTGAAATATTAAAAAATAACCTGATTAATTTATAGATCATTTAAAAATATTGGTAAGCCACTATTACGAACCGTTTGCTGTTTGATTGCAGCAAGTAGTGTTTGCTGCTCACAGTACAAACGAATATTGCTTTTGGCACGTGTCACTGCCGTATAGAGTAATTCGCGACTCAGTAAGCGCCCTGCACTCGTATCCGTTGACTGCCTAGTTGGCAAAACAATATTCACCTGCTGATATTCAGAACCCTGTGATTTATGAATTGTAATCGCATAAGCAAGACTATAGTTAGGCAAGACCTCGGGAATAAACTCTCGCCCATTCTCAAATACTACTCGCGCGCGACCATCTTTTACTACACAAATCCCAATATCACCGTTAAACAGCTCCAGATTATAATCATTTTGTAAAATAATTATTGCGCGACCGTTATACCATTCATCATTGATTCCTAGTATCCGCTTAATCTGTAACTCAAGCCGAGCATTAAGATTATCGCAACCCAATACTCCGCCATTAGTTAGGCA
>ERZ650309.368-NODE-368-length-22476-cov-6.079970_pt1 | contig 22476 bp, 25 predicted proteins | sample MGYA00376245_ERZ650309 | MGnify/ENA primary metagenome ERZ650309 (study PRJEB26733, sample SAMN07839294) | wastewater metagenome | biome: urban; feature: wastewater treatment plant; material: waste water | place: USA: North Carolina | collected 2016-04-26 ...
AGCGGCCGACTCTAGGCTGTCGAAACCTTCGGGATGGGCCGACATGAACGATAGGACTCGGCGGGCGCCGTGCATCTGCATTCGCGGAGTGATGTCAACCAGGACGACGGCCTGCCATAGCTCCGACGGGGCGAGCAAGTGCGTGCCGAGGATGGTCAAACCGCCCAAGGATGCCCCGATCGCGGCAACTGGGCGGGCGGAGCCGGCGTACGCGCGCACGGCCAACAGGTCGGACCCCAGCCGTTCGATGTCATAGCGTCCGTCCGGATCCCAGTCGCTGTCACCATGTCCCCTTGCGTCGTAGGCGGCAACGGTGTAGCCCCGCTGATGCAATCGTTGGGCGGTGACATCCCAGGCGTGCCGGCTCTGACCACCGCCGTGAAGGAGCAACACGACCGCCCGCGGTCCGTCACAGCGGTAGAAGTCGACCGCCAGCGAGAGCCCATCCACCGTGGGCACGCGCTCGACGACAGGAGCGGACGAATCATGTGCTCTGTTTGCAGAGTTCAAGAGATGGCCTTCGGTGCGACGACGGTGACGGTGCCCTGCGCCGCACACACCGCTCTGCCGTCGTTGCAGATGTCGATACGTGCCACACCGCTGGTTCTGCCCAGCGAGATGATCTCAGCCGTGGCTACACAGGTTCCGCTGGAGACTGGACGAAGCAAATTCAGTTTGAACTCCGTCGTCGCGACCCAGGATCCCATCGGAATCACGGGATAAAACACCACTCCAAGGCAATGGTCGACCATGGCCGACAAGCAGCCGCCATGCAAGTTGCCGAAAGGCGTCTTCAGGTCGTCGCGTGCGTCCATCTCCGCGACGAGCCGTCCAGCAGTGAATTCAGTGTGCCGGAAGCCGAGGTAACCGGCCAACCCGCCCGTGGTTTCTGCTGCGCTCTGCAGTTGTTCAGCGACCTGCTGGTTGAACGTGGTGAACTGCACAGACATGTCCGGCCTCCTACCTCAGCTGTGGTTGAGACATTACGCCTTGTCTGTCACATCGGTCGACAATGGTCGCTCACCAGGATTGCGGGAAGGAGGAACCTTGAAAGAAATGTCCTGAGCCCGTCACGACTGCGCTCCCGCGGTCCTCGAACAGTCAGCAGGCTCAGTATCGTGCGGAGAACCCACTCGGCGGCGTCGTCGACGGAGACGCCCGGTTCTACGTAACTCCAGTGTCTCCTGAAGATGGGACGGAGAAACTCGGTGACGAGTTCGAAGAGTGACGTCGAGGTCCCCGCCGCGAGGCCAACGCCGGCGAGTTCCTCGTCGCTGCCGAACAACAATCCGATGATCTCTTCGCGGCGCGCGGCCTCAACTGTGTATTCCACGAAATCGACGAGAGCGGAGCCCAGATCGGTGTGCTCCGCGATCCGGGGGGTGATGCGATCGAGATAGCGCTCGGCGGCGCGAATGATGACGCCCGACATCACCGCCTCCCGATTGGGGAAGTAGCGATACACCGTTGCCCTGGAGACACCCGCTGTTCTGCCGATGTCCTCCATGGTCGTGCCTACCACGCCGCAACTCTCAAGGCACCGCTCGGCAGCATCTAGCAATCGGTCGCGAGCGGAACCACGATCTGACGGCGCTTCGGCACCCCATCGCACCAACTTCGTCGACACAACAGCCAGTATGCCGCGGGCGCACACCATTGTGGCTTGACTGCAGATATGACACCATCGCATTCGTGTCTCACAACAGCCTGTGGCCCTGAGCGAGTGATCGATTGTCGGTAGATGCGCATACCCCGGTGGTTGGTCGGCGTAGGCGAAGTCACCCATCGCGGGAACGACGTTGTGGACCCGATCGACTTGGCAGTGGAGGCCGCGCGGTCAACGACACCGGTCGCGCGGTCGAACGGCACATCGACACGGTCGCGGCTCCCGGCATCCTGGTCATATCGCGGGACAATCCCGCCAGCAGGATCGCCGAAGCGATACGCATCAGTCCCGCCCGCCGCATCAGCTGTCCAGTCGGCGGAAACACCCCGCAGTATCTCGTCGAGGTGTTGGATGGAGAAATAGCCGAGGGCCGCGCAGACGTTGTCCTGGTCGTCGGCGCGGCGAGCGGGCATTCCGCGCGCAAGCTCCAGGGTGAGACACTTCTCAACTGCCCAGCCCCGCCCCGCTCCGGCGACGAATCCCTTGGGGACGCCCGCCCCGGGCTGAGTCAAGCCGAGATGTCGGTAGGTCTAAGTTGGCCGCACGAGGTGTATCCCATCTTCGAGTCCGCGATCGCCGCACGCCAGGGCCATGATTTCGATGCGCAAAGGGAGCGGCTGGGAACGCTGATGGCACCGTTCACAGCCGAGGCGGCGCGCCATCCCGAGCAGGCTTGGTTCCCGCGCACACGAAGTGCCGCCGAACTCAGCGAAGTAACGGCGGAAAACCGCATGGTGTACTTGCCTTATCCCAAGCTGCTCAACAGCAACATGTCCGTCGACATGGCTGCCGCGTTTATCGTTGTGGCGGCCGAGATGGCAGACGAATTGGGCGTCTCGCGCGATCGTTGGGTCTTTCCCTGGTCAGCGGCAACCTGCAACGACGTGTGCCACCGAGCTACTCAACGATGGTGTCCCGATCCACGTCGTGCAACGCTATCTCGGGCACAAGAGCCCGGAGATGACCATGGGGTACGCGGCCACACTGTCGGCGACCGCCGAGACCGAGTTCCTCAGACACAAGAAGATCGGGGCGCACGGCACCGAGATCGCGATCAGCCCCATCGACATGTACCTGATGACCCAGCTGGGATCACGCACCGACCGGGTGCTGCCCAACGGGGTGTGCCTGCTACCCCCGCTGAAAACCTGCGACAAGGGCAACGCCTGCCTGTCCTGCGGGCATTTCGCTACCGACGCAACGCATCTCGATGAATTGCGTGAGCAGCAGGGGCGAACCCAAGTCCTGCTCGATGCCCGCCGCAGCCAGCATTTGGCCCGCACCGGCCGCGAACTGACCGACGACAACGTCTGGGTGCACGAACGTCTACGTGAACTGTCCTCACTGGCCGCCATCATCGACCGCATCAGCACCGAACACGCGGTGAACGCCGCGATCGCCGGGGCCGGCACCGCCCACCGGATACCGCTGACGCCGGTGGCCACCCGCGGCGCCCACGATTCGGCACTACGCAAAGCCGATCCGGCCGGTTCCTCGTGAGCGCCACCGAAGCCTCCAAACAGGCACTGTGCCGCCATGCCCGCCAACGCAGCGACAACGTCCGCAAAAGGATCGACAAGGCCCTTACCGACCTCCGCCGCTCCGGCGCGACCATCAACATCGCTGCGGTGGCCAAACGCGCAGGGGTCACCCGCAAAGCGGTGTACGCCCACGAGGACCTACTGACCCGCATCCGAACCCACACCCGACTTGCGACCGCACCCACGGCCAGTTCCCCCACCGGGCAGACCACCAACACCATCATCGACGCGCTGCGACGGCAGCTGGCAGCCAAAGAACGAGAAATCACCACCTTGCGCGGCCAACTTCGCCAGCGGGACAACACTATTGCGGTCCTGCACGGCAAGCTGGAGCAAACCCAACCGTAGAACGACCACCCTGCACGCTGCGAGCGTGTGGCGATACTGACGCAGGCGCCACGCTCGACGACAGCATCGGCGCTACGCCGTGGTTGGTCGGCCGGGTCACCACCGAGGACTCCTTGCACTGCGGATCGCGGCAGAAACCCACCTGTTGACGCGTCAGTCAATTAGTCTGGTTCTCGATTCTATTGCTCTACTTTGGCGGCGGGAGCGGATATGACGACAGCGCAGCTTCGCTACGACCCGTTCGATCCGGTGATCCAGGACGACCCGTATCCGGTGTATCGGATGTTGCGCGACGACGCGCCGGTGTTCTGGGCATCGATGTCGAACACCTGGGTGCTCAGCCGCCACGAGGATGTGACTGGCGCCTTGCTCGATCACCAGCGGTATTCCTCGATCAATGGTGTGTTTCCGACGCCGCCGGACGTCCCGTTCCTGGAGTCGTTTCTGCCGATGATGATCATGATGGATCCGCCGCGGCACGATGCGCTGCGCGGTTTGGTGAGCAAGGCATTCACGCCTCGGCGGATAGCCGCTCTGGAGGCGAGCATCGACGCGCTGGCGGTGTCTTTGGCCCAGGGATTGGTCAGCAATGCCGGTCGTGGGGATTTCATTGAGGATTTTGCCGGGGTCCTTCCGGCGATGGTGATTGCCGACCTGTTGGGTGTGCCGCGACAGGATCGTCAGCAGTTCCGGCAGTGGTCGAGCACGCTGATCCAGTCCAACCCGGCGCGCGGCGAGGTGGCTGACGGTTTGGCGGCCGCAGCGGCGGTGTACGGGTATTTCGCTGATTTCCTGGCCGAGCGGCGCCGGGCGCCGCGCGATGACCTGATGTCGGCGCTGGTGGCCGCAGAAATCGACGGTCAGCGCCTCCGCGACGACGAACTGCTCGGGTTTTGTCTGCTGTTGCTGATCGCCGGCCATGAGACCACGACTAACTTGTTGGGCAATGCCGCGGTGGTGCTGGCCGCGGATCAGCGCAGCCGCCGTCGGCTGGCCGCCGATCCGGCGCTCATCGCGCCGGCGGTCGAGGAGCTGTTGCGCTATGACTCACCGGTGCAAGGACTTTCACGGGTGCTGACCACCGATGCGACCCTGCATGCGACAACGATGTCGCGCGGCGACTCGGTGCTGTTGCTGTTCGGTTCGGCCAATCGCGACGAACGGGCCTTCACTGACCCGGACATCTTCGACATCGGCCGCAAGCCTGAACATCAGGTGGCTTTCGGTCGGGGTATCCACTTCTGCCTGGGGGCCGCGCTTGCGCGTATGGAGGCTCGAATTGCCTTGCGCGCGTTGCTGTCACGGTTGCCGGAGTGGTCCGTTGATCACGCTGAGGCGGTGCGTCTTCAGTCGGGGCCGATTCGCGGTTATCTGTCGCTGCCGATCAGCTGGCCGGTGAGCTAGCCACCGCAGAACGCGGCCCCGGAGCGCGGCGCGTTACCGGTTGCGGCTCGGTGGGGGTGATGGCGTCCTGGCGCCGGTGAGCAGCGAGGAAGTCATCGACAATCTGCGCGCAGTCATCGTGGGTCATGGTCCGCATGCCGCTCATTCGGGCGAATGCGAGCGGCCCGACGAGTTGGCAGATCGCCAGCTTGAGGTCGAAATCGTCCAGCTCGGCTCGCGCTTGGGCGTTCGTGAGCAGTGCGTCGAACGGTTGCGTGTACTGGTCGATGACGCGTGCCCGCAGTGCCCCCGAGGCGAGGTCATCACCGGGTTCGTCAGTGGGTGTGGTGGGGCCCAAGGCGAGCCAGGCCAGCACGGTGACGTGCAGTGGCGCATCGTCGAAGAGCGCGGCCTGGCGGCCAAGTAGTTCGATCAGTTGATCGCGCAAGGTGCCCACCCCCTGGGTGGGCGCTACGACGTGCGGCAATAGCCGCTCGAAGGTCGCGGCCAGCAGATGGGTCGAGCTGGTGAAATGGCGGTAGAGGGTGGTGCGGGCCACCTTGGAGGCTTTGGTCACCGCGTCGATGGTGACCGCCTGGATGCCGCCGTCACGCAGCAGTGCCGCTGCGGCGTCCAGCAGACGGTTGCGTGACTGGATGCGACGGGGATCGATATCGTCGCCGTCCTCGTAGTGGGCAAATACCCCTTGCTTGCTCACGCTCGCTCACCTCGCCGTCCGCAAACTTTCTGGCCCTTGCCGCTCGCCACCCCGTCGATTAGGGTACGACCGGTAGTGCATCGATACTACGCGTCCCACCAGTGGCGGCGATGTGTGATCGATCAGCGAGAACGGCGCAGTGGATGACTTCCTCGCAGGTGGTGGCTGTGGTCGATGACGGCACCGTGGGTGCCGACCTCGCCGGCGAGTTCGCGGCGGCCGGTTTTCAGGTCATCCGGGCGCCCGCGCGATTGACCACCCCGGCGGGTGGCCCGCAGCGGCGCGCCGTTCGATCCCCAAAGGCGAGCTCGCCGCCAGTGCAGGGCAGCCCCACGGCGGGCTGGGCCCGGATCGAGTGCATCGCCTCGTTGCAGGCTCTGCCGCCGAACACGGCGCTGGTGGTCGATGCCGCGGCGGGGACCTTGAACGCCAAGATCGCTACCCTGCGCGCGATCGAGGCCAACATCGACGCAACGGCTGTGATTGCCACCGCTGTCACCGACCATTCGATCGGCGAGATGGCCACGCTGCTGGCGCATCCGGGGCGGCTGGTCGGAGTCCGATTCTTCAGTCCGATTGCCAGTTCGAGCGTTGTCGAGGTCGTCCGCGGGCCGGACACCACGAACGCAACGATGCACGCTGTTGCGGGCTATCTGCGGGCGATCGACAAGGCCGGCGTCGTGGTCAAAGACATGCCGGGGTTCATCACCGGCCGGATCGGCGTGGCGCTGAGCTTGGAGGCAATCCGCTTACTCGAAGACGACGTGGCTGACGCGGAGTCCATCGATCGCATCATGCGTGATGGCTTCCACTACCCGTGGGGTCCGCTGACATCGACCGACTTGGTGGGCCTTGACGTTCGCCTTGCGATGGCCGATCACCTCCATAGCGCCTACGGGGAACGATTCCGCCCGCCGGCGCTGTTGCGTGAGAAGGTCGCCCGCGGCGAACTGGGCCGCAGCACTGGGCAAGGTTTCTTCACCTGGGATGGGGACATCGCGGCAGCGCCATCGTGCAGCGCCCACCCCGTGGTACCGGCTCCGACTGACATCACACGAGGGGCCTAACCACCAGCATCGGTGGGCGGCTTTGCCCAGCACTCACCTGATCGCGAGCCGTCAACCACCTCGCCGCAGCGGCCCTATTCTGCCGCGCGATCAAACCGTTATCGCTACACTCGGTAGTGTAGCGATACTCCACGTAGTCCATGCCTGAGCTCAGCTTCCGGGACGCCGGCTCGACGAGCTGGTGCATTGCGACTCGCCGGCGCCACCGCGTGGGACTTTCGCGAGTGTTGACCACGGAGGCGAGAATGCGCAGCACTGCGACACCGGATGGCGGCTCGATAGTGGAGCTGTCCAATTCCCGCCGCTGCCGTCGGCGGGTGTTGCTCGGCCGCGGCGTCGCCGACATCGACCGGCGACGCGGCCTGGGTCCCGATGCAAACGGTCCAGCGTCATGATCGCGCCCAATACAGCCCTGTCGGTCATGCCGGAACGATCCGAGCGTGCGTGTGGCTCCGATCGCTCGGACGCTTCGGCGCGTTCTCGCCCGTCACTACGCCGCCGGCAGACGATCCTTGATGCCGCGCTCATCGTCGCCGCCGAGGGTGGCTATGAAGCGGTTCAGATACGGGCCGTCGCCGAGTGCGCCGGCATCGCGACGGGCACCATTTACCGGGCCTTTGCATCCAAAACGCACCTCCTCGCCGCGACACTCACCCAGGAAGTCGAACGCATCGAAGCGGCCTACGACTGGCCCGGCAGTGGGGCCACCCCGGCGCAGCGACTCGGACAACTCACCGACTACCTATACCGATACTGGCAGCGTCAACCACTGCTCACCGAGGCGATGATCCGGGCCTTCGTGGACGCCAACACCCACGACGGCGGCGACCTCGACATCGCGGCCACGGTGATCGAGCGTCTGCTTGCGCGAGCGCTCGGCGACACGACGCCCACCCGCACTGATCAAAACGTCGCAGCGGTCATCGCCGATATCTGGCTGGCGAATCTGATCGCTTTCGTCGGCGGGCGCGCGTCCGCGACCGACACTCGCGACCGCATCGACCGCGCCACTGCCCGCATTCTGGATCGCCCGCCCGCCGCGACCAACAATCCAGAAAGGCTACTACTAGTAGCGGAGCGCTACTTACTGTAGCGTTGGTGTGATTCGGGGCATAACGCAGGAGGTAGCCATGTTCACGCTAAGGATCCATCCACTGCGGCTGACGCTGCCAAACGTCCGATTCGGTGGCGCGCGGGTGCATCGCTGGACGGCGGTCGTTGATCTGCCCGGCTTAACGCGGCGCGGCCGGTCGGGCGCCGGTCAACGCACCATCGCCGCGTCGTCGCACCGCCCCCACGACCGGCAGGCTCGTCAACCCCGCTTCCACGGGGCGCACGAGCGGCTGTTCTGGGAATCGGCCATGGAGCGCGAGATGCACCGACTGTAGCGACGGACAGGTCGCCTCGGCGCGGAGCTGGAGATCGATCCTGCTCGCCCTCGGTGCCGCCCACGGTAAACAGGCGTTGGTGGCCGCGCTGCATCGGGCGGTGGCGTTCCGGAGATTCCGGGCCGCTGACGCGCGTTCGATCTTGGCCGCAGGGACCGGGACACCGCAACCCACCGCATGAAAGACGCCCAACACCGGAAGGAGAACCCCAGACCAACTTAGGAACCACTGCACGGGGTGGGTACCTTTATCTGGTCACCAGCGGATACCTCAACTTGGCCATTGACAGGCGGTGTCAGCAAGGCGAATCGTAGGTACGGTTTTCATGACGGCCCCTTCGTTCGTGTGTGTACTTGGCAGTTCACCCGAAGACCTCCATCTAGGGAGGCCGCAGGTGAGGGACCTTCACCTCAAATTCGAAGACCGGGGCAACGTCGTTTGCACCGCCGGAGGGACGCATCCCCGCGAAGTCGTCTTCCACTCTTTCTAGCACCCAGGCAATGCGCCTGGTGGCGCTGACTGGGACGGTTTAGATGATGGTTCAGCGATCACGGCGCCCATCTGTTGACTCGACGCTGGGGATGCCAAGTACGGCGTGACCCATCGCAACGAGGAGTGCAGCGTTCTGTTCGAGAGGTAGACCAGTACTGCGGTAGTGCAAGATCGATTGAATGGCACCGATCGCCCCATGAACTATCGCCCGAAGTTCGATCTCGTCGACCGCGGGCCGCAACTCCCCGACGAGGTGCACCCACTCTTCTAGATAGAGCCGCTGTTTTCGGCGTAACCGGCTCTGTTGCTGATCTGACAGATTGTGCACTTCGCGGTAATACACGATCGCCAGCTCGCGTTGATCCGTTACCAAGGCGACTTGGCCGGACACCAGCCGGGTCAGCGCCTCCGCCTCGTCGCGAGATTGCTCAATAGTCGCTGTCGCACACTCAAGAAGGTTGTCCACCACTCTCTCGAAGAGCGCCGCTAATAGGTCGCTCTTGCTGTCGAAATGGCGATAGATGGCTGGTCCGACAACGCCGGATGCAACCCCGATGTCGGCCATAGAGACAGCGTGGTAGCCCCTCTCGGCAATCAACTCGGCCGCCGACGCGAGAATCCGCTCCCGACGTTCGCCTCCGACCCGCGTACGCACGGCAGCGACCGCATTGTTCACCTGGACCTTCCTTTCGCGACGCGGGCACGCGCAGCGCTGTAGATCCCCGCAACCATGATGAATAAACGTTAACCGATGTTCACAATCTGAGGCTGTGGGACTGTCAGAACAACGGTGGATCTGATCTTGGTCTGACGCGCCGAGCATGGAGCTTGGCGGGAAGGACTGACGGCACGACCCGGCCGGGCGTGGCAGCGGCAATTTCCCGCAACGGCGTCGGCGCCAAGACGGTGTTGACCGAGATGAACTCGTCGTTCGATCCGCAGATCGTCAAAAAACGCCAACGACGGACGACGGGTATCGACGAGATCGTTTGTCTTTGACGGCAAAGGGATTGACGACCTGCCAGATCGACGCGGCGGAACTAACTGCAGGTGTTCAAGGGGTTTCACCGCTTCCTGCAGGTCCGCAAGGCAGCGGAGATCGAGGCGGCGTTTGGGGTGCGGCTGGACTGTCCGCTCGACGAGTTCAACGCCGCCCGCCACGTCAGCGACGACTCGCCGAACTCGGACGCGCCGGCCGCTCGGGATTACGCGCTGTTCCGCACGCTGTATCACGCCGGGCTGCGGTCGGAAGAAGTGGTGATGCTCGATCGCTCGGATGTGCACTGTCCGCGCGGCCCGTTCGGTAAGTTGCATGTGCGGTTCGGCAAGGGCGCCAAAGGGGTCCGGGCCGCGACCGCGGTGGGTCCCGATGCTGGATGGGCTGGATCTGGTGTTGCGCTGGTATCTCGACGACGTCCGCGGTCGGTTCCCGGATAGCCCGGTGCTGCTGTGTGACGAGTCCGGCGGCCGGATGGCCGCGGCCACCATCCGCAACCGGCTGCGGCATTTGATGATCGCGGAAGGACGACCCGACGCCGACTGGTTCAGCCCGCACGCGATGCGCCGGGCCTGCGCCACCCACAACTATGAACGAGGCGAGGATCGATCTGGTTGCCATCCAACAACTTTGGGGCACTGGACGGTCGCCTCGACGATGCAGTATGTGCGCCCGTCGGAAACGTTCATCGAAGATCCCTACCAGCGTGCGATCTCGGCGACGCTGAGCGAGCTGACCGGACAGGAGTGAGCATGCAGATCAGGTGGAAGCTACGGATGGCCGCCGCTCAACACGAGGTGTGGACCGGTACCCAGCTGCAGCGGCTGCTGGCGGGGAAGGCCGGATTGGAGCTATCCTCGGCGTCGGTTTCGGCGTTGTTCACCAAACAACCCAGCCAGGTCAAGCTGTCCACCCTGATCGCGTTGTGCACCGCTTTGGAGTGCACGCCCAATGACCTGTTTGACGTCGACACCACTCCAGTCACACGACCGATTTCATCGAAACCGCCCAAGGTTGCCGTCAACGAAACGCCGACATCGCGGCCGGGCAGGTCGATGCCGCCGATCTGATCATGACGCGGCGGATCCGGGACTGTCGCGGCTGTGGCCGTGCCGTCGGCAAGGCCACGCGTGACCTATGCGCGCGCTGCCACTGGGCTCGCACACACGCGCCGGTCAAACAGCCCCGTCCACGCTGCGGCGCCGACCGCGTGTTGCAGTCGGACAGCGGTCGTTGTGTGCGCTGCTCTCGCACGTGCCGGCAATGCGACACGCCGGTGCTGTTGTCGACCACGACCTGTGCGCGAGGTGCAATCGGCGAAACCGCTTGGACGCCAATCGAGTCGAGCGCCCACGCTGCGGAATATGTAGGATTCTGCGGCCAACGACCGGCTGGTGCGGATCATGCTCACACCCCGGCCGACGCGCCTCTTACCTGACCGGGCTGCGCCAGCTCTGCCGCTACGCACGGCGCCAACGACTGATGCTCATCGACCCCACCGCCGGCCTGAACGCCCCGCAAACGATGGCGTTTCGCGGGCCGGCCCTGTCCGCCGATCGGCAACGCGAACTGTTCCAGCGGTGGAGCACCGACCCCGCCGTGCACCCGCACGAGGCGTTTGTCGGACCGGCCGCCCTGCTGCATGGCGCCGCCACCACCCAAGAACTGCAGCACCTCACCGACGACGACATCGACCCCCACCGCATCAGGCTGGGTCATCGACCACACCCGACACCGCTGGACCCGTGGACCTGGGCCGCGCTACAACGCTGCCTCGATCACCGTAAGACATTGGGCAGCAGCAACTCCCACGTACTGATCACCATGCCGACCAAGGCCACCCGGGCTGCGCCGTCCGATGGTTACGTCAAGAACACCCTGCGCGCGGTCGGCATCCAACCCGGCATCCTGCGCTATACCCGGCTGGTCGACCTCGTCGGCACGATCGATGCGAAACTCGTCGCCGCCGCCTACGGCATGCGCCACGAAGCCGTCATCACCTACCTCGCCGACCACGTCGATACCGCCCGCCTGCCCAACCCGTGACACTTCAGGCGCCACCTCGCATACCTTCGCGCGAACCCGTGCGCTTTTGCGAAGTTCTGGCCGGCGGTGCTCACTGAGATCAAGAACCGCGGCACCAACGACGTGTGCATCGCGGTCTGCGACGGCCTCAAGGGGCTGCCCGAGGCGATCACCACGGTGTGGGACCGCGCCATTGTCCAGACCTGCGTGATTCATCTGTTGCGCAACACCTTTCGCTATGCGTCCCGCAAGTATTGGGATCAGATCGCCAAAGAGATCGATCCTGCCTGTTTACACCGCACCGACCGAGGCCGCAGCCAAGGAACGGTTCGTCGAATTCACCACGACATGGGTGGACAATGAGGTGGAAGCCGGCGCTCAACGCGTTTGCGATCACCTTCGGCGACCGATTCCCGGCAGCCGAAACCTACTGATGGAAACCGCCGGAAACACCGTTAACGAGATAGTCCCCAGCAGCCCGCACGGCTGTCGGTGAAATCTTGGCTGGGTCCTTACGATCGGGCATGACTTTTCGGTAGGCGGATTACCCCGTGGTCACGAATCTCCGGGCAGGCTGCGACGCCTCAGCGTTGTGAGCGCCGGAACTCGCTCGGAGAGCGGCCGGTCCATCGTTTGAAGGCGTGTGAGAAGTTGGCCAGATCGCCGTATCCGAGCTCGGTGGCGATCTGGGTGGCCGACATTGATCGGGTGAGTAACAGCATCATGGCGCTCTCGCGCAGACATGACTGGCGCAACTCGCCAAAGGAAGTGCCCTCTTCAGAGAGCCGACGCTTGAGTGTGCTGGTTGATATCGAGAGCTTGTCTGCGACCCACTGGCTACTTCGATGTCCGGGACTCGTCTCCAGCAAGCTTCTCACCTCCTCTGAAATGGATGTCGATCCGCTGCGCTGGTCGAGCGTACGCCTCAACTGGGCCACGGCGAGTCGATACGTGACGGGATCGGCGAACCGGCATACCTCATCGAGCGTGTCGACGGGAACGTGAAGGTAGGACATCGGTGCGTCAAAGAACAGGCGTCCGGCTAGCACCTCGTCGTTTTCGAGATCTGTCAGGCCGACCGGCGTCGGCCAGCTCAAGTGGAGTGTGACGATCGGCGCGTCACGAACGAGCATGCCCAGCAGTCGCATCAACGCCGCCCCAGCGTATGTGAGGGCCAAGCAGTCCAGGGCACGATCGGTTGTATGTCCCCAGAGCCCTACGGTGAGGCCATGGTCGTTTGGATGGATCTGTGCGTTGATTGCCGTGGTGATCAACGGCAGATAGGTCAGCAACTCTACGATCTCGGCTACCGAGCCCGCGCTGACGAGCGGAACACTCAACGGGCCGAAGGACGTCACCTGCGCCTGTCCGGCGAACGCAATCCCGAGCGCGGTTGCCCGGTCGACGTCTAGATCGGGGTACACCTCGCGAAACCACCGTAACGGGACCTGGATATCACGCTGAATCAGCGTCGCCTCGTCGGTTCCTTCGCGAGCCATGATGTTGCGAAGCCCCGCAACGGCATCTGGTTCAAGTGCCTGGCTCTCGAGCATTTGCGCGAATGCGAGTGGGGGCACACCCCCGTCATTTCGATTCACTGGCCGTCCCTCTGAGCCGAATTCACAAGTTCCTGATCCTGGAAACCATAGCTGTCGGCGCTCGCCTCGGACAATGTTGTTAACGAGTATTCACAATGAGGACAACGCGAGAGGAGTCGGTCATGGCCGTTGTCACATTTGTCTCCCACGACGGCGAAAAGCACGGGGTGCCGCTCGAAGAAGGTCGGTCCCTGATGCAGGTTGCGACGAATAACGCGGTGCCTGGAATTGACGGCGACTGTGGAGGCGAAGCGGCCTGCGGAACCTGCCACGTGATCGTTGACCAGCGATGGTCCGATCGGGTCGGCCTCTCCGGGGCAGATGAAGAGGAGATGCTCGTGATGAATCCCGAGCGTCAGCCGACCTCCCGGCTGTCCTGCCAGATGCAGGTCTCTGAGGCGTGGGACGGCTTGATCGTCCATCTGCCCGAGTTCCAGATGTAGCGACGAGAGAAACGGATAACGGGTAATGAGGGTTTCTGAAGCAATCACCGAGAAAGTGCAGGCGACCATCCCGATGGACCTGCAGATTCAAGGTGCGCATCTGTATGACAAGACCCGGCGTTTGGTGACCGGAACAAACGGGAAAAAGCTCTTCGTCGAGACCCTCATCCCGCCGGTCGAGGACGTCGAACTCGCCGACATCGACCTCAGCAACCCTTTCCTCTATCGTCAGGGACTCTGGCAGTCATACTACGAGCGTCTGCGTAACGAAGCCCCGGTCCACTATCAGCCCAACAGTCCCTTCGGTCCGTTTTGGTCTGTCACGCGGCATGCCGACATCGTGGCCGTCGAAAAGAACCATGAGGTCTTCTCCTCCGAGCCGTTCATCGTCATCGGAGTCCCGCCTCGTTTCCTCGATATTGCGATGTTCATCGCGATGGACCCCCCAAAACACGACCGGCAGCGGGCTGCTGTTCAAGGGGTGGTCGCGCCGAAGAACCTGCGTGAGATGGAGGGGCTGATTCGCTCGCGCGTCCAGGAGGTGCTGGACAAACTACCCATAGATCAACCGTTCGACTGGGTGCAGAATGTATCGATCGAGCTGACCGCTCGGATGCTGGCGACGCTCCTGGATTTCCCATACGAGCAGCGTCGCAAGCTCGTCGAGTGGTCAGATCTGGCAACCTCGATGGAACAAGCCAACGGCGGTCCCTCGGACCTTGACGAGACGTTCGCAGGCATGCGCGATATGGCGCGGGGTCTCAGCGAGCACTGGCACGACAAGGCGGCCCGGACCGCTGCCGGGGAGGAACCCGGCTTCGATCTGATCACCATGTTGCAGAGCAACGAGAGCACCAAGGATCTGATCAAACGACCGATGGAGTTCTTGGGCAACCTCGTGCTGCTGATCGTCGGAGGCAACGACACCACCCGGAACTCGATGAGCGGCGGTGTTCTCGCGTTGAACCGGTACCCGGACCAGTTCGAGAAGCTGAAGGCCAACCCCGACCTGATCCCCAACATGAACTCGGAGATCATTCGGTGGCAGACGCCGCTGGCCTATATGCGCCGGATCGCCACGGCCGACACCATGCTCAACGGGCAGTTCATTCGCAAGGGCGACAAGGTGGTGATGTGGTACGCCTCGGGCAACCGCGACGAGCGCGTATTCGATCAGCCCGACGACTTCATCATCGACCGGGCCAACGCCCGCAACCACATCTCCTTCGGCTTCGGTGTCCACCGTTGCATGGGCAACCGGCTGGCCGAGCTGCAGCTGCGGATTCTCTGGGAGGAGCTGCTTCCTCGCTTCGAGAACATCGAGGTCGTCGGCGAACCCGAGTACGTGCAGTCCAACTTCGTGAGGGGTATCAGCAAGCTGATGGTCCGCCTCACCCCGAAATCCGACGCATGACATTGGAGCGGGCGCTCATCGTCGGGGCCAGCCATGCCGGGGCCCAACTCTCGGCCAGTCTGCGCCAGGAAGGGTGGACCGGTGAGATCGTCCTCGTCGGCGACGAGTCGGCGCTGCCCTACCAACGCCCTCCGCTGTCGAAGGCATACCTGGCCGGCAAGTGCACCCTCGAGGAGCTCGCGATCCGCAGCGCCGAGTTCTACACCAAGCAGCGAATCCAACTGCTGGACGCGACGGTAACGGCGATCGACCGCTCGGCGGGTCAGGTCGTCCTAGATACCGGCGACGCACTGCCGTACGACAAGCTCGCGCTGTGTACGGGTGCCCGACCGCGTCGGCTCCCGACCCCGGGAGCCGACCTGTCCGGGGTGTGTTATCTACGTACTGCCGCGGATGTCGCGATGATCCGAGCGGTTACCAGCCCCGGGCGGCGGGCCGTGATCGTCGGCGGTGGGTACGTCGGAATGGAGGCGGCCGCCTCGTTGCGTGTGCTGGGGCTTGAGGTCACCGTGCTCGAAGCGACCGGTCGCGTCCTCGAACGGGTCACTGCCCCCGAGGTTTCGGCGTTCTTCGACCGGATCCACCGGGGGGAGGGCGTCAATATCCGGACGGGCGCGCAGGTCGAGGCCATGTCTGGCGACGGCAGGGTCCGCGAAGTGATCCTGGCCGGTGGGGAATCGATTCCCGCCGACCTGGTCATTGTCGGCATCGGCGTTCAGCCGAACACCGAGCTCGCCGCCACCGCGGGCCTGGTCGTCGACAACGGCGTCGTGATCGACGATCAGGCCCGCACCAGCGACCCCGGCATCGTGGCGGCCGGGGACTGCGCCAGCCACCACATGGCCCGTTACGGCCGTCGCATACGCCTGGAATCCGTGCCGAGCGCGGTCGAGCAGGCCAAAGTCGCCGCCGCGACCGTCTGCGGGAAGTCCAAGAAGATATCGGCGCTTCCATGGTTCTGGTCAGATCAATACGACCTCAAGCTCCAGATCGCCGGTCTCAACACCGGATACGACGAGGTCGTGCTCAGCGGCGACCCGACCCGGGACCGTGACTTCACCTGCTTCTACCTTCTTGCCGGCGAGCTCATCGCCGCCGACTGCATCAACCGCCCTCGTGACTTCATGTTTAGCAAGCGGGCGATTGCGCAGCAGGCCCCCGTCGGCCGGGCCGAGCTGATGCTCGCCAGCTCAGCCTGAGGTGACGGTTGCGTGAGCGATGGGTACGCCGACGGCACGTCTCGTGTCTCGGAAGGGAACGTCAGACACTACGGCCATGCAGCTCTGCTGGGAAAGGGGGCGCTAACGGCTGCCGGCGATCGATCTGGCGCTAAAGCAGCACATCCGGGTGTAGTGGACGTTTGCGAGCTAGCAACTATGCGGATTTCGTGGACAAGACATCGTATGAAGTCGATGCCTGTTCTGTTCTGTTCTGTTCTGACAATGAGGTTGGGGAGGTTGACGGTGGCGGTGTTTAGGGACGAGGACGAGGTCTATGCCTTTTTGGGTGGGATCTTTCTGCGGGGTTTGGAGAAGGAGGGACTGGCGGACAAGCTCGCGAACTCGGGTGTGGTGTTGCGGGTGCATTACACCGATCCGACCGCGGTTGTGACGGTGGATATGCCGAACAAAGTGGTGGAGACCGGAGCGGCCAGTACCGCTGTGCCCAACGTGGAGTTGTTCATGTCGGCGGACACCGGGAACAAGTTCTGGCTGGGCAAGGTAAACCTGACGATGGCGATGGCCAAGGGAACGGTGCGCGCGAAGGGCCCGGTCCCGAAGTTGGTTAAGTTGATCCCGCAGGCCAAGAACCTGTTCCCGGAGTACCGGTTGATGCTGCAGAGCCAGAATCGGCAGGACCTCATCGATGCGTGATCGGCGCTTCACCGCGGGTTGCAGGGCGGGTGTGCGATGAAGAGCACGATGCAGGATGTTCCGTTGACGGTGGCCGGGATCGTGGCCCATGCTTCAGGGGTCCATGGCGATCGCGAGGTGCTGACCGCGCGCGGACCCGGGCAGATCTCTGGAGTGTCCTATCGCGAGGTGGCCCAGCGTGCGGCACGGCTGGCGAATGCCTTGCGCGAGATCGGCATTCGTGGAGATGAGCGTGTAGCGACGTTGCAGTGGAGCAACCAGGAGCATCTGGACTGTTACGCGGCGGTGCCGTCGATGGGCGCGGTGCTGCATACGTTGAACCTGCGGCTGCCGCCGGAACAGCTGACGTGGATCGCCAATCATGCCGAGGATCGGGTGATCATCGTTGACGGTACGGTGCTGGGCCTGTTGGCGGCGTCATTGCCGTCGATGAACTCGGTGCACACCGTGTTGGTGACCGGCACCGGCGATCTTGGCGCGGTGCAGGGCTGCGGAAAGGACGTCCTTCGGTACGACGATGTGGTGGCCGCCCAGTCGAGTACGTTCGACTGGCCCGATGTCGACGAGCAGTCGGCTGCAGCGATGTGCTATACGAGCGGTACCACCGGGCACCCGAAAGGTGTTGTCTACAGTCATCGTTCGACGTGGTTGCATTCTCAGGCGGCGTGCACGTCGAATGCCTTGGGCATCGGTCATGACGACACGGTGTTGGCGATCGTTCCGATGTTCCACGCCAATGCCTGGGGGTTGCCGTATGCGGCGATGATGGCCGGCGCGCAGCTTCTGCTGCCTGACCGTTTCCTGCAGGCGGGGCCTTTGGTGGAGATGATCGAGGCGGCACGACCCACGATGGCGGGCGCCGTGCCGACGATCTGGACCGATGTTCTGCACTACCTGCGCGACAATCCCGGCCGCGACGTGAGTTCGCTGAAGATGGTGGCCTGCGGTGGTTCGGCGGTCCCGCGGTCGTTGATGACCGCGTATGACGAACTGGGCATCCGCATTGTGCAGGCCTGGGGGATGACCGAGACTTCCCCGCTGGCTGCGGTCGCTCTGCCGCGGAGTTCTGATACCCCGGAGAGGTCGCTTCACCTGCGCGGAACCCAGGGCCGGGTGGTGGCCGGTGTGCAGGCCCGCATCGTCGATGACACCGGTGCGGAACAGCCCTGGGACGGACAGTCGGTCGGGGAGATTCAGATTCGCGGCCCCTGGATCACCGGGTCCTATTACGAGCAGGACAGTCCAGCGGTGTCGCCGGACGGGTGGTTGTGCACCGGGGACGTCGGGACGATCAGCGCGGACGCGTTCATCACGCTCACCGACCGTGCCAAGGACGTCATCAAGTCTGGAGGGGAGTGGATTTCCTCGGTGGAACTGGAGAACGAATTGGCCGCTCATCCTGCGGTACGCACCGCCACGGTGATCGGGGTGCCCGACGACAAGTGGCAGGAACGACCACTGGCAGTGGTCGTCCTGGCTGCCGACCGCACCGCCACCGCCGCGGAGTTAACCGGATTTCTGCGTGCGCGGGTGGCCAAGTGGTGGCTACCGGAACGGTGGGCATTCGTCACCGACATTCCGCTGACCTCTACCGGCAAGTTCGACAAGAAAAAGCTGCGCCGCCAGCACTCCGACGGTGACCTCGCCGTCGAGACGCTGGCGTGAATCATCAATCCACTGCGACCGAAACACTGACGTTAAGGAGACACATATGAAGACACGTGCTGCCGTGCTGTGGGGCCTGGGAGAAAAGTGGGAAGTCGAGGACATCGAGTTGGATCCTCCCGGCCCCGATGAAGTGCTCGTCCAGCTGACCGCGACCGGGTTGTGCCATTCCGATGAGCACCTCGTGACCGGCGACCTGCCCATTCCGCTGCCCGTCGTCGGTGGCCACGAGGGTGCCGGCACCGTGGTCGAAGTGGGTGCGGGGGTCGATAACGTCGCCGAGGGCGATTCGGTGATCCTGACGTTCCTGCCGTCGTGTGGGCACTGTTCCTATTGCGCGCGGGGGATGGGGAACATGTGCGAACTAGGCGCGGCGCTCATGATGGGACCCCAGATCGACGGCACTTACCGTTTCCATGCCCGGGGTGAGGACGTCGGCCAGATGTGCCTGCTGGGCACGTTCTCGGAATACACCGTGGTCCCCAAGGCGTCTCTGGTCAAAATCGACCAGGGGACACCGCTGGACAAGGCGGCGTTGATCGGGTGTGGTGTGACGACCGGGTACGGGTCGGCGGTGCGCACCGGTGAGGTGCGTGCCGGGGACACCGTGGTGGTGATCGGAGCCGGTGGCATCGGTATGAATGCGATTCAGGGTGCCCGCATCGCGGGCGCGTTGAACATCGTGGCTGTCGATCCGGTGGCGTTCAAGCGTGAACAAGCCGGCGGTTTCGGTGCGACGCATGCCGTTGGCACGGTCGATGAGGCCTGGTCACTGATCAGTGACATCACCCGCGGCAAACTCGCCGATGTCTGCGTCTTGACCACCGATGTCGCCGAAGGGTCCTACATCGGTGAGGCGCTGTCCTTGGTCGGTAAACGCGGCCGTGTGGTCGTTACCGCGATCGGGCACCCCGAAGACACCTCGATGTCGGGTTCACTGCTGGAATTAACGCTGTATGAAAAGCAGATCCGCGGCGCTCTGTACGGCTCGTCGAACGCCGCCCACGACATCCCGCGGCTCGTCGAACTGTATAACGCCGGACACCTCAAGCTCGATGAGCTGATCACCCGCGAGTACACCCTCGATCAGATCAACGAAGGCTACGCGGATATGCGATCGGGCCGCAACATCCGAGGACTCATCCGATTCTGATAAGGCAGCCGAAGCGCGGGAGCGCGACCCCGGGAGCAAGCGAGCTGAGTACAACGGTTGAGTGCTGCGCGTCTGTGGCTCTTACCGTCGAAGTGTTGATGCAGGACTAGCGATCGAAAGTCAATGTGCCCCATCGCCATAGGCGGTCGAGATGCGCGGCTGAGGTTGGCTGCGGTCACGCGTGTTGGTGTTGGCACCTACTGTCAGCCGGGAAGCCGTGATGAAACGTAGCTTTTGACGAGTCTCAACAGTGCTACTGACAAGAGAGGAAGCGGCGATGACGAAGATTCAAATTCCCTATCCCCATAGGAGGGGAGGGCACTGTGGTTCCGGTGCGCTTCGTGACCTTACTGAATGGGCCCAACTCGGATGGGGGACAGAAGCACTCAGTGAAGGATTGGTCTTCACCCTCGGCGGAGCCTTGGACTTCTCGTACGTCCGCTCTACGCAGTTGTTCCCCCAGGTGTACCTGGTAGGACGCGGAAGCGACCTGGAACAAGATTACCTCACCCGTATTGGCGCAACATTCATTGTGCAATCGACCGATGACCCAGACGTGGGATGGGCATTTGTGGCCGACGAAATCGACAAAGGTCGACCCGTCATGGTCTGGGCTGACATCGGCGAACTCCCCTACCTGCGCGTCCGATTGCACATGAGCCGTCACGACATCGTCATCACCGGATACGATGACGAACAACAGGTCGCCTATGTGGTCGATAATGACCGCGACACAACCCAGACGGTGGCCTACGACGACCTACGCCGGGCGCGGTCCTCGGTCGGGTTTCCCACACCTACCCGGCACACCACCTATCACGTCGACTGGCCAGAACGAATGCCCGACCTCAGGTCGATCGCGGCCGATGCACTCGCCGCGAGCGCAGCGTTCATGCGCGGCGGTGCCGCAGGTGCGCCGCTACTGCGCATCGAGGCAGCTGAAGTAGAATCTTCCGGTTTGAAAGGTGTGCAGGACTTCGCCGATGACGTAAGGCATTGGCCAACGCTATTCGATGACGATGCCCTGACCGCGGCCTTGTTCGGGCTCGGGGCATTCATCGAGAAAGCCGGCACCGGCGGCGGGCTCTTTCGTACGTTGCAGGCGCAAGGTTGCCAAAACATCGCCGACCTCCTACATGACGCCGCGGCCGCCGAAGCGGCGGCCGCGGCCCGACATGCTTCCCAAGCGTGGTCTACGCTTGCGGCCGCAGCCACGGATGCCGGCACATCGCTACGGAGTCGTAGTCTAGCTGCGGCCAAAGTCGCCGCGACGATCCCGGACGCCGAAACGCGCCTCGTCGAAGCCCTCGAAACGGCCAGTCGATCCGTTGGCACTGTCGGTACCGGCATCGAAGCTCATCTGAAAGGCCATCTGTGAGTGGCACTTCAAACCAATCGAGTTTCCTGAAGACTACTGGTTTCTCGATTGGCAGCATGACGATGTTCAGCGCTTCGCCCAGAACGCGGTCGGTGACGTTCGTGACCCTTGTGCAGAAGGCGAGGTTGACCGTCACCGCTGTGGGGGACAGGATTTGGTATGACCCTTATAGCACCGACGACGACCCCGAGCATTATCGGGCTGAGCTATGCGGCGACAGCGTCGAGGGCCTATTGCGGGGCCGGACCAAATGGCTGATAGTGACGGAACTGGAAGGTGTACCGCAGCGATGATCTCGGCGGGCTAACGAGTCCTTTACATACTGTCTTCCGGCGATCAGCCCAGCCGACGTCGGCGCAATTCTTCAGTCGCATGGTGGTCCATGCGACTGCGTGGTCCTATCTAGGAGGATTTCGTCATCGACGAGCAAGCGGAAGAAGATTCGGCCATCGCGTGGTGGCATTCATTTCAGAATCGTGCTGTTGCCGCCGACGGCGACTACCTCGATGCGCACCATCCGTGGTGCCTTGGTTGCGGCACAGACAATCCGCACGGGCATCGCCTGCGAGCGCGTCGGCGTGGCGACGGGGTGGTAGCCAGGCATATCTTCGACGGCCGACATCGCGGCGCACCCGGGATCGCACATGGCGGCGCAGTCATGACGGTTCTTGACGACACGGTGGGCATGCTGCTCTACGTCGTCGGTGAGATGGCCGTCACCCGTAAGCTCGACACCGAGTTCTTCGCGCCGGTATTGCTGGGGGTTCCCTACGAGGTCAGCGCCCAGCTCATGTCCAGAACCGGCCGGAAACTCGAAGTGCGGACAGAATTGCGCGAGGAAGCCACCGGCCAGCTGGTCGCGTCTGCGTCCGGGTTATTCGTCGTCGTCACGCTGGATCACTTCACTAGCTCCATACAGAAGGCGTCGTCAATACGCTGCACTGCGCGACCTCCCTGGGAGGGATGACGCAACCCGTAAATCTGCTCATTTTTCAACCGGCGCAGGCTGCTCGGATTAAACCGGGGCCGACAGGCGGGTTTGCTAAGCAAACGCGTACTCGACCACATCGTGGTGTACCAGCCTTCGGTAGCGTGACGCCGCAGCGTGTCGGCGAAAATACCGCCGGTCTCATCAGCTGTGGCCCGCCGGGGAGTTGATATCGACCTGGATGTGCGAAGCGGCCGGGTCAGGTTTCTGGCCGAGGGTATACAGGCCAAGACTGCCGAGAAAACCCGCACAATGCTCGATAAGCACTTCGGTCGATAGGTTTAGTTGTCCGTCTATCCAGCGACGGAGTATCTCGAACAGGCCCCCGACACCGTAGG
>ERZ650309.369-NODE-369-length-22472-cov-8.057233_pt1 | contig 22472 bp, 20 predicted proteins | sample MGYA00376245_ERZ650309 | MGnify/ENA primary metagenome ERZ650309 (study PRJEB26733, sample SAMN07839294) | wastewater metagenome | biome: urban; feature: wastewater treatment plant; material: waste water | place: USA: North Carolina | collected 2016-04-26 ...
CCCGACTTTAGTCGTGATGGCTAACCCTCCAGCTTTAGCTGGTGGTTGTTCAGTTGGTTTATTGATGGCGCAAAAGTTGCCCCTATTCTTAACATTACCAGTCCTGAAAAAAGGTGTGGTAAGTCCACTTTGTTGCTTGTCATTGAATCAATGGTGTTTAAGCCTTTACTGGCCTCAAATATCACAGGCGCGGCTTTATTTCGTGCCGTTGAGTTATGGACACCGACTTTATTAATTGATGAAACAGACGCGTTTTTAAACGAGCAAGAAGAAATGCGCGGCATACTCAATGCAGGACACTACAGACGCACCGCCTTTGTGATTCGTACCACTGGCGACAATCACGAACCTAAAAAGTTTATGACGTGGTGTGCAAAGGTGCTTTGTGGTATCGGTAAAATCGCCAATACACTGATAGATCGTTCTATTGTCATTGAGCTAAGACGAAAACTAGCCAGTGAACAGGTCGAGAATATTCATTTAGCCAATGAGGACGAATTTAGCGTTATTTGCCAAAAGTTAAAGCGTTGGTCACAAGATAACTTTGAGCAGTATCGAGAGAAACGACCTAAACGCATAGAGGGCATTAATGACCGTGCAGCCGATAACTGGCAACCCTTACAATCTGTTGCAGAATTAGCAGGCAAAGAATGGCCTAATTTATGCCGTTTAGCTGCTATCCAGTTATCAGGCATTGAAGAAGAAACGCCAAGTATCAATGTTGAGCTATTGATGGATATTGCTGATATATTCCACGATAGAGGCATGACCAAAATATTTACCGCTGATTTAATCGAAGCACTGTGCCAAGATGAAGAAAAAGCATGGGCAACATGGAATAGAGGTAAACCAATCACCGCGCATCAAGTCAGTAAAAAACTGTCAGAGTTTAAAATTAAACCTGATGATGTTCGTATTGGGACAATCCATAAAAAGGGCTACAAGCTTCAAGATATAAATGAGGCATTAATTCGTTACAAGCCTACCCCTGATGAAAACGCGACACCGCGACAAGCTAGTAATACCAATGCTTACAGCGATTTTGAGAAACGCGACAATGACGAAATGTCGCGGACACAAAAACCGCTAGACCCCTTGATAAATAAGGATTGTCGCGGTGTCGCGGATAAAAGCGACATAGTACACCCACAAACAATCATTGATGATGTGGAGGTATTTTAATGACCGCCACCGATTTATATAACGACCTTGTGTTACATGGTTTTAGTTTGTCGGTACAAGGTGGCAATTTGATATTGTCACCCAGTAGTCAACTTAGCCAAACACAACGATTAGAGATTAAACAGCATAAAAGCGAGTTACTTCTTTTACTGGCGGCTAATGAATCCTATTCACCATTGGAGGACGGACAGCTAAACCGCAAAAGTGAGGAAAAGCAATCTCCGAAAAATTTCGGAGATGTACTCAAAACTGAGCAGATCACCACCCCAAACATTCGGGACACGTTTACTCAAATTGAGGAAACCCCCACAGTTGAACAACCCCCATTGGGGGACGTACCCACAGATGAGCTAAAAACTTCGTTCAACCTGGATAACTACCGCCACCTAGTCACTTGCAACCAGTGCGAGCATTTAGCCTTAACTGGCAGTTGCAGCCGATTGGGTAAGCGTGTGAACCCTCAAGCCTTGCGTGAATGTGGTTCTTTTCAGTTGCTTAAAAAAGAACGTCCCCCACTGGAGGAAGTTAAACCTTACACACAAGACGAACTAAACAGACTACTTAACCAAGCAGCAAAGCCTTTGTACTTTCACTTAATAGATTGCCAACAATGCAGCCTAGAAGATACCAAGTATTGTGTAGAGGGTTTTGGTTTAGGTAATACCTTTGATTGTTTGTTACTGTGTTTTGATGATGCAACTAATAAACGCTATGAGCTAATGAATCAGGTTATTAAAGCGCGTGTATCAGGCCGTAGGGCGTTTGAATCGCTATCTAGTGATAATGCACCGCAACTCATGCAAACCGCGTTACAAACGCGAAAATTTGGCAATAGTCCGCAAGATGAGGCGTTTATCAATCACTGGACAGCTTGCGAAGTGTGTAAGCCTAGTCTTGGTAGGTATTGCAGCGAGGGGCAACGACTAGAAAAAGAGGCTAATTGTTAATTTAGGTTTATCCTCTTTTTTGAGGTTAAGGGGTGTGTCCAAAAGTGGACGCACCTTTTTTATTGGTAGAGTCTTTTATTGATACAAAAAAATTCCCAACCGTTTATGAAAGTGCGTCAAGGCGGCAATTGCCAAGCACGGCCATTCAAAACAAGTCGGGAACTAAAAAGATATTAACAGAAAAAATTATTTGTTGAAAATTTCACGCAAACTACTTCGCGCAGCAAAATAAAGGTTTCCAACGAAGTTTCCAAGAAAATAATGCTTTTTTAAATACGCAAAATTTACTTCGCAAAGAACAGTGCAGACAAATGTTATGTTCAAAGTGCGTACTTTAGTCCCTCAATAAACTTGTCCGCAATGAAGTCCGCACCAAAAATACTATTTAAGCATTGGTGAAAAAGGTGACAAACAAGTAGTTGACAGTTTAGTTGACAGCGAAATGACAGTTACCAAAATTTAGTTACCAACGAAGTTACCAAAAAACAGACCTTTTAACTGGTACGCAAAACGTCAGTACGCAAGGAAGTACGCAATAAATTAGCCTTTTTTGCTGTCCACACCAATGTCCACACCTTACCTATCCACAGACAGATAACGGCTTTTTACTGTTAGCATCACTGTTAGCACAACAGTTGTTAGCATCGCTCAGCAAAACAGCCTGTAAAAGTTAGCTTAGTAAAGACGGACGAAACTTTCTGTTAATCTCAAAAAGTGCGCATAGAATTAGTGCGCAACTAAGTGCGCAGCAAAACAGGTGTAAATAGTGATGTAAACACTAAAACCGCTTTTTATTGGCTGATATGTACCTTTTTTGATACACTTAGATAATAATGAACACTATAGACGATTAAACAATGCTAGAAGCGCGTTTTTTCTGTACCGATAAAGGAACAGAGCTAGTCAGAGGTGCATAACATGACACAACATATCGGTAGTAGCTTTAATGACTTCTTACAAGATGAGGGTATTCTTGAAGAAGTTAATGCGGTGGCGGTAAAGCGTGTTTTAGCTTGGCAAATTGCACAGGCTATGAAAGAGCAAAACTTAACTAAAACAGCTTTAGCCGAAAAGATGCACACAAGCCGTGCCTCACTTAATCGGCTTTTAGATGAAGAAGATACCAGTTTAACCTTGACCACCTTAACCAGTGCCGCCAATGCACTAGGCAAGCAAATTAAGATAGAGCTACAATAACCTCACGCCCCCCCCCTTAACCGTTGCGTTTAGCGTATATGCTTTTGGGACGACAGACCGCCTTAGTGCGGTTTTGTCATTTATGCCCTCATGTTTATTTACTGGCTCAAAATCGACAAGTTTTTAGTTTATATTCAGGCGATAAATACAGGGGATTGATGATGCCAAAGCTAACACCAAAACAAGCGCGGTTTGTTGAAGAGTATCTGATTGATTTAAACGCAACACAGGCGGCTATAAGGGCAGGGTATAGCGATAAGTTTTCTAATTCAAACGCGCCTAAATTACTGCAAAATACTGCAATTGCTGAGGCGATAAAAGAGGCACAAGCAAAACTATCAGAAGCATGTCAAGTCTCACAAAAAATGGTCATTGATGGTTTGTTAGTAGAAGCAAGATTAAAGGGTGATGGTTCAAGTCACAGTGCCAGAGTCAGTGCATGGGGATTGTTGGGTAAACACTTAGGTATGTTTGTTGAAAAAACCGAAAATAAAACAGAGGTTACTGTAAAAGCAGGACTAGAACATTTTTACAGTGAGGATTCCGCTACAAAGTAGGCTTTTTTAGGGTAAAATCGCGTTTTTAGTAGGGCAGCAAAATTTTTTGTTGGTACTTTTGTTGGTATTTTCCAAAAAACACAAAGTAAAATACTTTTAAAAACAGTATATTACTATTACTTTGTGGATTCAGGTTGGGAGCCATATTTAAAAAGGCCTGCATAATATGTAGGCCTTTTTTGTTTGTCAAAAATTTTTATCTGCGAGAAGCGAAGGTGTTACAACAATTACGTTTGAGCTATCTGATTTTTTTAGCTTTTTTGGTGGTTAGCACGCTTATTGTTGTGCCGCTACACGCTGCTTGGGTGTTAATACTTGTTAAATTAATTCCGTTATTATTCTTCTTTCCTGCTGTTTGGCAAAAAAGAAGTTATGGTTTAATTGCTCTAACTTTGTTATTGTTAATCTATATGGGTTTTGCAACAATGGATTGCTTTAATAAAGGTTTAGCTCAAATTTTTGCTTTTGTTGAATTAATATTAGCTACATGGTTAATTTTAGCGTGTTCCAAAGCAGTAAAAAGTTTGCCAAGAGGTCATGGGGCGGCTTGATGACTAATATCATTACATTGACAAGAAACATCCGAAACAAGAGTACTGACATTAAATATTTCTGCCAATAACTCATTTAAAAAATTTATCGTCGGATATTTGGCAATTAGGTACTCATATTCGCTATTTGACCATAATGGACGGTACTTATATAAATGCGCCACAACAGCCTTATTATAAATACCGTCTCTTGCTACTGCGATAAATAAATTTCGTATATGTATAGCTTGAATAATTGTATCAGACATCTTTTTTCTATTGCCAATAATTCGGGCAAATAAAGGTTGTTGTTGTTTTATCCACTCTGCTATTTTGTTAGAAGTTTGTTTATTAGCTTTTGGTGTAGCAACAAATATACCTGACACATCATCTTTATAACCTCCATATTTATGGACTTTCAACCTATCTTCTAACAAATTAAACTTCCTTAAATATCCAACAGTATCAAATGGTTGCAAAAAAGTTACCATCCTAGCAGGAATTTCATACTCTAAAATTAACTCATTGAAATATTTAGGGTTAGCACAAAAATAACAGATACTCCCCATAAAAATCTCATAAAACCGTTCTGGCCTTCCTAAAATTTCCATCCAATTATTAACAATAGCAACGATAGAGTGCATATTATCTTTAGCTGTGTTATAAAAAATCCGAAATGTATAATAATATCCATTACATTTAAAATAAAAATCCCTAATATCCTCCCACTCTCTGTCAAACTCGTAAGGATTCAGACTAATATAAACATTTCCTTGAGGTTCATCTTCATAGAAAAAAGCATCTACCTCTTCAATATAATCTATAACAAACTCAGGCGAAACTATGGCTACTAACTCTCGAAACCATAAGGCACTGCCGCCTTCCCTGTCTCGTTGTTTATCATATTCAAGAAGATTATTACTCTTGCTAAGAATACTATAAAAACTAATTTTTTCTAAATTATTGGTAGTTATTTCCTTTAATGGTAAAGCCTTGTTTAATTTGATATACAAATCTTTCCATGTGATATTTTTTTCTTTATATTGAAAGTAATAATCCAACACTCGCTCCCTCTCACTTCTGCAATCCTTGCAATTCAATGGTATAAATTGCACCGTCATCCATTTGCACCACTTTAACAGGCAAATAATCTAAGGATTTAGCTAACCAAAACTGGGTTTGCCGATCGGCAGACTGATGAATACGCGTTACTTTTAAAGCTTCTATTTCACCATAAGGGATTTTAATTTTTTCAACACCATCCACAATAAACTTTAAGGGCTGAAAGCCTTTTGCATCGCCCAAAAGATATTCTTTTAATTGCGGCTTAGTTTGCTGGCTTAAATCTTGGCGAATTTGGATTTCTAAATTTAAAGGGTCTAAAACCGTTTTATCGGTTAAGGGAAATGTTTCGTTTTGGCCTTTACGCAAGGTTGTTAATTGTTGCTTATCCCAATCAAAAGTAGCCTGATCAACACGATTTTTGAATAAAACTTGTTTACTATTTTGATAACTTAACGACTGAACTTGTTGTTTATCAAAAATAAACTCACTCACTTCATTAGCATTGGCAATAGCGGCTGTTGCATTAAATTGATAACGGTAATGATTGTTTTCTTGTTTGCTTAAGGTGCGTGTAGCTGTGCCAGTAATTTGTTGATTTAAATTAAATTGATACGTTGCTGTATAAGGTTGCAAATCAAAGGCAAAGGTTTTTACACCAAGACTTAAACTCGTGATTAACAACAAAAAACGCATATTTACCCCTCAACCAAACCCTCTCCTACAGAGAGAGGCAGAACTTTAATCAAATAACAACTTCATTGGTGTAGACAAGGTTTGACCATCTAACACAGGCAAACCTTGTTGATAACTCAAACGGCCATAACTAAGCCAATTTAGCACGAGAGGATAAATAATATGTTCTAATTTATGTACTCTTTGTATTAAAGATTGTTCGGCTTCGTTAGCCGCCACCGTTAACACCGCTTGGGCAATCACTGCCCCACCATCTAATTCAGCATTAACAAAGTGAACGGAACAACCATGAAGTTTATCACCCGTTGCCAATACACGTTGATGGGTATGCAAACCTTTATATAAAGGCAATAATGAGGGATGAATATTAATTAATTTACCTTCAAAGTGCTGAACAAAAGCAGGCGTTAAAATACGCATAAAACCTGCCAATACCACCACATCAGGTTGCCATACATCAATGATTTTTTGCATGGCCAAATCAAAATCTTGGCGTGTAGCAAACTCTTTATGATTGATAATGGCTGTGTTAATCCCTGCCTGTTGTGCCCGAACTAAGCCATAAGCATCAGCCTTATTAGACAACACACCAACCACTTGCCCTGCAATATATCCTGACTGACAAGCATCCATAATTGCTTGCAAATTACTACCTGAGCCAGAAATTAAAACAACAATTTTCATTTTTAATCAAACTTATGCAAAAATCGTTAAATCCCCCTACCCCCCTTTAGCAAAGGGAACTCCCTCCTTTTTTAAAGGAGGGCTGGGGAGGATTCAAAATAAAAAGGCAGGCACAAGGCCTGCCCCCTAAACGTCATTTACCATTAAGCAAAAACAACGGTAGGCTCAGCATGAGTTGATGGCTGAATTTGACCTAAACGCCATGCTTGTTCACCATTGGCTTGTAAATGAGCAATGGCTTCGTCAGCTTTATCAGCAGGCACAACCACAACCATGCCCACACCACAGTTAAAGGTACGATACATTTCAAAACGTTCAACATTGCCTTGCTGTTGTAACCATTGGAAAATGGCTGGCCATTGCCAAGATTTCTCATCAATCACCGCATCAGCACCTTCTGGCAACACACGTGGTAAATTACCAGGTAAACCGCCACCCGTAATATGAGCAATCGCATGTACTGGTACAGCTTTAATTAAAGACAACATCGATTTAACATAAATACGGGTGGGTGCCATCACCACATCGGCTAAGGTTTTGCCGTCTAATGGTTGGCTTAAATCCGCTTGAGCAACCTCAATCACTTTACGAACCAAAGAATAGCCATTGGAGTGAACACCACTCGAAGCAATACCAATTAATACATCACCTGCTTTGACTTTAGAGCCATCAATAATCTGTGATTTTTCGACAACACCCACACAAAAACCTGCTAAGTCGTAATCTTCACCTTCATACATACCTGGCATTTCAGCAGTTTCGCCACCAACTAAAGCACAACCTGCTTGTAAACAACCTTCACCAATACCTGTAATTACCGTTGCAGCTGTATCAACTGATAAATGGCCTGTTGCATAATAATCTAAAAAGAATAATGGCTCTGCACCACACACAACTAAGTCATTGACACACATCGCCACTAAATCAACACCAATGCTTTCGTGACGCTTTAACTGTAAAGCGAGTTTTAATTTAGTACCCACACCATCTGTGCCAGAGACTAAAACAGGTTGTTTGTAGCCTGCTGGAATTTCACATAAAGCACCAAAACCACCTAAACCACCCAATACTTCAGGACGTGTCGTTTTTTTAGCGACACCTTTAATACGTTCAACTAAATGATCGCCTGCATCAATATCAACGCCTGCATCTTTGTAGCTTAACGAAGTTTGTGTATTGCTCATGGTGATTTCTTTCCACAAAAATAAATAAAAAGGAAATTTGGGGGCGCATTTTAGCGTTTTATCGTGCTTTGCTCCACTATTAACAGCAATAAAGCCTAGAAATTCCACGTCAAGTTGCGTATGGTACGCAAGTTTGTCTTATCAGGATGTCATAAATGAAGTTTTTTCGTCATTTAGTACTAAGTTCTATGCTTATCAGCTCCGCTCAAACTTATGCAGCTAACTGGGTAGATGATTTACTTAATCTGACGGGTACGAGTTTAATTTTTGAACAAAACATCGTACAACAAGCTTTACAAGACAATCAGACTATCCCTGACTTAAATCAACTTCTAGAAAATAGTCATTTTCAAGCATGGGCTGGTGCTCGCTTGTGGATTGTATATTCTGCCAATGGCCAATTACAAAGTTATCAACTTAAAGATGCCATTAACAATGAAGCCAATCAACGTGGATTACTCTTAAGCAATAAACTTTCAGCAAACGACATTACGCTACTTAATATTGCTATTACGAGTTACAAAACCAACTCTCAGCCATTAAAAACTTTATTACAACAACAGCAATATGATGGCTTAGTATTAATTAATCAAAAAGACAATACATTTACATGGAAAATTTTAACACCTAATCAACAGTTTTTAGGCGCGATTAGCCAAGATGGGTTAATGTATCTACCTCACATTTGGGCAGAAAACTTAGGCATGGCATGGCAATGGCCAGATTTAAATAATGATTTTTTAGTTAGAATAGATAACATCAAACTATTTGAGCAATTTATTCAAAGTGAACAAATTTTAAAAACACATTGTTCGCAAGTACGTTTATTAAGCATTGATGGCTATCAAGTTAACTTTGCCTGTCAAACAAATCTTAACTATAGTCAATTGCATGATAAACTCCGACAGATACCTGTGTTTAGTGCCAAACAAAGTACAATGGCAGCAACAAATTTAGCAATGCCTGTTATGATGGGACGACAACTAAGCCAGCGTTTCCTACATTATCAATGGTTAAACAATTTTTAGAATAATAGACAATGAACAATATCATCAACCGTTGGCCTATTTGGATAGTTTTTGCGGTATTAATTTGGCTACTCTATGCGCTGCAATCTATTTTAATGCCTTTTTTTGCAGCTGCATTATTAGCTTATTTATGCAACCCACTCGTTGACCGCCTCATGAAATGGCGTTTTAGTCGTATTGCGGCTGTCAGCACCGTTTTTAGTGTTTTATTTTTAACCATCACCACAACCTTAGTTTTGCTAATTCCCATGTTGTGGCGACAATTTATGTATCTAGAATCACGCCTACCCTTTTTACTAAAATGGATCAATCGCAAAGCAATTCCTTGGTTAGAAAAAAGCTTTAAAGTCGATTTAGATCGTTTAGATATGGACTTAATCACTTCGTGGCTCACTTCGTATTGGCAAGAAGCAGGCACAGCAGCAGGTCACGTATTAACTCGTGTTGCTCAATCTAGCTTAGATATTATCAGCATCGTTGGTCTAATTTCTTTAGTACCTGTAGTCACTTTTTATTTATTATTAGATTGGGACAAAATTATTAACAATATAAAAGAATTAATCCCCCGTCACATTGAACCAACCGTTAGTAAGTTAGCACTTGAATGCGATGACGTTCTATCTGCATTTATTCGTGGACAATTAATGGTTATGTTAGCTTTAGGGATAATTTATGCCGTTGGTTTACAAATTGTCGGGCTAAAACTAGGCATTTTAATTGGTTTATTAGCAGGCTTAGCGAGCATTATTCCGTATTTTGGTTTTGTTGTTGGAATTATCGCCGCAAGTATTACTTGTTTATTTCAATTTGGCACACATAGCTTAGATACTTTATTAGCCGTATGGTTAGTATTCGCTATTGGTCAAATTTTAGAAGGTTGGGTTTTACAACCTTATTTAATTGGTGACAAAATTGGCTTACCGCCTGTTGGTGTGATTTTTGCGGTGATGGCAGGTGGCCAACTGTTTGGTTTTATTGGTATGTTACTCGCCTTACCCGTTGCGGCAATTATTATGGTACTCTTACACCATGCCCATAATCGTTATCGGCAAAGTGAATTTTATCAACGACCTCGCATTGATGATGAGTCAACATGAAAGCACGTCATAGCCAAATGGTGCTTAACTTAGGGCCACGTTTAGATGCACGGCTCAGTGACTTTGCTGGCCCTAGTTGGGCAGCAATTATTGCCGCTATTCACGATTTATTAACAGGCAAATGGCAACGCTGTTTTGTTTATGGTCAACCTGATACAGGTAAAACCCATTTATTAGCCGCTGCTTGTGAGCATTATACCGAACAAGGTCATACTACACTTTTACTTTCCTTACGCGAATTAATTCGTACCAACAACCCTCATTGTTTAGAAAGTTTAGAACACTATGATTTAATCGCACTGGATGATATTGAAATGATTCAAGGTCATCCAGATTGGCAAGAAGCTTTGTTTCATTTATTAAATCGAGCTTTAGAACACAATACCAAAATTTTATTAGCCGCACGTGCCATGCCCACACAACTTGGTTTAAGTTTGGCTGATTTAGTGTCGCGCTTACAGCAAGCCGCCTGTTTTGGTATTCCTAGTGGTGAAGATGATGCAGACCGCGAAGCCTTATTATTGGCTGCTTTAGGCCGTCGCAATCTAAACTTAGACCCTGAAACTATTCGTTATTTATTAATCAAAGGCCCACATTATACGGGTTTACTACTCAAACACTTAAGTTTTTTAGAGGAAAGCTCATTACAACAACGCAAAAAACTGTCATTAAACTTTGTAAAACAACTGACTGAGCATTAGAATACCTTTTTTAGGACTGACACTTTTATCTTATTTGTTCCATTTAAATCGTTATCAACGGTTTTATGCCCACAAAATATGCATCTAAATGCACAAGATTTAAGTCATAAACTCACTTAATAGATACGCCAAACCATGAGCAGCTCCATTCATCAAACGCACAACCAAGATAGTGAATACTCTATTGACGAACTCGCCCGTGTTGCAGGAACAACAGTTCGCAATGTACGCGCTTATCAAGATAGAGGTATTTTACCTCCACCAGAACGCCGTGGACGTAATGGTATCTATAATCATACCCACTTAGCACGCTTACGAATTATTGGTCAATTATTAAGTCGTGGCTATAGCATTGCCAACATTGGTGAGCTCATTGTTGCTTGGGAACAAGGTCAAGATTTAAGCCAATTATTAGGTTTAGAATCCGCTTTAACCAGTCCTTGGTCAGATGAAACACCGCAATATTATGATGCACTTGAACTACTCACTTTATTTGGTGCAAGTGTGACACAAGATGAAATTATTAAGGCTGCCGAGCTGGGTATTATTGAATTTATCGAAGAAGGCTCAAGAGTTAAAGTACCTAGCCCTCGTTTATTAGATGCGGGACTCAAATTAGTCTCTTTGGGCTTACCATTGCATGAGTTACTCAATATTGTGGGTGGTTTACGTGGCAACGTTGAGCGTGTAGCAAATATGTTTGTTGATGTTATTGCACGTTTAATTGATACTTATGGTAAAGAAAATATTCCGCCAAGCAGTGCCACTACCCGTCTTGCGGATTTAATTTGGCAAATGCGGCCATTAGCCGACATCGCCATTGATGCCGAAGTTGCCCGTGCCATGGAAAAAGCGATTGCTAAATACTTTGGCGAACGTTTAGATGCTATTATGGAGCATCTAAAAAATAAAGATGGGAACGTATAACAACAGACATCATAGACAATACGACAAAATAACAATTTTTCCTGAAATTGCGCGATTGTCTATGCTACAGTCGTATATAATTACGCCCCATGCAACACAAACACACAAGAACAAATCATTATTTTTAAGTACAATGTTTGACAAAATTACAAATATGCTTTTCTCATAGCAAATGTAAAAATAATTTTTGTTCTTAATAAAAAATAACAAGCTAGTTTGGAGACTCTTCCGATGCCTGCTTCTCAGAGCCGCGTTTTACTCCTTGGTTTACTAACAGGGTCATTAATAACAACAGCCACTTGGGCTGACACCGTTGTTGTTAACACCACAACTGATGAAAATAATATTGATAATACAAGTTGTTCTATTCGGGAGGCTGTAAGTTATCTAAAAGCCAAAAATGATAAGAAGGCAATCATTGATGAAGAAATAGCCGTTATTGCGGGTACATCACTTAAAAATAGCAGTCAACTCACAATAGCCAAAAATGCTTTGACTGACGAAAAAGCAAAAACTTCTCCTAATTCATCAGAGATCAGCCGCTTAGAAAAAGAAATTGCTGATTTAACTAATGTTATAAATAACGGTTTATTTTCTCTAAATATACAACTAGCTCAAAAAACCGATGAACTCAATAAAGAAAAAAGTAAATCGACACCTGATAATAATTTAATTGCTAGTTATGATGCAGCGATTAATACATTAAAGGATCAGATTAAACAAAAGGAAACTGAACGCACACAAAAGGAATCCGATCTTTTAGTATATCGCCTTAAGGGATTATATGGCTGCATTAGTTTTGATTTTAATACCGCTGATAATGTTTCTTTATATGCAAATTTAGGTACTTATTCTATTGATTCAACCATTACACTTCCATTTAGTCTTAATTTTGCTTTATTTGGTGCAGATGCTTCATCGAGCGCTGTTGGAATTATAAATCTAGAAGATACTACTAATCCTGATGCCTTGCCTCGCACTATTCTTAAAGCAACTGCTAGTCACAATATATTTATCATTGATGATGGCAAAGATAATGACCATGACAGTAATCCTGCTACATCAAATCAATATATCACCGTCACATTTAACAATATAGATTTTTTAGGTTGTGATAATAATTGTGCCACTAACGGTGGAATAATTTTAAATAAAGAGTTTTTGACCATTACTAACAGTGTCATTGCAAAAGGTGTTGCTACCGAGAAAGGTGGAGCAATTTATAACGCAGCAAATTCTGTGTTCTCCATAAAAAATTCCGTTATCAAAAATAATCGGGCAGAATCTGGCTCTGCTATTTTTTCAGAAGATGCTAACTTAGCTTTATCAAGCTCACTTATTGCTGACAATGAAACAACAAACATTAATAATGGTGTCATTACACTTAATAAAACTTTAAAAGCATCACCCTATGCACCGATCAATCCTTTAATAGAAAATAGCACCATTTCTGGCAACAAAGGCATAGGTTTAAACATTCAAGAAGGTATTTTTGTTAATACTTCAACAGTCGTGCAAAATACTGTTGGTATTAGTTTTAATTCTGGCCTGCCTACCGTTTATAATAGCATTATTGCCGATAATAGTACCTTAGATTGCCAATCATTTGCCCCTATTCCTGCTGATAATAAAGCCTATTTTGCCAATAACTTGTCGGTCATTAATAAAGGCTGTCCAACAACTAATGTATTCAATAATATATTAATTAGTAATAATGGAACAGAAACTTTAATGGCTGCAACAGACAGTAAAGGTCATTGTGTTGCGCCTCCTGCTGTTGGTTTATTATGCCCATTAGCCAATAATGGTGGTTTAACACGTACCCATAAACCTCGTTTGCTTGCAAGTTATACCAAACTGAATGACTCCGTCATTGTCAATAAAGGCTTTAATGTCAATAAAAATAGTGCTGGTCTCGCTTGCTCTAGCCTAGATCAACGAGGCAAACCTCGTGAAAATAACGAAAATGCCTGTGATATTGGTGCTGTTGAGTTAATTTCTGGCTTATCTAGTAGTCGTCAAGGTGATGATATTGTTTTTGGTCAAATCAAACGTTTTAGCCCATTGGAAAACTTAGGTGATGCAGAATTACTCCCTGCCGAACTTTGTGCTAATTTTTTAGGTGCTGGTGAATATATTAATGGCTGTATTCGCGTCATTGATTTACCTCGACACGGCCAAGCGAGCATAGACACTCAAACAGGCGAATTATTATACTCGACAACAAAAACAGATTTTCACGGTTTTGATACCTTTAGTTATGGTGTCATTACAACATTAAGTCGTTTTAATGATGCGAACAACGATAGAACCTTAACCACTTCTGTACGGGTTGTATCTGAACCACCAAGTTCCCCTCCCTCGAAAGCATTAGATAATGGCGCAAATGGCATATTTTCTATTTTAATGTTGAGCTTAGTGGCTATTTGGCGACGTATATACAGAGGACAATAATAAATGAAATTTCGTCAATCTCTTTTAACATTGAGTATTTTGTTAAGTAATTATGCTTATTCTGCTGTAACCATCAATGTCAACACTACAAATGATGAGTTTGGCGAAAATCTTGCAAATTGTTCATTACGCGAAGCTATTGAGGCCGTCAACACACGTAATCCTTTTGGCGGATGCAGGTCTGGCGAACGTTTTGGTACTAACCGTATTGTTTTAGAAGATAACGAATATATTTTGACGCGTGGCGAGTTAGTGGTTAAAGAAGCAATGGTTATTTTGGGTGCAAACAAAAATGATCAAGTTGATAATATTACCCAAACTAAACCCAAACGTACTGCAGCAACAACCACTATTAATGCTCAACAAAAAAATCGTATTTTTAGTACCGCAACAAGCAAAGCTGCTTTAACACTCAATCATTTAAAATTAGTTAATGGTTACCATAATGAATATGGCGGGGCTATTGTTGCAGGTGGCTTATTAGACTTATTTAATGTTGTCTTTGAAAATAATAAAGCCGATAAAATGGGAGGAGCTGTTCATCTACTAGGTAACGCTTCAGATCTATCAGCCAACAATAGCACTTGGCAACAAAATCTGACTAATGGTGGTGTTGGCTCAGCATTAAGCATGACTTGCCTTGCTGATTTAAAGCCAACAGCACGTAATCTTGTCATTCAAAATAGTAGTTTTATTAACAATGGCTCAGGTAATGATCAAAGCATACTAGATATTTGTGGAAACTTAACTTTTAATCTTCAATCTTCTACGATTGCAGAGAATAAGATTAACAATAGTGGTAATATCATTAACTTCAATGAAAATACATCACCCTTAAGTACTGTTAGTTTTCTTAATGCCACTATTATCAATAATGAAGGTGGTTCTGCATTATTTTTTGGTAAACTCGGCACCATCCAAATTAATCATTCTATATTAAGCTTTAATCAAGCTAAGAGCTGCCATAGTAATCTTGCTTCTAGTGATATTAACTATAGTGGTGATAATAATCTTTATCAAGGTTGCGATATTTTAAAAGTCGCGTCTACTACTAGCACGAACGCACATCCTAATGATCAACATATCACTTTTGGTAGTATAAATTGGACAGAACTATTTAATCCCTTAGGTAATTATGGTGGTTATACACAGGTTTATTTACCCAAGCAAAATGCACTAAGCAAACAATATGTTGTAGATAAAATCACTTCGGGTGCATGCCAAGACTATATCGATCAGCGCGGCAGTAATACACATTCTACTAGTAATGTCGAAAATTGCGATCGTGGCTCTGTTGAAAGACGTGCTGCTATTGCCGTTGTAGACAGAACAGCTTTATTTACAAACAAAGATAAAACTGATCGTATTGTTGAAGTGAATGTTTTAGATAATGATATACCTAGCGAAACAGACTTAACCGATGATAAAGAAAATTCTAGAGGCTCTTTTGCAAAAGATGCTGAGGGTAATTACCAATTAAAGTTAACTAATGACAGTGGTGGTTTATGCACTATTCGCCATCGTACTAGCGAAAATTTATTACCTTATGTTAAGTTTGACAATGGTGGTAAGCTAATCAATCAATTACAAAGTGGCTCCTGTAAATATAGCTTTATTGATAGCAATGGCAATCAAGCCATTGAGGGACAACTATTTTTCACTATTGAAAATAAACTCCCCATAGCAGGTGACGACACTTTTTATCTTCAAGCTGGTGCTAGTCAAATAACTATGAATTTGACTAGCAATGATAACGATGATAACGACGGTAAATATGGGGGGTTATGTACCTCAAACACCGTTAAATGTAATGGTGGTTACTATATCCGCGTTGTTGATAGCCCTAAAATAGGCACGATTGAAGGTGAAAGTCGCCCTTGCCCTGACTATACAGATACTAATAAAAATATTTGTTATCGCGGTGATTTAATATATCAATCGAAAAACGATCTTGCTCCTTTTAATGATAAATTCACTTATGTCGTTTATGATAATGATCTTGCCTTTTCTGCTCCTGCAACCGTCACAATTATCAGTGAAAATGCAGAAAAAGCCAACGACACAGGAGGCAGTCTTGCATGGTGGTCTCTACTTTCTTTAGCTGGTTTAGCATTGTATCGTCGTAGGAACATTAAAATTGCCTAAAACTATTTCTCATTTATTAATTAGTGGCAGCTTAATTGCTGCCACTGCTGTTTATGCCCAAGAAAATACTGTAACACTTGATGTTCCTGAAGTTGTGCACATTTTAAGTATTAATGATCAAGAACAAAACAGTACATTTTTTGGCTCTCGTCAACATATCAAAAAACTAAATGTCGGTGAAAATACATTAACCGTACGCTATTCTCAGTTGTTTAATTTAACAGCTGACGAACATGATATTATCAAATCTAAGCCATTAATCATTCGTTTTACTGCTGAAGCTGGCAAAAGTTATCAACTACTCGCCTCGCCTCCTAAACGTTATGAAGCAGCGAAAGAATTTGCTAAAAATCCTGATATTCGTTTAGTCGATAAAAACACAGGTACTAGCCAAACGGCTGTTTTAGTCAAATCTACTATAAGCTCATCTATTGTTGATAATGTAACTAAGGCTTTTCAAAACATATCTGATGACCAAAACATCAAATCTAACACTCTTCAACAATTGCAAGAGTTATGGCTAAAAGCCAGTCCTCAAGAACGTGAAGCTTTTGCTGCATGGTTAGCTACTAAAGCAACAAACGCTAAATAATCTGTTAACGCCTCGTATATTTAGGACTTACGCGGTTATCGCTTATTTGTTTACACGTCAACCATTTTCAACGGTTTTATGTTCACAAAACGCGCTAATTTCGGTGAAATGCGTAAGTCCAGATATTATCTATGAGGGATTAACTTTTAAGAAATACCAATGTTACCCTCACACCATCTTGGTGATTTTGAATACTAACTTTACCACCATGTAAATTCATCACTTCTTTGACTAAGGTTAATCCGATACCTGTACTTTTTTTCTGACTATCTGGCCGCGGTAAAGAATAATAACGCTCAAATACTTGTTCTAAGGCATACTCAGGAATTTGTTGGCCTTGATTTTCAATACTTAAACTCAGTGATGAATGATGTTGCTGTGCATTTAAGCTAATTGCATGGGCGTAAGGCGTAAAATCTAAGGCATTATCTATAATATTAGAAATCGCTTGCTCTAACCAAAAAACTTCGCCTCTAATTAGTAATGTTGTAGGTAAATGATTCGTAATTTGAATCTGTTTTTTGCTAATAACCGCTTGCTTTTGCTGAATAACTTTTTCCACCAATAATGATAAATCAATCTGTTGCTGATTCATCTGCTGTTGTTGCTCTAAACGAGCTAATAATAATAAACGTTCAATTAGTAGCTGTAGCTTATCAGTTTGCTCAATAATGTTAGTACTAAAACGTTGTCGATCTGTCTCATCTAAGTCATCCTGTAATATTTCAGCACTGGCTTTAATGGCCGTTAATGGGCTTTTTAGTTCATGGGTTAAGGTATGTACATAACGCTCAATATAGTTTTTCCCCTCTAATTCTTGACGCATCTTATCAATTGCATAGACTAAACTATTGAGTTCTTTTGCAGCCCAAAAATGCAAATTTGTTTGACGTTGTGTTGATAAAGTTCGCGCATATTCTGCCACCTGATAAATGCCATGACGCAACCACCAAGCAACCCCACCACTTAAAATCAATGCCAAAACCACGACCCATAAACCCTGTTTTAACATTTGCTCTTGGGCTCGTTCGATAAAAGGTTGCAACAATTGGCTTTTTTTAGAAACAGAAACCACACCAATAATTTTTTGTTGGTCAATAATAGGTGCAGCCACAAACATAGTCGATGTGAGTTCATTTTGAGGGTCTTGACGAGTGGTACGCGCGCCATATTTTCCGTCTAAAGTACGTCGAACATCATTCCATCGAGAATAATCTTTGCCTGTTGCTATGCCTTGTGAGTCAAATAACACAATCCCTTTATCATTGGTAATATAGATATGTTGGGCGACATTTTCTTTTTGATATTGCCAAATCTGCGCACGCAAAGGCCGTTGTAAAACCTCTATTATTTTTTCTCTAAACTCGGGAGTATCAACTTTTCCTGTTTTGACATCATCAGCTACTAAAGCAGCAATGATGTTGGCATTATCGGCTAAAGTGTCTTCAATAGCTTGTCTAACACTAGGTTTTATTTCTTCTTGCAAGGTTTTAATGGTTAAGTATGCTCCGACCACTAATACCAGTGAAAATACTAACCAAATTCGTAAAAAAATAGACATTAATATTTTGCCAAACTATAACCAATCCCACGATGAGTTTTAATCACTTCATCGTCATGAATATTTTTCAGTTTTTGACGTAACACTTTAATATGTGTATCGATAGTACGCTCTAAACTATGATCGGGATGCTCCCATGCCGCTTGCATTAATTGATGACGACTCAAAACTCGCTCGGGTTGTTTTAATAAAACTTCTAATAAACGATATTCATAACGTGTTAAATTTAGTAATTGACCATGATAGCTAATCTGCAATTTTTCGGGATCATGTTGCCAAATTTTAGCAAGACTATTGCTATGTATAGGTGTTGCTTGAGGTTGCAGACGACGACAAATTACCCTAATACGAGATACTAATTCACGCGGGCTAAATGGTTTTGCACAATAATCATCAGCACCAATTTCTAAACCGATAATTCGTTCCACTTCATCATTACGTGCCGTTAAAAATAATAAGGGGGTTTGATATTGTTGACGAATTTGACGACACAAATCAAAGCCATTAATATCAGGTAAGCCCACATCTAAAATAATAAAATCAACGGGGTGTTGTGCCACATAGTCTAATGCTTGTTGTCCTAAAGCACACCACTGAACTTGCCATCCTTCACGTTGTAAACTAAAAATCAAAGTTTGGGCAATTGCTTCATCATCTTCAACTAATAAAATATGCTTTAACACAGCAAGAATTTCCCTAAAAAAAACGGTATTTGCCATGACAGCAAATACCGTTTTTATATGTTATATAATTCTAAAAATTACAGCAACTTACGGCCTTTACCTGCGGCAATACGTAAACGTAAACCGTTTAAGCGAATAAAGCCTTCTGCGTCTTTTTGATTATATGCACCACGGTCATCTTCAAAGGTGGCAATATTGGCATCAAAAATCGAATCGTCAGATTTACGACCCGCAATATACACATTACCTTTGTACAATTTAACACGTACAACACCGTTTACATAACGCTGAGATTCGTCAATCATGGTTTGCAACATTTGACGCTCAGGACTCCACCAATAACCGTTATAAACTAAACTGGCATAACGTGGCATCAACTCATCTTTTAAATGGGCAACTTCACGGTCTAAGGTGATTGATTCAATCGCACGATGTGCTTTCATCATAATTGTGCCACCAGGTGTTTCATAACAACCACGTGACTTCATGCCAACATAACGATTTTCAACTAAATCTAAACGACCAATACCGTGTTTGCCACCTAAAGCATTTAATTGCGTTAATACTTGAGCAGGTGTCATTTCTGTGCCGTTAATCGCCACAATATCGCCACCACGATAGGTTAATTCAACATATTCTGGTTGATCTGGTGCTTTTTCTGGGCTAACTGTCCAACGCCAAATGTCTTCTTCTGGTTCCCAAAATGGGTCTTCCAAGCCACCACCTTCATAGGAGATATGCAATAAGTTTGCATCCATTGAATAAGGTGATTTTTTGCCTGCTTTATTGAAATCAATAGGAATATTATGTTTGGCGGCATAATTCATTAATGTTTCACGGCTGGTTAAATCCCATTCACGCCACGGAGCAATCACGCGAATATTGGGGGTTAAAGCATAAGCACCTAATTCAAAACGAACTTGGTCATTTCCTTTACCTGTTGCACCGTGAGAAATCGCATCTGCGCCTTGCTCCTGAGCAATTTCAACTAAACGCTTAGCAATTAATGGACGTGCAATCGACGTACCTAATAAATACTCGCCTTCATAAATGGCATTCGCACGAAACATGGGAAACACGAAATCACGGACAAATTCTTCGCGTAAATCTTCGATATAGATGTCTTTTACACCCATTGCTTGTGCTTTGGCGCGTGCAGGCTCTACTTCTTCACCTTGACCAATATCAGCCGTAAATGTTACCACTTCACAGTTATAGTTTTCTTGTAACCACTTTACAATCACGGATGTATCTAAGCCGCCCGAATATGCTAAGACGACCTTTTTAATCTCTGCCATGTTTTCTTACCTTTAAGCCTTTGAAAAAAACGTCCTATTTTACGTTATTTAGAGGGGGATTGACTATGAGAGTTTTCACTAGGATTTTTTTATATTCAAGTTATTCATCATTGTTTCTTTACGTTGAGCAATATCTTCTGGGACAGGGTAAACTCTAATTCTATGTCTTCCTGCTTTTTTCGCTGCATAAACTCCTTCATCAGCATTATCTATCAGTGTACTAATCGTATTTTGGCCATTTGGCACTAAAGATGATAAACCAATACTGACCGAAACACATTTAGAAGCTTTGGAGCTTTTGTGAGGAATTGCTAGATCATCAATGGCTTGTCGAACTTCTTGTGCTAATGCAAAAGCCCCTTCAATAGTGGTATTAGGCAACAACAATACAAATTCTTCGCCACCATAACGTGCTGCTAAATCTGCTGGGCGTTTAGCCATTTTCTTTAAAGTTTTACCAACCTGACTTAATACTTTATCACCTTCTAAATGACCATAGGTGTCGTTGTAAGGTTTGAAGTGGTCAACATCGATGAAAATCAAGGCAATGGATTGTTTTTCTCGTTCTGCAATTGCCCACTCCCTCGCCAAAGTTTCATTAAAATGACGTCTATTTGCCAAACCTGTTAAACCATCTTCTTGTGATAAACGCGCCATTTCTTGACTTAGTTGATTAAGTTGTTGTTTTTCAATATCAATTAAACGTGCTTGTAAAAAACCTTTTCTATCGCGTTGATCTAACATAGAGGCAATTAAAAATCCCATCACATTTGATAAGCCTGCATACTGAGCAAATTGCCCATATTCAACAGGTAAACCAATAGTGCTAATAATTGTTAACGCTAATAAAGCCGAAAATAGACCAATTAATAAAGTAGTAAAAATACGCAAACTTCCCAAACTATAAATTAACATGGCAATAAAAATGACCACATAACTGGCTTGTTGATTAATATAAATACTATCAAAAGCAGATGCGGTGACACTCATGCCTGTTAAACCAATAAATGACGCTATACCAATATACCAAGAATAATATTTATCTAATTTTGCTTGAGAAACGCACACACCTATCGCACTAAAAACAAATGCCCCACCAAAATAAATCACCGCCCAAATCGCTAAATCATGTTGTAAAGACGCAAAAGTTGAAACAAATCGCACCTGTTGATACGTTAATAGTCCTAAAAAGACATAAAACAAAATCGCAATCCATTTATTCGACTTCATTAAACTAATCGCACGTTGCACCAAAAAATCTCGGTAACTTTCTTCTAAGGTGTCCGCAAAACGCTCACCTAAACGACGCCGATTGGCCAATAAAGTCATAATTGCTACACGCTCATGAGCCAATTCATTTTGACTAAGTGCCGCAATCGGATGAGGAATACTGGTTGCGGGGGCAGTGTTTTCTTTTAGCATTATTTGCCTCTGGCTTTTTTAGATGGCTTTTTTATACGGTTTAGCTTGGTCTGTTATTATTATGAGATATAATAGCTTACATCAATCGCTGTTAAAGATAGCGCAATTTTTTATTAATTTCACTTTTAATCTGATAATTTATGACAACTCAGCTTACTATTACTCGCCCTGATGACTGGCATATTCACCTACGCGATGGCGTGGCACTCAACAATACGGTTGCCGATGTTGCACGGTATTTTGGACGAGCGATTTGTATGCCCAATCTTGTGCCACCTGTTAAAACTACCGAAGATGCTTTGGCGTACTATCAACGTATTAAAGCCGCTAGCCCAAGCAACAGCAGCTTTGATCCGTTAATGGTTTTATACTTAACCGATCACACCGATGCGGCTGATATTGCGGTTGCCAAAGCATCAGGCAAAGTCAAAGCGGTCAAGTTATATCCTGCTGGAGCAACGACTAACTCTCATGCAGGCGTAACCTCATTAGAAAAAGTTTATGCTGTTTTAGAGCAACTTGCCG
>ERZ650309.371-NODE-371-length-22417-cov-4.969189_pt1 | contig 22417 bp, 17 predicted proteins | sample MGYA00376245_ERZ650309 | MGnify/ENA primary metagenome ERZ650309 (study PRJEB26733, sample SAMN07839294) | wastewater metagenome | biome: urban; feature: wastewater treatment plant; material: waste water | place: USA: North Carolina | collected 2016-04-26 ...
CAGCCAGCGCCAGCAAATGCACTACGGCATTGGTCGAACCGCCGATGGCTCCGACGACGCGCACGGCATTTTCAAACGCCTGCCGGGTCAGAATTTTCGACATGCGCAAATCTTCGTGAACCATTTCGACGATTCGTCGGCCAGCCATATGGGACAAGGCATACCGGCGCGAATCTACCGCCGGAATTGCCGCATTCATCGGCATCCCCATCCCAAGTGATTCAACCACGCTGGCCATCGTCGAAGCCGTTCCCATCGTCATGCAGTGACCTGTGGAGCGGCTCATGCAGCTTTCGGCTTCCTGAAAATCGCACAACGGCATGATTCCGGCGCGAACTTCTTCGCTGAATTTCCAAACGTTTGTGCCGGAGCCGATGTCTTCGCCGCGAAACTTTCCGTTCAGCATCGCTCCGCCGGAAATCGCCAGCGTCGGCAGGTCGCAACTGGCTGCACCCATCAAACACGCCGGCGTCGTTTTGTCGCATCCGACCAGCAAGACAACGCCATCAATCGGATTCGCGCGGATGGTCTCTTCCACGTCCATGCTGGCCAAGTTGCGAAACAGCATCGCCGTTGGACGCATCAGGTTTTCGCCCAGCGACATGACAGGGAATTCCATCGGAAACCCGCCTGCTTCGTAAATGCCACGTTTGACGTGTTCGGCAATTTTGCGGAAGTGGCCGTTGCAGGGCGTCAGTTCCGACCACGTGTTGCAAATACCAATCACCGGTCGGCCATCAAACAAATGATCCGGGTACCCCTGATTTTTCGTCCAGCTACGATGAATGAAGCCGCCTTTGTCTGTCGGCCCGAACCAATGAGAGCTACGATACTTTTTTGATTGAGACATTTTCTGCTCGCTTTTGAATGGATTGGTGGCGCGAAAGGCCGCACTAAGTATAGTCAGCGGCGCTGGTCTGTCCATTTTTCGGCTCTTGAAAAGAAGTTTACTGGAGAATAGTTTCCTTGTTGACAATATTTCGGGAAGCGAGTATTCTCCGCACCACGATGACGAAGAAAGTGAAAATTACACCGAGCGTGGCCGAGCAAACCTTGATTCGATTGATGCGAGTTGGGGATCGGCTGTGGCGCGAATCGGATAATCGCTTTAGCCAGTGGGGGTTGACGGACAATCATTACAATGTCCTTCGTATCCTGAATGGTTCCGCGGAGCCGATTTCCCAGGTCGAAATTGGCCGGAAAATGCTGTCTTCGCGGGCCAACGTCACCAAGTTGGTGGATTTGCTGGAAGATAGGAAATTCGTCAAACGGCTCTCTTGTGGAGACCGCCGGGTAAACTTGGTGGATTTAACCGAAGACGGGGCGAGATTTATTGAAGAAACTCTGCCTGCGGTGATCGGCGTAGCAAATGAACAATTGAAACCGCTGACGCGGGATGAACAGAAAACACTTTTCACGCTTCTGGGCAAACTGCTGGAAGAGTAAAATTTTTGGCTTGATTGTTAACTGGGAAACAGTCAAGCAGCAAACTTACCTTATCGAAGGAGGAACACGTATGATTCGCAAACTTTTGGCAACGACAAATGACATTCTCCCGCTGGTGCTGCGACTGGCATTGGGTGTGGTGATGTTTCCACACGGCGCGCAGAAACTATTGGGATGGTTTGGTGGCGGCGGTTTTAGCGCTACGATGCAGGGAATGATTGGAATGGGATTGCCTGCCGTAATTGTCTTTTTGGTAATCGTGGCCGAATTTTTCGGCTCTCTGGGATTGATCACGGGATTTCTGACCCGGTTCAGCGCCTTTGGCATAACGATGGTGATGTTGGGCGCGATTTTCACCGTGCATGCGAAGGTCGGATTTTTCATGAACTGGATGGGGCAACAACAAGGCGAAGGATTCGAATATCATTTGCTGGTGCTGGGGATCGCGTTGGCGCTGATGATTCGCGGTGGTGGACGATTTTCCGTGGACGGTGCGCTGCAAGGTGGTGGCAAAGCGTAATTTTCGATAGAGCAAAACACGAAACTTAAGAGGAGGTTTTATGCAAATTATCAAAGCGAAAGATCGGTTTCATTTGGAAAGTGACTGGTTGTCGGCGTATTGGCTGTTTAGCTTCGACCGTTACTACGATCCCAGCAACGTGCATTTTGGGCCGTTGCGCGTGTTTAACCACGACACGATTGCTGGTGGTGGAGGATTTCCCACCCATTCGCACCGTGAAATGGAAATCGTCACCTATGTGTTGAGCGGAAGACTGGCGCACAAAGACAGTACGGGCGGAATCGGTTTTATCAACGCTGGGGAAGTTCAGCGAATGTCCGCCGGAACCGCCATCGCCCATTCGGAATTCAATGCTTCGGAAACCGATCCGACCCGGTTGTTGCAAATTTGGGTCTTGCCGGAACGCGAAGGGCTGAAGCCGTCTTATGAACAGAAACAGTTCACGACGGAACAACGAACTGGCGTGTTGTTGCCAATCGCTTCGGGCCAGGATGTTCCGGGCGGCGTGAAGATTCACCAGGACACGACGTTTTTTGTGTCACGCCTGAAAACTGGCGATCAAGTCGCGCACGAACTGAACCCCGGACGTCGCGCGTTTCTATATGTGATCGAGGGCGAGGTCGCGTTGAACGGCGAACCGTTAAGCACTGGCGACCAAGCTAGGATTACAGAATCCGGTAAACTGGAATTGTCGGCGTCGCACGAGAGCGAGATCATCTTGATTGATCTCCCGTAATTGCAAGCAAGCGTATAGCTTAGCGGGAAAAAGCGATTAAGCAGAAATCGCTTTTTCCCGCTTTTCTTCTTCTGACCATCGCCGCCGAATTTCCAGTACCTCTTCAGTCAGCGCGGCAAGCTTTTCCTTGATCGCTTCTCCATTCAAGCCCACAGGTTTGGGATAGCGTTGCGGCAAAACCAACGGGCGAACCGGCTCGCGCGCTTCGGCGGGAACGCGGGTGATCATTTCGTAAATGTGAAATTCCGGCGCGCCCAATTCGGTTTTGATCCGCCGCAATGTCCTACCAATTTCTGGGTCGTATTCCGAAATGGCATTCAGCAAGGCGCTGCAAACAAAGGCTGCGCAGAACACCGTTTTGCCGAACTTGTTGTTGGGGTCACAGCCTGCCGTTCCCATCACGCGACACGTAGTGGGGCAACAGCCAGTGCCTTGTTGGTGACAGCCAGCGCAGATGTCGAACACGCCGCTGTCTGCAAAGAAACGGTCAAGTTCGGTGATTAATTCGCTCCGGGTTAAACCATCATTCGTAACGGGATGATTCCGCCGTTGTTTTCGTTCCTGCCGGGCGCATGCCGCGCAAAGCAGATGCTCTTGTTCGCCCTCTGCTGCCATCGAAAAATCAACGCTGAAAACTTGATACCGCCGGGCGGATGGATTGCCGCACCGTTCGCAAGCGGGCGCTTCGGGCAGAATTTTCGTCAAAGTCTTCATACGAATGTGCTCCAGTGTATGGGCACGAATGAGGGCGCGCAATCAGCCAGCGTTTCTGCTTCTGCTCGCCTGCTAACTCCATTGCGAAAATTATGAATTTTATTGGCGGGATTCCATTGAGGGTTGCGCCTTACCTGACGTGAGCGATCAAAAACGATTTCGCGACCGCTTAACACCAAATCATTCGGTTCCGGCGCAAACGGAAACCGGAACAAGAGACAGTAAACGGTAAGGAGTGAACCCTATGCTATCCAATTCATTTATTGACAGAACAGTTTCTGCCGCAGAACCTCAGTTGGGAAATGTGCAACAGGAATATTCGCGACAGGTTGAGTCTTCGCATCCGGGGCTGCGCGTAGCGCAAGGCGTAACGTTTGACGACATCTGGACGTTGTTGCTGAACAGCGGATTTTTATATCCCGAAAAAATTGCCCGCTTGAAACCTGTGCTTCCCGACATTCAAGCGACTGTGCGAAAGTTGCTGAAAGCCAATGGCAACTTGATGGCGACAGCCGTGATTCGCAATGAAAAGGTGCTGGAAGCGCACATGAGCATTTTGCGATGGTGCGAACAAACCTGGATTGTTCAGCATTTGGCCGCATTACCAATGTCGGCTCGCCGGTTGAGCGCATCGGCTCATCTGACGCTGGGCTTTACGCAGTATGGCCAGGTGCGTCCGGACATCGTTTGGAGCAAGATGTTTTTTCGCCCAAACAATTTGTGGCCCGCGCGCGTGTTCGGCGGATATGCAAAGCGCGTGAAGGATCCGGCAACGTCGGATTTGCGCACCTTTCATTATCTGGTTGCGCCGACGACAGGGTTCTCGTCGCAGTTGCCCGCGCGGGTCGAGGTGCGAACCGGAACCGCAGCGGATCGGGTGATGATTGAAGATTGGTTCACAGTGCGCGGTCGAACAGTGGAAGTGCAGGCGAATCAATACCAGGCTTCGGTCAATGGTGTGGAACCCCTGTCCCGGGAATATGAACAGGCCGGACTGATGCGCCGTCGCGAATCCATTGTTGCCGAACGCAATGGATGCGTGACCGGGTTTGCCTTGCTGGAAATTGCTTCGCTGGGAATGAATTTCAGTGAATTGACCAACTCCTTCACGGTCCATTTGCTGGACGACAAGGATGAAGAATCCCGTTTGGCGTTAATCGAAGCCGCCAAACAACGGTACGCAGAATTCGGGCGGACGCAGTGTATTGCGTTGGAAGAAGGGGAAAATTTGTCTGCCTATACGGCAGCCGGATTTTCAAAGGTCAAAGATTACACGTGCTGGACGTTTCATCGGGAGCATTTGTTTGGCATGGAACAATTTTTCCGCGCCCTGTTTGGCGCGCGACGGAGGGCAGGCGAATGAGCACAGAATTACGGTTGCGGTTTTCAGAGTTACAGGTTCCGCTGAAAATGACGTTTCGCCATGCATCTGCGGCGCGAACGCACGGCGAAAGCATCTGGGTGGAAGCTTCGCGCGGCAATATGCGCGGGTATGGCGAAGGCTGTCCGCGCCCATACGTAACAGGAGAAACGCGCGCTTCGTGCAAACAATGGCTTGGCGAATGGCACGCAACGATTCAGCGCGAATGTTCCAGTTTGGAGACCATGCAAGCCTGGGTTGTTCAGCACTCCGCAGACATAGATCGCTCGCCCTCTGTATGGTGCGCGATTGAAAGCGCCTTGCTGGATTTGTTTGCGCGTGAATGCGGCCAAAGCGTCGAAGCCATGCTTGGATTGCCCGCGCCCGGTGGCCCACATTTGTATTCGGCGGTGCTGGGCAACGACGAATCCTGGAAAACGCGCTTTCTGATTGACCAATACCTGATTCTGGGTGTGAAGGATTTCAAGGTGAAGCTGGAAGGCGACCTGGAAAAAGACCGCGAAAAACTCCGCAGCATCGAAGAGCTGGCCACGTGGCATGGCGTCGCCGCAACACGGATGCGCGTGGACGCCAACAATTTGTGGGCGGAAGCTCCGGATGAAGCACTGCCATATCTGCGTTCGCTTGGGTACGAATTGTTTGGCGTAGAAGAACCCGTCAAACCGCGCGATGTTCCGCAGCACAGCCGGATCAGTGTTGATTTGGGCGTTCCGATTATTGCCGACGAAAGCTTATGCACGATGGCTGACCTGGAACGTTACAACGGCGCACCGGGGCAGTTTATGGCGAACCTGAAAGTTTCGCGTGTGGGCGGCGTTTTGCGTGGTTTGCGGATGGTGGAAGAACTGAAGAAGCGTAAATGGCCAGTCATCATTGGCGCGCACGTCGGAGAAACTTCCGTGTTGACCCGCGCGGCGATGTTATTGGCGGCATCCGCTGGCGATTTGCTGGTTGCTCAGGAAGGCGCGTTTGGTTCGCGTTTGGTTGAACGCGAGCCGGCCAGCCCCAGTTTGCGTTGGGGACGCGGCGGGTTTCTGGATTTGCGACAGCCGTATGCCGAAGTTACCACCGAAGGCTTGCAATTGACGCAACCTGATGCGTGGAATCTGGGCTGGGGCGTGTCGTGCCGTATGGGCGGGAATCTGTGGAAAGAAACGGAAACGGTTGCGACGCAGACGATGTCGGATGGATATGACATCAATTACCGAATGTGGGGAGCGGAAAGCGGATCGGATGTTTTGGTTGTGCTGCACGGCGGGATGAGCCATTCGCTATGGCAACGTCCATTGGCACAGAGCGTGTGTGCGCAATCGGAAATGTCTGTGTTTGCTCCGGACCGCCGCGGATGTGGGTTGAACGGCAATCGCGGCGACTTGATGAGCGCTGTTCGCACGATTGAAGACGTCGTCGAACACGTGCAGATGCTGTCGAAACGATTCAAGCGAGTTCATCTGGCGGGTTGGTGCCAGGGCGCACAGTATGCCGCTGTGGCTGCGGAGCGATTGCAGGATGAAGGGGCACTGGCAACGTTGCTGCTGATCACGCCGGGATTATTCTGGAATGCGCGATTCCGTTCGGTGATTGATATGACGGAGCGTGTGGTACAGGCGTTGTTGACGCATTTTGACCTGGCGCCCGGCAGGGAAGAATCCTTCGTGCCAATTCCTTTGCAGGCGACCGACTTCACACTGTCAGCGAACGGCCTGGGTTTCATTGACGCAGACAAATTGAAAACAACCGAAGTCACATTGAAATCCGTGATTGTGATGGACGAGGTGCAGGAACGTTCGTGGGAATCCATTCTGCGCGTCAATTTGCCGATATGTATGGTGTCGGCGACCGGCGACCGTATCGTAGACAATCAGAAAGTCCGTACGTATCTGGCTCCGATGTTCCAATCGCCGAAAAATCGGTTGATGGAACTGGAAACCGGGCACGCCGTGCAATTCGAGCAGGCCGAAGAGTTGTCGCGCGCGCTGCTGGATTTTATTTCGGAGCAGAAAAATGTGAACGCAACGGCAACACCGGCAGGGGCCTGATGGCCCCGCCCCCGGTTGCCAGCGCGTTACAGTTCCAGCCTGCGCAACCGCAGCGCATTGGAAATCACCGACACTGAACTGAAGGTCATGGCTGCGCTGGCGATCATTGGGCTAAGCAAAATGCCGAAAAACGGATACAGAATTCCCGCTGCCAGCGGCACGCCCAGCAAGTTATACACAAACGCAAAGAACAGATTTTGCCGGATATTGCGCATCACGCCGCGGCTCAAATGGCGAGCGCGAACAATGGCGCGCAAATCGCCTTTGACCAGCGTCAATCCGGCACTTTCCATCGCGACGTCCGTTCCGGTTCCCATCGCGATGCCGACTTCCGCCGCAGCCAGCGCCGGCGCATCGTTAATGCCATCGCCCGCCATCGCCACAATGCGGCCTTCGCCTTGCAATCGTTTGATGGTCTCGGCTTTTTGTTCGGGCAGCACTTCGGCGATGACTTCGTCAATGCCGAGTTCACGCGCGACGGTTTCAGCGGTTTTACGGTTATCCCCGGTCAACATCACGATTCGTAAACCGTCTTCGTGGAGTTGTTTGATCGCTTCGGGCGTTGACGCTTTGACAGGATCGGCCACACTCATCAAACTGGCCAGTTTCCCGTCAATTGCTGCCAGCATCACGGTTTGGCCTTCCCCACGAAGCTTTTCGGCCTGATTGGCAATCGAGAAATCAATCTTGACCGAAAGCGATTCCATCAATGCTTGATTGCCCAGCGCGACTTGCTTGCCGCTTACCTGTCCAACCACGCCTTTGCCGGTCAACGATTCAAAGTGGTCTGTAGTTGCCAATTCCAGCTTGCGTTCTTTTGCCGCCGAAACAATTGCCTCTGCCAGCGGATGTTCACTCGCTCGTTCTAAACTGGCTGCCAACCGCAAGAATTCGTTTTCGCCATCGGCCTGATCGGCCACGATCAGGGATACCAGACGCGGCTTGCCTTCGGTTAGCGTGCCGGTTTTATCCACCACCAGCGTGTTTACTTTGGCCAGGGTTTCCAATGCTTCGGCATTTTTGATCAGTACGCCTGCCATCGCTCCGCGTCCAGTACCGACCATGACGGACATCGGCGTCGCCAGTCCCAGCGCGCAAGGACACGCGATAATCAAGACGGCAACGGCGTTGACCATTGCGTAAACGAATCGCGGTTCGGGACCGGCGAAATACCAGATCAAAAACGTCACGATGGAAACCAGCACCACAGTGGGCACAAACCATGACGAAACGACATCGGCCAGCCGCTGAATCGGAGCACGACTGCGTTGCGCTTCGCCAACCATCTGCACAATTTGCGCCAGCAGAGTTTCGCTGCCAACACGTTCGGCGCGCATGACAAAACTGCCTGTGCCGTTGACCGTGCCGCCTGTGACTTTGCTGTCAGCTTCCTTTTCAATGGGAATTGGCTCGCCTGTGACCATGGACTCGTCTACGGAACTGCGGCCTTCGGTAAGAACACCATCCACCGGAACCTTTTCCCCCGGACGCACGCGCAGCAAATCGCCGGGATGAACCTGATCGAGTGGGACGTCTTCTTCGTTGCCGTGGCGAATCACTCGCGCAGTTTTTGGAGCCAGACCGAGCAGCATTTTGATCGCGCTGCTGGTTTGGCTGCGCGCGCGCAATTCCAGCACTTGGCCCAATAACACTAAAGTCGTAATGACGGCGGCGGCTTCAAAGTACACGGCGACTTCACCGCCGTGACCGCGAAACGATGCAGGGAAGAGATGGGGAAACACCGTTGCCACGACGCTGTAGCCAAATGCTGCGCCCGTGCCGATGGCGATCAGCGTGAACATATTCGGGCTGCGATTGATGATCGAAACCCAGCCGCGCTGGAAAAACGGCCAGCCTCCCCAGAGAACGACAGGCGTTGCCAAGGCGAATTGAATCAGCGTCACGATCCGGTGGCCAATCGCGTGTTGCACCGGCTGGCCTGGAATCATTTCGGACATCGCCAGCAAAAACACAGGCAAGGTCAGCGCCAGGCTGATCCCAAATCGCCGCTTCATATCGTCCAGTTCGGACGTGTCTTCTTCTGCCGTCAGCGAAAACACTTTGGGTTCCAGCGCCATGCCGCACTTGGGGCAAATTCCAGGCCCGATTTGAACAATTTCCGGGTCCATCGGGCAGGTGTATTCCACGTCCGTTTGCGCAGGAGCTTTGGGTTCAGGATGCAGAATCGCCTCCGGATTGGCGCTGAATTTCTGGAGGCAATGCGGGCTGCAAAAATAATAGGTTTTTCCTTGGTAATCGTGTTTCCCCGCCGCGGTTGCCGGATTCACTGTCATTCCGCACACGGGATCAATGTGTGTTTCTGCTGTAACTGGCGCCGGTTGCATCATCATCACCACCGGCAAGGATTTGGATTTGCCGCCCAACTGCACCATCGGCACTGGAGCATGCATCGCGGCCAGTTGAGGCGGTTTGTTCAAGTAATGCTCCGGATCGGCACTGAACTTGTGGTGGCAATTCGGATTGCAGAAATAATAGGTCGTGCCTTGGTACTCAAATTGGCCCGCTGATTTCGCCGGATCTACAGTCATTCCACAAACAGGATCAATGTGTTTGCTCATTTGCTCCTCCTTTTCTGTAAGGTAGCGGCGGGTTTAACCACCTTGAGCTTGGACGCTTCGATTAAGCCGCAAAAATGTCCGTCGGCTTTTCCGCGTTTGTCCCACTGGTTCAGTGTGCGAGCAAGCGCTTCACGATATCGCTGCATTTGTTCCAACCGCTCGTCGAGTTCCGCCAATCGTTGTCGCACAATTTCGCGGACTTCATCGCAAGGGCTTTGTCCGGCCCGGCTTTCCGCGATGATGCGTTTGATTTCTTCCAGCGTGAACCCCAGCGTTTGCGCGCGTTTGATGAATTCCAGCGTGTCCAGGGCTTCGGTGTCGTAAAGCCTGTATCCGCCTTCGGTGCGCGCTGGTTGCATCAACAATCCGCTGCGTTCGTAAAACCGCAGCGTTTCGACGCCGATGCCGGTTCGTTTGGCCACTTCGCCAATCTTCATTAAAGAATCTGGTGACGCCGCGTCCTTTGTTGCTTGCATTGCAGTTCGTTTCAGTTGGTCCATCCCACTTTTCCTCTTTTCTGGACAGCAGTCTACACCCTGTAGCCAGCTACAGGGTCAAGCGCAAAATGAAGGAAAGGAGAAAGGCCGATGTCAGATGAAGCTTGAGGGCTTGCGGAAGAAAAAGGCCCTGCGAAAACGGCGACAACCATGCCGTTTTCGCAGGGTGAAGAAGGCGTCAATGGAATGACGAGTGCAATTAAGGGGCTCCTTGTTACCAGAAGCTGCCTTGGCCGAACCCTGCTTTGCCGGGACTATCCCCACAGACAACCGGCGATCACCTCCGCTCAGAAAAAGAAGAAGCGATAGATAGGATTCGGCCAACGTAGCTTTGACTCAAGGAACCAATTGGTGGACACGCGGAGTTGACACAAGTCGGACAAAGGGAAGTGTAGATTGATAATTTCCCGGCAATTCATCCCCCATGAACTGCCGGGAATCAGGCAAGCAATGCAATGATCATTGTCTGCCAGACGCAAGAGACGGTTCCGATCGGGAAATCGCGGCGCAATTGGCGGAAAATTGCGGTGCAATTGGTTTATGACGGAGCATCAGAAACCCGGTCGGTTGCAGAGCCTTCTCTGATTGCAGGTAAAGTTAAATAGAAAAGAGCCTTGGCGAGTATCCGTAGATTTCGTTGTTTTTCTGTACGTAGAACTGCGTAGTCAGATTGGGATTGCCTGGCGCTGAAAGTTGAACCACATGGAACGAACTCCGTAAAAAACAGAAGAGGGCGGTTGCAGCGTCACTGACCAAAAAAAGCGCAAACGCAGAGGAATCAAAATGACGTTTGACGTTCATTCTGTCTGCTGACCATTTTTGCGCTTTTTTCCCTGGCTTCCCAGGATGACGAACAAGCCTGGATTTCAGACTTGTATGAACAAAATGAATAAAAATTTGTCTGGTAACCTTGCTTGTCGTTTGCAGTGAATGCCTGGAATTAATTTGGCAAAGCGGGTGAAAACGCCGCTGCTGGCCGACCTCTTCTGTTGGAGGTTCGCTGATTAGCGGACCCCTGAAATCGCGGACAACATCTGCTGACTTGTGTAAAAGTACACGGAACACGTTGTGTCTGAGTATCCGTGTAATTGCGTATTTTGGGCTACGTGGAAGTACGTAGTGACGAAGCGTTCGTGCAGATTCAAAGCTCCGTTTGATGGGACAGCGCGAATTTCATCAGCACGTGGCTGCCGCTGAGACGGAGTTTTTGACAGATGTTGGCGCGATGCGTTTCGACCGTACGTGGGCTGATGAACAGAAGGGCGGCGATTTCTCTGGTGGTTTTGTAATCGGCAATCAGTTTTAACACAGTGCGTTCGGTTGGCGTCAGAGTTTCCAGACCTTGTTTTCCTCTTTGGGCCAAGTGATTGTTGAACAGATGCGGCGTCATGGACGGGCTGATGAACGGGTGGCCTGCGCACACTTTTTGGATGCCGGCGATGATGTCTGCCAGCGAACTGTCTTTCAAAATGTAACCACGCGCGCCAACTTTGAGCGCCTTGTTCAAAAAACTTTCTTCGCGATGGACGGTCAAAAACACGACCTTGGTGTCGGTGCCCTCTTCCCGTAACTTTTGCGCAATGGTGAACCCATCCACGATGGGCATATCCACATCGAGCACGGCGATGTCAGGGTGAACCAGGCGCAGTTGTTCCAACGCTTCCTGGCCGTTGCCAACTTCGGCAACGACTTTCATGTTTGCTGTGGCTTCAATCGCCTGGCGCAACCCCTGTCGCACAATTGGATGATCGTCGGCGATCAAGATTTCAAATTCGATGGCCATAGTGTTTTCTCTTTGAGGGGCAAACTGATTCGGATGGTGGTTCCGCGTCCGGGCGTGGACAAAATGACCGCTTGGCCATTGAGCAGGCGGGAACGTTCGAGAATGCTTTGCAACCCCAGACCGCTTTCCCGAAAACTGCTCTTGCCCTGTGGCATGGCAAATCCCCGCCCATCATCAATGATGGTCAACTCCACACGTTGGTTTTTATGATTGAAGCTGGCCACGACACGCACAGCGGAAGCGGCAGCATGTTTGCTGATGTTGTTCAGCGCTTCCTGCACAATGCGATAAAGGCTGTTTTCCGCTTCGGGCGAAAGCAGATTTTCGACGTCCAATTGCTTGGTCAACTGCCAGCCGTTCACAGCCGCAACCCGGTCGAGCAAGTCGGAAACCGCGCTATTAAATCCCAGCCGGTCTAATTGACGCGGGCGTAAATTGAAAATGACGTCTTTTACTTCATCAATGGCCTGCGTCGAGGCTTCGGCGATTTCTTCTAACTGTTCCTGTGCGCGTTCCCGGTCGTCCAGCGCATCCAGACAAACCAGCGCGCGGCGTTTGATAATGACCAGACTTTGGCTCAATCCATCGTGCAGTTCGGCCGCCAGCCGTTGCCGTTCGCGCTCCTGTGATTCGATTAATTGGCGGGCAAAGGCTTCCTGTTGCGCCGCGCGGCGGCGGTATTGCGCTGTGCGCCAGTAATAAATCAGCAACCCAGCGCCAGCCACGCATAACAACACAAGTGCCATAAACCACACCGTGCGCCAAAATGGCGGTTTGACGATGATTGTCAGGCTCGCTTCGTTTTGGCTCCAGACGCCGTCCGGGCTGAGCGCTTTGACGTGAAAGACATATTGGCCTGGCGGCAAATGCGTGAAATACATCGCGCGGCGCTGACCCAGGTCTACCCAGTCTTCTTGCAACCCCGTCATCTGGTATTTGAAACGCATCTGTTCAGGGCTTGCCAGGCTCAATCCTGTGTAATGAATTTCCAGTTGTTCGTGGCCGGGTTGAATGATGATTGGCTGGTGAAGGTTGAGCGGTTGGCCTTCAAGCAACACGCGCTCGATGAATACCGGCGGCGCGTGTGGATTGTTTTCCCGCGGATCAATAACGGCGACGCCTCCGATGGTCGGAAACCACAACCGCCCATCGCGCGCGCGCCAGCCAGCGGGTTGTGAACCACCGTTCCCTTCGCTGGGGGTCATGCCGTCGGCTGCGTTATAGGCGACGCAAAAAAGCGTTTTGTTTTGTCCGTCGGCAACTTCATTCAGTTCCCGGCGACTGACGCGGAAAATGCCGCGATTGCCCAGCAACCAGAAACGATCCTGATCATCCACCAGCAAGCGCGAGATGAAATCGTCATAAAGTCCGTTGCGGGTGGTGATTGGAATAATGCAGCCGTGTTGCAAACGATTCAGGCCGCCACCGTACGTGCCAAGCCAGAGCACACCATCCTGATCTTCGTAAATGTCGCGCACATAATTGTTCGACAGACCTTCTGCGGTTGTGTAGTTGGTGAACACGCCGTCTTTGAACCGGCTCAATCCGCCGACCGTGCCCAGCCAAAGCGCTCCGGTGTGATCTGGCAAAATGGCCCGGACATCGTTGTTCACCAGGCCGTCCTTTTGCTGATACTGCGTGCTTTCCCCGCCGCGAAAGAGCACCAAACCTTTGAGCGTGCCCAGCCACATCCGACCCTGATGATCTTCCCCAATAGATTGAATAAGGCCGACGCCTTTTACGGCATGTTCGATGACGTGACCGTTGTTGTACTGCAAGACATGTTCGTATGCTCCAGCCCAGAGTTGGCCAAGTTTATCCACATATAGGCTTTTGATGTGCAGACCCATTTCTTCGCCAGTGCCAGACGGAAGCCGGCCCGAATGACAATTGGCGCTTCCGTTTTTGATGGTGCATAAGCCGTGTCCTGTACCTACCCAAAGCGAACCTTGGGCAGATTCGGTGATGGAGTTGATTTCCGTGTTGGGCAATCCGTTAAATGACGACACCATCAAGACGCGTCGCTCGCGCAAGCGAACCAGCCCGCCTCCGTTGGTGCCCAGCCAAAGATTGCCTTCGCGGTCTTCGAACAACGACCGCACGCCAAATTTGCTGGCGGCTGCCAGTTGGCGAACTTTCGGTGTGCCATCTTTCAGGAAATACACGCGATCTCGCCAGGCGCTGAACCACAAGGCATTGCCTTTACCCGGAGCCAGGCCCGCAAACCAGATTTCAAGCGGCGGAATGTTGACGTAAGGCGTGACTTTGCCTTGTTGGAATAACGAAAGGCCGGACGGAGTCGCCAGCCACAATCCGCCTTCAGGGCGCGGGCGGCAAGTCAACAAATGATGTTTCCAGTCGGTGCGCTCAAGTTTGAGCTGGGGCACAATTTGCCCTTCGCGAAAGAGCGAAAGGCCGAATGAAGTGCAAATCCACAGGTGGCCTTCCGTGTCTTCGCTGACGGCACGAATGCCATTGTAAGGAGGAGCTTCGCGTAAAGGATAATATTCGGCGCGCGCGGCATCCGCAGCCGGGTAGCGCGTCAAATCTCCGCGATACGTGCCGACCCATAATGCGCCGCTGCGGTCTTCATAGATGGTTTGAATGTAGTTGTTCGATAGGTCATATGCGGCATCACCAAATGCTCTGAACTCATTTCCACGCAAATAACTGATTTCGCCGGTTTGCGTGCCAATCCACAACGTTCCGTCTCGCCCCACGTGCAGCGCCGTAATGCGGTCACTTTTCAGGGCAGGCACTTTTCCGCTATTGAAGATTGTAAATTTAAGACCGTCAAAACGCGCCAAACCGCCAAATGTGCCCAGCCATAAATAGCCATCCGGCGTTTGGGCAATGGCAGTTACGGAGTTCTGCGGTAACCCATTTTCCGTTGTCCATTGGGTTTGTAAGAAATTCGAATCGGCTGTCGGTGGCGTATGAGCCACGCTCGGTTGCGCAAGCGCGAGGCTGAGCAACAGACACACCAACACCGTTCCCGGAAACACAAAAATTCTGGTCATCATCGGGACGCAAAAAATACATTACTCAGCGGAGAGTCCGCCGTAGGTGTTGTCTGTGGGGATGGTAATTGTCCAGGACGGGAGGGTTATAAGTGCCTTTAGCCGGTTTTGCAAGAACCTATTACGATGAGACAGGTTCAGGGAATGGGCATTGTTGCCGTCAACACGCGTGTGCTTACCCAGGCGAACACAAGCGAATTTCCCGATCGCACCATTTGTGGAAAGCCGTTCGAACGAGCCGTTCCACTGGGGGCAACCGCAATGGATTCAGCCGTTTTGCCATCGGGCCAAACGCGGCGAAGGCGAACCGAACCGCTGCCCGGCGCTTTTTCCAGCCAGCAAACCAGTGTGCTGCCATCTTCCAGCATCAGCGCTTCAACCCGGCCAACCGGGTTTCCATCATCAATGGTGATGGGGGTGCCAAAACTTTCGCCAGAGTCGGCGGAAAACGCCAGCCTGACCTGCGGCTTATCATTTATGGTGGTGAACCACGCGACGGCGACTTTTTTGCCAACGGCGGAAATCGAAGGGCCATTGACGGGACAGCCATTCAATTTCCAGCCATCGTTGTGGACAGAGCGCGGCTCTGTCCATTTGCCCGCTTTCCACCGGACAATGGAAATGTCACGTATCTCGTCATCTGTGCGATCCCGGTAAACGACGACTGGCCCATCGGCAGTCATCGCCGCTGAAGTCTGGCAGCATTCACAAACGCGAGCGTCCAGTTTGGCTTCGTCGGTCAATGTGCCGTCGCGTTTGATCTTCACATAACGCAAGGTCATGTTGCCGTGGCCATGCCCATGGTCTTTAGAAATGCCATCGTCTTTGCCACCCGAAGTCATTTCTCTTCCATCCAGCCACACAGCCGCCAACTGGCCATCCTTCGCCGCAAACAGCGAAACAAATCCGTGTTCTGCTTTCACGCCGTCCCGATGCGGCACAAAAGGTTTGCCCCAGGTTTTACCGCCATCGAACGAACGCGAAATCGTTACGTCGTAATCGAAAGTGCCGGGGCCGCTTTTGACCAGCCAGTGCGCTGCCAGCGTTCCGTCCGGCAACGCAATCATCGAAGGGAAATCCGCCCAGTTGACGAACCAGTTGGAGCCTTCGGCAATAGCGCGCGCCGCTGACCATCCATTGTTTTCTTTTACAGCAAAGCGAAGCGAAAACTTGCCTTCGCCCAGTCGTTCGATCCAGCTCAAATACACTTTGCCATCACGCGAAACCGTTAAGTTGGGCTGTCCACTGCCAGCGCCTGCGGGCGAAGCCAATTCCCGGACTTGCGCCAGCGCCGACGCAGGAAGCAAGCAAAGCAACAAGAGTAAACTGATTCGGGGTTTATTCATCGTTTTTATCCGTGATGTTGATGAGCGTCTTTTTTGTTTGGCCATTTTGGGCCGGGTTCGTATTTGCCGTCTTTGATCAGCGCCATCATGCGATCGTATTGATCGGGCGGCAAGACACGAACCAGCGTCATCATGCCCATCATCGCGCCTGTCCAGCCTTCGGGGAGCCACGAATTTTCTGGTCGCGCGACTTCGGCATCCATTGTCATCCACATGTCTTGCGGATAACCCGGAACGCGCTTTTTCTTCGCTGCTGACGCTTGGCTCTTTGGCGGGACCAAGGCCATGTTGCATTTCGGACAGTTGCCGGGTTTGTCCGAAGTTACTTCCGGGTGCATTGGGCAGGAATAAACGATGGCGGCGGCTTTGTCCTGACCGACGTTGTTAGAGACGTTTTGTTCCAGCGGCACGCCAAGCGTGCGTCCCAGCGAAGGGCCGTTTTCATCCGACAGCGCATGGCCTTTGGTGATGATGCCCATGCCGGTTTCCATCTCGCGCCCGGCGGGCATTGGCTGCGGAGAATGCTGCGAATGATTCATCGGCCCGACCATCGAAACCATCTGGTTCATCATGTGATGCGGCAGATGGCAATGCACCATCCAGTCCCCGATGTTCGTGGCTTCAAATTCCACGTCACGCGCTTGCGCTACACCGACCAGCACCGTGTTGCCCGGATACCAACCCGTTTCTGGAATGCGTCCGCCTTCGGTTCCGGTGACATAAAACTGGTGGCCGTGCATGTGAATCGGATGATGATCCATGCTCAGGTTGACCAGTCGTATGCGCACACGCTCTCCATGTTTGACGATCAGCGGCGTGCAAGCCGGGCCCGCTTTGCCGTTGAAGGTCAGCCAATTGAATTCCATCGCCAGCGTATTCGGCACGGTGTTGTTCGGCAAAACCGCCCAGCCTTGCAGAATCAAGCCGAAGTCCTTATCCACTTTTGGCGTTTGCTGCTGGCGTGGATGAACGATGAAAAAACCGATCATCCCCATCATTTCCTGCATCGGCATGTGCGAGTGGTAAAAGAACGTGCCGTGCTGGTGCAGCATGAATTCGTAGGTGTAGGTTTCGCCCGGCATAATCAGCCACTGCCCCAATCCCGGCACACCATCTTGATTCATCGGCACTTCCAGCCCGTGCCAATGCGGCGTCGTCGGTTCCGGCAGATTGTTCGTGAAATGAATACGCACGCGGTCGCCTTCCTGAACTTCGATGGTTGGCCCCGGAAGGCTGCCGTTGTAACCCCAAGCATCCACGATTCGCGCATCCGCCCACGGAGCAGCAGGCAAAAACTCCGTGCGAACTGGTTCGGCTACCAAGTGAAAAACTTTCACGCCGTTTTCCAGTTTGTAGGGAAGCTTGGGAATGTCTGGCGTGTACACCGGCTGGAACTGCGCAGGCGCACTCAAAGTTTCCGGCTGCGAAGCCACTTTGGATGGCGCAACGGGTTTTGCCACTGGCGGCGTGTGTTGATGTTGCGTATGGTCCTGTGCGGCAGGTTTGGTTTCCTGATGTTGATGTTGTTGTGCGTTGCCTGCCTTTGTGGGTTGCGTTGCCACTAACCCCGCGCCAAGCAACGAAGTACGACGAAGAAAATTGCGACGATTTGAATTCATACCTCTCCTTATTGATTCTGTCCTTCCGTTGATGTGACGCTCGCGACGCCGTTCGGGGCATCCAGCCCGCCGTTCAGCAGCAATCCGCGCAACTGAACGACGCTTTGCCACAATTCCACCAGCGAAGACACATATTCCGTGCGGGCCTGAAACAACGTCCGCTGCGTGAACAAAACTTGTGGATATGCCGCGCCCATCTGCCGGAATTTGGCCAAGTACAGCTCATATGCCCGCTGCGCGCGTGGCAGCACTTCGCGTTGATACCGCGAAGCAACGCCCAGCGCGTTCTGATACCGCGTGAAGTTTTCCGCCAGTCGCGCGCGAAGCGCCAGTTCAACACGTTGGACTTCGTTTTCGGCGGCGGTCAATTCGGCCTTTGATGCAGCGACGTTACCTTGATTGCGATTGAAAATCGGCAAGCGCACGCCCGCTTCCACGCGAGCTTCCCAGCCAGTTTTGCCGCCGTAAAATTCCGCCCATTCGTTGCTATACCCCACACCGCCACGAACGAAGACATCCGGCTTCGGCTCGGCTTTAGCGCGACTGACAACGGCTTTGGCGCGTTCGATGCCGGCAAGTGCCCGTTTCATTTCCGGGCTGTCGCGCAGCAAAGTGGCCAGCATCTCTTCCTGGATCAGCACAGGAGCCGCCGTTTCCAATGGGTTTTCCAAGCGTGCGGGTTTCAGTTGCGGATCGTTAACAACCGCTGCCAACACCTGCCAGACTCGGCTGTAATCATTTCTGGCGCGCAGCAAATCAATCTCGGCGCGCTGCAATTCGACTTCGGCAGCCAGCACGTCTGGACGATCCGCCGCGCCTGTGTTGAACAAGTCTTCGGAAATGTCTGTCGCTTCCCGCGTCAGATCAGCCAGTTGCTGGCGCAACTCAACGAGCTGCTGCGCACCGACGACTTCGTAATACAGCATTCGCACAGCGTTCAGCACCCGCAGCTTTTGCGCTTCGGCTTCGGCCTGCGATTGAACTTTTTCCTGCGAGGCGATGTTTTTGCTTTTGCCCAGTTTGCCGCCGGTCAAAATGGATTGTTCGACAAAAAAATACTGACCGTTGCGATACGGATACACCGACGAATTGAATGCCAGTCCTTCGCCTTCGTAGCCAACAATTGGATTCGGCCACAGCCCAGCCTGTCGGCGGCGACCTTCGGCAGCTTGAATCGCGGCTTCAGCCTGCGCGAGCGTTGGATTCTTTTTTAGCGCCATTTGCTCCAACGATTCGAGTGTCAGAGTCGGCGATTTTTGATCTTGAATTGATGGGGCGAGCGATTGTTGAGCCATTGTTGCAGGCAGCAGCAATGCGGCGCACGCCGCCACCGCAATTCCACGGCGGAATTGCGCGGCAATTGATTGGATACACATTGGTTCGTACTCCGAAATTTCTGGTGAAACGAAGAGATTGCCGTCAGCAGAAAATGCTGGCGACACTAATGTTTGAATTGTCGGAGTTTGGTTTAGATTCTCAGGCTAAGCTGAAAACCGGGATACGGAGGAGAGTGAGAGGAAGACGATTGATTGAGAAGTTGCGGCGGCTGAATCACGATTTCGCCATCACGCCACAGGGCAGTCGCCAGCACGGCAACCAGTTTGCCGGTTTGCGGTGCAACCGTTGTTGTTAACGGTTCACCTTCGGGAATCTCGCGCTTCATAAAGCAGCAATCCCGATTGATAACCGAAGCTGCAATATTTTTGCCGGAAGTCCGATCGGCGATGTGGGCTTTATGGGTCAGATGCGAAGCTGGTTTTTCCGCCGCTTTTTTTCTGTGGCAAGGTGGAAGGCTTTCTTCGGATTCGGCAGTTTGTTCGACAGCCTGCGAAGAAGCAGACAATTCCGACGTCTTCAAACAGCAAAGCCCGCCATACAGCCCAAAAGAAACCAGGAGCTGCAAGGTAAGCAGAATCGAAATTGTCTTTTGCAGAATTCGCACGGACGCGATTAAACCAAACGGTAATGCGAGAAGGCAAGTGAGGCGACAGGAGTCAGGGGTTAGGTTTCAGGCTTCATCACAAAACCATTCGACATCTACCCCTGACACAGGCCATCTATTTTTTCTTCCAGGCCACTTTGCCCATCTCGCGCCACGTGGTCAGCTTGATGCCGAGTTCTTTGATCAGGGCTTCGACTTCGGGATCGGTGAAGGCCAGGAAATCTCCGTAGCGCTGTTCCCAGGCGCCGGTTGTCGCTTTCAGTTCGGCGTCGTTCATTCCCAAATGAACGATCAGCATTGTCACGCCGGGTTTCATGGTGCGCAGGAAGTTTTTGTAGGCTTCTTTGCGTTCGGCAGGCGTTTTGCCCTGGACGCCCGTGCTCAGGTAATCAAGCATCACAAAACCGTCAGCTTCGATTTTCTTCAGCGCGTCTTCGCCGATGGGCGAACCAGTCAATTTGCCATATTGAATGGCTTCCGGCGTGGGACGCATGACCATGACGGGAATGCCGTATTCTTTGCCGAGTTTGGTGTACACGTCGAAAAAGTCTTTGCGCGTATATAGCGTGCCCATATGAGTGTCCAAGTGGGTGGGCTTGATGCCAAAGGCCATCGCACGTTCAATCTGGGCGCGAATCTCAGTTTCGATTTCCTGCGGTGTGGCGTTTTTGGCGGTGTCCACTTCGGATCGCCACATAAACCCTTCGGGGTCAAGCAGGCCTTTGACTTTTTCCGGCGAAGCCACAGGGCGCCAACGTAAATATTTCCATTCGCTGGTCAGCGTCAGATGCAATCCCAAATCCAGTTGCGGGTTGGCTTTGGCATGCGCCGCAATTTCCGGAAACCACGGGCAGGGAACCATGATGCTGCCCGAAGTGACCATTCCTTTTTTGAAGGCTTCGATGGAGGCCATGTTGACCGAATGCGACATGCCCAGATCGTCCGCGTGAACCATCAGTACTTTGTCGTTTGGGCCATAACCCAGTTTTTCAGCAGTCGTCGTTTGTGCATTTGCCAATACATTCATCGTTGCCAGGAGTGCGAGGCAGAAAAATAGTTTGGTTCGTTTCATTGTGCGATTTCCCTCTGTATAGGATTTGCGCGAAGCGCGCAGAAGTGTGAATTCAACCCTATACTATTCAAGAAAAAGCGTTTCGACAAAGAATCATCAGTTGGGGAAACAAGACGCTTGTCGGTGAGCATACGCAAAAAAGCCTGCCGACGTTCATCGGCAGGCTTTTTTGCGTTCTAAACCGAAACTGTTACCAGGGGCGGTTGCTGTAACGACGAAAGCTTTCATAAAAGCCGCGTTCAAAACCGGCGCGGTAAGCCTGACTGCCACTTCGATAATGACTCGAATTATTCGGCGTCATTGCGCGACGGCTTTGAGCGTCTTCCCGGCCACGAGTCAATCCGTCGCGATACCCTCTTTGGAAATCGGCGTTGTTATTGTAGCGGTAATCGCCATTCCCATAATTGCCGCGATTGTCGTAGTACCCTTGGTTATCACGGTTTCGGTCATTTCGGTCATTTCGGCCATTTCGATCATCACGACCGAAATTTTCGTTGTCGTCCGCAACGCCGTTCTGGTTCATGTCTACTCGGCCATCGCGGCTTTCGAACCGGTCGTCAATCCCGTTTTTGTTTCGGTCAATGTTACCGGTAGTTTCAACCTGTCCGCCTCTTTGCGGCGGAGCGTCACGGCGTTGACGTCCTTGCGCAGCAGCATTGCTGAAAGCGCCAAGTCCCACAATTACGCTTCCTGTCAGCGCCATAGATAGCAAGTTTCTTTTCAAATTGTTCATAACTCCTCCTCTTTCTTTCACTCTACTGTTTATGTCTTTCCGTCAATTGTTTCAGTGCTTTAGCACTCGGCTGTCATAAATGCATCAGCCGTGCCAAACGAAGCGAAGAAGGTAAGTTTATGGAATGCTAGGGCTTAGGTGGTGTTTAGGTTTTCAGCAGAATTGTTCAGAATGCGATTCGGGATAAGGATGCCGGATAAGGTGTAGTAAAGCGGCCTGATCCAGTCAATTTTTCTGCAACGCCTCAGGGCAAATTATGTGATGAGATGTTTGGTGTATCCCAATGCCAACAATTGTTCATAAGCCTGCCAAACATTTGCCGGAATCTCCTGCTCGATTTGAAAGCCCTTGGCGGGATAGTCACGAATTCGTTGCAGGTCGCCGACCATAATGTTGATCACCAAATCTCTGGGCAGTTCGGCAGTTGGATAACTTGGCCAATCGGTCGGCGGCGAAGTCACGATCAGTTGTTTGCCAGGCCAGTTTTTCATAAATGTGGCGTACGCTCGCCGCTCCATATATGGTTTCTGCACCAGAATGATCGTTTGCGGATCAAGCCCATGATTCGCCAAGACTTTGCGGCTGAAGGCGATGTTTTCCCCGGTGTTGGTAGATTCGGGTTCCGTCAAAATGGCTGAACGGGGGACGCCTTTGGCAGCAGCGATGTCGGCAAAGGTTTCGGCTTCCGGCTTGGCAAACTTTCCGCGCGTCAGTGCGCCCACGTTGCCAGAAAACATCAGCCGTTCGGCCCAACCTTGTAAGTACAAGTCGGCTGCATGTTCGGCGACGCGAAGGTCATTGCTGCCGAGCGCCAGAATCAAATCGGACTTTTCCAGTTGGTGGTTGAGGTGGTGATAGTCCCAGATGATTTGCGAGAGTTCGTTAATCAAAATTTCGGTCATGCCGTCAGGTTACGTTATGGATGTGTGGTCCGCCTATTCGTTTATGATGGCCGATTCGCTTTCACCCAATTTCGAAAAGCTTTGACCA